>Ga0160475_100009_pt1 | contig 365494 bp, 314 predicted proteins | sample HID1975M_E11MG_FD_108254 | JGI IMG/M metagenome (GOLD analysis project Ga0160475, IMG submission 108254) | Enriched soil microbial communities from UW Madison campus, WI, USA - HID1975M_E11 MG | ecosystem: Environmental > Terrestrial > Soil > Unclassified | place: USA: Madison, Wisconsin... | reverse complement strand
AGAGAAGAGAAATATGCTGAAATCTACGAAATCAATATGCTTCGTTGTATTTTCTGCGGTTTATGTGAAGAAGCTTGTCCAAAAGACGCTATTTACTTAACTACTTCTAAAGTATTAGTTCCTGCTAGTTACGAAAGAGAAGATTTCATTTTCGGGAAAGACAAATTAGTAATGCCTTTAGAAATGGCCATGAAAAACGCTCAACTTAAAAACGCTAACTAAATGATACATATTCCTGATTTTGCACACGCAACAACTGTACAAGTTATCTTTTGCTTTTTAGCGTTTATTACTGTTATTACAGCTTTCTTAACTATTTTCAGCAGAAACCCAATTCACTCAGCGATTTACTTAGTAATTTGTTTCTTCTCGATTGCTGGTCATTATTTACTATTAAATTCTCAGTTTTTAGCAGTCGTACATATAATAGTCTACTCTGGAGCTATTATGATTCTGTTCCTGTTTACGATCATGTTGATGAACTTAAACGAACAGAAAGAAGTTCACCGTCCTAGAATTACACGTTTAGGAGCTATTGTTTCTTTCTGTCTAATATTGATTGTTTTGATTACAATCTTTATTAACTCAAAACCAATTGTTGGTGAATACGATTCTACGGGAGAAGATTTCCAATCTATTAAAGTTTTAGGTAAAATTCTATTGGATGAATATATGGTTCCTTTTGAATTTGCTTCTGTTTTACTTTTGGTTGCTATGATTGGAACAGTTCTATTGTCTAAAAAAGAAAAATTAAATAAATAATGGGTAATATATTAAATCAAATAGGTATTGAAAACTACATCTTTTTAAGTGTTGTACTTTTCTGTATTGGTATTTTTGGTGTATTGTACAGACGAAATGCTATTATCGTTTTCATGTCTATAGAAATTATGTTGAATGCGGTGAACCTTTTATTTGTTGCTTTTTCAACTTATCATCAAGATGCGCAAGGACAAGTTTTTGTGTTCTTCTCGATGGCGGTTGCTGCAGCCGAAGTTGCGGTAGGATTGGCCATTTTAGTTTCTATCTTTAGAAATATCGGATCAATTAGTATCGATAATTTAAAAAATTTAAAAGGATAATCAGAAATGGATACCAATTTAGCTTTAATTTTAGTTTTAACTCCTTTACTAGGTTTTCTAGTAAATGTCTTTTTTGGAAAAAGCTTAGGCAAAACAGTTTCTGGTGCAATCGGAACTATTGCCGTAGCAATTTCTTTTGTAGTTTCTCTTTTACTTTTTAATCAAATAACTTCAACTGGAAAAGGAATTGAGGTTACTTTATTTGATTGGATTCAAATTAGCAACTTAAAAATCAATCTTGGATTTTTATTAGATCAATTGTCTGTTCTTTGGTTACTTTTTGTAACTGGAATCGGATCTTTGATTCACTTATACTCTATCAGTTACATGCATGATGATGAAAATACGCATAAGTTTTTTGCGTATTTGAATCTATTTATCTTCTTCATGATTACACTTGTAATTGGAAGTAACTTACTGGTTCTTTTCATTGGATGGGAAGGTGTTGGACTTTGTTCTTACCTATTAATTGGATTCTGGCATAAAAACCAAGATTACAATGATGCAGCGAAAAAAGCTTTCATCATGAACAGAATTGGAGATTTAGGTTTATTAATCGGAATGTTTATCATTGGATCGATGTTCTCTACATTAGATTATGCAACCTTAAAAACGGCAATTGCTGGAGCTTCAAACTTAAATTTACCATTGCTTTCTTTAGCTACTTTATGTTTGTTTATTGGAGCTTGTGGTAAATCTGCTCAAATTCCATTATACACTTGGCTACCTGATGCAATGGCTGGACCAACTCCAGTTTCTGCATTAATTCACGCGGCAACAATGGTTACTGCGGGTATCTTTATGGTTACAAGATTGAACTTTGTTTTTGATCTTGCTCATGACGTACAAAATGTAATTGCTATAATTGGAGCTATAACCTCATTAGTTGCGGCTACAATTGGTTTAGTTCAAACAGATATTAAAAAAGTATTGGCTTATTCTACAGTTTCACAATTAGGTTTAATGTTTTTAGCATTAGGTTTTGGAGCTTATGAAGTAGCGGTTTTCCACGTAATTACTCACGCCTTCTTTAAAGCTTGTTTATTCTTAGGTTCTGGATCTGTGATTCACGGTCTACACGGAGAGCAAGACATGCGCAAAATGGGTGGATTGCGTAATGCAATGCCAATTACTTTCTGGACCATGTTGATTTCTTCATTGGCAATCTCTGGAGTTCCATTTTTCTCAGGATTCTTTTCTAAAGACGAAATTTTATTGACAGCTTTCCACCACAGTATTCCATTATACGTTGTTGGATCTATAGCTTCAATCATGACAGCTTTCTATATGTTCCGTTTAATGTTCTTAACTTTCTTCAAAGAATTTAGAGGAACTGAAGAACAAAAACATCATTTACACGAAAGTGGTTCATTAATTACTATTCCGCTTATCATCTTAGCTATTTTAGCAACTTTTGGCGGATTGATTAGTTTACCTGGAAACAGCTGGTTAAATGAGTACCTTGCTCCTCTTTTCACAAAAGTAGCAGGCGAAGAACACCATTTAGGCACAACTGAATACACTTTAATGGGTGTTGCAGTATTAGGCGGATTACTTGGAATTTTAATTGCTTACGTAAAATACTTTAAACAAGATAATGTTCCAGAATCTGATGAAAATATTACTGGTTTAAGCAAAGTGTTATACAACAAATACTATGTAGATGAAGTTTACGATGCAGTATTTGTCGCACCAGTTAATAGTTTATCTAAATTCTTTAGAGACTATATAGAGACTGGATTATCTGCTGTTGTATTTGGATTAGGTAAAATAGCAAACGAAATTGCTTTCCAAGGAAAAAAATTACAAACCGGAAGTATAGGATTATATCTATTTGTATTTGTTTTAGGACTTTGTGCAATTGTTTCCTATATATTTTTAGCTCAATAATATTATTACTATGAACGTTTCTACTATATTAATTATACTTTTAATTGGTGCATTTGCCACTTACTTTTCTGGTGACAAACTAGCTTCGAAAGTTGCTTTACTTTTTAGTTTAGCTGCTTTAGGATGTTCAATTGTATTATTGAATAATTATTCGGCTGGCGAAAATATCAGCGTAATCAATAGCTGGATTACACAGCCAAAAATTTCATTCGCTTTAAATGCTGACGGACTTGGACTTGCAATGGTTTTACTAACTGCTGCTTTAACTCCGATCATCATATTTTCTTCTTTTGGAAATGAATACAAAAATGCTAAAGCTTTTTACGGACTAATCTTGTTTATGGCTTTTGCTATGACTGGAACTTTCCTTGCTGCTGATGGTCTTTTATATTATATTTTCTGGGAATTAGCACTTATTCCAATTTACTTTATTGCTTTGATCTGGGGTAATGGCGATGCTGAAGAACGCAGAAAAGCTGTGGTTAAATTCTTTATTTACACACTTGCTGGTTCGTTGTTCATGCTAACTGCTTTTATTTATTTATACCAAAAAGCAGGCTCTTTCTTAATTGAAGATTTGTACAAAGTAGAATTATCTGCTTGCGAGCAATTCTGGATCTTCTTGGCTTTCTTTTTAGCTTATGCTATCAAAATTCCAATTATCCCTTTCCATACTTGGCAGGCAAATGTGTACCAAAAAGCACCAACTGTTGGAACAATGCTTTTATCTGGTATCATGCTAAAAATGGGATTGTATAGTGTACTTCGTTGGCAGTTGCCAATTGCACCACTTGCTGCAAAAGAATACATGAATATTTTTATTGCTTTAGGAATTGCTGGTGTTATCTACGGATCTATCGTTGCATTGAGACAAAAAGATTTAAAGAAATTATTAGCTTATTCTTCTCTTGCTCACGTTGGATTAATTGCGGCAGGTTCTTACACTTTGACTCTTGATGGTTTAAGAGGTGCTGTTATGCAAATGATTGCTCACGGTTTTGTTGTAGTGGGATTATTCTTTGCAGCTGAAGTAATTTTCAGAAGATTTGAAACTAGAGAAATTGAGCATTTAGGAGGAATCCGTACACAAGCTCCAAAATTTACTTCAATGTTTTTAATCTTAGTATTGGCTTCTGTTGCTTTACCAAGTACATTTAACTTTGTTGGAGAGTTTACAGTATTATACAGTTTATCTCAAATTAATATCTGGTTTGCTATTCTTGGCGGAACAACTATTATTTTAGGAGCTTACTATATGTTAAGAATGTTCCAGCATGTAATGTTGGGTGAGACAAATTCGAAAGCTTTTGCTGATGTTACCCTTAGCGAAGGAATTTCATTTGCTGTAATAATTGCTGTTTTATTGTTCTTCGGATTTTATCCAAAACCAATTACAGATTTGATTACACCGAGCTTGGAAAACATTTTACAAGTTATCAATAAGAACTAATATTTTAAACAAAATAAATTAGGCTTTCTGCTAAAATTTGAAATCCTAAATCAAAAAGACAAAAATGAATACATTAATAGCTATAACAGGATTGGGTATTTTCTGCCTATTGTTTGAAATTCTTAATTTAAGAAAGGCCATCATTCCTATTACCATTTTGGGTTTAGTAGGCGTATTGGCGCTTAATTACTGTGAATTTGGAACGGAACAAAGTTATTACAACAATATGGTTGCGGTATCAAAGTTTTCTACAGCTTTTTCATCATTGTTTATCGTTTTGACAATCTTTCTTGTAGCATTGAGTCATAATTTTTATCAAAATCATCAAACAAAAATTTCAGATTTCGTTGCCATAAAAGTATTCTTATTGGCTGGAGCTGTAGCGATGGTTTCTTTTGGAAACTTAGCTATGTTCTTTTTAGGAATTGAAATCCTATCTATTGCTTTATATGTACTTGCTGCAAGTGATCGTTTGAACATTAAAAGTAATGAAGCTGGTATGAAATATTTCTTAATGGGATCTTTTGCTTCTGGAATTATTTTATTCGGAATCTGTTTGATTTACGGAGCAATGGGAAGTTTTGATATTAGCGAAATTCATGAGAGTGCTTTATCTGCAGAATTACCAATTTGGTTTCCGATTGGATTGATTTTAATGATTATCGGAATGTTATTTAAAGTTGCCGCAGTTCCTTTTCACTTTTGGGCTCCAGACGTTTACGAAGGTTCTCCAGCTTTAACAACTGCTTTAATGAGTACCTTAGCAAAGGTAGTAGCAATTGCAACTTTATTCAAGTTAATTGCTGGTATGAACGTAATTTCTTCTTTAGAAAACCAAGATCTTTTACATACTTTCGAAGTAATTGTTGTTGTCATTTCAATAGCCTCAATGTCTGTTGGTAATATCATGGCTTTGAGACAAGTAAATGTAAAACGTATGTTAGCATTTTCTGGAATTTCTCACGCAGGTTTCATGTTAATGACTTTATTAACTGTATCTGCTTCAGCAGGAGTCTTATTATACTACACAGCAGCATACGCATTGTCTGGAATTGCTGCATTCAGTGTTATTCTATACGTATGTAGAGATCGTGAAAATGAAGACATTACAAACTTCCATGGTTTAGGAAAAACGAATCCATTATTGGCTGCAATATTAACGGCTTCATTATTGTCTATGGCCGGAATTCCAATTTTCTCAGGATTCTTTGCTAAATTATTTTTATTCAATCAAACAATTCAAGCAGGATATATTGGTTTAGTGATTGTAGCAGTAATCAATTCTATTATTAGTGTTGGTTATTATTTCAAATTAATTATTGCAATGTACTCTAAGGAACCAAATGAGGAAAGAACAGGAAAACCATTCCTTATTTATGCTACAGCAATAATCTCAATCGTATTAAATATTGCTTTAGGTTTATTCCCTTCTTTGGTTTTAGATTTATTACAATAAGATAAAATATAACATTATAAGGAAATCCATCAAATTAAATTTTGGTGGATTTTTTTTATGATAAATAAAGAAGAGAAATTCATGTTAAAAAATTCCATCTCAGAATTGCACTTCAAAAAATCTCCATATATTTGAGTTCAATTAAATGTATTACATTATGAACTTTAATTCAAAAAACCCATTCTTAAACAGTAAGCGTTTTTCATCTAATGCTGAACCTAGAACTGAAGTACACCAAGCTCAGATTATTGATTACAATCAAGAAATGACGGTGTCTGGAACCATCAACAAAACTGCTATTTTATTCCTAATTTTATGTGGAGCTGCTATGGTAACATGGTGGATGGCATTCAACGAAATAAATCCAATGCTACCAACTATTGGAGGTGCAATTGTTGCTTTCATTCTTGTTATTGTTTCTGCTTTTAAACCTCAGTCTTCACCTTATTTAGCACCAGGATATGCTTTATTTGAAGGTTTATTTATTGGAGGAATTTCTGCCATCTTTGAATTAAAATTTCCTGGAATTGTTATCAATGCAGTTGGAGCGACGTTGGTTACTTTTTTAGTTTGCCTTGGATTATATAAATTCAAAGTTGTTAAAGTTACTGAACAATTTAAATCTGTCATTGTTGCTGCAACATTGGCAATTGCTACTTATTATTTATTCTCTTGGCTTGCTTCATTGATCTTCAATTTTCAGCCTATTCATTATGGAAATTCTACTGTGAGTATTGGTATTAGCGTTTTTGTAATTGTTATTGCTGCTCTTAATTTGTTTTTAGATTTTGATTTAATTGAAAAAGGAGCAAGAGAAAGAATGCCAAAATTTATGGAATGGTATGGAGCAATGGGATTAATGATTACATTAGTTTGGTTGTATATCGAATTCTTAAGACTTTTATTAAAACTTTCAAGCAAAGACTAATTCTCTTTCTTTATAATAAAAATTTAAAGCCTTTTTGAGTAAATCAAAAAGGCTTTTTCTTTTAATTTTTTAATTTTCAATACGAATTATCTAAAAAATTTTCAGAATATTCTTTTATTCAAAAACAAAATAAAATATTTTTCCTACAAAAATTAAAATGTAATTTATGTAATTAAAATTTATTATCATTTTAATACATTATTGATTCTAATTCGAGAAGATTCTTAAAAGCTAATGACCGTAAGGTTTTTTATAATAAAATGATCATGTAATAAATTACAATTTATGCAATTTATTACATTTTTAACAACCAAACAGCTTTATAAATAAATTATTCTTTAAATATTCAACAAAAAATTATATTAATAAAAATTATTATATAATTTTGTGTAATCGATTACAATTAAACCACTTGTAGTTGAAAGTAAAGCCACTTACTTATTATTAACTATCTTAAACAAACACTTATGAAAAAAAACCTACTTTTCGTAGCGGTCTTTCTCATGACCGTACAGCTATGGGCACAAACTATTCAAATTAATGAAGCATCGGGCTGGTTAGAAACCGCATTTGTAAAATGGCAACCTGTCAGTGGAGCACAAACTTACAATGTGTATTATACCGGTAACGGATTTACAAACAAGAAAATAGACGACCAACTAATCAGAAGTTACGGTTCGTATTTCCGAGCAGACATTCCAGGCCTTAAAGCTGGATCCTACACTGTGAAAGTAAAACCAGTTGTAAATGGCATAGAAGGAACTGGTGCTACGACAGGAACTTTAACTGTATCTGCCCACGACAGAAATGGCTTTGCATTTGAAGGCGGCCGTATTCCTGGAGGTTATAAAGTTGATGGAACCCCAAAGGATAATGCGGTAATACTTTACATTACCCAAAATACAAAAAACACGATCTCGATGAATATTACTGGGGCAAGTTCAAATCCTTGCATTGGTTTACAAAATATTCTATATGCAATCAAAAAGGGGAAAGATACGCGACCGTTTATTATTCGCTTAATTGGAAATATAACCGATATGACTGTTATGGAAGGTGGCGACGTAGTTATAGAAAATAATAACAACGTTTCTAGTTATGTAACATTTGAAGGTATTGGTAATGACGCCGTTGCAAATGGCTGGGGCGTACGTCTTAAATCTGCTTCGAACATTGAAGTAAACAACATCGGATTCATGAATTGTGACAGTACAGCGGGAGACAATGTTGGAATGCAACAAGATAATGATCATATCTGGGTTCATAACTGTGATTTATTCTACGGAAATGCAGGAAGTGATGCCGACCAGATAAAAGGTGATGGCGCTTTAGATAACAAAACTTCGACGTATATTACACTTTCTTATAATCACTTTTGGGATAATGGTAAAGCGAGTTTATTGGGTTTAAGTGAAGGAACAACTTCTGGATTATATATCACTTATCATCATAACTGGTTTGATCATTCTGATTCTCGTCATCCGCGTGTACGTTATTATTCGGCACATATTTACAATAATTATTATGACGGTGTTTCTAAATACGGAGCAGGTTCTACAATGGGTTCTTCTCTTTTTGTTGAAGGAAATTATTTTAGAAATAGTAAACATCCGATGTTGACTTCTCTTCAAGGTTCTGATATTTGGGATGAAACCAATCAAGTGAATAATGCAGGAACAATGGGAACTTTCTCTGGTGAAGCTGGGGGAACCATTAAAGCATTCAATAATACGTTTGACGCTTCGAACGGAACAAATAATATGCGTTTTGTAGCTTATAATGATCCTAATCCGTTGTATAATATATCTGGGAAAATTAGTTCTACAACAGATTTTGATGCTTATGTTGCCACTACAAGAGGAGAAGTTGTAAGTAATTCGGTAAAATCTAAATCGGGCGCAAATACTTATAACAACTTCGATACCGATGCTGCTTTATATGTAAAAAATTTGACAATCGATCAGCCAGCTACAGCTAAAACTAAAACAATGCAATATGCTGGACGTGTTTCTGGAGGAGACTTGCAATGGACCTTCAACAACGCAACTGACGATACTTCTTCACTAGTTATTACAGCATTAAAATCAGCACTTACCAATTATACTGGCACTTTAGTTTCTGTACAAGGAGAAGGAAATCCGCCATCGGGAACTCAAACTCTTACGTTAACTTCTTCTTCAAACAATAATCAAACTATTGTTAGCGGAACTGCAATTACTTCAATTGTTTTTACATGGGGAGGAGACGCAACAGATGCAACAGTAACAGGATTACCAGCTTCTGGATTGACTTTTGTAAAAAATTCGACAGCTAAAACTATAACTATTTTGGGTACACCAACAGCAACCGTTTCATACTCGATTGCAACTTCTGGAACTAGTGGTTCCCCTGCCACTGGTTCAGGAACTGTAACAGTTACGGCTTCAGGAAACCAAACTTTAACTTCTACAGGAAACAATAATCAAACTGTATCTTCTGGAACAGCAATTGCTTCTATTGTATTTACTTGGGGCGGAGACGTAACTGACGTAACAGTAACTGGATTACCAGCTTCAGGCTTAACTTTTGTAAAAAATTCAACTTCAAAAACTGTTACAATTTCTGGTACGCCAACGGCAAATGTTTCTTATTCTATAACGACTTCAGGAAGTGCAGGTTCACCAGCAACAGCATCAGGAACTATAACAGTAACAACTGGTTCAGGCTCAGGAAATGAAATTCATAATTTTACTACTTCCGGCAAAACGAGTTCCTTCTACTCTATCACAGGAAATATGAATTCTACACTTGGTTCTGTGACTTATAATGGATTAACATTAACGGAACGCTTAAAAATTGAATCAAATACAACTATAAATTATACAACTACAAACTCCTCAACATTGACTCTAGTTTTTGACTCTAATTTCACAGGAACAATTAAAGTAGATAATGTTTCTTATACAGCATCTTCTGGAATTGTAATTGCATCAATCGCTGCGGGTTCTCATAGTATAACTAAGGGTTCTGTTGCGAATTTATTTTACATTAGTACAGTTTATGGCGGAGGAACTTTAAAAGTTGCACCAGTTTCAGAGTCAATCACAGTTGAAAATGCAAAAATTATATTGTATCCAAATCCTGTTTCAAATACTTTATATTTATCAGATACAAATCAGAAAGTTGAAAAAATACTGATTTATAATATTTCTGGAAATTTAGTAGCTACTTCTGGAAAATCTGAAAGTATCGACACAAGCAGTTTAATTCCAGGAACTTATTTAGCCAAAATTTATACTGTTGACGGATCATTCAACCAAACACTTATTAAAAAATAAAAACTAACTTAATTTAAAAAGGCTTCCTAATTAGGAAGCCTTTTTCTTTTGTATAATTTCTAATTTACAGATCAAATTTAATTCCCTGTGCTAAAGGAAGATTTGTTGTATAATTGATTGTATTCGTCTGACGTCTCATATAAATTTTCCAAGCATCAGATCCTGATTCGCGTCCGCCGCCAGTTTCTTTTTCACCACCAAAAGCGCCACCGATTTCAGCCCCAGAAGTTCCGATATTTACGTTTGCAATTCCGCAATCAGAACCCGTTACAGATAAAAATCTTTCTGCCTCACGTAAATTATTGGTCATAATTGCAGAAGATAATCCTTGTGCAACCCCATTTTGAATTTCAATTGCATTATCAACTTCTCCAGAATATTTGAGAAGATATAAAACTGGTGCAAATGTCTCATGTTGAACAATTTCAAACGAATTTTCGGCTTCTGCAATTGCTGGTTTTACGTAACAACCGCTTTCATAACCTTCGCCAGAAAGTACTCCGCCTTCAACCAAAATTTTTCCACCTTCGGTCACAACTTTATTCAAAGCTGCTGCATACATTTCGACAGCATGAGTATCAATAAGCGGTCCGACATGATTATTTTCATCAAGTGGATTTCCTATTCGTAATTGCTTATATGCAGCTATTAAAGCATCTTTCACTTTATCATAAATACTTTCGTGAATAATTAATCTTCGAGTAGAAGTACATCTTTGTCCAGCCGTTCCGACAGCTCCAAAAACAGCACCAATAACAGTCATTTTTATATCTGCCTCTGGAGTTACTATAATCGCATTGTTCCCTCCTAATTCTAAAAGTGATTTTCCTAATCTACCGGCAACAGCTTGTGCAACAATTTTTCCCATTCTAGTAGAACCTGTTGCCGAAATAAGCGGAATACGAGTATCGGCAGTCATTAATTCACCTATTTTATAATCTCCATTTATTAAACATGAAATTCCTTCTGGAAGATTATTTTCTTTAATAACCTGAGCAATAATATTTTGGCAAGCAATACCACAAAGCGGTGTTTTTTCAGAAGGTTTCCAAACACAAACATCACCAGAAATCCAAGCTAGAGCCGTATTCCAAGACCAAACCGCAACTGGAAAATTAAATGCAGAAATAATTCCGACAATTCCTAAAGAATGGTATTGTTCATACATACGGTGTCCAGGTCTTTCAGAATGCATCGTTAAACCGTGTAATTGACGTGATAAACCAACGGCAAAATCGCAGATATCAATCATTTCTTGAACTTCGCCAAAACCTTCTTGCAATGATTTTCCCATTTCATAAGAAACCAATTTACCAAGAGCTTCTTTATTCTCACGCAATTTTTCTCCAAACTGACGTACAATTTCACCACGCTGCGGAGCAGGAATTAATCTAAAAGTCTTGAAAGCTTCTGCTGCGGTTTGAATTGCTTTTTCGTAATCTTCCTTTGTCGACATTTTTACCGAAGCAATTAATTTTCCGTCAACTGGCGAATAGCTTTCTAAGATTTCTCCAGAAGAAAAATTATTAATTCCAGTTGATGTTCCTTCATTTATTGTTTTGATGCCCAATTTTTCAAGAGCTTCCGTCATTCCAAATTGTGATGCTATTGTTGTCATTGTAACTTTTTTAGTTAAAATTGTTATATTTTTATTGTAAAGATATTGTTTTAAAATTAATTTCGATTGAAAGTTAATTCATAAATAAGAGTAAATTTAAGGTTATTTAATACTAATAATAGAAGCACAGTTTCTATTTATTCAGTTTATTTGATGAAATTTGCATTCTCAAATAAAAATTTATGAAGTTTTTCGGCTCACTTTTACTTTGCTTTCTTTTAATTTCATCAACTGTTTTTTCTCAAAAAGAAAAATCTTCTTTTCAAGTAGTTCCTTTGGGAGTGAAAGGCGGAATTGACGAAAAGAATCTTTCTGCCTATTTATTGGCACCTTCAAATACAAATGATTTTATTTCTTTGGATGCCGGAACCATAAATGCTGGAATTGAAAAAGCGATTGAAAAGAAAACGTTTAAAGTTTCAACTAATGAGGTTTTAAAAAAATACATAAAAGGATATTTGATTTCTCATGCGCATTTAGATCATGTATCGGGTTTGATTATTAATTCTCCAGCCGACTCTTCAAAAACGGTTTACGCGACTAATAAATGTATGGAAATGATGGAAAATCATTATTTCAACGATCTGACCTGGGCAAATTTTGGAGATGCAGGTCCAGGTTTTCCTTTAAAAAAATACCATTTTCAAACTTTAAATCTACTGGAAGAAACTCCAATTTCAAATACAAAAATGACGGTTAAAGCTTTTCCGCTGAGTCATGTTAATCCGTTTGAGAGCACCGCTTTTTTAGTTAAAAATGAAACTAATTATGCATTGTATTTAGGTGATACAGGACCAGACGAAGTAGAAAAAAGCAATAATCTTCGCGATTTATGGACAGCAATTGCGCCATTAGTAAAAGCTAAACAATTAAAAGGAATTTTTATTGAAGTTTCATTCCCAAATGAACAGCCAGATAAATTTCTGTTCGGACATTTAACACCAAATTATTTAATGAAAGAACTTCACATTTTGGAGGATTTAGCAGGAAAAGGTTCTTTAGAAAACTTCAAAATCATTATTACGCATTTGAAACCTCCTGCAAAAAATATTGCTAAAATTAAAGATCAGTTAAAAATGCAAAATGATTTAGCTTTGAAAATTATTTATCCTGAACAAGGGAAAAAGTTCGAATTGTAAATTGGATTATTTTGTAAGTTGTTTTTTATATTTTAGCCAAATAAATTATATTAAATGGAAATTGTTTGGTCAAAAAAAGCAAAATATAACTTTTACTCTATTCGAAATTATTTAGAATTATATTGGTCACCTTTAATAGCAGAAAAATTTATTCTCGATGTTTTAAGAGTAAATAAGTTATTAGAAAAAATCCTCAAATAGGAAAATATAGGAATGATTTAGAATGTCGGGAAATAGTTATCTCAAACATATCACTTTGTATTATGCAATAAAAGAAAATCAAATAAAACTGATTGCTTTTTGGAATAATCGCCAACGCCCCTTGAATCCTTATGATTTATAAATCTATATAAGTTTTTTACTTCTTAATTCTGCAAGCATTTCCTCATGAGTAATAAAATCACCGTTTTCGAGATCCCGTTTACCCTGCTCGATTTCCTCTTTTAATTCTAATCTAAAATTTTCTTCTGGAGAAAGAATTTTAGCAATCGAAAGCATTTCATCTGCGGAAAAAGTCTGAGTCTTTAGCTTACGATAGAACGTTGGACTTGGAATACCAATTTGCTCAATAATATAGCTTTTTTTAAAGGGTGATTTGTTCATTAAATCTTCAATATTGTCAACTATATTCTTATATGCAATTATTTCTTGTATCATATTTGATAATTTTCACACTCATTTATGATGCAAATATATATCAAATTCGACGCAAATATTTTTTTTTAACATTTAAAAAAACAAACCCAACAAGTTTAGTGCTCATTGGGTTTATTTATTTTGATATTAAGTTATATTATTTCTTCGCCACAAACCTAGGATCACTTTCCATAATAGTTCCACAATTATCACAAGTTCTTAATTCTTCCGAATTATAAAAATGCTCAAAGTGAGGAAGAAAATCCTTCTCTATATTATGAAGTTCAAAATACACTTCGTAAAGTTTATGATTACAATTGTCACAATGCCAAAGTAAACCGTCTGTAAAACCTTGTCCCGCACGTTTTCTTTCAATTACTAATCCAATTGAACCTTCAGAACGAACTGGAGAATGCGGTACTTTTGCTGGATGCAAATACATATCGCCTGCATTTAATTCCATTTCTTTTCGCTCACCATCTTCCTGAATCACCACTTTTATACTTCCTTCTAACTGATAAAAAAGTTCTTCTGTTTCGTTATAATGATAATCTTTTCGAGCGTTTGGGCCAGCCACAATCATTACAATATAATCTCCAGAATCAACATATAAGTTTTTATTTCCAACTGGCGGTTTCAATAAATGACGGTTTTCGTCGATCCATTTTGTTAGGTTGAAAGGTTTTGCTATAGCCATTTTTCTAATTCTAAATTTTGAAAAGCTAAGTTAGTGAAAAGTTTTTAGTCACAGTCTCAGTTTACAGTCTCAGTTAGTAACTGAAACTGTAAACTGAGACTGTGACTTGAAACTAACTAAAGTTCTTTTATCAAATAAATATAAACTGGAAAATGATCACTAAAACCAGCTTCCGCAAGTGTATTTCGTAGCGGATAACCTTTATATTTTCCAGAAGTTTGAATAAGATATGGTTTATTGAAAATACCCGCTTTCCAAAATTGATAGGTTAAAAAATCAGATTTAATGAAAGATTCCGTCATTATAATTTGATCAAAAATACTCCAAGAATCACGATACGCAAGTGTTCCCAATCCTTTATTTTCTAATTCTTCAAACGGATTGAAAACGCCAAATTCTTTTACCTCCGATTTTTTTCCTTTCGCTTCTAATCCTAATTTTATGCTGTTATTTAAAGGCCCGTCATTAAAATCTCCCATTGTTAAAACTTTAGCTTGTGGATTAATTTGCTGCAAAGAATCGATAATTTTTCTATTTAATTTTCCTGCGGCTTCTCGAAATAAACTCGTTGCTTTTTCTCCACCAGATCTCGACGGCCAGTGGTTTACGATAATGTGTATTTCTTCATCTTCAAGAAAACCTGAAACCAAAAGCTGATCTCTTGTATAAACACGATTCTTATTTTCTTTTTTAACTTCAATTTCATCATCAAAGATTTCAGACTGTTCTTCTTTCTTTTCAGTATTCTTTTTGTAAATAATCAACGGAATATTGGAAAAAGAAGTGGGTCTAAAATATTTTTTCTGATACAAAAGTGCAACGTCAATTCCGCGTTTATCTGGAGAATCAAAATGAACAATTCCTAAATCTAGTTCTTGCAATTTTGGTTCTTTGATTAAATCTTCTAAAACCCCGCGATTTTCTATTTCAGCTCCGCCGATTAAAACCGGTGAATTTGAATTTTCAGGTGTTCCAATTTCAGAAATAACTCTTGCCAGATTTTTTAATTTCTGCTGATATTTTTCGGTTGTCCAATTTTGTGCTCCATTTGGTGTCCATTCATTATCATTTGTAAATTCGTCATTTATAGTATCGTACAAATTTTCAAAATTGTAAAAGGCAATAGTATGTATTTTATATTTTTTGGATTGAGAATAACCCTGAAATATTCCAATAAAAATTATGTAAAAACAAATTCTATTAAACTTCATAAATTTACATTTTAAAAAGTTTCAATATTAATCATTTTATTTAAATGTAGGAAAAGTCTAATATTTTTAAGTTCTAAATTTTCTATATTTGTTTTTCATTCAAAATGAAAAAGCAAAAAAACTATCACAATGAAAAACAGTTTCTTCTTTAAAAAACACTTTATTTTTTATAAAGTCGCATTTCTTATTTTTGCTTTACAATCATTCACTTGTCAATCTCAACAAAACATGATAACACCGCCTTATTTACAAAAAGGAGATACCGTTGCGCTTTTAGCAACTGCTCGAAAAAATATCGACGATAATTTAAAACCAACAATAGATTTATTGCATAGTTGGGGATTAGAAGCCGTAATCGGATCTACAATCGGATTAGATTATCATCAATTGGCAGGAACCGATGAGCAAAGAGCAGCCGATTTTCAAAAACAAATGGACAACCCTAATATTAAAGCCATTTGGTGTGTTCGCGGCGGTTACGGAACTGTGAGAATGTTAGATTTATTAGATTTTACCAAATTCAAACAGCATCCAAAATGGGTTATCGGATTTAGCGATGTAACGGTTCTTCATAATCATTTGAATACAATGGGTTACAAATCGCTTCACGGAATCATGCCCGTAACCGTTCCGAGAGCAACGCCAGATGCTGTTAGTTCCTTAAAAGCAAGTTTATTTGGAGAGCCAGTTTCGTATTCTATTAGTCCAACTCCAATGAATCGTTTTGGAACTGCAACTGGAGAATTAGTTGGAGGAAATTTATCGATTTTATACAGTTTATTAGGATCGCCTTCTGCAATTGACTGCAGAGATAAAATTTTATTTATTGAAGATTTAGATGAATATCTGTATCATATTGATCGTATGATGATGAATTTGAAAAGAAATGGATGCATCGAAAATCTAAAAGGAATTATTATTGGCGGCATGACAAGCATGAAAGATAATGAAGTTCCGTGGGGCAAAAATGCTTTGGAGATTATCGATGACGTTACTAAAAAATACAATATTCCTGTAATTTTTAATTTCCCAGCTGGTCATATTAGAGATAACAGAGCTTTAATTATGGGAAATACCGTTACGATGGAAGTTACTGCTACTGGAAGTACGCTTACTTTTAAAAGATAAAACTACAATCCTTTTTAAGGAAACTTAAAATACCACATATTAAAATCTCGCAAAGACGCGAAGTCGCAAAGTTTTAAGTACACTTTGCGACTTCGCGTCTTTGCGTGCAAAAAACATACATCAAACAACTTGAAACTTGAAACCTGAAACTTGAAACAAAAAACACCATGGCAGAACATAACGATTTAGGAAAACTTGGAGAAGATCTTGCCGTTTCGCATCTTGAAGAAAATGGATATAAAATTCGAGAACGAAATTATGTTTTTCAGAAAGCTGAAATAGATATAATTGCACAAAAAGGCTCGATTCTAGCAATTGTAGAAGTGAAAACGCGTTCGAGTTTAGATTTTGGTTCTCCGCAAGATTTTGTAAAACCAAAAAAGATTCAATTACTTATAAAAGCAGTAAATGCCTACATAAACGATAGGGAAAAGGATTTTGAAGAAGATTTAGAAATCCGTTTTGACATCATTGGCATCCATAAAAACGGCGAATCATTTGCAATTGAACATCTTACCGACGCTTTTTATCACTTTTAACATAATTTTTTATTGTTATAATTGTAACAATTTGTTTTTTTATTTATATTTGCAAAGAATTATAACATCGCAATGTTAAATTAACAACCAACCGAATTACAAAAAAAAAAAAGAATTATGAAAACTGTGTCTTCTATTGTAGAAAACTACATTAAAACAAAACCATTTTTATTAAACGCCCTCTCGCTCGGAATTATTAACCTAACTTCACTTTCGCGAAACATTATGACCGAATTAGAAAGTGAATTTGGAAAAGAAGTAAAGCAAGGCGCTGTAGTAATGTCTTTAAAACGACTAACGGAAGAACTAGATTTTAAATTGAACCACAAAATCAATAAAGTAATTAAAAATATTGGTGAAATTACGGTTCGTTCTGAGCTTACAGATTACACTTTCGCAGCTTCAGAAACTGTTCTGAACAAACAAGCCGATTTAATTTCTGATATCAACGCTTTATCTGATATTTTCTATACCTCATCTCGTGGTGTAAACGAAACTAATATCGTTGTTAGTAGCAGTGTAAATCACTTAGTTGAGAAACACTTTATGAGAGAGAAATTGATTCAGAAACTAGATAATCTAGCTTCAATTACTGTAAAATTACCAAAAGAAAACATCGTTGTTCCTGGTATTTACTACTTCATTTTCCAACGTTTAGCTTGGGAAGGAATTATTATAAACGAAGTTATTTCTACATCAAATGAATTTACTATTTTAGTTGGAGAAGATCAAGTTGATGTTGCTTTTAAAGTAATCAAAGATTTGAAAAACTAATTCGAAAATCAGAGTTATATATATTGAAATCCTTTTGTTCTTTTTAGGAAGACAAAAGGATTTTTATTTTGAATATACTCAGCGTAAATCTTAATTTCATATTTCGCACATAAGAATATTCTCAAAAGTCAAATCCGAAATAAAATTTTGTTTGCCTAAAGCGTCAAAATAACACTTACTTGTATAAAAGCCACTTGGCGTTGTTTTTGACTGTTTTATTTAAAAAACTAACAAAAAATCCGAATTAAGTTTTTTTATATATGATTTGTTGCGAATAATATTTTTATATATTTGCCAAGAAGTCAGACACCAGACCTCTATTTTGATAGTTTAATACCATTAGAATTAAATAAAGCGAATTAAATTGTTAGAAGCAGCAAACCATAGTGAAAAATTATTGGTGAGTGAACTCAAAAAAGGTAACGAAAAAGCTTTTCGGCAACTTTTTGATTTATACTACCAAGATATTTATGGTTATAGCATTAGTCTTTTAAAATCAAAAGAGGCAGCGGAAGAGAATGTGCAGGATGTTTTTATGAAAGTCTGGCTCAACCGCGAAAGTTTGGATGTAGAACAATCTTTTAAAGCCTACATTTTTACTATTGCACGAAATCAGGCTTTTAATGTTTTGAACAAAGCAGCAAATGAAGTTATTTTAAAAGAAGCTGTTTTTTACGAAAGTCAAAAATCACATGATTACGGAGATTATGCCATTCGCGAAGCCGATTGCAAAAAACTCCAAAAACAAGCTATAAAACAGCTTCCTCCAAAACGACGGCAGATTTTTAAAATGTCTCGAAAAAAAGGAATGAGCTATGAAGAAATAAGTCAGGAACTAGGTATTTCGATAAATACCGTCCGGAACCAGATGAGTAAAGCGCTCGAATCGATGCGCGGTTTTTTTCAACTTCACGATGAAATTATCTAACCAAAACCACAATAATGCCATTAAAATCACTCTTCGGAGTGATTTTTTTTTGATTAATACTCAATTTATATTCCGCAAAGTTTTTGTCATTTCGACCGAAGGGAGAAATCTCACTAGAAAATCCGCAAAGAAAATCGCCAATCTTTGTAGAATTACTAGTGAGATTTCTCCCTTCGGTCGAAATGACAAAACAATTCGTTTAAAAAAACGAAAAATATTTATCACATAAACACCAGTAAATCAACACCTAACAAATTTTTACATTTTTATTAAATGTTAAAATTTAAAAATTTATAACGTTTGAGTAGTACTAAAATTATTCTCAGCTGTATTATATAAAGAACCCAGAAATAAAATCAATTCGTAATGAATTCAAATCCTGAAATAAAAAGTCTTTTACAAAAGTTTGTTTTAAACCAATGCACGCCCGAAGAAATAAACGAGGTAATTGCTTATTATAAAAAAAATCAGCTTACAGATGATTTTCCAACTGTGGAAGATGTTCAGAATCTTTTGGACGAAATGCCTAAAATGGACAAACAAAAAGCAGATGCTATTTTCAATAGTATTTTAACAGCTTCAAAAGAAGAAGAATCTGTTATCGAAATGCCTGCAAGAAAATCTCATTATAGAAAATACATTTCTATTGCTGCTTCTATAGTTGTTTTATTAGGAATTGGCTTTTTCTACAAACAAAATATGACAGACAAACCTGTTGAGCAAAAATTCGATTTTAAAAGTTCTGACATTGTTTTACAGTTAGAAAATGGAGAAACTCAAATTATTTCTGAACATAATTCTTCTCAAGTAAAAGATGCGAAAGGAAATATTGTTGGAAATCAAAATGGAGATAAATTGGTTTATGAAAACAGTTCAGATCCTGAAAAATTGGTTTACAACACGATTAAAATTCCATATGGCAAAAAATTCCGTTTGCAATTATCTGATGGAACGTTTGTTCACTTAAATTCTGGAACGACTTTAAAATATCCTGTAAAATTTATCGCTGGCGAAAACAGACAGGTTTTTCTTGATGGTGAAGCTTTTTTTGATGTTGCAAAAGACAAAAAACATCCATTTGTAGTAAATGCTGACGAATTGAATGTTCGCGTTTTAGGAACACATTTCAACGTTTCAAATTATCCTGAAGATCCTTTAACTGATGTTGTATTGGTAGAAGGTTCAGTTGGAATGTATCAATCTAACCAAGAATTTGACGCTGCTAAGAACACCATTTTAAAACCTGGATTTAAAGGAAGTTTCAACAAAGAAAATGCTAAAATTTCGACAAAAGCGGTTATTACAGATATCTACACTTCTTGGATAAATGGTGGATTGACTTTTAGAAATATGACTTTCAAAAATATCATTACAAAACTGGAAAGACGTTACAATGTTACCATTATCAATAAAAATGAAAAATTGGCTAACGAAAAATTCAATGCAAGTTTTAAAGAAGAATCAATAGAAAATGTTATGAGTTATTTCAATGAAATTCATGGCATTAATTACACGATAAAAAACAATCAAATACTAATTAAATAACCACTAAAACCAACCAAAATCTATGAAGAAAAAAGCGTATTAAATAAAAAAATCGGAAAGAGCTGCGAACAATTTCCGATTAACTAAGTGATTGAATATAACGAATTAACTACAATCAATTAACAAAATTATGAAAAAAAAATCTAAGAATAATGGGTTTCTATACTCATTGTTCCAAAAAGACCTAAAATTGAAACTAACTACACTACTTATTTTGGTCGCCATGTTTAATATTAGAGGAAATACTTATGCCCAAAAGACAAAAGTTACTCTAGAATTAAACAATTCAACAATCGAAAAGGTTATTGAGACCATTGAGCAAAAAACGGATTTCAGATTTATTTACAAATTGAATGATATCGACTTAGATCGAACGGTTTCAATTTCTGTAAAAGATCAGTCTATATATGTGGTTTTAGATCGAATTTTTAAAGGAACCCCAACCGAATTTAAAATTCGTGATACACAGATTATTCTAAAAAAACCAGAACTCAAATCACAAATTATCGAATTTCAAAAACAGACCGTAACAGGTGTCATTACCGATGAAAATGGAATGCCTTTGCCAGGTGCTTCTGTTATTGAAGAAGGAACAAGAAACGGAATGGTTACCGATTTTGACGGAAAATACAAACTTACTGTTGAAAGCGCACAATCTGTAATTGTGGTTTCTTTTGTCGGATATAAAGAGAAAAAAGTTACGGCTAGTCAAAGTGTAATCAATATTCAGCTTCTTCCTGATGCAACTGATTTACAGGAAATTGTAGTTGTTGGTTACGGCACAGCTACAAAAAGAGATGTAACTGGTGCGGTTTCTTCTATTGCTTCAAAAGATATGAATCAAGGTGCAATTGTGAATCCGTTGCAATTAATTGCTGGAAAAGCAGCCGGAGTTAATATTACGCAATTAGGAAGTGAGCCTGGTCAAGGACCAAGCGTTCGTATTCGTGGAATTTCATCTTTAATTGGAGGAAGTGATCCTTTGGTAGTTGTAGATGGAATTCAAGGAAATATGGATTTATTAAACCAAGTTCCGCCAAGTGAAATCGAAAGTTTTGATATTTTAAAGGATGCTTCCGCAACTGCAATTTATGGTTCTCGCGGTGCGCCTGGTGTGCTTATCATTACAACAAAAAAGAATAAAGCGGGTAAAACAACAATGGAATATATTGGTTCTACTTCATTAGATTTTATTCCAAAGAAATTACATATGCTAAATGCTGACGAATGGTGGGCGGCAGCGCAAAGTGTTGGCGTACCAGCATCTGCAAATCATGGTTCAAATACAGATTGGTACGGACTTTTAACACAAACTGGAATTTCGCAAACCCATACTTTATCTTTTGGCGGAGGAACAGATAAATTTAATTATCGAGCTTCTTTGAGTGCTATTTTACAAGATGGAGTTGTAATCAATTCAAACAATAAAAAATATATCGGACGCATTCAGGCAACTCAATTGGCTTTGGATGATAAATTAAAATTGACGTTTAATTTAAATACAGGGATTAATAATACAACGAGTATTATACAAAGTATCGGAACAGCAGCTTATACTTCAAACTTAATAACAAATGCTTATTTAGTTAGACCGACAGATCCTGTTTTCAATACTGACGGAACTTATTTTACAGATCCAAACGTATTTCAATATTTAAACCCATATGCAACTGCACAAACAGTTTCTAATGAACGTGAAAATGACAACTTATTTGCAAGTTTAAAAGCAGATTTAGATTTAGCAAAAGGGTTAACGGCAAGCTGGTTTGGAAGCTGGAGAAAAACCAATACAACCGAAGGATACTATCTTCCTGTAGTTTCTACTAGCGCTTATGCGATTGATCAAAATGGTTATGGAAATGTTAGAAACAATAGACAAAATGAAAAACTAACCAACTTTAGTTTAAACTACAAAAGGACATTTGGCGTACACAATGTAAATGTTTTAGGTTTATATGAGTGGCAAAATCAGGCTTACCAAGGAAATTTTGCACAGGTAAGAGGTTTTATGAATGATCAGGCAACGTTTAATGCACTACAGTTAGGCGATTTAACTAAAATTCGACCTGGAGATATTGAATCATATAAAAACGACAGAACTTTAGTTTCCTTTTTAGCGAGAGTAAATTACTCTTTGTTAGATCGATATTTAGTTACAGCGAGTATTCGTCGTGATGGTTCTTCTGTTTTTGGAGCAAATAACAAATGGGGAAATTTCCCTTCAGCTTCTGTTGCGTGGCAAATTGACAAAGAGCCTTTCATGCAAAAACAAAATTTATTTAATGAGTTGAAAGTTCGCGTTGGTTATGGAGCAACTGGAAATCAGCAAGGTCTTCTTCCGCAACAATCACTTTCATTAGTTGGAAGTTCAGGAATTACTTATTTTGGAGGTCAGCCGATTACCAATTACAGCATTTACCAAAACTCAAATGCAGACTTGAAATGGGAAACCAAAAAACAAACCAATTTAGGTCTTGATTTTGCTCTTTTAAACAATAGACTAAGAGGAACAGTTGACGTTTATACTTCAAAAACAGAAGATTTATTGTTTGATTATACAGTACCTCAGCCTCCATATCCTTACAACACAATTAAGGCAAATGTTGGAAGTATTTCGAATAAAGGTATCGAAGTTTCGCTTGCTTATGATGTAATTAAATCGCAAAACAGCACGCTTACTTTGGCAGGAAATGTTTCTTTTATGAAAAACGAAGTGCTTAATCTAAACGGAAGCATTAACGGAGTTCCTTTAAATACAGATTATGTTCCGTGGGGAGCTGCAAACTCTTTTTTAGTTAAAGGAAAACCAATTGGAGCGTTTTATATTTTAGAACATACAGGTAAAAACGAAAACAATGTTGAAACCGTTTTGGATCGCGATGGAAACGGCATAATCGATCAAGGAGTTAAAAGTCCAGACCGTTATTATGCAGGTTCTGCTTTACCAACTTACACTTTCTCGTTTAATCCTTCTTATCGATATAAAAATTTCGATGCTTCTATGTTAGTTAGAGGTTCAGGAGGAAATAAAATTTATAATGGATTACGTTCTAACTTAAGCAGATTGGAAAATATTGGTAAATCGAATGTTTTAGCGAGTGCTGTAGAAACAGGAATTTATACTTCTCCTTATGGTTCAGATTTATGGTTAGAAGACGGTTCTTTTGTTCGTTTAGAAAATCTTACAGCGGGATACACTTTCCGTTTTACAGATAAATATATTGATACTATTAGACTTTCACTTACAGGAAATAACTTATTTCTAATTACAGATTATTCAGGTATTGATCCAGAATTGAATGTAAGCGGTGGTGGTGATAACTTCGGTGGCGATAGAGGAATTTATCCTCGTACGAGAAGTGTGGCGTTTGGTTTGACTGTAAAATTTAAATAGTAAAAGAAATGAAAATCAAAAATATAGTATTGACAGGAAGCATTTGTTTCTTGACACTTTTTAGTTGTACAGATATTGAAGAAAATGTGTACGATAAATATCCCGCAGAAGATTTTTACGGAACACCTGCTGGAGCTGATATTGCCCTTGCAAATGTATACGCACAAGTGCCTGGTGAATTTGCAAGAGACGGTGCGAGCGGCGTTGGTTATGCTGGTGCAGATAACGGCTGGTACGACATGAACTGTATGTCTTCTGATGAACAGGTTATTCCGCACAGAAATACAGGTGACTGGCAGATGGATTTTGCACGTCTTCATAAACACGAATGGCTTCCAACAGATTTCATTATTAATAATACTTGGAACTGGCTTTACAAATCTATTTTCAATGCCAATCTTGCGGTAGATTTATTGCAAAAAGCAAATGCCGATGCTTCAAAAATTGCTGAAGCTAAGACTTTGAGAGCTTTCTTTTATTATTTATTGATTGATGATTATGGAGATGTCCCTTTCTTCACAGACAATAATATTACCGTTGATAAAATTCCGCAATCAAGCCGTAAAGAAGTTTATGATTTTATCGTAAAAGAATTGACTGAAAACGTTGATTTATTATCAGGAACAAGAGGTGGAAATTACTACGGAAGATTCAATAAATGGGCAGGTTACACTTTATTAGCAAAAGTATATTTGAATGCTCAAGTTTATACCGGAACTCCAAAATGGAACGAAGCTTTAGCGGCTTGTAACAAAGTTGCCGAAGGCGGCTTTACGCTTCACTCTGGCGCTACAGATGCTGCAAATCCGTTAGGAAGTAAGTATTTTGAGTTATTCGGAGATGTTCTTCCAGAAGATGAAACTATTCTGCCTATTTATGCAACCTTAGATGTTGTATCACGTAACATTTATGCTGTTCGAAGTTTATATGGTCCGCATGCTCAGAATTTGTTTGGTTTCAGTGGCTGGAATGGTACAATTGTTCCTAAAGCGTTTTTCTTAAAATATGATGCGAATGATATTCGTAGAAAACAATATCTGTTTGGAGAACAGCCGGGTGGCTTCAATTATACACTTGATGTTGCTTCACTTGATAATCCAGGTGCAGATCCGCAGGCGGGAGTTCGTAATGTGAAATTTTATCCTGTTGCGCCAAGAACTGGCGGAGGAGCTTCAAATGACTTCCCTATTTTTAGATATGCCGATGTAATTTTAATGATGGCAGAATGTAACGCTCGTTTAGGAAACGTTGCAGCTGCAAAACCTTTTATTGATCAAATCAGACAGCGTGCAGGATTAAGTGCATTAGATCACAATCCTTCTCTTGACGAAATTTACAACGAAAGAGGATTTGAACTAAGCTGGGAAGGTCACAGAAGACAAGATATGATTCGTTTTGATAAATTTTTATTGGCAAACGAATTCAGACCTGCATCTCCTGCATTCAGAAAATTGTTCCCAATTCCAACCTCAGCTTTAGATGCTAATCGCGGATTAAAACAAAACCCTGGTTACTAAAAACAAAACTATCATGAAAAAATATATCAATAAATTATTCATACTAGGCAGTTTGCTGTTCTTGGGTTCCTCCTGCGACAGCGATGCCGAATTAACAACTCTAGAGGCTGTTAATTTCCCTTCAGAAATTACTGTTTCATCAAGCAAAATTGTTCTAACAGAAGATACTGCAGACGATCAGGTTTTACTAGTTTCTTGGCCCGAAGTAACTTTTCCTATTGAAGCTCCTGTAACATATGCGCTTCAATTTGATTTGGTTGGAGATACCAGCGGTGCAAATGCTTGGCAAAAAGCAAAACGAATTGAAGTTGGCACAGATGTATTAAGTAAAACTTTAATCGGACAGGAATTAAATAAAATCGCCGTCGATTTAGGACTTCCAATTGATGTTGAAGGAAAATTGGTGGTTCGCGTAGAAGCTGCAATGGATCGTAAAGTGTTTTCTAACCCAATTACTTTAACTATTACACCTTACGAAAAAAGTGTTGTTTTTGGTGAAATTTATATGCCAGGAAGTTATCAAGGCTGGGGAATTGAAACTGCGGCGGCTTTAACGGCAATTCAAAAAGGTATTTATCAAGGTTATATGACGGCTGCTCCTGGAGCTGGACTTGGATTCAAATTGAATACAGAGAGAAACTGGGCACAGTTTTATGGCGCTGGAGCAACCAACAGCGATTTGCAAAACATGAGTGATACAGATTTTCAACTTCCTGCTGCTGGTTCTTATCAAATTAAAGTGAATTTAAATACTTTAAAATGGACTGCAACTCCTTATTCTTGGGGAATTGTCGGTGACGCAACTTCTGGAAGCTGGGATAATAGTACGCCAATGAGTTACGATCATCAGACCAAAACTTGGAAAGTTACCGCAGTTTTAGTTCCTGGAAATGTGAAATTCAGATTGAACAATAGCTGGACAATCAATTACGGACCAAAAAACACAACAGACGGAATTGTATATCTAGATGATCAAGGTTCTCATTATGTTGGCGAAGGCGGTACTTATGAAATCACATTACAAATAAATGATGTTGATCCTGCAACTACCGGATATCCTCCAACAGCAACTTACACTATCACAAAAAAATAGATAAAAATTAAGTTTAGTTTGGTTTGAGTTTACCTGCCTTTTTACTTCGAAAGGCAGGTTACTTTTCAGCCATTTAAAAACATAAAAAAGTAAAACCATGAAATTCAATATAAAAATCGTTTACGGATTATTGCTTGCTTTGGCCTTTGTTTCGTGCAGTTCTTCTGATGACGAAAACAAAACTCCGCCATCTCCGTATACACAATACGGCGCTCCTTTTGATAAAATGCCAAAGAAAGAAGATGCTATAATTTATCAGGTAAATATTCGTGCTTTTAGTCAAGCAGGAAATTTGAAAGGAGTTCAAGACAGATTAACTCAAATTCAAGAATTGGGTGTAAATGTTATTTATTTGATGCCTGTTTTTCCTGTTGGAAAAGAAAGAGCAACTGGCGAATTAGGCTCTCCTTACGCCGTAAAAGATTATAAAGCCGTAAATCCGGATTTTGGAACTTTGCAAGACCTTCAGACTTTGGTTGAAGAAGCTCACAAAAAAAATATGGCTGTTATTCTTGATTGGGTTGCCAATCATACCGCTTGGGATAATGCTTGGATTACACAGCATAAAAACTGGTATCAGCAAGATGCAAACGGAAATATTATTATTCCTCCAGGAACAAATTATAATGACGTTGCACAATTAAATTTCAACAATACTGAAATGAAAGACGCCATGATCGACGCCATGTCTTATTGGGTTTACAACGCCAATATTGACGGTTTTAGATGCGATTATGCTGATTTTGTCCCAAACAATTTCTGGTCAGATGCTATTACTAAATTAAGAAAGATTAAAAAGAATCAAGAAATTTTAATGCTTGCTGAAGGTTCAAAATACAATCATTTTGCTTCTGGATTTGATTTTACTTTTGGATTCAATTTCTTTTATACAATCGAACAGCTTTTTAAAGAAAATAAACCTGCAACAACGATTCAGGATTCTAATGCAACAGAATATGCCAACGTTTACGATTCATCAAACAAAGTGGTTCGTTACACAAGCAATCACGACGTAAATCTTTCGGACGGAACTCCACTAGAACTTTTTGGAGGAAAAAAAGGATCTGTAGCAATGTTTGTAGTTGCAGCTTATTTAAAATCAATTCCAATGATTTACAACGGACAGGAAATTGGTTACGACAAAAGATTAAATTATTTTGCCAGAACCCCAATCGATTGGTCAACTGCTGATGCTTCGATGCTGGCAGAATACAAAAAAATCATTGCTTTCAGAAACACAAGCAACGCAATTAAAACAGGAGAATTTACAGGTTATAGTAGTAATGCAGTTAGTGCTTTTACTATGATAAAAGACGCAGAAAAAGTTTTTGTTCTTTCTAATTTGACTGGTTCTACCGTAAAACATCTTATTCCAAATACACTAAAAGGAAATTGGAAAGATGCATTTACCGGAGCGGCAGTAACAGTGGGTGCAGATGTAACACTTCAACCTTTTCAATATTTAGTATTGAAAAATTAACTTCAAAAGCAACTTTAAAGACTAAATTTGCAACAAAACAAAATAACATGAATTTTCAATTCCAAAAATCATTGTCTCAAATGCGTTTGAACAAAAAAACAGCGCTTTTATTTTTTGTATTCCTAAGCGTATTCTCGCTTAAAGCACAAGAAATAACTTCGCCAGACAAAAATCTTTCTTTAAAATTTGAATTAAAAGAAGGCGGAATTCCGTCTTACCAATTATCATATAAACAAAAAGCGGTTATTAAACCTAGTTCTTTAGGTTTAGAACTTAAGAACAAAGCTTCGTTTATGGATGGTTTTACCATTACAAACACAGCGCAATCTTCTGTTGATGAAAATTGGAATCCAGTTTTAGGAGAAGAAAAAACGATTCGAAATTATTACAACGAATTGGTAGTCACTTTAGCTCAAGCAAAAAACAACAATCGATTTATCCGTATTCGTTTCCGTTTATTCAACGACGGATTGGGATTTAGATATGAATTTCCGAAACAAGATGAGCTGAGTTATTTTGTAATTAAAGAAGAACGCACTGAATTTCAATTGGCTGGAAACCATAAAATTTTCTGGATTCCAGGAGATTATGATACCAACGAATATGCTTATACGACTTCAAAGATTTCGGAAATTCCTTCTCTGATGAAAAAAGCAACAATTGAAATTAATGCACAGCAGCCAATCGCAGCACTTTCTGTACAAACGCCTTCAATGATGAAATCTGATGATGGTTTATACATCAACATTCACGAAGCGGGGTTAATCAATTATCCGGCAATGTATCTTGAAGTTGATGCTAAAACCAACAAAATGATTAGCCATTTAGCGCCAGATGCACTTGGAGCAAAAGGTTATATGCAAACAGATACTCAAACACCTTGGAGAACGATTGTCGTGAGCGATAAAGCAACCGATATTTTAGCTTCAAAATTAATTCTAAATCTTAACGAGCCAACAAGTTATAAAGATGTTTCTTGGATTAAACCTGTGAAATACATCGGAATTTGGTGGGAATATTTCGTTGCAGGAAAAAGTACTTGGGCTTTTGGTAAAGAAAACAACGTAAAAATGACGGATGATTTCACAAAACTTACTCCAAACGGAAAACACGGTGCTACTACAGAACGTGCAAAAGAATACATCGATTTTGCTGCTAAAAACGGTTTCGATGCAATTCTTATTGAAGGTTGGAACATTGGTTGGGAAGACTGGATTGGAAATTGGAAAGAAGATGTTTTTGATTACGTGACGGCTTATCCAGATTTTGATGTAAAAACGGTTCATGCTTATGCGGCTTCAAAAGGTGTAAAAATTATCATGCATCACGAAACTTCTGGATCTGCTACGAATTATGAGCGTCGTTTAGATCGTGCTTTTCAATTTATGAATGATAATGGTTACGATGCCGTAAAAACAGGTTATGTAGGACAGATTATTCCTCGTGGAGAACATCACGACGGACAATGGATGGTAAATCATTACATTAACGTTGCTAAACGTGCTGCTGATTATAAAATTATGGTCAACAGTCACGAAGCGGTTCGCCCAACGGGCTTAAACCGTACTTTTCCAAACTGGATTGCTCAAGAATCTGCTCGTGGAACGGAGTTCGAATCTATGGGAGGTTTAGCTCCAGATCACACTACAATTTTGCCTTTTACAAGATTAATGGGAGGTCCGATGGATTATACGCCTGGAATTTTCCAAACTGATCTTTCGTATTATGGAACAGGAAGCACGCAACGTGTTAATACCACTTTAGTAAAACAATTGGCATATTATGTTACGATGTACAGTCCGTTGCAAATGGCGGCTGATATTCCGGGAAATTACGAGCGTTTTCCAGATGCATTTCAATTCATTAAAGACGTAGCTGTTGATTGGGATAATAGTTATATTCTAGAAGCAGAACCAGGAGATTATATCACAATTGCCCGTAAAGCAAAAGGCAAAAACGAATGGTTCATTGGCGGAATAACAGACGAAAACACAAGAACAGCAAACGTTTCTTTTGATTATCTACCTGCTGGAAAAAATTTCGTTGCCACAATTTATGCTGATGCAAAAGATGCTAATTGGAATCAAAATCCACAAAAATATACGGTTACTAAAGTTATTGTAAATTCAAAAAGCAAATTGAAGCAATATTTAGCTCCGGGAGGTGGTGTTGCTATTAGCATTAAAGAAGGAAGTGCTTCTGATTTGAAGGGATTGAAGAAACTATAAAAATTGGTTAATATAGTTTGTAATTTAAAAGGCGTATGAAAATTTCATACGCCTTTTTTTATTTTACCACGAATTGCACAAATTTTATTTTTCTACTTTAATTCAGGATAAATATCATCTTTAGTATTTAGAATCAAATCGGGTCCAAATGACTTCAAAATATAATCATTCTCTAGTCTTTTATAGTAAAACCTCGCGGGTTTAGATTTCCTAAAATCAAATTCATTACTAAAAAGTTCCATATCATTAAAAAACTTATTTTGCAATTTTAATTGTCCAAGACTATCTGGATATTGACCATTTTTACTCTTATAAAACTCCAAATCTTTTACAATTGTATTCAATTGAATATTTGTAAATACTCTCAAGTTCTTTTTTTGAAAATCACTATTAAAAAAAATGCACCAAAATAAAGGAGTAAAAAGAATTCCTGCCAATCCTATTATTTTCATTTTATTGTCTTTTCTAATGAAACCCTGAACAATCAAAACTATTCCTGAAATCAATCCAAAATTTGGAATTAATCCTACAAGCCCTAATTTGTAAAGGCTCTTTGATGAAATTTTTTCGAAAAATGATTTTTTATAAATTATATAACTCGACACCTCTTTAAGAAAATCATTAATTTCATAAGTTTTCAATCCTTTTTTATTAATAATTATAGTGGTTTTGTCATGAAGAATCAGATAAATATAATTAGGCAAGTCGTCAACTTTTTTAAACAAATGCCATTCATATTTTTTATTTTGCTCGCCATAAATCAATCCGTCAGCTTCAATTATAATTCTTTTTTTATCTAAAAATGATGAATTTTTCTTGACTAGCTTACTTATCCTATAAGTGTTATAAACACTTTTTAAATTATAGAAAGCTGTAAATCCTATTGTTAAAACAATAAAAATTAAAGAAATATGAGCCCAATCAAATTCTATAACTTTAAAAGAAACAATAATTAGTGTTATAATAAATGAAACTAAAATCGAAGCTAGAATACTATTTACAAAATATTTTCTCAAATATTCGTTTGAACTTCTAGAATAATCCTCTAGTGAATTTTCAAATTCTATAATCATTTAATTTCTATGCGATTAAATTATTACTCCTCAAACAACTCCATCAATTCCAGCGCACGTTTTATCGACTTCACATTTTCAAAAGTCAATAACAATCGTAAACCATTAACGGTTTGTTTTTCTTTCATTTTACAAAGATTACCATGCTTCTGAACAAAAGTTAAGACGTTCCTAAACTTCACCGATTGATAATAATCTGATTGTTGATCGGAAACAAAATAACCAATCATTTTTCCTTGTTTCAAAACCAATTTTTCAATTCCGACTTTAGTCGCAATCCATTTGATTCTGATACTGTTTAATAAAGAAACGGCTTGTTTTGGTAATGGTCCGAAACGGTCAATTAATTTTTTCTCAAATTCCTGTAATCCAGCTTCGTCTTTTATAGCACCCAATTCGTTGTATAAAACCAAACGTTCCGAAACGTTATTGATATATTCATCTGGGAATAATAATTCAAAATCGGCATCGATCTGAATATCTTTTACGTATTCTTTAGTATCAATATCATTTTCTTCAGGATATAAGTCCTTGAATTCGTTTTCCTTTAATTCCTCAATAGCTTCATTCATGATTTTTTGGTACGTATCAAAACCAATTTCATTAATGAAACCGCTTTGTTCTCCACCTAATAAATCTCCTGCACCACGAATTTCTAAATCTTTCATCGCAATGTTGAAACCGCTTCCCAATTCGCTGAATTGTTCCAATGCCTGAATACGTTTTCTGGCATCTTCAGTCATCGAAGAATACGGCGGACAAATGAAATAACAAAATGCTTTTTTGTTGCTTCGCCCTACTCGACCTCGCATTTGGTGCAAATCTGAAAGTCCGAAATTATTCGCGTTATTAATGAAAATCGTGTTAGCATTTGGAACATCCAAACCACTTTCGATGATTGTGGTTGCCACCAAAACATCAAAATCTCCGTTCATAAAACCTAACATCAATTCTTCTAGTTTGGCACCGTCCATTTGTCCGTGGCCAATTCCGACTCTTGCGTTTGGAACCAAACGCTGAATCATTCCTGCTACTTCTTTTATATTTTCGATTCGGTTATTAATAAAGAAAACCTGTCCGTTTCTTTGAATTTCATAAGAAATCGCATCACGAATTATTTCTTCATTAAAACCTACCACATTCGTTTCAATAGGATATCGGTTTGGCGGAGGCGTTGTAATTACAGATAAATCGCGCGCTGCCATTAATGAAAACTGAAGCGTTCTGGGAATTGGCGTTGCAGTTAATGTCAACGTATCAACATTTGCCGCAATGGTTTTTAATTTATCTTTTACATTAACTCCAAACTTTTGTTCCTCATCTACAATCAATAAACCTAAGTCTTTAAAAACGACATTTTTATTAACTAATTGATGTGTTCCAATTACGATATCGAGTTTTCCTTCGGCTAAATCTTTTAAAGTTTGCGTTTTTTGTTTTGCGGTTCTAAATCGGTTTAAGTAACCAACTGTAACCGGCATATCTTTCAAACGTTCTGAGAAAGTTCTATAATGCTGATAAGCCAAAATAGTTGTTGGAACTAAAACTGCCACTTGTTTACTATTATCAACCGCTTTAAACGCGGCACGAATGGCAACTTCTGTTTTTCCAAAACCAACGTCGCCACAAACCAAACGATCCATTGGACGATCGCTTTCCATATCGGCTTTTACTTCCGCCGTCGATTTCATTTGGTCTGGTGTGTCTTCATAAATAAACGAACTTTCCAATTCGTTTTGAAGATAACTATCAGGCGCAAATTGAAAACCTTTTTCTAAACGACGTTTTGCATACAGCTGAATCAAATTGAATGCAATATGTTTGACGCGCGCTTTGGTTTTTTGTTTTAAAACTTTCCAAGCGTTCGAACCTAATTTATAGATTTTTGGAGGCGTTCCGTCTTTTCCGTTGTATTTGGAAATTTTATGAAGCGAGTGAATACTCACATACACAATATCATTATCGGCATAAACCAATTTTATGGCTTCTTGCGTTTTGCCTTCAACCTGAATTTTCTGCAAACCGCCAAACTTCCCAATTCCGTGATCAATATGCGTTACATAATCGCCAACAGAAAGTGCGGTTAATTCTTTAAGCGTAATATTTTGCTTTTTCGAATAACCATTTTTGATGTTGAATTTATGATAACGCTCAAAAATTTGGTGATCGGTGTAAGCAGTTATCTGATTTTCTTCATCAATAAAACCTTGATATAAAGGCAATACGATTGTATTATATTGTTTGCGAATATTTTCAGAATTGGCTTCGTCTAAAGATTCAAAAATATCGTGAAAACGTTTTGCCTGTGTTTCATTCGAACAGAACAAATAATTTATGTATCCGTTAAAATGATTTTCGCTCAGATTATTCAACAATAAATCAAATTGTTTATTGAATGAAGGTTGAGGCTGAATATGAAATTCGAATTTTTTAGTTGTTTTATAAACTGGTCTTGAAGCCAATTCTACAACTGAAAAGTCTAAAGATCTTTTTATAAATGACGCCTGATTTAAGAATAATTGTTCGGGCGTGGCGTGTTTTATTTCTTTCGAAAGTTTCTCAAAAGCTTCTTCCGCTCTTGCAAATTGTTTGTCTAACTGACTAAAAAGTCCTTCAGTATTTTGAATAAAAATAACTGTTTTTTCAGCAATATAATCTAAGAAGCTTTCTCGATTTTCCTGAAAAAGCTTGTTCTCCACATTCGGGATAATCGTAATTTTTTTATGTGTTTCGACAGACAATTGTGTTTCAACATCAAAAGTTCTAATACTGTCTACTTCGTTTCCAAAAAATTCAATTCTATAAGGATGATCGTTTGAGAAAGAGAAAACATCGACAATTCCTCCACGAACTGAAAATTCTCCAGGTTCTGTAATAAAATCAACTCTTTTGAATTCGTATTCAAACAAAACCTCGTTGATAAAATCAATCGAAATTTTGTCATTCAAAGCCACTTTTAAAGTGTTTTTATCGAGTTCTTTTCTCGTAACAACTTTTTCAAAAAGTGCTTCAGGATACGTAACAATTACGGCAGGTTTTTTTCTTGAATTAATTCGATTTAAAACCTCAGCGCGAAGCAACACATTGGCGTTGTCTGTTTCATCAATCTGGTATGGGCGGCGAAATGACGCTGGATAAAACAATACATCTTGTTCTCCAATCATCTGCTCCAGATCGTTCAGGTAATATGCCGCTTCTTCCTTATTGTCTAAAACAATCAAAAAAGGCAATTCTGTTTTCTTAAAAACGGAACGAATGATAAATGAAACAGCAGATCCTAACAATCCGCTGATATTCATTTTTATCTGATTCCCTTCCAGTAAACTTGTCGCAATCTGCTGCGCTTTCGGCAGATTATCGTAGGTTGTATATAAGGCGTTTTTACTCAACTCTTGGTACGTTTTGATCTAATTTAGGCGGTGCAACAGCATTCGGAATTGCGCGCGCGGTATCTAACATTCTAAGGAAATCTTCTTCCCCTTCTTCTTTCGGAACTTTGGCTCTTTCAACAATTTTATCCATTTGTCTTTCTAAAGAAATCAGTTCTTTATTGATTTCTTGAACTAAAAAAACAACTTTATCATCTGGAATTTTATTTAAATGAATAAACAAATCCAACATTCTAATTTTAGTAATTAAAATAGAAATACGGCTTCTGAAGGCGGGCTGATCGAATATTGTTGGAATAGTATTGTTTAAAGCCATTGCTTTTTTGGAAATCGCAGCCGATTTTTTCTGAAAAGCTCCAATTGTTTTTCTTGGCTTATCTCCAATTTCCTTCATAAAATCACGCCACTCTGTCCACGAATTTAATTGCGATTCTGAAATTTCGTTGATTGGCTCATCTATAAACGTCCAGCCTTTATTTATATTATTAAAAATAGCTTCTTTCTTTTTAGCTTCTTTTGCATTTTCTGCGCGGCGTTTTTCGTCTTGATCTTGGCAAGAAAACAATACAGCTGTCAAAAGCAGAAAAAGAGATATTTTATATTTCATTTGATAAAAACATTAAGCTACAAAGTTACAAAGTAAATTTACAATTACGAATTCTGATTTTTGCTAAAGATTCGGTAAATGATTGTTGTTTTTTTGTTTGTTCTGATGCTTTACAGAATACTAATTTAAAGTGATTTTTTTCTCTTTCAATCTTAATTTGAGCTTGTATTTGTTCCGTTTTCAAAAAGACACAAAGACACACCATGAAAGAGAATTATCCAAAAAACAAACTTTTTCATTATTGAATTAATAATTTATGATTCTAAAAAGCGTAAGTAATTGCGAAAACGTTATATTTGTTCTTCTAAAAATCATCAAAAAAATGAATCCAAAAATATTGATCATTGGCGCTTGCGGTCAAATTGGAACGGAGCTGACACAAAAGCTGCGCAAAATATACGGAACAGAAAATGTTATCGCTTCTGATATTCGTAAATTAAATACTGATGTTGTAAACTCAGGACCTTTTGAAGTGGTCAATGCTTTAGATTTTAATCAAATCGAACATTTGGTAGAAGTACATCAAATTACTGATGTTTATTTAATGGCGGCACTTTTATCTGCTACGGCCGAAAAAAATCCAGCTTTTGCTTGGGATTTGAATATGAATTCGCTTTTTCATGTTTTGAATTTAGCGAAAGCAAAAAAAATTAAGAAAATCTTCTGGCCATCAAGTATTGCCGTTTTTGGACCAACAACTCCAAAAGAAAATACGCCTCAATATACTGTTATGGAGCCTTCTACAGTTTACGGAATTAGTAAACAAGCCGGAGAAAGATGGTGCGAATATTATCATAACATTTATGGTGTTGATGTACGCAGTATTCGTTATCCAGGTTTAATTAGCTGGTCTACTCCTCCAGGCGGCGGAACTACAGATTATGCTGTTGACATTTTTTATAAAGCTATTGCCGACAAAAAATACGAATGCTTTTTGTCATCAGAAACCAAAATGCCGATGATGTATATGGATGATGCAATCGATGCTACAATCAACATTATGAAAACGCCTGTTGAAGAAATCAAAATTCATTCTTCTTATAATTTAGCAGCAATGAGTTTTACTCCAACTGAAATTGCGGCTGAAATTAAAAAACATATTCCTGATTTTGAAATTACGTATAATCCAGATTTCCGTCAGAAAATTGCGGACAGTTGGCCGGCAAGTATCGATGACAGTTCTGCAAGAGAAGATTGGGGATGGAATCATAAATTTGATTTGGAATCGATGACTAAAGATATGATTGAGCATTTGAGTTAAATTCTTTTTCCATACGATTTGATATCATTATAAAATGAAAAATTTCAATTGCCTCCAGCTTTAGCTGGAGGTTTTTTTTAATGTGAAGGTTTTTACCAAACTATCTAAGTTTGACTAAGCTTTTTATTGATTTGTCATTTCGACTGAAAGGAGAAATCACACACGAAACTCGACAAAGATTATCGATTTTGCATGCGGAATTGCTTGTGTGATTTCTCCTTTCAGTCGAAATGACAAAAATGAGAAACAGCACCCAAACTAAATGTTTAAAAGAAGCCAATTGTTTGTATCTAGCCCCGATGGAGGCGGTATCCTTGCTGGCCCGACGTCGGGCAAAAGCGAGATATAGCCGAGAGCGGGAAATCCTGTTTGTTAAAATGCCTTTTGTGATGCTCCTGATCATTAAAATAAAAAGTCCCGTCAAATTTCTTAAACGGGACTTTTTTAAATTGTTATTTTTAAAGATTACTTCACTTCAAAAACATTATTTGCTTGTTTTACATCAGCCATTAATCCGCTTGGATCGATAGTGATTTTTTTGATTGACGTTTTGTTTTTATCAATTGTAAAACTATAATTCTGCTGCGCCCAAGCCCAATCTTCTAGAACTGTTCTTTTTACGTTCGGGTTTGGATTTGGTTTAATGAAATTCATCATTCTTAACGGAATGTAGAATGTTTCAGAAGTTCCGTCAGTATAATCCACTTTTAAATCGATTGGCATTGGCATTCTTCCAATTCTTTCTAAAGTTACTGTTGTTTTTCCAGCGTTATCGGCAACATCTTTAATTCCGTAATCGATTGTGTTTAATGTTTGTGTCCAATCTATTAAATACCAATCTAATTCAGCACCAGAAACTCTTTCTGCTGTTCTTTTTATATCGTTTGGCGTTGGATGTTTGAACTTGAAATCGTTGAAATATCTTTTTAAAGTTGCGTCAACATTTTCTTTTCCAATTACATAGTCTAATTGCGAAAGAAAAAGACTTCCTTTAATGTAAGACGAAATACTATACGGACGATTTTCGTCATAACGATCTCCGTGAGTTGTTTGAGGCTGTTCTTTTCCAGAATTTACTAAACTATAATAAGCTGCATAATTTCCTTTAAACGGATTCACTTCTTTTTTATCGCCTTTCAATTCATTCAAGGCACTATCTTCAATATAAGTTGTAAAACCTTCGTCCATCCAAGGATGTTTTGATTCGTTTGAAGCCAAAATATGCTGGAACCAAGAGTGCCCTAATTCGTGCGTTGCAGTTCCTAGAATTCCTTCAAGAGTTCCGTTTCCTAACATTAAAGTACACATTGCGTACTCCATTCCGCCATCTCCACCTTGAATAAATGAATATTGTTTGTACGGATACGCGCCAACTCTTTGGTTGTAATATTCCATAACTTTTACCATTAAAGGTTCTAACTGTTTCCAGTTTTCTGCCACTTTTGGAGTGTTTTTGTAGAAGAAATGCAAATCTACATCGTTTGGTCCTTTTACAATATCATGTGCATAATCTTTGTCTGCAGCCCAAGTAAAATCGTGAACATTTGGCGCGATAAAATGCCAAGTCAATGTTTTTGCTTTTTTAGGATATGTAACCGTTACACCTTCATCTTCATAACCGTGTCCGATTGCATTTTTGTCTTGTAAATATCCAGAACCTCCAATTGTGTATTCTTTATCAATTGTAATTTTTACATCAAAATTACCCCAAACTCCGTGAAATTCTCTTGCAATATATGGATCTGCATGCCATCCTTCGAAATCAAATTCGGCTAACTTTGGATACCATTGTGACATAGAAAGTTCGATCCCTTCAGAATTATTTCTTCCAGAACGACGAATCTGAACTGGAACTTGTCCGTCAAAATCTAAAGTAAAAGTAGTTTTAGAATTAGGTAAAATTGGTTTAGCCAAAGTGACTTCTAAAACAGTATTTGAAACTCTTGTCTGAGCTGTAACTCCGTCTTGTTTGAAGTTTGTAATTTTTAAAAATCCAATTTCATTTGGTTTTAAAGTTTCAATACGGCTTTGTTTTATCTCTTTTCCATCAGCGCCTTTTACTTTATTTACCATTCTTCCATCAGGATCTTTAATGAAATGAAGACGAGCATCCATTTCGCTTCCTGGTTGAAAAGCGTTCGGATATAAATGATAGAATACCTTTTTTAAAGTATCAGGAGAATTATTGGTATAAACCAATTCTTGTTTTCCTTTGTATTGATAGTTTTTTACATCCATTGAAACCTCCATTTTATAATCGGCGTGTTGTTGCCAATATGGGGCGCTTTGTGCAAAAGCGGAAGTAAAACCTAAACTCAAGAAAGAGAGTAAAATAATTTTTCGCATGTAGATATGTAATAGAAAATGGAAGAGCATTCGCCCTTCCATTCGGTTAATAGTATATTATTCTTTATTTTTTAGACATCTTTTCAGCCATTAATAAAGCGTTATAAGCATTTACCATTTTTGCTGTTTTTGATGATTCTGCTGAAGAAACTGCAACTGGTTTCTCTTGTGGATTTTCACTTTTTCCAAGAACAACCTTTGAAGGAAGCGCTACTCCAGAATCCATTAAAATCTTTTTAACCTGAGCAGCTTTCAATTTTGGATAATAAGAACGAATCAATGCCGCTACACCTGCCGCATTTGGAGATGCCATTGAAGTTCCTTGCAAATATTTGTATTTATTGTTTGGAACTGTTGCGTAAATTTCTTCACCTGGTGCAAAAACGTCTACGTTGATTTTTCCAAAGTTTGAAAAACTAGCCACAACTGTTTCTCCATATTCTTTATTAATTGCTCCAATTGTAATTAAATTATCTGCAAATTCTTTTACGTTATCTTCAGAATCATTCGGATAGTTGATGTTTTTTGTTTCATCAATATTATAGCCGTCATTTCCTGCTGCGTGAACAATTAAAACGTCTTTTTTTGCTGCGTATTTGATAGCGTCGTAAACCCATTGTTTGTGCGGAGAAAAGCTTTTTCCGAAACTTCCGTTGATTACTTTTGCGCCGTTGTCTACTGCATAACGAATTGCTAATGCAATATCTTTATCATATTCGTCTCCATCTGGCACGGCTCTAACCGTTAAAATTTCAACATTTGGCGAAGCTACTCCGTCTCCTCCTAAATTATTTCCTCTAATTTGAGCAATAATTCCGGCAACGTGAGTTCCGTGAAGTGCTTTTTCTTTATCCGGACCAAAAACAACGTTATTTCCATATTTCGTGTTTTTAATATCTTCTGGATTATCGCCTACGATTTTTCTTCCGTCAAAATCTTTATTCAAATTGTAATTTAACTGATCGTAAACTTGATCTTTGTATTCTCCAAAATCAGCTTCTGGATTGAAAGTTGGACCAGCATTTGTAAAAATCTGAGTCATGATAGCTTTACTTCTTAAAACTTTTGAATCTGTAGAAGTAATTTTGCTTAAATCTTCTATTTTATAATCTGATTTATTCAGCTCTTTTTTGATTGTATTGTGAACATCAAGTAAAAAATCTACTTGTTCTTTATCTTTTAAAGCTTCTTCATACTTTTCATTATATTGAGCTAAAGCTTCTTTGTATTGAGCAGAACCGTCGTCTCCTTTTTTAACAACGCGTGTCAATTCAAGATTTTCGTGTACAGCGTCTCCAAGGAAATTCCATCCGTGAACGTCATCGATATATCCGTTTTTATCATCGTCGATTCCGTTTCCTGGAATTTCTTTAGTATTTGTCCAGATCATTCCTTTTAGATCTTCGTGTTCGATATCTACTCCAGAATCTACAATACCTACAATAACTTTTTTACCTGTCTTACCTTGCAGTAATTCAGCCCAAGCTCTGTCTACACTCATTCCCGGAATAGAATCTTTTACCAAATCTAAATGACTCCATCTTTTTAATTCATTTTCACTAACTGGTGCTTTTTTTACAACTGCCAAAGGAGCAACAACCGGCTGTTTTGGCGCTGAATTTTGTGCTTGCAAACTTGCACTGCAACCTGCTAAAACAAGTAATGCAAAAGCAGATAATTTAAGAGGTTTTATATGACTCATCTATCTATAAATATAAGTAAAGTTAAAAGATGGGCCTAAATTATGATTTTTTGTTACAAAAAACTAACTGTTAACAATGTGTTATGAAATTTTGAACAAAATTTTATAACAGTCAAATCCACACAATCCTTTACAAATCAAATTCTTATATATAATCTGACAAAAGATGCCATTCAATAAAATGAGTACTATTTTTCTTCGATAAAATAATTTTAAGCGCTTACGGAATCACGTAAGGAATCTCCGAATATATGTGTTAAACTTGCGCGACCTAATTCTAAACCATTTCTATGAAAACAAAACTACTCTTGTTGCTATTACTGGCAAATTTTTCTATTTATGCGCAAACAAACTTAGTCTCTAACGGAGATTTTGAAACTTGGACGGCATTTTCTCAACCAACAGATTGGTTCCGTATCTCAAATGGGCTTTTATATCAAGATTCTGATGCACAAAAAGGTTCCTCAAGTACAAAAATGGAAATTACTAGCGGAACTGTTCATAATATGTATAGCAGTCCTTTTGCTACTCAATCAGGAAAAACGTATCGTGTTACGATGTATCACAAGCTTGTTTCGGGAACGATAACTTCTGTAGAATTAAGCTTAACTAAAACTGATATTTTTAAAACACCTATTACAAAAAAAGAAGAAACAACTTCTTTAAATTCTGCTTGGCAAAAAATTGAATTTGATTATGTTGCCACAACTACTCAAAACGCAGAAATTAGCATTTGGATAAAAGGAACAACTGGCACTCAAATTTTAGTTGATAATGTTTCGATTGTTGATGTCGCTGAAATTGGCCCAAAATATACACTTATACCAGATGTAAACTTTGAAAATGAACTTATAACATTAGGTTTAGATTCTGGCGCTCCTGATGGAAAAGTTTTAACTTCTAAGATTTCTACCGTAACCTATTTGTTTTTATATCAAAAAAATATCGCTGATCTTACTGGAATACAAGATTTTACAAGTCTACAAAACTTGAATGCTGACTTAAATCAGTTAACAAATATAGATGTATCCAAAAATATCAATTTAACAAGGTTATCTGTATACAGGAATAAGCTAACAAACGTTGATATTTCTAATAATATCAATTTAACAGATTTATCTGTAGATGAGAATAAGCTGACAAACTTAGATATTTCTAAAAATACTAAATTGACCGTTTTAAGCTTTGACAGTAATCAACTTACTTCTATAAATTTAAGTTATACGCCGCTATTAAAGAGTTTAAGTTTTAGTCATAATCCTATAACTTCGATTGATCTGAGTAATTTAAAATTACTTAACCGCTTGAATATGCTAAACTGTAAGATGCCTTCTATAGACTTAAGTAATAATAAGTCTTTGATTTCTTTATGGGCTCGAGACAACAAATTTACAACCCTAAATCTCTCTGAAAACAAAGAATTAGTAAATCTTACAATCGATTCTAATTTGCTAACAACATTAGATTTAAGTGCGAATACGAAGTTAGAATATCTTAATTTTTCTAACAATCCTATTACTAGCATCGATTTAAAAGCTAATATTAATTTAAAAGCTTTACAAATTTATTACTCTCAAATAAGCACACTTGACCTAAGTAATAATAAGCTTCTGATTGGTTTAGATTGTGACAACAACCCTAATTTAAAAACGTTGGATTTACGAAATGGAAAAAATACCAACTTACTTAAAACTTTTACTTATTGGACAGGAACTAATGGCGGTCCTGGAGAATCAAGTATTATGGGTAATACCAGCTTATCATGCATTTTGGTCGATGATGTTTCTTATTCTAACACAAATTGGTCAACTCTTAAAAATAGTGGAGAATATACTTTAGACTGTGCTTCTTTATCGTATACTTTAATTCCAGATGTCAATTTTGAACAAAAATTAATCGATTTAGGAATTGATAAAGATGGTAAAAATGGGAAAGTATTGACTTCAAGCATTGCTTCATTAACTACATTAGGTGTTTCTAAAAGCAATATTGCTGACCTTACAGGAATTCAGGATTTTACTGCACTTACAATTTTAAATTGTTCAGAAAATGCATTAACAACACTTGATCTTTCAACAAACGTAAATCTAAAAACATTAACGGTTAGTAAAAACCCGTTAACGTCAATAAACACTTCAAAAAATATAGCTCTAGATTATTTTGCTGGTAATAATAACCAATTTACTGCTTTAGATTTTTCTGCCAATACTGAATTATCTAAAATATATATTACCGATAACGTCTTAACTAGTTTAAATGTATCTAAAAACAGTAAATTGACAACTTTATGGTGTCAAAGAAACAAATTACCGAATTTGGATATTTCTAGCAATTTAGCATTAACTGAATTTGTTTGTGATAGAAATGAATTAGAAACCTTAAATGTTTCTAAAAACACAGCGTTAACATCTTTATCTTGTTCCCAAAACAAAATAAAAAGTTTAGATGTTTCTCAAAATACGTTGCTGAAAATGTTTGACTGTTCCATTAACAAATTGGAAAGTTTGAATTTAAAAAATGGAAACAATAAATTACTTGACAAAGCTAACTTATTCTTTTTCTCTAACTTAAGCTTAAAATGTATTCAAGTAGACGATGTTGCTTATTCAAATGCAAATTGGGCTAATTCAATTAAAGACTCTAGCGCTTCTTACAATATTGATTGTACAGTTTTCACATTAATTCCAGATTCAAATTTTGAAGATAAATTAATCGCTTTACAAATTGACAAAGATGGTAAAAATGGGAAAGTGATAACTTCTAGTATTGCTAGCGTAACTTCATTAGATGTTTCAGGAAGTTCTATTAAAGATATTACCGGAATTCAAGACTTTACTTCGCTAACTTATTTGAATTGTTCTACCAATACTTTAACAAGCCTTGATTTGTCTAAAAATACAGTTTTAGAAAACTTATATGCTCAAAAAAATGAATTAACTTCATTAAATACGACTGCTAATAAGTCTCTTAAGGTTTTAAATTTAGGTACTAACAAATTAACTTCTTTAGATATTTCAGCCTTGACAAAACTAGAAGAGCTTAATGTTAGCAGTAATGCAATAATAGCGTTAAACGTTTCAGCTAGCAAAGCATTGACAAGTCTAAATTGTGGCAATAACAAATTGACTAGCTTAAATGTTACAGCAAATACAGCTTTAACTACTTTATACTGTTTTAATAATCAAATTACGAGTTTAGATGTTTCAAGCAACATTTTATTACAAAACTTAATGTGTAATGGCAATAAATTGACTGCACTTAATGTTTCTAAAAATCCTGCGTTGATTATGCTTGATTGTTTTGAAAATCAAATTACAATTTTAGACATTTCTAATAATCCAAAAATAACTGAATTGGCTTGTAACAACAATTTATTGACTTCATTAAATTTAAAAAATGGCAATAATACAAAACTAGTTTTAGCTTCTTCTAGTTTCAAAAACAATACAAAACTTACTTGTATTCAGGTTGACAACGAAACCTATTCTAATGATAATTGGTCTGCTATAAAAGACGTTACAGCAAATTACAATGTAGATTGTGCAGTTTACACCTTAATTCCAGATGCTGCCTTTGAAGATAAATTAATTGCATTGCAAATTGATAAAGATGGTAAAAACGGAAAAGTAGCTACTTCAAGTATTGCTTCTGTTACTACATTAGATGTTTCATCAAGTTCTATTAAAGATCTTACTGGAATTCAGGATTTTGTTTCTTTGAAAGTATTGAACTGTAGTACAAACCAATTAACTTCTTTAACTCCTGCAAACAATCTTTCATTAACAGAATTAAATGTTTCTTACAACGCTTTAACAACTCTTGATGTTAGTAAAAACAAAGCATTGACGGCATTAAATGTTTCAAACAATAATTTAAATTCTTTGAATGTAAAAAATGGTTTCAACACCAATATGGATTGGTTTAGTGTGAATTTTACTAAAAATGTTTCTTTAGGCTGTATTCAGGTTGATAACGCGAAATATTCTAATGATGAGTGGAATGGAAAATTAGACAAAACTTCTTATTTCACAGAAGACTGTAATACGTTTACGCTTATTCCTGACAGCAATTTTGAAGATGAATTGATTGCCTTGAAAATTGATATTGATGGTAAAAATGGAAAAGTTTTAACTTCAACGATTTCAACTGTAAAAGACTTAAATGTTCAACTGAGCGATATTAAAGACTTAACTGGAATTCAAGATTTTGTTTCTCTTGAGTATTTAAACTGTCAATTCAATCTTTTAACTTCATTGAATGTATCTAAAAATTCAAAATTAATAGAATTATATACGCACGGAAATGATTTGACAACATTAGACGTATCTGCAAATCCAGCTCTTACGACTTTATATGCCAACAAAAACAAACTAACTGCTTTAGATTTATCTAAAAACAGCAAATTGGTTTATGTTAACGTAACAGAAAATTCACTAAAAACATTAAACCTTAAAAATGGTAATAACATCAATTTTACAGGTGCATTACTAAATAAAAATACATCTCTGACTTGTATTACGGTTGACAATCCTTCTTTTGCAGCTTCGAGTGGCGTGTTCTTTAAAGATGCTGCGGCCTCGTATTCGGCAACTTGTACGTTGGGACTTGAAGATTCTATTTTCAGTAAAGCAACAGTTTTCCCTAACCCGACAAAAGGAGAGGTTAACATTAACAATGTTTCTTTAGAAAAAGTAACAGTTTACAATTCTTTAGGACAACTGGTAAAAACGTTTGTTTTCAATAATGGAGAAACTAGTAATACTATAAATTTATCTGGTTTGCCGAGAGGAGTTTATTTTGTGTATTTAATTAGCGGAGATGCTGCTTCTGCGAAAAAAATAATCCTAGAATAAACCATACAATTTAGTTCAATTAAAAAATCCCATTTTCAATATTTGAAATGGGATTTTTTTTATGCTTAATTTTTTCTGTTTAAAAAATATCTTCGGAAGTAAAAACATCTTTTAAACGAACTCCTTTTTCAGTATGTTCAACAGTTATAATTTGATTGTGCGCATCATGTTCTAAAAATAAATAATGATTCTGATCTGCTGCCAAATTCAAAAATTTTGATTTTTCTGGCATTGTCAGCAAAGGTCGCGTATCGTAACCCATAACATAAGGCAAGGGAATGTGCCCGGCTGTCGCCAATAAATCGGCACAAAAAACAATGGTTTTATCTTGGTATTTTATGTACGGAATCATTTGTTTTTCGGTATGTCCATCAACGTAGAAAATATCAAAATTTAATTCTTTTGAAAATCCAAAATCAGTTTCTGGTCTTTCAATAAAGTTAAGTTGTCCGCTTTCTTGCATAGGAAGAATATTTTCAGACAAAAAAGAAGCTTTTTCGCGTGCGTTGGGTTTTGTTGCCCATTCCCAATGATTTTCGTTTGTCCAGAATTTGGCATTTTTAAAAGCAGGTTCATAACCCGTTTTAGTTGAGTTCCATTGCACACTTCCACCGCAATGATCAAAATGAAGATGCGTCATAAAAACATCTGTAATATCGTCACGGTTAAAACCATATTTTGCTAGAGATTTATCTATAGAATGAGAACCCCAAAGCGAATAATACCCAAAAAACTTTTCAGATTGCTTATCTCCCATTCCAGTGTCAATTAAAATCAAACGTTTTCCGTCTTCAATTAATAAACAACGTGCCGCAATATCAATTAAGTTATTGGCGTCTGCGGGATTTGTTTTGTTCCAGATTGTTTTAGGAACAACGCCAAACATAGCGCCTCCATCCAATTTAAAATTTCCAGATTCTATAGGGTAAAGCTTCATGAGAGTAGTTTTGTAAAAGAACAAAGCTAGGAAATCCGATTCCCTTTTACTACAATTTTACCTTAAAAACTTTAGTTTTATTCTAAAGTGATCGAAGTACTTCCCATTATTTCCTGCTTGTCAAAATAATTCACAAAATAAGTGCCTTTCTTAAAATGATCTTCATTTGCATTTAAGATTCCATATACATTTACAGACTTACCTTGAAAATCTGCTGCAACAATAAAACTATAAACTAAAGCTTTGTTATTTCCGAATTCGATTAGTTTGTCATCTCCCAAAACGGTATTTTTTTGATCTAATACCTGAACATAATACACTCGTTTTCCAGTTTTTGCAACCGCATTTCCGTTAATAGTAAAACTAATTTTAAGCTTATCTGTACTTTTTGATTTTGTGGTTTCCAATTCTTTTCCAGAGTTTTTTTCACGAAGTGCAATTACTTTAAAATTACTCAAAGAAAGCTTTGAAGCATCTTTTAAAGTTGATTCCAGCTTTTTTTGTTTAGAAACCAAAGTATCATTTTCCGCTTTCTGTTGGTACATCACAACATTCTGACTTTCAATTTCTGTTAGAAGATTTTTATTCTGAAATTTTAATTTTTTTATTTCTTGCACTCTCGTATCCAAAGAATTCTTTAAATCTAAAAGCTGATTTCTGTATATTTTTATTTGAGCCGCCGTCGGATTTTGAGAAACTTTAATTAGCTGCATTAAATTTTCAACATTCTTGCGTTCTAATTCTAATTCTTTAGACATCGTGTTTTTCTCGAGAATAGCTACATCGTACGCTTCCTTTAAAGTATTCAAAGAATCTAAAATATTCATTTGTTCGCTCAACTCTCGCTTAGCAACGGGATTTGTTTTCGTAACAACTTCTTCTTTTATCTCATTCTCCTCATTTTCAGGCTCGCTGCTAAAAACCAATACTGTAGCGCCTATTCCTAAAACAAAAATTAAAGCAAATAATGGTTTAAACCACTTTATTGTATTTTGTTTTTTCATAATTAGTCACAATTTTTCGCAAAAATACCAAATAATCACAGAGTTACATCAGTAGAAATACTCGTTTTTAACATTTAAAACAAGAAATTGCAAATAATAGAAAAAAACTAACATTTTCGACATTTATAGGCTCATTTTAGAGTCAGATTTTATCAAAATAACTAATATCTATTTTCTCATTTGTTATAATAATGTGAACCGTTATGGAAAAAGGTTTTTAAGTCGTATCTTTGCAGACAATTTCTATTTAACATTGAAAATAAGCGTTTTAAATATGTACTAATTTCATTACAGAAGATAAATGCTCATTAAATTAAACATCTAAGAACAATGATAAAAGTTTCAGATACTGCCAAAAAGAAAATCATCGACCTGATGACTGATGATGGTTTTGACGCTGCTAGCGACTACGTGAGAGTAGGTGTAAAAAGTGGCGGATGCTCTGGTTTGTCTTATGATTTAAAATTTGACAAAACCAAAGGAGAAGACGATAAAATATTCGTAGATAACGATATACAAATTGCTGTTGAAAAAAAATCATTCCTTTATTTAGCCGGAACAATTTTAGAATTCTCTGGAGGATTAAACGGAAAAGGATTTGTTTTCAATAATCCAAATGCAAGTAGAACTTGCGGTTGCGGAGAATCATTCTCTCTTTAGTCAAAAGCCGAAAGTCGTAAAGTCATAAAGACTAAATTGACTTCAAACTTTGGACTTTAAAACTATTTAGACAATAAACAAAATAATGAGCAAATACACCGAAGACGATTTAAAGATCGAACTGGAAACTAAAGAATATGAGTACGGATTTTATACCAATATAGAATCTGAGACTTTCCCTATTGGCTTAAACGAAGATATCGTAAGAGCTATTTCTCTTAAAAAAGAAGAACCTGAATGGATGACCGAATGGCGTATCGAGGCTTTCCGCGCTTGGAAAGAAATGATCGAGCCGGAATGGGCAAATGTTCATTACGAAAAGCCAGACTTTCAGGCGATTTCTTACTATTCAGCTCCAAAACAAGTAGATCCTAACAAAACTTTGGATGATGTTGATCCAGAATTGCTAGAGATGTACAAAAAACTGGGAATTTCAGTTGATGAGCAAAAAATGATGAACAATGTCGCTATGGATATTGTTGTCGATTCTGTTTCTGTAGCAACGACTTTCAAGAAAACTTTAGCTGAAAAAGGAATTATTTTCTGCCCGATTTCTGAAGCTATCAAAGAACATCCTGAATTAGTAAAAAAATATTTAGGAACTGTTGTACCTCAAAAAGACAACTTCTATGCAGCATTAAACTCAGCGGTTTTCTCTGACGGAAGTTTCTGTTATATTCCAAAAGGTGTTCGTTGCCCAATGGAACTTTCAACTTATTTCAGAATCAATCAAGCAGGAACTGGACAATTCGAAAGAACTTTGGTTATTGCTGATGAAGGAAGTTACGTTTCTTACCTTGAAGGATGTACAGCGCCAAGCCGTGACGAAAACCAATTACACGCTGCTGTCGTTGAATTGATCGCTTTGGATGATGCTGAAATTAAATATTCTACCGTTCAAAACTGGTTTCCTGGAAATAAAGAAGGAAAAGGTGGAGTTTACAACTTTGTAACCAAAAGAGGTTTATGCGAAACAAACGCTAAAATTTCTTGGACACAAGTTGAAACAGGTTCTGCTGTAACTTGGAAATACCCTTCTTGTGTACTTAAAGGAGATAATTCGGTAGGTGAATTTTATTCTATCGCCGTTACCAATAATTACCAACAAGCTGATACGGGAACTAAAATGATCCATTTAGGTAAAAACACTAAATCGACTATTATTTCTAAAGGTATTTCGGCTGGAAAATCGCAAAACAGTTACCGTGGTTTAGTGCAGATTTCGCCAAGAGCGGAGAACGCAAGAAACTTTTCTCAATGTGATTCTCTTTTAATGGGAAATAATTGCGGTGCACATACTTTCCCTTATATCGAAAGTAAAAATCCATCAGCTAAAATCGAACACGAAGCAACGACAAGTAAAATTGGAGAAGACCAGGTTTTTTATTGCAACCAACGAGGTATTCCGACTGAAAAAGCGATTGCCTTAATTGTAAACGGTTTCAGCAAAGATGTATTGAACAAATTACCAATGGAATTTGCGGTTGAAGCTCAAAAATTATTAGAGATTTCTTTAGAAGGTTCTGTAGGATAATTTGAAGATGGAAAACAAAAAAGTAATCATTTTAGGTTCATCTAGAAAAAACGGAAACACAACAAAAATTGTGGACGAAATTTCTAAAGAACACGGAATAGAAGTAATAAATCTAAGTGATTTTAATATTTCCTATTACGATTACGAAAGCAAAAATAGAGAAGACGATTTTTTTCCTTTAATAAAAGGTATAATCGAAAATTACGACACTTTAATTTTTGCAACGCCTGTATATTGGTATAATATGAGCGGAATCCTGAAGGTTTTCTTTGATCGTTTTTCAGATTTAATTCGAATTGAGAAAGAAACCGGAAGAAAATTGAGAGGAAAGAAAATTGGCGTGATATCCAATTCACACGATAATGAAATTGAAGACAGTTTTTACATTCCGTTTAAAAAAACTGCCGATTATTTAGGCATGGAATATTTAGGACACGCGCATTTTAATGCTAACATCCTAAACCAACAAACAAAAATAGAATTGACATTTATATAAAATAAAAAACAATGTTATCAATAAAAAACCTTCACGCCGCAATTGGTGATAAAGAAATTCTTAAAGGAATTAATATAGAAGTTAAAGCTGGAGAAGTTCACGCTATCATGGGACCAAACGGTTCTGGAAAAAGTACACTTTCTGCTGTTATTGCAGGAAACGAAAATTATGAAGTTACAGATGGAGAGGTTATCCTTGACGGAGAAGATCTTGCTGATTTAGCTCCTGAAGAGAGAGCGCACAAAGGTGTTTTCCTTTCTTTTCAATATCCGGTAGAAATTCCTGGAGTTAGCGTTACTAACTTTATGAAAACTGCTATCAACGAAACTCGCAAAGCAAACGGACAAGAAGAAATGCCTGCAAACGAAATGTTGAAAGTAATTCGTGAAAAATCTGAATTATTAGAAATTGACCGTAAATTTTTATCTCGTTCTTTAAATGAAGGTTTTTCTGGAGGAGAGAAAAAAAGAAACGAGATTTTCCAAATGGCAATGTTAGAGCCAAAATTAGCTATCCTTGACGAAACTGATTCTGGTCTTGATATTGATGCTTTAAGAATTGTGGCTAATGGTGTAAACAAATTAAAAAGCGACAAAAACGCTATTATTGTTATCACACACTACCAACGTTTGTTAGATTATATCGTTCCTGATTTCGTTCACGTTCTTTATAACGGAAGAATCGTAAAATCTGGAGGAAAAGAATTGGCTTACGAATTAGAAGAAAAAGGATACGACTGGATCAAAGCAGAAAACTAAAATTTGTTTCAGGTTTCATGTTTTTTTAGTTTCAAGTTACAAACTATATTTGTAAGTTTTAACTTAAAATAAATAAAACAGAAATGGCAACAATAACTCGATTTGAGGATTTAGAAATTTGGAAAGAAGCTCGACGATTAGCAAAAGAAATTCATCTTATTGCAGTTCATACAGAGTTAAGATCAGATCTGAGATTCAAAAATCAAATAAAAGATTCTTCGGGTTCAGTAATGGATAATATTGCTGAAGGATTTGAAAGAGATGGAAATTTAGAATTTCGACAATTTTTATCTATTGCAAAAGGTTCAGCCGGAGAAACAAGATCTCAATTATATCGAGTTTTTGATTTTGAATATATTTCGGAACAAAAATTCGAAGCTTTAAAAAAGGATTATGAAAATTTAAGCGGTAAAATAAAAAACTTTATCACTTATCTAAATAAAAAAGATTTCAAGGGGAATAAGTTTCAATAGGCAACATGAAACTTGAAACCTGAAACACCGAAGGAAACAAAAGAACAATGGATTTAAAAGAAAAATTAGTATCGTCTTTTATGGCTTTTGAAGAGCGTGTCGATGTACATTCAGATTTACATGACATACGCACAAATGCTTTAAAAAACTTCGAAAATAAAGGCTTCCCAACCAAAAAAGAAGAAGCTTGGAAATATACATCGCTAAATGCCATCTTAAAAAATGACTTTACGGTTTTTCCAAAAGAAGAAAATGCAATCGAATTCAATCAGGTAAAAAAATACTTTTTACACGAAATTGATACTTATAAATTAGTATTTATCGATGGCGTTTTCAGTTCGCATTTGTCTTCTACAACTCACGACGGAATCGATGTTTGCTTGATGTCATCGGCATTGACCAAACCAAAATATAAAATGGTTATTGATACGTATTTTAATCAAATTGCGAGTAAAGATGATAGTTTAACTTCATTGAATACTGCATTTGCTATTGAAGGTGCTTTTATCAATATTCCAAAGAAAAAAGTAGCGGATAAACCAATTGAGATTATGTATTTCTCAACAGGAAATGAAGCTGCATTAATGGTTCAGCCGAGAAATTTGGTTATTGTGGGCGAAAATTCACATGTTCAAATTATTGAGCGCCACCAAAGTTTGAATGAAAATCCAGTTTTAACAAACTCTGTTACTGAGATTTTTGCTCAAAAACGTGCGATTGTTGATTATTACAAAATTCAAAACGACAATAGCGAAGCAAACTTAGTTGATAACACTTATGTTTCGCAACAACAAGAAAGTCACGCTTATGTTCATACTTTCTCTTTTGGTGGAAATCTAACACGTAACAACTTAAACTTTTATCATTTTGGTGAAAGATTAACAAGTACGTTAAACGGAATTTCGATCTTAAATGATAAGCAACATGTTGACCATTATACTTTGGTAAACCACGCACAGCCAAACTGCGAAAGTTTCCAAGATTATAAAGGAATTTTCTCTGATCGTTCAACAGGAGTTTTCAACGGAAAAGTTTTGGTAGAAAAAGAAGCTCAAAAAACAAATGCTTTCCAAAAAAGCAACAATATTTTATTGAGCGACAAAGCGACAATCAACGCAAAACCACAATTAGAAATTTTTGCTGATGACGTAAAATGTTCTCACGGTTGTACAGTTGGACAGCTTGATGAAACAGCAATGTTCTACATGCAGTCACGCGGAATCCCGAAAAAAGAAGCAAAAGCTTTATTGATGTACGCATTTTCAAATGCTGTCATCGAAAGCATCAAAATACCAGAATTAAAACAAAGAATTACTAAAATCATTGCCATGAAATTGGGGGTGAATTTAGGATTTGATTTGTAGTCAGGTTTTACCGCAAAGACACAAAGGTTACGCAAGGTTCGCAAAGGTTTATTAAAACTTTGCGAACTTTGTGCTTTTTACTTGGCGTCTTTGCGGTTAAGTATCATCCTCTAATTTTTATTATAGATAATATAATCCCTAAGAAAAACAATCCCAATCCAAGTAATAAACAAATCGTATTAAATGGATGAGCAATGCTGGTAGACCATGCGACAGCATTTAATACAAAACCAATTATTAGTATCACAAACGGATGAAATAGTTTCTTCATAATTATTTGTTGACTGAAGCAATAACCTCCTTCAAAAAACCATTAAAATCAAAACTTTTATCACCTTCTCTCACTCCCATTCTCACAATAACCATATCTTTAGACGGAATAATCGCTACCATTTGACCTTGGTAACCGCTGCAATAAAACATATCACGAGGCACATCTGGAAATTTCCCTCCGGCATTTAACCAAAATTGTGCACCATATTTTCCTTCAGAAGTATTCGTTGGTGTTGCGGTGTATTTTACCCAGCTTTCGTCCAGAATCTGCTCGCCGTTCCAGTTTCCTTTGCGCAGATATAATAGTCCAAATTTTGACCAGTCACGTGGTGTTGCCCATCCGTAAGATGAACCTACGAAAGTTCCTGACATATCTTGCTCCACAACCATCGAGTTCATTCCGATTTTGTCGATTACGGCGCTGTACCAAAAATCAAGATATTCTTGCTGCGTTTTAAATTGGTTTCTTAAAATTCGGGAAAGAAGATTTGTTGTTCCCGATGAATAATTCCAATGCGTATTGGGTTTAAACTGAGCTGGTTTATCCAATTGTACTTTTCCCATATCTTCGGCTTGAAAAAGCATTTTTGTAGCATCGCAAATCGTGCTGTAATTCTCTTCCCATTCTAAACCAGAATTCATGTGAAGCAAATCATTGATCGTAATAATTTTACGTTCATCATTTTGCCATTCTTTGATTGGCGCTGGTTTATAAATATCAATTTTTCCTTGTTTCGCCAAAACTCCGAAAGCTGAACTCGTGATACTTTTTGTCATTGACCAACCAAGAATTTTACTGTCTTTATTAAAGCCTGTGTCGTATTTTTCGGCAATCAATTTATCTTTATATAAAACGACAACAGCACGCGTTCTTTTAATTCTTGCGCCAGTTTTATCAAAAGCATTTTCTACAGCTTTTTTCAATTTCGAATAATCTACATTCGAAAAAGCAGTGTCTTTTGGCTCATTATTTCCGTATGGAAAAGGAAGATTGTTTTCTAATTTCGTTCTTTTTGGAAGAAGATATGGTTTTGAAATATCAAAATTATCATTAATCAAAGTTGCTCCTAATCCTTCGCGGTAAATCGCCTTTCTTTCTTTCAATCCATAAACAGAAGAAATAGCATATTTTCCTGCTTCATCGATTGAGTTTTTAGCCAAATCAATCATATCGATATCATTGTCAGTTTTTTCAATTAAATCTAACGGACGATTATCTATAAAATGTCCAGATGCGACACTTTTAGCCGAGAAGCCTGAAATCAAATCAAGCTTTGGATAAGTTGTAAATCCGAAATATAAAAAAGCAAGAACCATTAGAAGCAAAAGTACTTTGAGAAATTTTTTCATGATGATTTAGATATTTTTACTGCAATATAAATAATTTATGTTCACGATTTTAGAACTCAAATTATAAATCTGATTAGGATAATTCAGAAAATAGAATCTATTTTTACCAAATCAGCATTTACAGCTTGTAACAATGGCATCATAAAAGGAAATTATAGAATTGGTGTATAAACAAATTTAGTTTTAGTACTTTTGTAGATAGATTTTTTCTAAATAAGACATGCTAGATATTCAAAAAATAAGAGCTGATTTCCCGATACTTTCTCAAACTGTAAACGGAAAGCCATTAGTATATTTCGACAACGGAGCTACTTCGCAAAAACCACAAGTTGTAATTGATGCTGAAGTAAAATATTATAACGAAATCAATGCCAATATTCACCGTGGCGTTCACACTTTGAGCCAGTTAGCAACTGATGCTTACGAGGTTGCTCGCGGAAAAGTAAAAGACCATATCAACGCCAAACATGCTCATGAAGTTCTTTTTACTTCAGGAACAACACACGGAATTAATTTAGTTTCGAATGGTTTTTCTTCGATTTTAAAACCTGGTGACGAAGTTGTAGTTTCTTCATTGGAACATCACAGTAATATTGTGCCTTGGCAAATGTTATGCGAAAAAACGGGCGCTGTTTTAAAAGTTATTCCAATCAATGACAATGGAGAATTAATCATTGAGGAATTTGATAAACTGCTTTCAGACAAAACGAAAATCGTTACCGTAAATCATATTTCAAACGCACTGGGAATCATTAACCCAATTAAATATATTATTGATAAAGCACATTCAGTTGGCGCTGCAGTTTTAATTGACGGTGCGCAGGCTGTTCCGCATTTAAAACCAGATGTTCAGGAATTAGATTGTGATTTTTATGCTTTTTCTGGTCATAAAATGTGCGGTCCAACGGGAACAGGAATTCTTTACGGAAAAGAAGAATGGCTGAACAAACTTCCTCCTTATCAAGGTGGCGGCGAAATGATCAAAGAAGTTACTTTCGAAAAAACAACTTACGCAGATTTGCCTCATAAATTCGAAGCGGGAACTCCAAATATTGCTGGCGGAATTGTTTTAGGAACTGCGATTGATTATTTAAACAGCATTGGTTTTGAAAACATTCACGAATATGAAACTGAACTTTTAGAACACGCTACAAAACGTTTATCTGAAATTGAAGGCATAAGAATCTACGGAACAGGAAAAAATAAAGCTTCAGTAATTTCGTTTAATATTGATGGAATTCATCCGTATGATGTTGGTTCTATTATAGATAAGCTAGGAATTGCGGTTAGAACCGGACATCATTGCGCTCAGCCAATTATGAATTTCTTCTGTATTCCGGGAACAATTCGTGCTTCTTTCTCTTTCTATAATACAAAAGAAGAAATCGATGCCATGGTTGATGCTGTTAAAAAGGCGCAAACTATGTTAAGTTAAAAAACAAATTATATGCGAATAGTATCATTATTGCTCCTGACACTTTTTATTGCTACGGGATGCTGCAGTCAAAAAAAAGCAGATATGAAATCTACACAAATTGAATATTCTGCAATGTCGAGAGGCTATTACAAAACTATTGTCGTGCAAAATAAAGCTGTTTCTGTGGTTAAAGAACGTAACGCAGAAGCTGTTAAAAGCAATATTGATGATTCAAAATGGAATGAAATTGTTGATGCGTATTCAAAAGTAAATTTGGAAGGACTTTCTACTTTAAAAGCGCCGACAGACAAACGTACTTATGACGGTGCCGCAATAGGAAATTTAAAAATAACTCAAGATGGAAAAACCTACGAAACGCCAGGTTTCGACAACGGTTTTCCTCCAAAAGAAATCGAAAAATTGGTAAATTTATTAGTTGATTTTTCTAAAGAATAATTATGACGATAAAAGAAATACAAGACGAGATAATAGACGAATTTTCAATGTTCGACGACTGGATGCAGCGTTATGAATACATCATCGAATTAGGAAAAAGTCTTCCGTTAATTAAAGAGGAATACAAAACCGACGATAATTTAATCAAAGGCTGTCAATCTAAAGTTTGGCTTCAAGGTGAACAAACAGATGATAAAATTGTTTTCACGGCAGACAGCGACGCTATTTTGACTAAAGGAATTATTGCGATTTTAATTCGTGCTTTCTCGAATCAAAAAGCAAAAGATATTCTAGAAGCCGATGTCGATTTTATTGACGAAATCGGATTAAAAGAACATTTATCTGCAACTCGTGCAAACGGTTTGGTTTCGATGATAAAAAACATCAAAATGTACGCTTTGGCTTTTGATGCTAAAAACAAAAATTAAAAATTTTAAACCATTAAGGCATTAAGATTCATAAAGGTTAAACTTAATATCTCTTTATATTTAAAAAGAAAATTAAGCTCAATGCTTTAATTATGATGCAAAACTTAATTCTCTTAATATCTTAATGGTAAAAAACAAAAAACACTTAGTGTTGAAAAAACAAAAAATAAAATGGAACAAGAAATAGACACAAACGAATTAGGAGAATCAATCGTAAGAATTTTAAAAGGAATTTACGACCCTGAGATTCCTGTTGATATTTATGAGTTAGGATTAATTTACGATGTAATGGTAAATACAGATTACGAAGTAAAAATCTTAATGACATTGACTTCACCAAACTGCCCTGTTGCAGAAAGTTTGCCAAGAGAAGTAGAAGAAAAAGTAAAAACAATTGAACATATCAAAGATGTTGAAGTAGAAATTACTTTTGATCCGCCTTGGAGTAAAGATTTAATGAGCGAAGAAGCGAAATTAGAATTAGGAATGCTTTAAAGTGTTCAGTTTTCAGTCGCAGTTTTCAGTATTAAATGTGACTAAAAAAACACTTAAAATGTATACAGTTTACAGTTTCAGTCTCAGTTTTTAACTGCGACTGAGACTGCGACTGAAAACTAAAAAGAATGGAAGAAATCATCAATAAAGTTGCCAATAGTGCTTTAGAAGTCTTTGATTTAGAAGATTATTATCCAAAAGGAATGCGTGTGCAGATTGACATTTCGCAATGGCTTTTAGAAGGATTTTTATTAAAAGAAAAAGACTTTAGAGAACATCTTAAAAATCATGATTGGTCGCAATATCAAGACCAATATGTCGCTGTCCATTGCAGTACAGACGCTATTATTCCGGCATGGGCATTAATTTTAGTAAGTGTTCATTTAGCTCCTTTTGCCAAAAAAGTAGTGAACGGAACAATAGAAGATTTGGACGGAAGTTTGTATGAAGAAATTTTAAGCAAAATAGATTACTCGGTTTATCAAAGCAAACCCGTAATTGTAAAAGGCTGTTCTAGAAAACCCGTTCCAATGCGTGCTTATATATTAGCCACTACGTATTTGCAACCCTTTGCAAGAAGTATTATGTATGGCGAAGCTTGTTCTGCAGTACCTTTATATAAGGAATCTAAGAAATAACCTGCAATAACACGCAATCAACCTTTATCTTTCGATTGGTTTTTAGTATATTTGATTACACACTTAAACTAGATACCATGAGAAAGATCTTTTTATTACTCTTCGTTTTAGCAAATCTTACTTTTGTTCAAGCCCAAAACACTGAAAAAGAATTAGCTCAAAATACCGAAAAAGCCGTAAAAAAACTCAATGACACCATTGAAAAAGAAGGTTGGAAAGCAAAAGGAATTGTATCACTTTTACTTAACCAATCAAGTTTTAATAACTGGATTGCTGGTGGAGAAGACAGTTTCTCTGGAACACTCGGAATCAATTATGATTTTAATTATAAAAAAGACGACGTAACTTGGGATAATAAAGTCCTTGCCTCTTACGGTATACTGCAAACTAAAAATACCGACTTTAGTAAAAAGACGGACGATAGATTAGAATTCAACTCTATTCTTGGCAAGCGAGCTTTCGGCGATTGGTATTATTCTTTCTTTCTAAATTTTAGAACCCAATTTACAACGGGTTATATTTATGGTCAAGATGCCAATGGAAAAGAAATCAGAACAGAACAAACTAAGTTTATGTCTCCTGGATATCTTACAACTGGACCTGGTATTTATTGGTCTAAGGACGAAAATTTGAAAATAAACTTTGCTCCTCTAACTTCAAAATTCACTTTTGTAGATAATGCTTATACAAGCGGAATTGATAGATTTACAGGTTTGCCATATGTAGATGGCGATTATTTTGGAGTTGACGAAGGCAAAACAATGCGTTACGAACTTGGTTTCTATGCATCTGTTTATTACAAACTTGCTATTATGACCAACGTTACGGCAGAAAACACACTGAATTTATATTCTAATTATTTAGAAGATCCGCAAAATGTAGATATCAATTATTCTTTGAATATCATTATGAAAATTAATAAATTCTTATCTGCAAATTTTGCTTTTCAAGCGATATATGATGATAATGCCTTCAGAGGACTTCAAACCAGACAAGTATTTGGTTTAGGTGTCAACTTCGGATTTTAATTTGTAACGACATCTATCTTTAACGCAAAGGACGCTAAGATTTTATTAGTGAGTTTTTTGTTTAAAAAAAGTTCGCAAAGCTATATATAAATTTAGCTTTGCGAACTTTGTATTTTAAAAAACCTTATTTTAAAAATCTTAGCGTCCTTTGTGTTAAAATTAACTTATTCTTGCTCTTCTTCCTTTTCAACTGCATCTTTATAATCAGGATACAAGAATTTATTATAAGGAAAACGCGTTATATGAATTTGACGAACTGCTTCATAAACCGTTTCTCTAAATTCTTCAAAATTTTCTTTATTTCTTGCCGAGATAAATAATGCATTCCCTTCTCCAACATCACTCATCCAAGTTTGTTTCCATTCGTCAAGCGAATAATGTTTGCGAGTTCTTTCAGTAATCAAATCATCTTCATCAATTGTAAGATGTTTATAAGCATCGATTTTGTTGAAAACCATAATTGTTGGTTTGTCGTTGCTCTTAATTTCCAGTAAAGTTTTGTTTACAGATTCTATATGATCTTCAAAATCAGGATGAGAAATATCTACAACATGCAATAATAAATCTGCTTCGCGAACTTCATCCAAAGTACTTTTAAAAGAATCTACCAATTGTGTTGGTAATTTTCGAATAAATCCAACTGTATCTGAAAGTAAAAAAGGGAGGTTTTTGATCACCACTTTTCGAACCGTTGTGTCTAAAGTTGCGAACAATTTATTTTCAACAAAAACATCACTTTTCCCGACAGCGTTCATCAAAGTCGATTTTCCAACATTGGTATAACCAACTAAAGCTACACGAACCATTGCCCCGCGATTGCTTCGCTGAATGCTCATTTGCTTATCAATCGTTTTGATTTTATCTTTCAATAATGAAATTCTATCACGAACAATACGTCTATCGGTTTCGATTTCTGTTTCTCCAGGTCCACGCATACCAATACCTCCTTTTTGACGTTCAAGGTGCGTCCATAAACCAGAAAGTCTTGGCAATAAATAAATACATTGCGCCAATTCTACCTGAGTTCTTGCATATGAAGTTTCTGCTCTTTGTGCAAAAATGTCCAAAATCAAATTCGTTCTGTCTAGAATTTTACAATCAATAATTCTTGAAATATTTTTTTGCTGAGAAGGCGTTAATTCATCATCAAAAATTACTGTAGATATTTTGTTCTCTTTTACAAAAAGATTGATGTCGTCAATTTTTCCCGTACCCACAAAAGTCTTCGGATTCGGGCGTTCCATTTTTTGCGAAAAGCGTTTTATCACTTCACCACCAGCGGTAAAAGTCAAAAACTCCAATTCGTCTAAATATTCATTTAGTTTCTCTTCACTTTGACTTTGAGTAACGATTCCAACAATAACCGTTCTCTCAAAATTTATAACTTCTTTTTCTAACATATTCTTGAATAAGGTGCAAATTTAATCATTTGTCGGCTACAATCAATTACACAATTTGGTTTTTAAATTTATATCCAAATCATTATCATAAAAAAATGGAACTCCGCCAAGTTTTACCTCAGCAAAATTCCACCTCTGAATAGTCTTTTTATAAAAAACCTTTATTCGTAAATAAAGGTTTTCTCCGTTTTTACAATTCCGTTTTCTTCTATCTGAGAACAAGAAATCGGAAAGTTTAATTTATTGTATTTGTATTTTCTGCTTACTGCTACTAAAGCAGTTGATGAAGGACTGAAATTCATTTCATTATTATAAGAAATTGATTCAAAAGGAAATTCTTCTTCGTGATACGAAATCATCGGAACAATTACTTTGTAATTATCTCCAAAAAGACTTTGAACAATTAATTGATCTACCGATTTTTTATCATCATAAGTATATGTTTTAGAGATTTTATCTCCAACCAATCCTTTATGTTTTGATACGTTATCGTTTACATAAACATATTCTAATTTTCCGATAATGGCTTTATTTCTGTCGCGTGACGTGCGTCTTACAATAATTCCGTTTTCAACTAAATATTCAATATCGTCTACTAAATTCTGGTGATTTGTACTCTTTTTTGTTGTCACTTTGATTCTCGCTCCTTCATAAAGAAACGAAACCACTTTTGTAATATAATTTGGTCCTTCCTGATATTTTTTTACAAACTTCGTAATATTGTTATCAGCATCGTAACTATAGTTTACTACTTCTTTCCAGTCACTTCCAACTTTATCTTTTACTGTCATATCAAGTAAGCCATTTTTATTGTAAAAGAAATGCTGTACCACATCTGAAGTAGTTATGGTTTGAAGTTTACCATCTTTAAAAACGAATGTTTTGTTTACAATTTCACCGTCTTTAGAGTTTTGGTAATTCGTCTTTACAACGTTGATTTGCTTTAGTCTAACTGGAGCGTCCTGACTATGTATTACGCATGGAAAAACCATCATTAAGATGGCAAGAAAGTAGGTTTTCATGTGATATTTGTATTGATTTGGGATGACCAAAATACAAAATTCCATTAAATTTCCGGAATTTGAAATACAAAAACTACAAACTTTTCAATAAAACTCTAAAAACCAACTTATTATTTATTAAATCCTAAATCGCATTTTATTTTTCTCCAAATATCTTAATATCGTCTACCATAAAAGCGCCGTTTAAGGTTTTATCTTTTCCAGAACCAATGTATTTAAATGCAATATTGATATTTCCAGAATATGCCGAAAGATCAATTCCGCCAGAGCTTATAAACTCGCGTGCGGGAGTCGAAAGATTTGGAACTTTTGCTTCCAATTTTGTCCATTTTGCTTTGGCAACACTTGAGCCATCAAAATTGGTTGAAACATAAATTTCTAAAGTATTTAACGGAGAATCTAGCTTTAAATCATGTTGCGCACTTCTAAAAGAAAGAACCGCATTTTTGTAACCTGTTAAATTAATTTTCGGAGAAACGAGCCAAGCAACATTTTCGGCAGCGGTTGTACTTGTAGTATTAAATTCTGCGTAACCGTTTCCGGCGTAAACCATACTTTTCCATAATTTGGCTGCTTTTTCTACAATATTGCTCCAACCCGGAAGTGCAAAATTTACATTGTTTTTAACCGATTGAAAATCCTCTGCAAAAAAAGGCGTATTTCTTTTTCCATTCATTTCAATATCACTTTCAAAACGAACCATCAATTGATAATCTGTTCCGAATTTGGTTAGAATTCCTCGTACTTTTCCGCTTCCTTCAGGCACGAAATGATCTGCAAATTTTGCGTAAGCACTTGTTCTAAATATAATCTGATTTCCTGTTTTATCGCGCAGATTCCAATTTGTGGATCCGCCAACATTATTTGATTCTTCAAAATAATGGCGTCCCAAAGCTGCTTCTGTAAACTCAACATCATTCAATTCTATTAACGTATTTAGTTTACTATCATTTAACGCTTCTTCAACAGAAATTGATTCAACCAATAAATCTTCCTGAATTATCGTACAAGAAGCATTTAATACATTTTTATATTCATTTTGAGAAATCCTCCCAATTGTAGGATCTCCTGCATTACTTACATACAAACTGCCAATTCTTAAACCACCGTAATACAAATCTGTAAATTGGTTTTTAAGTTTTACATAAACTTTGTTTCCTAAACGATAATCGATATAAGTATTTGAGGCATCAATAGGAACGCTGAAACCAATTGCTGGATTTTTTTCGGTCTTTTTTGTTTGCAGTGAAATAGTTTTAAAAAAATTTCCGCCTTCATCACTCGACACTACATAAGCTTCAATTACATCATCGTATAAATATTGTTTTGCTGTATTAGCAGAAAGTTCATAAACTTTTTCAACCGTTTTATTTACCATAAAATCAGGTTGTGTACACGCCAATTTTGGAGTTTCGACTTCGTTACTGCAACTGCAAATAATTAATAATGATAATCCAAAAAATGAATTTAAAAATATGTTTTTCATAATCAATAATTTTTTGATTTATAAACCAATCGTGAGATTTAAAAAATAAGTTCTTCCGTAACCGTAATAATATTTTGGACCAAATGATGGAGTTCCGCTAGAAACATCTTGATTTAACGCTCTGAAATTTGCATTTCTTGCTTGTTCGAATCCGCCGGTTTTATATATCGAATTGAAAACATTATTAACGCTTGCAAAAAGACCGATATATTTTTTACGGATTCGCCAAGACTTTCCGCCGCTTATATTTAATAATGATATAGGATCAAATCTTTCTTGTTTTAACAATTCATTTCCTCTTTCGGAAGTTGCCTCAGGAAAAGGAAAATTATTTGCTGGATTAATGTAAAATTGAGCCGTTCGAGAAATAGGCGAAACATCAATATAACTTTCAGCCAAATAATTAATGTTTGAAGCAATCCACCAAAACTTGGGATCGCGATATTCTAATCCGAATGAATAGGCTTGCTGTGGCGTTCCTGGTTGTTTGTAATTTTTAAGTAATGCACTTCCAAAATCAAAAGTCGTCTGCATTCCATCCTTTGCTAAATTGGCGTCATTTGTAATGGAAACATTTGGATTACTGCTGTAAATATATTTTCCGTAAGCGGCACATAAAGTAGATTTTAGTGTTGATGAAATTTGATATTCTAAACTCAATTCTGCACCTGTATTTTTCTTATCCAATTTTGTCAAGGTCTGACTCACAAATGCATCTGTCGCATCGTAACCCGCTCCGTTGTCAAAAATTCCTTCGGCATAGAAAAAAGAAGTTTTGGAACTGTTTTTTATTAATGAATAATAAGCTGTTAAACGCAATTTTAGTTTTGGAGAACGATACATATAATTGGCATCGGCAGAACTTATATTTTCACTTTCAATTCCGTCAACAATCGAATTATTTAATCTTGAATTTGAAAATGTATTTCGAAGCGATGGTGCTCTTGTTGAATGCGAAGTGTTAAAAAACAACAATTGCTTTCCAGAAATTTTATACGTGAATCCGCCTTTAAAACCAAAATTCTCAAAATTAACTTTGTCGCTTTTTCCTAAAGAAGTCGTAGGATAAAGTCCGTTTTGGTATAAACCTTCTCGCTGATAATCTGACATCGAATAAGATTGTGCCAGATAGAATTCTGTTTTATTATAAGCAAATTTAAATTGTGTAAAAACGTCTAATGTATTTGCTAGTAAATTATAATTGTAACCATAAACATCTCCTTTTTTAACCTGACGATTTGCATGCTGTAAATCGGATTGTGAAAGATTTCCTTTGTAAAAAGGATCAATATCATCAAAATAGACTCCGCCCAAAAGATCTAATAAATATTGAAAATTATGAGACTTTAATTTCTTAAAAGTAAATCCTCCATCAAAAGAAATGTTTGGTGCAATCTGCGTATTTAAATTTGAATTTACCGCAAAAGTTCTATCGTCAGTTCTATCGTCATAAAGAACATAATGACTTTGCGAAGCTTCGTAACCATTTGTTCCAGGCTTCTGATTCGCTAAATACATCGCATTCCAATCTATCTGCGGATTTGCTAAAAGTGCCATTTTATTTTTTTCTGCATTTTCGTAATCTGGAGTAAATTCGCCTGAAAATTCTCCTTGATCTTTCGCGTAAAGCGAACTAAAATAACTCGGCATTTTTTTATAATAAACAGGATCTGGACTGTCGGCATTTTGATAATCGATATTGCTATTTCCCACTTTTCCGAACTGATACATTACGCTAGAATTCAGATTTGTTTTGTCATCAATTTTAAAATAATGATTGAGCATCAACAAAGGTTCTTCTACATTTTTTATTCTTGCATTTCGTTTTTCACCACTCTGAAATCCCCAATACGAATTGTATTTTTCTCCCATTAAACCCACAACTTCATTTGTATTGGCAGAGTTTTTCCCTCTTGAATTTGGCGTATAAAATCCAGTAAAATTGATTGAGTGTTTATTGTTTAATTTCTTTTCAACACTAAGAAAAAAAGAATCGGCATTGAAGTTTGTTCCTTCAAAATAACCTTCATCTGCATAGCGTTTTCCTGCTGAAACAACATACGCCCAACCAGCCGCGTTCATTCCTGAAGCATAAGTTCCGATTCCGCGCCATGTATAAGTGGTATTACTTCCTGAAAAAGTGAGGGAAGTTCCTTTTCTATATAAAGAAGCTCGTGTAAAGATTTGCTGTGTTCCTAAAATTCCTCCGAACGTATAATTGGAAAGTGCAGTTCCGATTGAAAATTCCTGATTTCGAAGTACATTATTTAAACCGCCCCAATTGTTCCATTGCGGTCTTCCGTCGTAGATTTTATTCATCGTCATTCCGTTAAGCATCATTGTTCCGTTTTCGCTGTCTAAACCACGAACACGAAATCTTGCTTGTCCCCAATTGAATGCCGACGCCTGCATAAAAGCATCTTTGGAAGATTGTAAAAGTCCAGAAGTCATTTCAGAAGAACTATTATCGTCAGAGAAATCGCTCTCTGATAAAGTGATTAATGCCGCTGGCACTTCATCTGAATAGGTATCTTCTAGTTGTAATATTCCAAGATTGATATTCTCTCCAGAATTAGACGGAAATTTTAAAAGAAAATCTTTGTAACCTTGACTTCTAAGCAAAAGCAATTGCTCTTTTTTTGGAAATATATGAAGTTCAAATTTTCCTGTTTTTGACGTAAGCTGCATAACAGCCGTGTTTTGTATCGTCACCACAACACTTTCAACCGGATTTTGCGTGCGCGCATCGATAACAATTCCTGTAACTGTTATTTCTTGCTGTGCTGAAACAAAATTAAAAAAACAGAAAATAAAGAAGAATGCGTATTTTTTTACCATTAAAGATCCAATTTACTTTGAAAATTATTTTAGGAACGAAATCCTGTATTCAAAAGATAAAATTGGTTTTTGGAAAAAGAGCATTTGATACCAAAGCGGTATAGTATTAAATTCAAATATAAACAAAATATTTAAATTTAAATAAATTCCTACAAATTTATTGTGTTTTTAATACATTTAATGAAAATGTATTTGTATTGTAATTATGCTGTTGTTCTAATTTTAGAAACCATAAAAGCAATCAGAACTCCAAAAATTCCGATAAAGGCGAAAGAAAATTGCAATCCGAAACTTTGCGCAATATGTCCTATTACCGGAGGTCCCATTAAGAAACCAAGGAAACTTACACTCGAAACAATCGTTAAAGCTTCTCCAGCAGGAACCGTCGGGTTTTTCCCCGCAATACTATAAACAGTAGGAACAATAGTTGCAACGCCCAAACCAACAAACATAAATGCAATAGTGCACGGAATAATATAAGGAAGAAAAACAGCCGTAAAAAGTCCAGCCGAAATCATGACACCACTAATTTGCATAACGCGTTCGCGACCAAATTTATTGATTAAGCCATCGCCAAGAAATCTTCCGCTTGCCATCATAATCATAAAAGAAGTATATCCTAAAACTACCAAAGGTCCTGGCGCTTGAACAATATCTTTAAAATAAACACCGCTCCAGTCGAACATTACACCTTCACTCGCCATACTGCAAAATCCGATAACACCAAGCCAAAGTAAAGCTGTGTCTGGTTTTACAAATAGTTTTTTTCCTTCTTCTTTTGGTTTTGCTTTTTCTTTGGCTCTAACCAAAAATTTGAAATTAAATGCGACCATCAATAAAACAATTCCGGCTACAATTATAAAATGATGCAACGGACTTAAATTTAAAGCCAACATTCCTAAACCGACCAATGCGCCTGTAAATCCTGCAAAACTCCACATTCCGTGAAATGCCGACATGATTGTTCTTTTAAATAAAACTTCGGTATAAACGCCTTGTGTATTTACAGCGATGTTGGCTAAGTTGCCAAATAATCCGAACAAGAATAATCCGAGAGATAATTGTAATGCCGTTGTGGCTAATCCTAAATTAATTAAACAAAAAACGTACATAATTAAAGAAAAAATCAAAATACGATGGCTTCCAAATTTGGTCACCATTTTTCCAGAAAAAGGCATGATGATTAATTGCCCTACTGGAAGTGCAAAAAGTATCGAACCTAAATCACCTTCGGTTAAATGCAAAGCGGTTTTGATATCTGGAATTCTACTGGCCCAAGTGGCAAAACTTAAACCCATTCCGAAATAAAACATTCCAACGGCAAAACGAATTCTATTTAAATAAGAAGCTTTTGCTTCTCTAAATACTTTCTTGATTTTACCTTTGGTTTGAAAAAGCGATAATGGATTAATGTTTATCAGCATATTTAATTTGTTTTATGATATTTTCAAAAATACTAAAAACGTGCTTCAAAGCCTATAAAGTCTAATGTTATACACAATATACAACGTTATTGTTTATAAATTAAGAGGTTTTCAATTGATTTCTTCTTACTAAAATTACGATTTTTCGGGTTTATTGAGAGTATAATTTGTCGCAAAATTTTTAAGTGCAAAAAAAGGAGCAATCTCAACTTTTGAGAAAACTCCATTTATTTGTATTTCTTGTTCCGTAGGAACATTTCGTCGGTAGAAAATTATATTAATATCAAAATCAAACGTTCCTACGGAACGTAAATATGATTTGGAAATTCTTTTTCTACCGACGAAACATTCCTATGGAATGTATTATTATATACTTATTACTTTTTGCTGTGCATTACTTGCAATCGCAGCTTCTATAACCTGCATTACTTTTACGCCGTCTTGTGCTGTAACTGGTTCTTCTTTATGATTTGCAATCGAATCATAAACACCATCAAAAAAACTGAAATAATTTCCTTGAAGTGTCGGAATTTTTTCTCTCACAATTTTACCATCAATTTCTGTATGTAAAAGACCTTGCAGATTTTCATCTTCTGTTCCCCAAGATTCTAGGTTTGGTTTTTTTCCCACTTTTAAATCATCTTCCTGAACATCTCCGCGAGGTTTTAAGAAAGAACCTTTTTTTCCGTGGATCACGTAAGCTGGATTAGCTTCTCTCACAAAAAATCCTGCTTTTAGTCTAACTCTGAAATTAGAATAAAACAAAGTTAAATCAATCCAATCGTCTACCACAGAATTTTCTCTGGTTACTCTAATATCTCCAAAAACGGCTTTCGGACAACCAAATAAACTAACCGCTTGATCAATAATATGAGGACCTAAATCTTTTAGAACTCCCGCGCCATCATTCGCTGTTTCTTTATGCGCTTTCGGACTCAATAACGGATTGTATCTGTCGAAATGGAATTCTGCTTCAACTAAATCTCCTAAAACGCCTTCGTTAATTATTTTTTTAATGGTTTTAAAATCACTGTCCCATCTTCTGTTTTGAAAAACGGCTAATTTTAATCCTTTGTCTTTTGCAATTTTTGCCAATTCTTTTGCTTCATCAACAGTTGTTGTGAATGCTTTTTCTACAACGGCATGTTTTCCCGCCAAAAGCACTTTTTTAGCGTATTCATAATGCGTTCCAACTGGTGTATTTACGATAACTAAATCTACATCATCGGCTAAAAGTTCGTCAAGAGATGCATAACTTTTTACGTATGGATAATCTTCTTGAATTAACTTTTTACTTCTTTCCCAAGAACCTAACAATTCAAATCCTTCGTGAATATCTAAAAACGGAGCGTGAAAAACTTTTCCCGACATTCCGTATGATAATAATGCTGTTTTTATTTTTTGCATGTTGTTATGTTTTTTTTGCCACAGATTATATGGATTAAAAGGATTTTCTGTTTGCCACTAATTACACAAATTTGCACAAATCATAATGTTTAAAAAACTTAAATAAATTCGTGAAAATTTGTGTAATTGGTGGCGAAAAACATTAAAAAAAATCATTTTAATCTGTGTAATCTGTGGCTAATAAAAATTAAAGTTTAGCTCTTTCGTATTGTTTTGGCCATTCAATTTCACTATTTAATTCTCTTGCGAAATCTAAAGGCAAATTCGGGTTTCTCAATGACTCTCTGGCGAATAAAATTAGATCGGCTTGACCGTTATTTAAAATTTCTTCGGCTTGTTTCGCCTCCGTAATTAAACCAACTGCGCCCGTTGAAATGTTTGCTTCTTTTTTAATCTTTTCTGCGAAAGGAACTTGATAACCAGGTCCAAGCGTAATTTTTTGATGCGAAACCAATCCACCTGACGAAACGTCGATTAAATCTACTCCTTTTTCTTTTAATATTTTAGAAAGCTGTGCAGATTCTTCTGGATTCCAGCCATTTTCTGCCCAATCTGTTGCTGAAATTCTAACAAATAAAGGAAGATTAGCCGGCCATTCTGTTTGAACAGCTTCTAGAATTTCTAAGGTAAAACGGATTCTATTTTCGAAACTTCCTCCATATTCATCTGTTCTTACATTTGTTAATGGAGAAAGAAATTGATGTAATAAATAACCGTGCGCCGCATGTATTTCTAAAACCTGATATCCTGCTTCGACTACTCTTTTGGTTGCTGTTTTAAAATCTGAAATTACTTTTTGAATTCCGTTTTTATCTAAAGCCTCTGGAAGAAAAGGTTCGCCATCATGATACGGAATCGCACTTGCAGAAACGGTTTGCCATCCGCCTTGAGCGAAATCTAATTTTTTATTTCCCTCCCAAGGAGAAGATACACTGGCTTTTCTTCCGGCGTGTGCCAGCTGAATTCCTGGAATCGAATTTTGAGAAACAATAAATTGATTGATTTCTTTTAGTTTTTCGATGTGTTCGTCTTTCCAGATTCCAAGATCAGAAGGAGAAATTCTCGCTTCTGGAGAAACTGCCGTCGCTTCCTGAATAATTAGTCCTGCGCCTCCGCTTGCGCGACTTCCTAAATGAACCAAATGCCAATTGTTTGCAAAACCGTCTTCGGCAGAATATTGACACATGGGAGAAATGGCGATTCTGTTTTTTAATGTAATGTTTTTTATCGTTAAAGGAGAAAATAATCGTGAAGCCATAATTGTAACTTTTAATGGTTTTGAACTCTCAATTGAAAATGAAAGTTGTTTAAAAAGTAAAGTTACAGCATCTTGTTAAAACGAGAAATTTAAATGTTTATTAATTAACAAACATTTAAATTAAAGTCTGTTTTTGAAACATCAGCTAAAAAGATTTTTCTCTATTTCTGAAAATTCATTTTTTTCAAATTCTGTTACTTTTTTATCTTTCAACAGAAAAATTTTATCGCAGTCCTTATAAAGAATTTCTAAAATATGAGATGAAATTAAAACTATGCTAGTCTTAGAAAGCTCTCTAATGTAATTCATCAATAAATAATTCGACTCTAAATCCAATCCGTTGAAAGGTTCATCTAAAATATAGATTAAAAAGTCTTTCTGAAAAACGGCATTCAAATAAGTTTTCTTTTTCATTCCGGTTGAAAATTCACGAATTAACTGGTTTTCTGGAACTTCAAAAATTTCATTAAAAATAAATGTTTTCAAATCTAATAAATGGGCATAAAAATCATAAAATTCATTCGCCGTTAGTTCGTCATAAATAGGAGGTTCAGTAGGAATCCAACCTGCATTCTGCAACATTAGTTTTTCCTGATTTAGAAAACAACTTCCATTATATCTTTCAAGACCCAAAATGCATTTAAAAAGTGTCGTTTTTCCATGTCCATTTTTACCAATTACGCCATAAATTCCAGGCTTATCGATATTGATTTTAATATCCTCTAATATTATTTTATCGCCGTATTTTTTTTGATCAATTTGAATCTTCAGCATATTTAAGGGCGTTTAAGTTTTTAATTGCTTTTTTGTACATAAAAGGCGTTATAATCAATGGGAATCCAAAAAGGAAAATACTTGTTGCAATAAATAGCACGAAAAAAATCTGTTGAATCAAGTTATTTCTAAAGAATAGATATTTCAAAATGACATTTGCTAATGGTGCAATAAACACAAATCCAATAAAAATTAATTCTTCCCAAATTTGAAAAACACAGAGCATTATCACTATCGGAATTGTAATGTAAAAAGTATTGAGAGTTGTATTTTTTAATTGATACCACAAATACTTTTCTGCTGTGTAAGGGTTTTGTCTAATTTCTTCTACTCTCTCTCTTTCAAAAGAAGGTGCACAAGCTATTAATGACAAAATCAGTAATACAAAATAAATCAGATTATGGTTTTTATATTCTGCGGCAATGTAAACCAAGATTGGTAAAAACAAGAAGAGGTAAATTAGTTTGTATTTTCTAAAATTGATGTGCCAATAAACATTAAATAAATCAAATGGATATTTTAGTGTTTTGAAATTTGACTTTGGAAGGTTTATTAAAAAGACATTAAAAATCAATATTCCTGCAATGAGCAAAAACTCTCCTTTAAATACTAAGACCAAATAAAAAGGCAAGGAATAAACAAAATATTCTAAGAACAATACCACTTTATAATTTTTTCTGAGCTTCAAGATTTCGATATCAGATCTTTGCAAATGATATCCAACAACATCTAGAAAAAAAATTAAAACATAGTTTTGAAAATACTGGTAATTTTTAAAAACTAAATATGCAGTAAGCAAATAAAGCAGTACAATTAAAAGTACGGCAATGTTATCTCCTTTAGAAACTAACTTTCTAAAACGAACAGTAAACAAATATTTTAGAATTGTAATCAATTTTCCATTAAATAATCTTTGTTTTCATATTTGTAACATAATTAACCAATACGTTACTAATAAAATGAACATTATTTAATTTATTAAAAGTAAGAGGAATTATTAACAAACATTTAAAACCTTAAACATTATCTTGCGGTCTTAAATTAAATTATAAAACGCTACTTTTGTGCGTTAAATACGAACTAAAAATAAAAAATGGATATAGTTATCAAACTCTCTCAATTTCTATTGAGTTTATCTTTACTTATTATTCTTCATGAATTAGGGCATTTTATCCCTGCTAAATTATTTAAAACAAGAGTCGAAAAATTTTATTTGTTTTTTGATGTTAAATATTCACTTTTCAAAAAGAAAATCGGAGAAACAGAATACGGTATCGGATGGCTTCCGCTTGGAGGTTATGTGAAAATTTCTGGAATGATTGACGAAAGTATGGACAAAGAGCAAATGGCTCTTCCTCCACAACCTTGGGAATTTCGTACTAAACCGGCTTGGCAACGTTTAATTATTATGCTTGGCGGTGTTACAGTAAACTTTATATTAGCTTTTATAATATATATAGGTATGGCTTTCGCTTATGGCGATACTTATATTTCAAATGCTGACTTAAAAGATGGTGTTCTGATTGAAAATCCAGTGATGCTTAAAGCTGGTTTTAAAACTGGAGACAAAATTATTTCTATTGACGGAAAAACGGTAGAAAATTATGACAGCGATATGAACATGAATGTTATTATGGCAAAGCATGTTTTGATAGAAAGAGATGGAAAACAGCAAACCATTACAATGCCAACTGATTTTGTTGATCAACTTTCTAAAACAGAAAAAGGTCTTCTTATTGGAATACGCAAACCTTATGCTATTAGTCAAGTAGCCGAAAATTCTCCAAACCAAAATTTAAAGCCAAAAGATTTGATTCTTTCTCTTAATGGGCAAAAAATTAAATATTTTGATGAAGCAAAACCTATTTTAGACGCCAATAAAGGACAACAAATTTCTGCCGTTGTGTTACGTGATTTAAAAGAAACTCAAATTACTTTAAAAGTTACTAATGAAGGTAAATTAGGTGTTGTTTCTGGCGGTTTAGATCTAAAATCATTGGAGAAATTAGGATACTATAAAATCAGTACAAAAAAGTATGGTTTCTTCGAATCTATTCCGGTTGGTCTTGAAAAAGGAAAAGATCAGTTAGTAGGTTACGGAAAACAATTAAAAATGATTTTTAATCCAGAAACTAAAGCTTATAAACAAGTTGGTGGTTTTGCGGCTATTTTTAACATTTTCCCTACTTCTTGGAGCTGGGAAGTTTTCTGGTCAATCACGGCTTTATTATCAATTATGCTTGGAGTTATGAATTTATTGCCAATTCCAGCTCTTGATGGTGGTCATGTTATGTTTTTATTATATGAAATGATTAGCGGCAAAAAACCGAGCGATAAATTCCTAGAGAATGCGCAAATGGTTGGTTTTGTTTTACTTATTTCACTACTACTATTTGCTAACGGAAACGACATTTACAAAGCAATTGTAGGCAAGTAAAAAAAAGTCAAAAAAAGAGTGAAAATGTTTTTGAGAAACTAAAAATAGTTTTATATTTGCACTCGCTAAAAAGAGCAACAACTTCCTCCTTAGCTCAGTTGGTTAGAGCATCTGACTGTTAATCAGAGGGTCCTTGGTTCGAGCCCAAGAGGGGGAGCAACTTTTTTTAGCAAACATATTTACCTTTAAGGTGATTCCTCCTTAGCTCAGTTGGTTAGAGCATCTGACTGTTAATCAGAGGGTCCTTGGTTCGAGCCCAAGAGGGGGAGCTTAAAAAAAGACGATCAAATTGATCGTCTTTTTTTTTTACCATAATCTTGTCATTTCGACCGAAGGGAGAAATCTCACAAGAAACTCTACAAAGCACATCTAAAATCTGTGTTGATCAACATGTGTGATTTCTCCCTTCGGTCGAAATGACTAAACTGTTTATTTAAATCATAATATTTAAGCATAGCCCGTGGTTTCAACCACTTGGTTCTATATTGTGGTCATGATTGTGGTCCCGTGGTTGAAACCACGGGCTATATTAATGACGGTTATTTTTTAAGAAAAAAATGGCTAAAAAATCTTCATACTCAAAGGTCGCAAAGCTTAAAAATAGGCTTTGCGATCTTTGCGGTTAAATTTACGACTAAGAATTACTTCGCTACCAAAGTCTCACTCTTAAACCTTTTCATCAAAATCTCTGCTTTGTCGATTTGATTGATTGCTTTTAAAGACTGCGCATATCTGTAGTAATAAATAACATCTGGATCCTTTACCAAAATAAACAGCTGTTCATAATAACCTGCTGCTGTATTAAGGTTTCCTTCAAAGTAAAGTCGGTCGGCTACTTTTTGAAGCATTTCTGGCGATTTATAGCCTTTCTCTAAGACTTTTTCGTAAGTTCCCGTTACATCTACGTTTGCGTATTGCATTTCTTTAGCAGGAGCTTTAATATCGATTTTAACAGGTTGCAATGTTACTGTCATATTTCCTGTTTGAGGTTTTGTCTCAGCAACCGCAGTTATTTTTTGTTTTCTTTTTACATATTTCGGAATTATCGTTCGAACATTATTCGGACCTAAATCGTAAGTGTCCACCATATCTAGTTTTGAAACTTCGTAAGTTATGATTCTTCCACCGAACAATTTATTAATTCGTTCTTCTACATAATAAGACTTTATATACCAATCATCGTCTGACTTACTATCTGTTAATAATATCGTTTGTCCTTTTACCGAAGAAGCCGCATTTGCTGCACGTTGAGCAAAACAATTAAGCGAAATGATCAATAAAAATATGCTCCAAAATGCTTTTTGCTTTCTCATAAACAATTCAATAAAATTAACAGTTTGTCTTAAAATTTTATCAAAAATATTGCATTGTTACAGTTTTACTTAATATCTTCCGCAAACAACTCGAAAAAACGTTAAAATGCTTTTTTTCAGTAAAGCGTTCCTGATTAGGGAGAAAGGTTCCTTAAATTGTTTTTCTTTAGGTTCTAAAGCAAAAAGCGCCACAATAAATTGTAGCGCTTTTTTGTTTTATTAAAAATTTAAAATAATTAAACCCCTAATTTCTTAGCAGTCTCAGCAGGAATTCCTCCTTTATTTACTAGTAATGCAGTAGTTTTATATTTTACTAAGTTCTTAGTTACAAACAAGAAACCTTTGTAGTCGTTTGTTTTTATTATTTTAGGATGAAATATTCTTTAATTCAGTTGTATTTATTAACGATTTCATTTGGCTAATTGCAATTTCATTCAACTTTAGTAATCTTATATTTTGTTCTATATCTTGTTGTATCAGCATAGCATTTATACTTTCAAGATTAGATAATACAACCAGCTGTTCAATAGATGCTATATCTCTAATATTCCCTTTTTCATTAGGATTTTCAATACGCCATTGTTTTGCTGTTTTTCCAAACAAAGCAACGTTTAATATATCTGCTTCATCTGCATAAATAAAATTTCTCTGATTAGTCGTTAAGCTTATTGGTGTTAGATTTTCCTTTATTGCATCTGTATGTATTTTGTAATTAATTTTAGAAATGGTTCTTTGCAAATTCCACTCTAATTTTTTAGTGCTATTTTCTTCTTGCTTTAGACGTTGAAATTCTTTTATTAAATAAAACTTAAACTCTGCACTCAACCACGTGGCAAATTCAAAAGCGATATCTTTATGAGCAAACGTTCCTCCATATCTACCTGTTTTCGAGATAATTCCAATAGCATTCGTAGATTCAATCCAACGTTTCGGAGTTAACGAAAAGCTATTAGAACCTGCCATATTTTTAATTCCATCGAATTCGATGGAATTAAAATCAGGATTATTAAATTTCTCCCATAAGCCAACAAATTCAATTGTGCTTCTGTTTCTCATCCAGTTTTGCAAAATATAATCACTTCGTTCATCATCACGATGTCTGGCAATATCCGTTAGAGATATAAAATCCTCTTTATTGTCTTCATATAAAGCAATATCAACACCTTTTACATTTATCTTTTTATTTTTTGACATACTATTGAAAGAAAAGTATTAATTAATTTAAAGGCCAAATATACATTTTTATGCAAATAAATGATTCAATTGAAAAAATCATAAATAATATACTATGACTAAGATTTAAAGTAAAAGCGCCGCAATCCAAAGATTACGGCGCTTTTACTATTTTCTCAAAACTTAAAGTAATTAAACCCCTAATTTCTTAGCAATCTCAGCAGGAATTCCTCCTTTGTTTACTAGCAATGCAGTAGTTTTATATTTTACGAAGTTCTTAGTTACAAACAAGAAACCTTTGTAATCGTTTGTTTCTCCCCAAGAATTTTTTACGATATAGTATTCTTTTCCAGTTTGGTCTTTTGCTAAACCAATAATGTGCATTCCGTGGTCGTCTGTAGTTGTGTAATTATCAAACGCAGCTTGACGCATTTCTGGAGTAATTTCTGGCTCTGCTTTTGGTCCGTTAAATAAGTCTGCTTTTTCTTCAGCAGTCATATCGTCGAATTTTTTAGTTGCAACATAAGCTACACCATTTTTCCAGCTGAATGTTTTCTCGCTAACATCTGTTGCCCAAGCAACTGTGTATCCTTTTTTCAGCGCATTGTCGATAACATCTGTCATATCGTTCAATTTTACGTTGTAAACTTGATCCAATGACCAGTTGTCTGGCACCATCATAGTTGTTTTTTGGTAGTATGGCGTATTTGTGAAAGAAGACATTTCTACATAATCGTCAGGATTAATGCCTACTACTTCTTTAGCAAAAGATTGTGGCGTGTAGTTTTTTCCTTTGTAGTTAAAGTTTTCTGGCACTTTTCCTAAATAAGAATCAATAACTGCTGCATACGCTTTTTGCCAGTTTGGTGTCAATTCTCCATTTGGATTTTTAACAACAGCCGATAAAACGCCTTCGATAAGAGCTGCCATCTCACCAAATTTATTTTTGTCTGTTCCGTAGTTTAAACCTGTGTAAACTTCTCTCGGAACAGTTCCGTATTTTTTATACATATTAATTACGTCATGCAAAGCGCCACCATCACCTAAAGTAATTGCCCCATGCATGCGAACGTAGTTAATTCCTTTTTCAACATATACATTTCTTGCAGAGTAAATTTGAGATAACTCAACTGGCTGTTTTCCTAAACGAATCATTTCTGACTCTAAGAATGAGTTTGTCGAGTAACTCCAGCAAGTTCCAGATGATCCTTGAGTTTTTACTGAGGTTGTTCCTAAGTTAATTACTTCTGTAAATTTAAAGTTCTCTTTGCTTTTGTCGCTAGCGTTTAATTTTAGTGAATTTACTAAAATGTCTTGCGCAAAACAGCCTGCTGTTCCAGCCAAAAATACTGAAGCTGCAAACATTGATTTGAATGAAAATGTATTCATAAGTTATGTTTAAGATTTAACAAAATTAGTCTGCAATGTTTCTAATTTGTTACAAAACAATTAAATATTATACAATTTGTGCGACCTAAAATTGTTAATATTTTCTTAACGTCGCCAATTATTAGGTTATTTACGACAAAAAGCCTCAGTAAAACAATATTGAGGCTTTTAATCATTAGTATTTTATAAATCAACTTCTTACAAGTAATTCCTATCGCATCCAATTGCTTCCAAAAACGATATAGTATGCCCAATCTTCATTTCCTTTCGCGACATCAACTCCCATTCTGAGTTTAAATTTTCGGGCAACTAGGTATCTAAAACCTGTTCCGTAACTGTAAACAACAGGTTTTGCAAAAGCCTGGTCCCAATCGTTAAAAGCACTTGCAAGTCCGCCAAATCCCATAATGCTCCATCTTTTATAAAAATCCCATCTAAGTTCGGCTTCGGTTACAATGCTTGTTTTTCCTTGATAACGTGCTGCGGGAATTCCTCTCAGGTTAATTCCTGGCCTTAAATAAAAAGGCGGACTCCCAAACGCCTGCTCTCCTTCTACCCTTAGTCCGCCAATTAATGTTTTCGCTAATGGATAATATCCTATTGCTGATAAATTAACGCGCCAGGCATCGTAATCGCTTCCTATTGCGTTGTCTGACCAAAAGAAATCCGACTGAATCCTGATTCCCTTGTCTGGTGTAAATATGTTATCACGTCCGTCAAACTGAATTGCTCCTCCAAACTGACTAACTGTACTTTTGATATCGCCAGGTTTTACAAATGGAGGCGGAAGATTAAAATCGGGCAGATTTATTTTAGAGTTTAAAAATAAATACTGTGGACCTGCGCTCCATTTTGCATTTTTAAACTGTTTGAGCCATTGTGTATAAAAAATCGTAGATCTAAAATTAAGTTTAAATTCTTCATCTGGAAGATTCGGTCTGTTGTTGGCGTAAAACGAAAGATTTACATCTCCATATCCTGCCGCAACACGATATAATATTCTAGGTTTTACGAGTGTCGCAGAACGAAAAGCTCCTACCATCCAACTTTTATTTCCAGTATACATTCCGATTCCTCCTGTTATATCTGGACTTACAATACGTTTTTTACCATCTTCCTCAATTACTGGCGCATGTTTTTTTAAAAAAATAGGAACTAATGCACCTCCAATATTTCCTAACGCGGGCTCTGTAATAATTGTTGGAACAACAATAAATCCATGTGCATAAATAATGTAATCGCTCAAATCGAAAGCTCCGTCTAAAGAATCTTTTACACTGATATGATATTTCTGCGCACTTAAAGTATTAAATGACAAAAGAATCAAAAGGGAGAATAAGATATTTTTTCTTGATGGTTTTCTGTTTTTCATAAGACTGAATCTTTAAATTACAATTAAAATTTACCTTATTCTAAAAAGTTATTTTTTCTTTAAACTGAAAACATGTGCTAGAGTGATGAAAAAAGTATTTCCTTGAAATCTATTGACCGCTCCAAGTTCAGAAACCCATCTAAAACCTGCTTGCGTCATGCAGCCAATATGCAGATAATTGACCTCAGCTCCAAGCGCGCTTACATGGTCTTTGTCTGGCTCAAGGACTAGGAAACTTCCAACTGGAATTTTATCGTCTGAAACTTTATATTGGAAATAGTAGATTAATCCTGCGTTTAAAATTCCTTTTGGAGCCGTTTTCTCTGCATTCATACAATAGAATGTTTTGCCTAAACCACCTTCAATACTTAAAATATCGCCTGTTTTTATATCGGTATCTTTCTTTTTTCCATTGATTTCATACGCCGCTAATGCAGAAAAATGGAATGTTTTCTTTTCATTAAAAAACAAAGTCGTTCCTGCCGAGAATTCGTTCATAAACATTCCCAATCCGCTGTTATCACTGCCTCCTAATTCGTATTTTCCTGTTGGAATATACATTTGATAGCTGAAAACAAAATCGGCTTTTTTGTTGTGCCAGCCTAATTGAATGGGTTGCACATACATATCTGTAAAAGCAAAACTGCTTTTAGAATCGATATAACTTCCTTGAATTGTGTTTGAAGCTCCAGCCAATAAAATTGTAGCTCCATAATTTGCTCCGAGAATTTTAAAATCGCTTACATAATTAGCGCCAACACCAGTTATAAACATTGTTAAGTCTGGATTTCCAATTTTATCTCCGTCTCCATTACGCAAGCAATTTGCGGTATAAATATATGCTGGCACATAGACGCTAAAAGTGTTTTCTGGAGCTTGAGTACCTGATTGCAGTCCCATTGCTCCTAAAATATGACCGCCTTTTAATTGTGCATTTCCAATAAAGGAAACGAATAGCGTGATTACTAATAAAGCAGATTGCAGCATTTTTTTCGAATAATTATTTTTTTCTTTCATAGCGAAATTTTTTAAAATGAATTAAGACTTTACAACCGCTACCAATAATCTCATTTTTGAAAGTATCAACATCTACTTAAAATAGTAAGCGCCTGTTCGATCTGGATTTATTCTAATTGTTTTGAAGTATTCTGAAGGAGATTTTCCGGTATGTTTTATAAATGCTCTAAAGCAAGTTGTTCGAGATTTAAAACCAGAACCCCAAGCCATTCCTTCAAGCGATAAATCTTTCCATTCTGGATCATTTATTTTATCTTTAAAATATTCAATCCTTTTAAGATTTATATAATCCTGAAAATGAAGTCCGAATTCTGAATTGATCAAATTAGATAAATGATGAACTGAAATTCCGGTTTCGTCTGCTAAATCTCTGATTACGAAATCTTTTTTAAGAAAAAGATTTTTAGAATTCAATACAAAATCCAGTTTCAAAAGGTAATCTTCTTTTTTTTCAGGAGTCAACTCGTTTGTTATCGGAATCACATTTTTTGCCTCTTTTGATTTTATAAGAATCGCATTATCAACTACAAAATCGAATGTTTCTTCTTCGTCATGAAAAATATTTGGTCTAAAATAAAGCCAGCCGACTGTAAAAAACAGAACAGATGAAATTAACACATAACAGGAAATATCTACAGCCGCAACTTTTCTGAGAAGAAAATGATGTACGAAAAGCGCCGAAAACAAGAATAAAATCATTAGGTTATAAACCTTAATCCAATTGATTACTTTGCTTCTGTGAAATTGGTTTCCTTTAAATTTTTTCAGATCATAGTTTAAAATCAACATGGTTTGAAAAAAAACATAGCAAAGCCAAAGTGTAAGCGTAAGAATTGAAAATGGATTTTTAATGATGTTTGCGAGGTAATCGATCGCTTTTATATTTGTAAAACTTCCGATGTAGACAATTATAGTTAAACCAAAATATACAATGAACGGCATAAAATGCAGCCAATCATATTTTCTGAAACTTTTTTTAAGAGACAAAATATTTCTAACATACAGAAAAGAGCAAGGAGCTGTTAGAAAAATAAATGCTTTTGTAATGGTAATCAAATCTGGAAAAGTCTTAAAGATATTAGCTGATAAGTAAAAATTATAAATACTTACTACTGCAAGACTCAGCAAAAAAACACCCAAAAAGAAACTTTTTGAATAGTTCTTCCTCGACAAAAGAACCATTAAAGCTGTAGCAAAACCGGCAATTGTAGCTATAAAGAAGAATAGCGAAAGTAAAATATCGATCATTTTTTTTAGCTTAATTTGTTTATACTTCTTAAAAATTGTTTTCGAAAGGGGGGCTTACGTCTAGAAAACAAATGTGCTTATCGGCTGATTAGACCAAGCACATTTGTTTGGATCCTATATTCAGATTATTTTTTTTCTGCTCCGGGAGGAAATCCGGCTAAGATTTTATTAATCGCACCATTGATAAACTCTTCTGGATTATCTGGTTTACTGTCAATTTCGGAATTTCCAATTCCTTGCCAAATCAATTTACCTGTTTTTGTAGACACAACATCAATTACTAGTGAGCCGTCAACATAATCGTAAGTATTAAATGTTGTATTGGCACCACCCATCATAGCTCCTCCACCCCAATATCCGTATGGACGATACATTCCTCCATATCCATAAAAATTGGTATTAGAACTAACTGAAGTTTTGTTTTTTAAGATAGAAACTGCATTTACTTTAAAATCTGGATTATCAGATTCTGTAAAACCTTTTGCCAGCATTTCATTTCGAATTGCTTTTGTTACACGGTCAACATTCAATTGATTAACCTGCCCTTCTTGCGCTTTCAAATCATAAACCGCAAAGGTTTTGTATTCACTAAAATTTGCTGAATGGTCATAATCACTTGTAACCTTTACAGTTGGAGAACAGCTGTAAATTAAACCCAAAAACAACATTGGGATTATACGAAGATTTGTTCTTTTAATATTCATCTTTTAAAATTTAAATTAATAATTAAATCAGTTTAACTCGAATGTATTAAAATCTAAAAAATCTTGGATGAAGGGCGGAGAAGTTCGTTAACAATTGTTTAATAATTATAATCAACTAGAAAACAACTAATTAACACACTATCAAAGATAAATGATTTTACTTAATTAACACAATTAAATAAATAAAATCTTACTTAGTTGTTTTTCTGCTTTTCTTATTCCAAAGACTTGTTATTATTATTTGCCTTGTACAACTACATAACTATCTTGTCCGTCTTTAGAAATCGGCTGATAGTATACATTATTATAAACCATATATTTCTGCCCATCTATGTTTTTTTCTTCAGCGCCTTCGGGCAGATGCGCTACAACTGCTCCGACAGGAGGAGTTACAACCTTATATTTTGTGGTGTCTTTTATGTAATAAGTGCCTCCGTAGTAATAGTAGTCAACTCCAGAAACGGTTATCGTGACATATCCTTTCGGTAATTCTGGAATTGTTGCTCCCAATGGTGCAGGAACTACTTTGTAACCATCAGATTCTTTTACATAATATACTCCGTCATCATAATTATAGTTATTATCTTCTACAGAAATAACTATTGCTGCCGTCGTTAATGTTGTTAAAAAGAACCCAACAGGATACCAAGTTGGTCCCCAATAATAAGGAACAAAAGGATGATAAATATATGGAAACGGCACTGGATAAGGATGAAACGGCGGCGGAGGTGGCAACGGTCTCGGATATGGATGCGGCGGAATTGGACGTGGTCCAGGCGGAATCGGTCTTGGTCCTGGTGGAATTGGTCTCGGCCCAGGATTTATCGGTGTTGGATGCGGCATTGGGCGTATCGGCATCGGACGAGGCATTACGGCATGTGGCGTAAAATGTCCGAATCGTTGTGCAGTTACAGATTCTGGCATAAGCATCATTACAAATACCGCTACAAGAATCCAAGATTTTATATTTTTTAGTATCGCTAATTTCATGACAAAAAATTTACAATGATTATTTTTTTTCTTCTCTCGGCTGTAATTTTATCTTGGAAGCTTTTGGAGGAATCGAAAATTCGAACATATAATCTGAAAAATCGGGATTTACAATCCAATCTTTGTAAACTGCCTCGTATTGCGGTTTATCTTTATCATTGGTGTAAACAATAGCCATTTTGATGGGCAGAAAATTATCATCGTTTCCGATCCAAAACTGAAAACTTTTGTTTTTATCTTTTCCTGCAATATGAAAACATTCCTTGTCGTCGATAATCGTTTTTCCTAAATACATTAAAGTTCCTTGTTCTGATTTTAAATCATCTAGAAATGTTTCATAGAAAAAATCTGCGGCGGGAAACTCAATCCCGAACTTTTTGCTAGTTTCGTCAATGGTCTGAATAACTGATTTTGGTGCATCGGTAACTGCATAAGTATTATTATCGAATGAATAGTAATAAAGCGTCTTTCCGTTGTACCATAAACTTCTGTTTCCTTTATCGCCAGATGATGTAATTTTCATTTTATCTGGAAATTTCATTGAAACTTTTTCGTTTATAGAATGTTTTATTAAACCTAGAGATTCGTTATAAATATCATAAGTCATTACAGCTTTAAAACTGCATGATTTTATATATTGCAATGATTCTGTGGTTCGTCCTAAAATATAAACAGCAGCAGAATCTATACGTTGCGTCTGACTTTGCGTTGTAATTGCCATTATCAGAAAACCAATTAGTAACATAAATTTTCTATTCATACTAACTCTTTTTAAATTTTTACTAAAATTATATTTCTGTCGAAATTGGCAGTCTTCCTTCTTTTACAGCTTCGACGAGTTTGTTGTAATCCAGTTCATTTTGATGCGCATAAGAAATCGAGAATTTAGAAATCGCATTTGCAAATTCATTATTATTTCCAATATAACCCGACAACATTGACGGATCGCCTGATCGTGCATGTGCTCGTGCAAGCGCCCAACCGCAAGCTTTGGCATAATCTGCCATATTTTCTGCTTTCATAATTTCGATAACCGGCTTTATTTTAGCATCTCGAAGCTGACGGATGTAGAAAAACCTTCCTCTATCATCATTTGTCCATCCTAAAAACATATCCGAAGCTGATTGCATTAATTTTTGTCCCATTACAATTCTCTCGCCTTGATGTTTGTATTTAGGCTTGTTTTTTACATTGGGTTCCAAAACACTTTGTCTGGCTTCTTTAAACTGTAAAAAAATTGGTTCTCCAGTTGCCGACATTAATAAACTAATGCCGCACAAAGTTCCAACACTTCCTACACCTACAACTTTTATGGCAAAGTCATGCATAGTATATCGGCTTAATAAAACCTGTTTGTCTTCTGGAAGCGATTCTACATAACGTTTATGAATAATTTTGGCTTCTCTTAATGTATAATTTTCATCGGTTCCTGATGGATGATAAATCAACGGCGGATCATCTTTTATTCTGGCTCGAACTCCATCTTGATACGTCATTTTTGCAAATTCTTTTTCATGAGCTGTAGATTCAGCCGCTTTTTTAATTCGTTTCTGCTGAAACTCTTTTAATTCCTCATCTTTTCCTAATTCGATAAGTTGGGTTAAATCTAGATCTGCATACCAAATCTGCAATGCCGATAGTTTACTGTATTCCAACATATGCCTTTTGTAACTGTCTGCTACATGCCAGGCAAATTCTTTACAATCTTTGTTGGAAAATTTTCTCCACTTTCCTGCAATCGCAAAACTTACGGCGAGTCTTTTAACATCCCATTCCCACGGTCCGTGAAAAGTTTCGTCAAAATCATTAATGTCAAAAACCAGTTTACGTTCGGGAGTTGCAAATCCTCCAAAATTCATTAAATGACAATCTCCGCAAAGCTGTAATTGCATTCCAGTATTTGGAGTATTTGCCAAATCGGCCGCCATAATTGCCGCAGCTCCTCTATAAAAGGCAAAAGGCGATTCGATCATTCTTCTGTATCGAATAGGCAATAAATCTTCTATTCTACCAACACTAGTTTTTATCAAAATAGCAATAGGATCTTCTCTGTCTTCTGATGGGTTCCATTCCTGATGAGAAGAACGAGGCACAGTTTTCCTAATCGCCGCACCTTTGTCATAACGCTCTGCTTTTGATGCTAAAGGATCAAAAAAGTTATCGGTACTATTTGTTGCTTTTTCGGTCATAAAAAAGAATTTTATTTAATCAATTCAGGCTGTGGCGCTTTCCATGTTCCATTTAAAATAGATTCATTTGGTCCATAAATTCGAATTAAATAATAAAAAGCATTTTTAGGAGCAGGAAGCCAATTGGATTCTTTTCCTTTAGGCACTTCATTTTGAATGTAAATATTTAGGTCTCCATTCGGTTCATATTTCAACCCTGTAGTTCTGTCTCCAATCGAATATCTGTTTATTGGATTATTAACCAGATAACGGCTAGGCAATTCGTACAATGTTATACTCCAGAAATATTTTGCCGGTGGCGTTTGTCCTTTTGGAAATCGAATAAAATATTTATTTTTTCCAGATAAAATAGCATTCTCTTTGTCTGTTCTTGTTCCAATATAAATGGCTTCTTGTTTTGTGTTTCCATATAATCCTGCTGCGGCACCTAGAGCTCTTTTGGTAAAGTCGCCATTTAGTTCCTCTCTTGTTCCAAATAAGTCGGTTGCATTGGTGAGCTTGTTGGCGCCATCTTCCAATTCTTTTCCTGCCTCTTGAACACCTTCATTGATTGCTTTTAGAACTTCTGGCGAATAATTTTTAGCATCAAATTCTTTTTCTGGAACAAGTCCGATTTTGGCTAATTTGATTCTCAAATCTGTTTCTGCATTATTTGGAGATGTATATTGAAGTAAATTACTTCCCAAACCTATAAATTCTGCAGAAGCTAAATCTGTTTGTTTAAATGCTGGAAATGGTTGAGCATATTTTTTTTGTGCTGGGGCTGTCGTTTTTGAAAATTCATGCCAAGTAGTAATCTTATATTGAGCCTGTATTTTTTTTACATTTTCAATATCTCCTGCTGCCATTTTTAATTCTGTTCTTCCTAATAAAGTAACTAGATTAGTTTCTGACTGAATTACTTTATCAATTCCGTTTGGTTTTTCGCCTTTCCAATCTGGCCCAGCAATTAAATATTTACCTGCTTTATCTCCTGTTGCCCGACTGCCTACATAAGCGAAATTGAAAGTGTATAAGTCTATAAACTGAAAAGAATAATATCTGTTTAAAATCTCGGGTACTTCTAAAACAACAGGTTCGTCTGAAAGATTTAAAATTGCCCAAGAATATGGCGTATCATTATTTGGTGTAACTACCGCTGTATCTTTAGGTGTAAAAATCTTATCGTAATGTTTAAATTTATTAAATCCTCCTGCATAATCTGGATAGTTTTTGTCCAAAGCATACAGATGCATTGTTCTATAATTCATTGCTAGCGGAAAAATATAAGTCCACGCTTCTTTTGCAATTGCCTTTGCAGAATCTGCCGATTTTGTGATTCCTATATTTGTTGCTGCTTCTTTTTCAGGAGATACGTTCTCTTTCTTTTTACAAGAAAAAATAGCAATAAAAACGAATATTATAAACAGATTTTTTTTCATCTTGAATGTTTTAATCTTAGTAAATAAACTATCTATTTCACTTCTTTTATGTCATCCATTTTCCAGCTTTTATCAAAATATGCCGTTGTTGGTCCGTAAAAACGCATATAAGTAAACCAATGTTTTCCTGGTAAAGTCTGAACCCAATTTTTCTCTTTTCCTGCGGGAGCTTTTGGTCCAAAATACAAATCGACAGAACCATCTTCATTTTTTATCAAATCTTTACGCGAAGACAAATCAGCATTTTTTTGAGGATTATCAATCAGACATCTTGTTGCAGAATCATAAACCGTAATCGACCAGAAATTAACTGCTGGCGGATTTGCTGGAATATTTAAAGTATAGTTTTTTGAACCATCTAACCAGTTTCCATTATTATCAAAATAAGCCCCTAAATATGCTTGACCTACATTTGGTATTTTGGTCATCATAGCTTTTGAATAAGTAACTGCTTCGTAGAAATAAGATGATCTTTCGAAAAACTCATCATAATTGGCTGTACGTTGAGAAGGATCTGAGAGAATCATAACATAATCCCATTTTTTATCTGGCCAATGTTTAACGTCTGCAAAACGTTTTTCAAAAGAATTTGCCATTGCCATTTGTTCTCCTTTTTCGGCTGCAGCAATTAAAATTTTCTTCTGACGTTCGTCTGGCGCAAAAGATTTTCCTTTTTCGATGCCTAGATTTTTAAGCCATGCCATAAAAAAACGGTCGCGTTCTTCTACAGGTTCATCTTGCAAAATGGCATGAAGACGTTCCCAATATTTAATTCCCGAAGGCTGGATTCCGTACCAGTTTTTATCAGTAGGCGGACTTATAACTTTTGTCGCTGTTGGATTTGCTCTTTGTGCATAAGGATAAATTTTTACCTTTTTCAGCAATTCTTCTGTAACTTTTGGATCTGGATCTAATGTTCTAAAGCCAAAAAACATATTTACAGTATAACATGGAATTATGTAATAACCATCTGCTTTAAAATCTTTCATTGTTGGCGGTACAAGAACATATTTCCCTCCTTTTCCTTTGTCTGGTCCCATTTCGCCAATTGTAGCTTGTTCTCTCTGCCAAAAATCTGCTAGTCCTCCAGCAGTTTTCCCCGCTGGCATTTCTATAACTGTTGGGCCATTTGCTTTCAAATCTATAAAAGACATGACATAAGGAGTTGTAGCATTTGCCGTCAATATTCCTAATCTGTCATGATAAGAATTGTACAAAACAAGATCATTACTTGTTGCGTTAAATGCTTTGTAATGTTGTTGTTGCCATTCGGCGAAAGCCACAATTGGAAGTCCCCACAAATAACATTGCGTTGCTTGCTGAAAATCCATTTCGTCAAACAATAAAGGAATAGATTCTTTTGAAGGCAAATCACCATCCATTTTTATTTCTGAACTAGATTGTGAAATCTCTTTTGAATCTGGATTTTTTATAGTTGATTCTTTACATCCAAAATTTAATAGTAACGAAATTAGAGCTAAAATTATAAGGCATTTACTTTTCATACTAAATCTGTTTTATGGTTTGAAATCATTTGAAATTAATCACCAAAAACCCGTTTCTATTTTTCTGTAGCTTAAAGCAATAAGAACAAGGTGGAATTGTTTTCGTAGAAAAATGAGAGAATTATTTTTCTAAAAACTTCTCATAAAACTACTGAGGGAATATAAAAGCCACAACTGCTCTTAATCCCCAATCTGGTTTAATAGATTGATGTCCAACAACTGGAATTAAAGGCATAACGGCAAATTGCATGGTCTGACCACCTAATTTTGTAATTGCACCAACATTTGGACTAATTGTAACGAGAGTTGTATTTCCTTGCCAGTTTTGAGTAATTTCTGAAGTAACTCCTAAACTCGCACCACTTTTATAACTATGTGTTAGAAATATTTGTGTGTAAAACTGGTTGAAATCTGCACGATCAGAAGCTCCAGCAACAGACCAAATCTGATTTGCCAAAAAGCCTATAGAAAGTCCTTTTCCCTGATGCATTACCAAAACACTTGGTCCAATTCCAAATTTTTCTGTTCCTAAAAATTTTTCTGTAGCAGTTGGCACCAAAAAGGCTGGGCCGGCTCCAAAGATGATTCCTTTTGTTTTAGGAGCAAAAAAAGCGGTTACTGTTGCATCGCTTAAACCAAATTCGTGTGTGTTTTCGCCTGTGACATCTTGCTGATCAACAACTGGAAGAATATAACGTGTAATTAAATTTAGGTTTTCGCTTAATTTAAACGGAACAACTGGCTGAATGTTAATCTGATATTTTATTCCGTTATAAGGACCGATTCCATAAGTAAGATTATTTTGCAGCGGAACACTAATTAAACTTGCCACAGGATTTGCCATTTTATCGGCAAGTTCTTGCGCACTACTTCCTGCTTTCGTTGCTTCTTCTTGAGCAGAAATTGTAAAAGTGAAAAGAATCAATATTACTAAAAAAATATGTTTCATGTGGCTTAAATTTATTTGTTAAAAAACTTCACTCTCAAACCTTTCTATTGTCACAATTCTTTTTCATTTAGTCCGCAAAAACCTTTTTCCAATCTTCTTTCATATTGATTACGTGGTATTTATTTTTTGCAGCGATACTCAGTGAAAGATTATCTTTTTCTTGATAATTGAATTCTCTGATTGAATCATTATGATTTACCAGCATTTGAAACGAAGGATATTTACTACCTTGAGAATATTTTAGCATGGCAAGATCTCCTGCACCGCCTTCATTTCCGCATGCAAAAACAGGTCGCTGCCCGATATGCAGTTGAATGCTTACAGGTTTTCCTTCTTTATCATTAAAAAGATCTAAAGCTGGTTCTCTCTGTACTACATTTTTTTCTGGATCGTATTTGTATTTGAAAGAAGTTCCGACAACTTGTTCTTTTGGAATACCGTAAAAATCTTCAGAAATACCTCTGACAACTTCGATTGTTCCGCCAGTTACAATAAATGTTTTAAATCCGTTGGCACGCAGATAATTAAGCAGTTCCAATTGAGGCTGATAGCGTATATTTTTCAGCGCAGTCTCTTTTCCTGGAATTTTTGCGACTTTAAAAAAATCGGCAACAGAAGTTTCAAATTCATCTTCAGACATTCCTGTATGTGTAGCTCCTACCAATTCGATAAGCACTTTGTCTCCACCTTTTGCAAAATAGCTTTTGTCTTTTTCGAGCACTGCTTTAAATGGTTGTTTTTGAGCTAAAGCAGGATTTGCTTCTACCATTTTTTTTACTCTATAAAAAGCAAATAATTCCTGAACTAAAGGTTTTTCAGCCCAAAGCGTTCCATCATTATCAAAAGTCGCAATTCTGTTTTTTATCGGAATAAAATCAGGACTTCCCTCTTTGGTTATTTTTTCAACATAAGCAATGATGTCTTTTTTTAGCGCAGTATCATTCCAGCTTGGCAACGGATCCCCATTTACTACAGTTTCAGTTTGTTTGCTTTCTGTCGTTGTGGAGGTTACAGGTTCAGATTTTTTACAAGAGAATAAAGATAAAACGACGAATGATAAGATAAATATTCTTTTCTTCATGATGTTTGTATTTTATTAAAGAGATTCAGGGTTTTACGCCTGAATCTCTTTTTAGATTATTTTCTATTTTTTCTTTTTTGAAGCTGTTTCTTCCTCTTTAAGTTTCGGCATTACATTTTTCTCTATATATTTTTGAGCTTTGATATCTCTCATGGCTTCTTCCATAATTGTATAAGCAGAGAAACTTGGAGGAATTGATCTTGGCGGATAATCCTTAAATGTTTCTGCAAAAACAACTACATCCTGTATTGCCCCATACATTAACTGGACATGATTCATCTGCCAGTCCCAAAAAGTGTTTGAAGTTATATCGGCTCTTTCAAAAGGATCTTGATATAAATTGAATATTTTTTGCAAACGCAGTTTTGTAAAAGGTTCTGCCCAAACTCCCATTGTACCTCCTAAACGTTGTTCAGCAAAGACATATTTATAATCTCCTTCTCTCAAACCAACTAAAAGGCCATCGTCATCTGTATAGAAGAATTTATCTCTTGCACTTTTTTGTGTTTTACCTTCTAAAAATTTACTTTGATCAAAACCATCTAAGTGTACTTTATAAGTTTTTCCGTTTGCAGAGTATCCTTTTAGAAGTTTATTTGTCAAATCTGGTTCACCTGCAATAGAAGCGAGAGTCGGAATCCAGTCATTATGACTCATTAATTCAGTCGTTACAGCACCTGCTTTAATATGTCCTGGCCAACGAACGATACAAGGTACACGGAAAGCTCCTTCCCAGTTGGTATTTTTTTCTGATCGGAATGGTGTCATAGCCCCATCAGGCCATGTATTCATGTGAGGACCATTATCTGTAGAATAGACTACAATAGTATTGTCTGCAATTCCTAACTCGTCTAGTGCTTTTAGAATGCTTCCGATCGTTTCATCATGCTCGATCATACCATCAATATATTCACTGTCTCCATGTGCATATCTTCCTCTATGTTCTGGTCTAACATGTGTACGTAAGTGCATACGAGTAGCATTGAACCAGCAGAAAAACGGTTTGCCTGCTGCATTTTGTCTTTTAATAAAATCAATAGCGGCAGCTGAAGTTTCATCATCAACTGTTTCCATTCTTTTTTTAGTAAGAGCTCCTGTATCTTCTATTTTTTGTTTTCCAACTCTTCCAAAACGAGGATCTGTAGTAGCATCATCAACATTTGTTGCTGTACATTTTAAAACACCTCTAGGTCCAAATTTTTTCAAATATTCCGGATCTTTAGGATAATCTGGCAATTCTGGCTCCTCTTCTGCATTTAAATGATATAGGTTTCCGAAAAACTCATCAAAACCATTTACTGTTGGTAAACTTTCGTTACGGTCACCCACGTGATTTTTACCAAATTGTCCTGTAGTATATCCTAGGCTTTTTAAAATTCCTCCTATAGATGGATCCAATTGACTCATTCCCATAGGTGCTCCTGGAAAACCTACTTTTGTTAATCCGGTTCTAAGACCATGCTGTCCTGTCAAGAAAGCGGCACGTCCTGCCGTACAGCTTTGTTCTCCATAATAATGTAAAAAACGTAATCCTTCATTGGCTAGACGATCAATATTTGGGGTTGTATATCCCATAAGTCCATCGCTGTAAGCACTTATATTTGTTGTTCCGATGTCATCTCCCCAAAGCACAAGTATATTTGGCTTTTTGCCTTGAGCAGAAACAGAAACTCCTGCAAAAAATAATAGTATAAATACCTTTATTGTATTTATTGATCCACATTCTAGTTTGATTTGTTTCATGATTATAAAAATTCGTTAATAATTCTTTTTATTAGTATGAGTCTTTAATCCAAAAAATAAATGATCAAATAGGGGTAACTTTTAAAAATTAATCTCCAATTAAGGTTTCATATTTTGATGCGTTTCAAATTCATTTTACATTAAAATCTGAAACAAAATATTTTTAACTTTTTTTTAAGTGACTCAAAATTAACTAATAAAAAAACGAACAACGGTATTTATTCGGCATGAGCTTGTTTCATTTTATAATATGAAACAACAAAAATTTAGAATTTGCACCAAAATGTTTCATTTTACAAAATGAAACCTATTCTATCTTCAAAAAATAAAATGAGAATGTATAAAAACAAAAAAGCCGCTTATTAATAAGCGGCTTTTTTGTTTTTATGAAAATCGGATTAATCTATTTGAGAAACTCTCATTGTATTAACCATTCCTTTTTCTTTAATTGGCATTGCTGCAAGATTAATTAAATAATCTCCTTTTTGAGCATAACCTTTTTCAACTGCAATTTGATTTACATCTGTTACTGTATCATCTGTACTTTCGTCATTATCATAGTAGAAAGATTTAACTCCCCATAATAAATTCAATTGTGTTAAGATTCTTCTGTTTGAAGTAAATACTAAAATATGAGCTGTTGATGGTCTCCAAGCTGAAATTTGGAAAGCTGTATAACCGCTATTTGTTAAAGTGCAGATTGCTTTAGCTTCGATTTCATTTGCTAATAAAGCTGCTTGGTGACAAACAGTTTTAGTTACAAAACGATTTGTTTTGATTTGTGGTGTATTTTGAGGAACTTGAATAAGCGGAGAGTTTTCTACAGCTTCGCAAATTTGAGTCATTCTCTGAATAACTTGCACTGGATAGTTTCCTGTAGCAGTTTCTCCAGACAACATTACCGCATCTGCACCGTCCATTACTGAGTTAGCAACGTCGTTTACTTCTGCTCTTGTTGGAGTTAAACTTGTAATCATCGTTTCCATCATTTGTGTAGCAACGATAACAGGAATTCTAGCCGTTTTTGCTCTGCGGATCAAATCTTTTTGTACTAATGGTACTTCGTGAGCAGGAAGCTCAACACCAAGATCTCCACGAGCAACCATTAAACCATCGCAATATGCTACAATTTTATCCATGTTCTCAAGAGCTTCTGGCATTTCAATTTTAGCAACGATTGGAATTTTAACGTCTGAATGCTTTGCAATTAATTCTTGTAGATCTTGTAAATCGCGAGGAGTTTTCACGAATGAAAGTGCAATCCAGTCTACTTTTTGCTCGATTGCAAAAATCGCATCAGCAATATCTTTTTCTGTTAAAGCTGGTAAAGAAATTTTTGTGTTTGGAAGATTAACCCCTTTTTTAGATTTTAATTCTCCACCTTGAATAACCTTAGCAACAACTTCTGTTTTTTTATCTGTTGAAACAATTTCAAAAATAAGTTTACCGTCATCAAGCAAAATACGCTCTCCAACATTTACATCATTTGGGAAATTTTGATATTTCATAAATGCTTTTTTTGCATTTCCGACAATATCTTCTGCTGTTGTAAAAGTAATTTCATCACCGTCATTAACAACAGTTCCTTCTTCCATTACACCAACTCTAAGTTTTGGTCCTTGCAAATCTCCTAAAATTGCAGTAGTGTAGCCAAACTCCTCGTTTAGGCCTCTAATAATGTTAATCTTTTCTTTTACTCCTTCGTAATCTGCATGCGAAAAATTGATTCTAAACACATTAACACCTGCTTCGATCATGTCTTTAATGATCTCTCTTGTACTACAAGCGGGGCCAAGTGTAGCAACAATTTTGGTTTTCTTGTTTGTTAGCATTTTTTTTAAAAAATTAGATTGTTTTTTGATTTTATATTGTCCGTATCAACAGCATAAATTGCTGCAACACTTTCTATTGTTTTTAATTTTTGTTGAATTTCTGAAAAATTAAGCGCCTCTTCGCTATTGTCTATTTTCAGGAAAAAATCGACTTTCTTAAATTCAGGAAGTAAATGAATTGTTGTAGAAACCTCACTTGTTTCATTAGAAAACAAATTCTGAAAATCATTTGTACTCACAGAAATGATTTCGTTTTTATTCTGAATTAAATTCCAGGAAACAGCTTTTTCTTCATCATAATAATAGAATCTAGAAAAATTTGCTTCACCTTCCTTAGTTTGAGCATGGATCTCGTTTTTGCTCTTACTTAAGTTTATCGGAAGGATTTTATTGATAAAATAGGCTAATCTATAATCTTCTAATGAAGTATGAATTGCCATTAAATAATAATCAATTTCGTCAAATTCGTCTAAATCCAATTTATGAATAGCCATGTCTTGAAAAATCAAGTTGTAAATATACTATTTCTAAACGGAGCATCAACAGTTATGACATGCTTGTTTTGTTAAATTATAAACGAAAACGATGTAGCCTTGTGATACTTACAACATTTTTGCAGCTATTTCTTGTCAATTTTTTCTTGAAACGCAAAATAGGCTCTTTGTGATGCTTTTTCTTCAGCTTTCTTTTTTGAAGTTGCTCGCGCTCTTGCTACAACTTTATCATCAATACTAAGCTTTACGCCAAATAAACGTTGCCCGTCAATACCGTTATCTTCAAAAATGTCATAATGAAAAACTCTTTTTTCTTTCTGGCACCATTCTATAACAAGGCTTTTATAACTTATAACTTTTCCTTCTAATCGTGCAATATCAACATAAGGCGTAACGACTCTTTTTTCAATAAATTTCTCGCAGAAAGAATAGCCTTTATCCAAATAAATTGCTCCAATTAAAGATTCAAAAATATTGCCGTGAATGTTTTCTCCAAAATGTTGAATTGGCACTTTACTCTCTACAAATTGCACTAAATTCAAATCCTTTCCTAGTTCGTTCAAATGCTCACGACTTACAATTTTTGAACGCATTTTGGTTAAATAACCTTCATCACCATTTGGAGCTTTATTAAACAAATGTGCTGCAATTACAGCACTTAACATCGCGTCTCCTAAAAATTCCAAGCGTTCATAATTAATAGGTTGGCCGCTTTGATCTAACTTATTAGATGAGCGATGTGTAAACGCTCTTCTATAAAAATCAATGTTAGTTGGCTGAAAACCAAGAATTTTCTGAATAGTGTCAAAAAAAATCCCGTCTTCTAGAGAACGGGATTTAGAAAATATTTTTTTGATAATATTCATATACAGAAATTAGTCAGCTAATTTTTTAAACAATACGCAAGCATTGTGTCCACCAAAACCAAATGTATTACTCATAGCAACGTTTACCTCTCTTTTTTGAGGTTTGTTTAAAGTAAGATTTAAAGATGGATCAATATTTTCGTCTACAACTGTATGATTAATCGTTGGAGGAACAATACTATGTTTCATTGCTAAGATAGAAGCAATTGCTTCAATAGCTCCAGCAGCACCAAGTAAGTGTCCTGTCATTGATTTTGTTGAATTGATGTTGATGTTTTTAGCATGCTCACCAAAAACTTTACTGATCGCTTTTAACTCAGCAACGTCTCCTAATGGAGTAGAAGTTCCGTGAGTATTAATATGATCAACTTGTTCTGGAGTCATTCCAGCATCTCTTAAAGTATTTTCCATTACGGCAATAACTCCAATTCCTTCTGGATGTGGTGCCGTTAAGTGGTAAGCATCGGAAGACATTCCGCCACCGCCAACTTCGCAATAGATTTTTGCACCTCTTGCTTTTGCGTGCTCATAATCTTCAAGAACCAATGCTCCTGCTCCTTCACCTAAAACGAAACCATCTCTGGTTGCATCAAAAGGTCTTGAAGCTGTTTCCGGACTTTCATTTCTTGTAGATAAAGCGTGCATAGAACTAAAACCTCCCATACCTGCAATTGTTACAGCAGCTTCAGAACCACCAGAAACAATAACATCGCACATTCCTAAACGAATGTAGTTGAAAGCATCAATTAATGCATTTGCAGAAGATGCACAAGCAGAAACCGTTGTATAATTTGGTCCCATATATCCATTTCGCATAGAGATATGTGCAGGCGCAATATCGGCAATCATTTTAGGAATAAAGAACGGATTGAACTTTGGAGTTCCATCGCCTTTTGCATAATACAAAACTTCTTCTTGAAAAGTTTCTAAACCTCCAATTCCTGCTCCCCAGATAACACCAACTCTTTGTTTGTTTACATTATCATTTGTAATTCCAGCATCTTTAATAGCTTCATCACTGGCAGCAATAGCGTATTGTGCAAATTTATCTAATCGACGAGATTCCTTGCGATCCATGTAATCTTCAATATTGAAGTTTTTCACTTCGCAGGCAAATTTCGTTTTATGCTTTTCTGTATCATAATATGTTATAGGAGCCGCTCCGCTAACCCCATTCACAAGTGCATCCCAATATTCTTGGATATTATTCCCGATAGGAGTAAGTGCACCTAATCCTGTTACAACAACTCGCCTTAATGCCATAAATATGTATTTTGTACTTTAAACAAATAAAACCCACGCTTTCTTAACTTATTGTTACTTAAGAGCCATGGGAATTACAATATAAATATATCTTTTTGATTGAAAATCAATCGAAATTTAAATTTTAAAAAAATAATAACACCCGACTCTTAAAAATTTCAAATTTCAAAAATCAAATTCCAATTGGAATTTGGAATTTCAAAAATTGGGATTTTTAGAAATCGGGTGTGGTATTATTATTTTTTAGCTTCCTCGATATAAGAAATAGCTTGACCAACAGTAGCAATGTTTTCTGCTTGATCGTCTGGAATTTGAATATCAAATTCTTTTTCGAATTCCATAATAAGCTCAACAGTGTCTAATGAGTCAGCTCCCAAATCATTAGTGAAGCTTGCTTCTGTTACAACTTCGTTTTCGTCAACACCTAATTTGTCTACGATAATCGCTTTTACTCTTGATGCAATGTCTGACATAATCTTTAATTTTAGAATTTAATTTGTTGGCAAAAATAAAAAACTTTATTTTAAAACAACTATTTAGTTTATAAATGTAACACTAATTTATAAAATTAATTTCAAGAAAGGTCTTTTAAAGCTATTTATTTTCGATTTTTATTCCGTTTTTTGCAGTCTCAAAACACACAGCTTTATGAAAAAAATTATCGTTTTTGCCTCAGGATCAGGAACTAACGCAGAGAACATTATAAAATATTTTTCGAACACCGAAATTGCAAAGGTCGTTTCTGTTTTTACAAATAATGCTTCGGCAAAAGTGATCGAAAGAGCAAAAAATCATCAAATTCCAGTCGAAATCTTCTCAAAAAACGAACTTTTGGAGCGTAATGTCCTACAAAAAATCCAAAAAATCGACCCGGATTTGATAGTTCTTGCTGGTTTTCTTTTAAAATTTCCTGAGAACATAATCGAAGAATATCCAAACAAAATAATAAACATTCATCCGGCACTTTTACCTAATTATGGAGGCAAAGGAATGTACGGAATGCACATACATAGAGCTATAGTTAATAATAAAGAAAAAGAAACAGGAATTTCTATTCATTATGTAAACGAACATTATGATGAAGGCGGCATTATTTTTCAGGCAAATGTGGCGTTAACAGACGAAGATACGCCAGAAACTGTTGCAGAAAAAATTCATGAATTGGAGCAAAAACATTTTCCAGAGATTATTCATAGATTATTAGATACAAATTCCAATATTTAAATTTCAAATTTGAACAATCTAAAATCTAAAATCTGCAATCTAAAATAAATTGATGAATCACGAAGTACATATATATACAGATGGCGCGGCAAAGGGAAATCCTGGCAATGGAGGTTACGGCGTGGTAATGGAATTGGTTGGCACTCCATATAAAAAAGAGTTTTACGAGGGTTTTCGCTTGACGACTAATAACAGAATGGAGCTTCTTGCCGTAATTGTTGGTTTGGAAAAGCTTAAAAACCCAAACATGAAAGTTCTGGTAGTTTCAGATTCTAAATATGTTGTTGATTCTGTTGAAAAAAAATGGGTTTTTGGCTGGGAGAAAAAAGGTTATAAGGACAAGAAAAACCCTGATTTATGGAAACGCTTTCTTATTGCTTACCGAAAACATCAAGTAGATTTTAAATGGATCAAAGGCCACAACAATCATCCGCAAAACGAACGCTGTGATCAATTGGCGGTCATGGCATCTATGCAACCTAAACTTTCGGTTGATGAATATTACGAAAAAATAGGCTCTAAAGAATAAAAAAAACGCATCAAGTAATTGATGCGTTTTTCATTTCTAACTTAAAAAATCTATTCTTCTTTATCTAAATCTTTTGCTGTTTTAAATCCAACCAATAGTCCGATTCCTGCCATTATAAAAATAATTGAAGGATAAACCGCTCCATCATTAAGAGTAGTATAAGTTGTGATAATCAAAGCAAGAAAGATTCCAACTCCACTTCCTATTAATAAGAATGCCAGATTTACAACAAAGATTTTCCATGCCGAATTTGCTTTGGCTCTTCCTTTTAAGAATATACTGGCGTCAACACCTTTTTCTATAAGCGCTAAACGCTCTCTATTTCTTGTTGAATAAATAAGGTAAACGATTCCAAAGATCATTGCGAAAAGACTAAACGGTACTAAAACTTGTGGTCCCATAATTTTTATGTTTTTATAATTGATTGATACTCCATAGGACGAGGCTTTTTAATTTTAGGTTACAACATTTCGAAAAAAAATCAATTTTTTAAATTCCAAATTCCAAAACTCACTGATAATCAAGTAAATTTGATTTTAAAATTCTTTTAAAAAAGTAAATAAAGTTTAAACGCTAAGTCAGTACAGACATTTTTGTCATCTCGACGGAGGAGAGATCACACGCGAAAATCGACAAAGATTGGCGGTTTGCTTTGCGGAGCTTCAAGTGTGATCTCTCCTCCGTCGAGATGACAATATTGTGGTTAAACTTTGATAAAGTTCTACCCCATCCAACAATTGGAATTTGGGATTTAAAAAAAATGGAATTTATTTTTTCAAAATGTTGTAACCTAAAATAACAACCTGTCGTCCTATATAATATGAGTACAATACCAGATCAACATTATATCGATAGAATTCTGCATGGCGAGACTAATTTGTTTGCCGTGCTGGTTGATCGTTATAAGGATATGATTTTTACATTGTCGCTCAAAATGATTAAAAACAGAGAAGAAGCCGAAGAAGCTGCTCAAGATACATTTATTAAAGTATATAATTCTTTGAGCAAATTTAAAGGCGATTCTAAATTCTCAACTTGGATTTATAAAATCTCATACAATAATTGTTTAGACCGTTTAAAGAAAAACAAAAAAGAAGATTTTAATATTTCTATTGATGAATTTTCATCGCATTTAGTCAAAACAATGGACAATGCTTTGAGCGCTTTAGAAGAAAAAGAACGAAAGCAGGCAATTCAGAATTGTTTAAATTTGTTGCCAAGAGAAGACAATTTCCTGCTGACTTTATTTTATTTTGAAGATCAGAATTTAGAGGAAATTGGAAAAATCATGAATTTAAATGCTAATAATATCAAGGTGAAATTATTTAGAAGCCGACAAAAATTAGCTACCATTTTAAAGAAGCAGTTAGAACCGGAAATAATTGAATGTTATGAAAGAGGAAGATAAAAATATAGAAAATCTTATCGAGAAAATGATGGCTGATGACACTTTGCAATCTCCATCTGCCGACTTTACATCGAATTTAATGTCACAAATTCTTGTTGCTGAAAAGGCAAAAATCAAGCCTTACAAGCCTTTGATTTCTATTTCAACATGGATTTTTATTGGAGTCGCTTTGGCTCTTTTAATTGCTTATAACGTATTTTTTGCTGGAACTCAAAACAATCTAGAAATTGGAAAATCATACACGGATAAAATTTCGACCGTTTTTTCTGGAATTCATATTTCAAAAACTTTATTATACGCTATTTTGATTGTTCCTTTTATGGTTTTGATTCAGATTGGGGTTTTGAAGAATTATTTTGATAAGAAGTATCAGTTGTAAATTATTCGCAATTATTTTCAAAAAACTTGCATCTTAAATCTAAAAAACATATTTTAATCTCGTTAAAAAATCAATTTTAACCAATTCATTTACAATAGTTTTACTTCGAAATCGTTCTCTTTTTTTTAAGAAAATTTTGAGAACCCAAACCATTGCAAGATTGTAACTTATGAAGTATCTTTGCACCCTAATTCGAAATTCATAAAATGAATAAACTATTGATTGTTGGAACAGTTGCTTTCGACGCGATTGAAACTCCTTTCGGAAAAACAGATAAAATTTTAGGTGGTGCTGCAACCTACATCGGATTATCAGCGTCATTTTTTAACTTGCAATCGGCTATTGTTTCTGTAGTTGGAGACGATTTTCCTCAAGAACATTTAGATTTATTGACTTCAAAAAATATCGATATTTCTGGTATCGAAATTGTAAAAGGAGGAAAAACTTTTTTCTGGAGCGGTTTATACCACAACGATTTAAATTCTAGAGACACTCTTGTAACGGAGTTGAACGTTTTAGCTGATTTTCAGCCAAAGGTTCCTCAAAATTATAAAGATGCTGATGTTGTGATGTTAGGAAACTTACATCCGCTAGTACAAAGCAGTGTTTTAGATCAAATGGAGAAAAAACCAAAATTAGTTGTTTTAGACACAATGAACTTTTGGATGGATTGCGCTCTTCCTGAATTATTAGACGTCATCAAACGTGTAGATGTTATTACAATTAATGACGAAGAAGCAAGACAACTTTCTGGTGAATATTCATTAGTAAAAGCGGCGGCGAAAATCCAAGATATGGGACCGAAATATGTGGTGATTAAAAAAGGAGAGCACGGCGCACTTTTATTCCACAATAGAGAAGTATTCTTTGCACCAGCATTACCATTAGAAGACGTTTTTGATCCAACTGGAGCAGGAGACACTTTCGCAGGTGGTTTCTCTGGATTTATTGCGCAAAGCGAAAACATTTCGTTTGGAAACATGAAAAATGCAATTATTTACGGTTCAAATTTAGCTTCGTTCTGCGTAGAAAAATTTGGAACAGAAAGGATGGAAACATTAAGCAAAGCCGAAGTAGCGATTCGATTACAGCAATTTAAGTCGTTAACTCAGTTTGACATAGAAATATAATGCCTAAGAGCCTCGGTAAAACGGGGCTTTTTTATTACGTTAATACACACAACTTACAACACACAAAAAAACAAAAAAAATGAGCGACGCTTTAAAACACGAATGTGGTATAGCCTTAGTTAGACTACTAAAACCGCTTGAGTATTATAAAGAAAAATACGGAACTGCATTTTACGGAATTCAGAAGATGTATTTAATGATGGAAAAACAGCACAACCGCGGACAAGACGGCGCTGGTTTTGCAAGCATTAAATTGGATGTCGAACCAGGACAGCGCTACATTAGCAGAGTTCGTTCTAATCATTCGCAACCGATACAAGATGTTTTTAAACAAATCAATGAGAGAATCAGCGAGGAGTTAAAAGCGAATCCAGAAATTGGTGAAGATGTCGATAAAATAAAATCACAAATTCCTTATGTTGGCGAATTGTTTTTAGGTCACGTTCGTTACGGAACTTTCGGAAAAAACAGCATCGAAAGCGTTCACCCATTCTTACGTCAAAGTAACTGGATGCACCGTAATTTGATTTTAGCTGGAAACTTTAATATGACGAATGTTAAAGAACTTTTTGAAAATCTAGTAGAACTTGGACAGCATCCAAAAGAAATGGCAGATACTGTCACAGTAATGGAAAAAATTGGTCACTTCTTAGATAAAGAAGTAATGCAATTGTACCAAGACTGTAAAGCAGAAGGATATTCAAAAAGAGAAGCTTCACCAGTAATTGCAGAACGTTTGGATATTGCAAAAATCTTAGCTCGTTCAGCTAAAAACCTAGATGGCGGTTACGCAATGGCTGGTTTATTAGGTCATGGCGATGCTTTTGTATTTAGAGATCCAGCGGGAATTCGTCCAGCTTATTTTTACCAAGATGACGAAGTGGTTGTAGTAGCTTCAGAAAGACCTGTTATTCAAACTGTATTTAATGTTCCTTTTGAAAGTGTTCAAGAAATTGATCCAGGAAATGCATTGATTATCAAAAAGAATGGAAATGTTTCTATGAAACAAATTTTAGAACCAACAGTTAAAAAAGCTTGTTCGTTTGAAAGAATTTATTTTTCAAGAGGAAGCGATGCTGAAATCTATCAAGAACGTAAAGATTTAGGTAAACTAATTTTACCAGCAGTTCTTAAAGCAATTGACAGCGATACAGACAATACTGTTTTCTCTTATATCCCGAATACAGCTGAAACTTCATTTTATGGTTTAGTTGAAGCTGCTCAGGATTTCTTAAATCAGAGAAAAAACAATTATATTTTAGAAAATAGAAATACACTAACTGCTGATACGCTTCAGGAACTTTTAGCTGTAAAAATACGTACGGAGAAAGTTGCTATTAAAGATGCTAAACTTAGAACCTTTATTACAGAAGATAGCAGCCGTGACGATTTGGTTGCACACGTTTACGATGTTACATATGGCGTAATTAAACCAGAAGATAATTTGGTTATTATTGACGATAGTATTGTTCGTGGAACTACCCTGAAAATGAGCATCATTAAAATGATGGATCGTTTGAAACCAAAACGTATTGTAATTGTTTCATCTGCACCGCAAATTCGTTACCCAGATTGTTACGGAATTGATATGGCGAAATTAGAAGGTTTAGTTGCTTTTAGAGCTGCACTTGCTTTATTAAAAGAAAGAAACCTTTACCATATTGTAGATGAAGTTTATGCAAAATGTAAAGCACAAGAAAATTTCTCAGATACTGATGTTGTAAATTATGTAACAGAAATTTACGATCAATTTACAAATGAGGAAATTTCAGATAAAATAGCAGAAATGTTAAGCTCACCAGAAATCAATGCTGAAGTAAAAATCATTTTCCAAACGGTAGAAGATCTTCACATCGCATGTCCTAAAAATTTAGGTGATTGGTATTTTACTGGAGACTACCCTACTCCAGGTGGAAATCGCGTTGTAAATCGTGCTTTTATGAATTTTTACGAAGGAAAAGACGCTAGAGCTTATTAAAAAAGTATTAATAAAAGGTTAATTTGTGCATTTCATCGGTTTTTTTTGCCGTTCATCCTGTTTGTTTGGTAAAATTGAAAAGCAATGATACTTTTGAGATACCATAACATTAGTAGGTTAAGTTTATGGTAGATTTGGGGCAAAAAGGGTGGTAGAAATACCACCTTTTTTATTGGAATAAACTCAACAACTATTTCTAAAGCAATAGCTTATATATCATTTAATCGGATATACTTACCTTTCATCTAAAATTTTTTCAATTCGAAATATCCTTCATTACTTTTACTAAACCATAACATTAGTAGGTTAAGTTTATGGTAGATTTGGGGCAAAAAAGGTGGAAGAGATTCCACCTTTTTTATTTTAGCTTTTTTTATAATACAAAAGACAACAACCTTTTATATCTTAATTTTACATATCCTTTATTCTACCCCCTACAGGCTATTTTATTCCCATTTTTCCTTTAACAGGACGAGACAATAAATTATATTCCATTTATCGGATATTAGTACATTTCATCTGAATTTTTTTCAATTCGAAATGTCCTTCACTACTTTTACTAAACCATAACATTAGTAGGTTAAGTTTATGGTAGATTTGGGGCAAAAAAGGTGGAAGAGATTCCACCTTTTTTATTTTATTTTATTTTATTTTATTTCAATAAGTCTGAAACAACAACCTTTCCCTATTGTTATTATCCTATTCTTTTATTTCTCACTCTTATTCTATTCTCTAAAAGGCTATTTTATTCCCGTTTTTCCTTTAAAAGGACAAGACAATCAATTATAATCCATTTATCGGATATTAATACACTTCATCTGAAAAGTTTTTTACTCGAAACATCCATCACTATCTTTACTAAACCATAACATTAGTAGGTTAAGTTTATGGTAGATTTGGGGCAAAAAAGGTGGAAGAGATTCCACCTTTTTTATTTTTATTTTTTTAGAGGAAAGAATAAAGATTATAGAACAAAGACAAAAATATAAATCACAAAAAAAGACGGATAACAATACGTTATCCGTCTTTTTTCTTTATTCTTTGCTCTTTTCTCTTATTTATCTAAAGCAAACCTTCTAGCAACTTCTGTCCAGTTAATTACACTGAAGAAAGCTTCAATATAATCTGGTCTTCTGTTTTGGTAGTTTAAGTAGTAAGCGTGCTCCCAAACATCCATTCCTAAGATTGGAGTTCCACCGTTACCAGCAACTTCTGGCATTAATGGATTATCTTGATTTGGAGTACCTACAACTTCTAATTTTCCTCCTTTTTGAACCGTTAACCAAGCCCATCCTGAACCAAATTGTGTAGCTCCCGCTTTAGCAAATTTTGCTTTAAATTCTTCAAATGATCCGAAAGAAGCTTCAATTGCTGCCAATAAATCTCCTGTTGGCAATCCTCCTCCGTTTGGAGACATTACAGTCCAGAATAAATTGTGGTTGTAGAAACCTCCACCATTGTTACGAACAGCTGCGTTAGATTTATCTAAGTTGATTAAGATATTTTCGATTGTTTTTCCTTCTAAATCTGTTCCAGCGATTGCTGCATTTAGATTTGTAGTATATGCATTGTGGTGCTTTGTATGATGGATTTCCATTGTACGCGCATCAATATGTGGTTCTAGTGCATCGTATGCATAAGGTAATTGTGGTAATTCAAAAGCCATGATATTTCTAATTTTTATGGTTTATAATAATTTATCCCAAATTTAGACATTTAACTTTGGAATTGAAAATACTATTTCGTTATAATTGAATTAAATTCGCTGATAATTTACATTTTTACAGCATAAATAACTGAAAATCTTTATTTTCCATTAAAAGTTGTCATAGTATTTTCTAAACCGGCAGTTCCAAAAGTTCTAATAATTTCTGCAGAAGTTTCTAAACGCTCTGTTAATTTTGCTTCTTCTTCTGCATTCCATTCGCCTAAAACATAATCTACTTGCTGCCCTTTTTTGAATTGATCACTGATACCAAATCGATAACGAGTATAATTTTGCGTATTCAAAACCAAATTGATGTTTTTTAGTCCGTTATGACCGCCATCGCTTCCTTTTGGTTTTATTCTAATAGTTCCAAATGACAAGTTTAAATCGTCTGTAATTACCAAAATATTTTCTAATGGTATATTTTCTTTATCCATCCAATATTTTACAGCTTTACCGCTAAGATTCATGTAAGTATTTGGCTTTAAAAGAAAAAAGGTTCTTCCTTTAAATTTGTATTCTGCTAACGAACCTAATTTCACGGTTTCAAATGAAAGACTTTCTTTTCTTGCTAAAAAATCAAGCACTTTAAACCCAATATTATGTCTTGTGTTTACGTATTCGGCCCCGATATTCCCTAACCCGACTATTAAATATTTCTTCATATTATCTATGTTCTCTTCTTTTTGTGTTGATGAAAACAGTTTTGTTATCCATTTTATCATGCTTGCAAAAGTAAGATTAATTAGAGAATGTGACAATTTGTTAATTAGATAATTTGTGAATGTGACAATTAGATAATTGCTTGTTGGTCGCGATTTAACCGCAAAGGTCGCTGAGAAAATGTTTCTCGCAGATTTATTATCATTTCTTATTGTCATCCTGAGCGAAGTCGAAGGAACGCAAAGAAACTCGACAATCTAAATTACATACTTTGCACGGGCTTCGACTTCGCTCAGCCTGACAACAATGAAAAAACTTAGCACCTTAGAATCTTCAAAAAAAAAGCCCCAATCGTAAGATTGAGGCTTTTTGTATAGTTTTTGAAAAAAAATTATTTTTTCTTTCCTTTTGCAGGAGCTTTTGCAGCTTTTGCAGCTTCTTGAGCAGCTTTCATAGCAGCACGAGAAATTCTTACTTGAGCAACAACTGTGTTGTCTGGGTGCATAATTTTGTATTCTGGAGCACCAACTTTAGTAACGTATAATTTGTTACCCATTTCAAGTGGAGTGATGTCAGCTTCAACAAAATCAGGAAGATTTGCTGGTAAAGCTTTAACTTTTAATTTACGTTGGTTTAAACGTAAAACACCTCCCGCAAGAACACCTTTAGATGTACCAACGATTTTCACAGGAACTTCCATTGTGATTTCTTTATCATCAAATAATTGGAAGAAGTCAATGTGTAAAATTTTGTCAGAAACTGGGTGAACTTGGATATCTTGCAAAATTGCATTGAATGATTTTCCTTTTCCAAGCTCAATCACAACTGTGTGTGCATTTGGAGTGTAAACCAAGTTTTTGAACGCTGCAGCGTCTGCTGAGAAGTGTACTGCTTGATTTCCTCCGTATAACACGCAAGGAACCGCTCCAGCATTACGTAAGGCTTTAGTTGACACTTTGCCCACGCTTTCTCTTTCTGATCCTTTAATTGTAATCGATTTCATTGTAAAAAAAATATAGTTATTAATATAAATATTCTTATTTGCTGTAAGCTTTAAGCGATAAGCTTTAGGCTTTTTTTCGAATTTTGGAAAATGCTTATAGCTTACTGCTTAAAGCCTATTGCCAAAATTACATTATAAATTTTCCACTGATGGAATTGTTGTGGTGAACCATCTGCATAACCTCAGCAAATAGAGGCGCACAGCTTACCACTTTTATCTTTTTTGACTCTTTCTTTAACGGAATTGAATCTGTTACGATTAATTCTGTCAGTTTTGAATTTTCAATTTTTTCGTATGCTCCGCCAGATAAAATAGCGTGTGTACAAATTGCTCTTACACTTAGCGCTCCTTTTTCGATCATAAGGTCTGCCGCTTTCGCTAAAGTTCCTCCTGTATCGATCATGTCATCTACTAAGATTACGTTACGTCCTTTTACTTCACCAATTAGCTCCATAGTGTCGATAACGTTGGCTGCTTTTCTTTGTTTGTAACAGATTACTACATCTGATTCTAAAAACTTAGAGTAAGCATATGCTCTTTTTGAACCTCCCATATCTGGAGATGCAATTGTCAGATTTTCTAAATTTAAACTTTCTACGTATGGTAAAAAGATTGTAGATGCAAATAAATGATCTACTGGTTTTTCAAAGAATCCTTGAATTTGATCTGCGTGCAAATCCATTGTCATGATTCTTGTTGCTCCTGCAGCTGTTAGTAGATTTGCTACTAACTTAGCTCCAATCGGAACTCTTGGTTTATCTTTTCTATCTTGTCTTGCCCAACCAAAATAAGGCATAACAGCTGTAATATGTCTTGCTGATGCGCGTTTTGCCGCATCAATCATCAACAACAATTCCATCAGATTATCTGCACTTGGAAAAGTTGAACATACGATGAATACTCGTAAACCTCTTATTGACTCTTCGTAAGATGGCTGAAATTCTCCATCACTATACGTTGACATCGTTACTTTTCCTAACGGAATTCCGTAGTCTTTTGCAATTTTTTCTGCAAGATAAACACTTTGTGAACAAGCAAAAATTTTAGCTTCTGGTTCTAGGTGCGACATTATATTGTTGTTTTTGCTCCGCTACATTTATCTAATTTTATTTTTATTATTTCTAATAAAGAAAAAAACCTTATAAACGCCTCGAATGTAGTTAGTTGTGTGTGCTTCGTTTTAACGAGGTGCAAATTTATAAAATTTATTGGACACTGAAAGGAAAAATTTAAGTATTTTTAGTAGTTGATTTAATTTTATTTTTTACATTTGCACCGTGTTAAAGGAATGACGCCATTTATGACTTCATTCTATTGCGTTAAAATAATCTCTTTTGATTGTTTTTTCGTCTGCTAAGCCCGGATGGCGGAATTGGTAGACGCGCTGGTCTCAAACACCTGTGGGAAACCGTGCCGGTTCGACTCCGGCTCCGGGTACATTAAACCTCTTCTTAACAGAAGAGGTTTTTTTTATGCTTTATATTTTAAAAAACCCATTTTCAACTGACCTCCTTTCATTAATTCTTATTGAAATGCTTTTTTGAAATATCCATAAAAGGCTTTTCAATACATTTATATCCTACAAAACTTAACATTACAACAATTGGTGTTATTAAAAAAACAACCTGACAATATTCTGAAGGAGATAATTTTTTAGCATTTTCTAATCCAAAACCGAAATAAAAAACTACGAAAAGAACAATCCCGTGAAGTAAATAAGTGCTGTATGAAATCTCTCCCAATAATTTTAATGTGGAGCTTTTTAAAATTCCAAACAAGGTGTTTCCAGACGATATAAATATAAATATGATTGTGATTAAAATCTTGCAGGGTATGTTTGTAGATTTTTCAAATTGAACAATCAAAACCAAACATATTAAAATTAAAATACTAAAAACTGGATTTTCTGCATTTTTTATCGTTTTATATTTCAACAAAACAGCTCCCAAAATACCTCCAGCAAATGAAAGTAAATGCTGAACATTTATTCCATTTAGGTAAAAGAATCCCCAAATAAACAAAAAACCAATTAATAGATAGAAAATAGACGGTTTTCTTTTTAAGATTAAAAGCGAAATTACAGGTAAACTAAAATAAAATAGCCATTCGAAAGGAAGTGACCACGCTACTCCCGCATTGATTAAATAAGTAAATTCAAAACCATTAATACTGCTACCTCGTATTACAGTAAAAGTTCCCCATAGAAACATTTCATGTAAAAACTCGAATAGCCCTGATTTTAATTGCCAATGTGTGATACCCATTGCAAATAATACGATTATAGCAACTGAAAAATAATACATGGGAGCTAGCCTAAAAAATCTAGAAATAAAAAATGCTTTCCAATTGAATTCTTTTTCTCTTGAATTTAAAAGTTTTGAGACAAACAAGAAACTTGAAATCATGAAAAAGAACGCAACACCTGTAGAACCTAATTGAGAATATAAATACGATTTAGTAAACCATTTTCCCTCTTGAATAAGTTGATACCAAGTACTTGCATGCGAGACAAATACACTAATTGCTAGACATCCCCTTAGCCCATCTACAGACTCATATCTCGAAGAAGCATAATTTATCTTATATTTTAAGTTGATTAAATAAGCCGTAAAACAGGCTATAAGCATTATAAAAAACGCAAATAGAGGGTCTAAATTAGTCATTTAAAGGTTTGTTTTTATTTTCTCAAATAACAATCTAAAAAAACTGAAATCATTCTTTTATTTTTAGAAGCCTTGCAAAGAAACAATTATTATTGTTTTTAAATTCAACAAATAAATTAAGCTTTTAAATTACCTCACAACTCGCATTATGCAAAACAGGAAAATTGCACGAATTAGCAATAAAGCACAATTGATTTGCTTTTTGATGCAACTCTAAAGCCAATTCAATTTGATCTGGATTTGAAATTTTTACTTTCGGAAATAATCTTACCTCAACAAAACGTCCGCTTCCATCTGGATTTACTTCTAAAGTTGCTTCGGCGTTGTCTGAATATTCTAGAATTTCAATTCCGCTTTGAGAACATACATACAGATAGGACATCATATGGCAGGAAACTAAACTACCTAATAATAAATCTTCAGGATTATATAATGACGGATCGCCTTTGAACGCTTTTGCTGCAGAAACTTCTAAAACTGGTTTTCCTTCAATAACGATTTTATGGCTTTTGCTATAAAATTTTGAACCTGAATTTTCTTGTTTTTGATTTGAAGTCCAATTTACTTCTGCTTTGAATAAATGTTTCATTTTGCTTTAATTTCCTATTGCGAAGTTAAGATTTTATAAGGTTGCCAAATAAATTATCTCGCAAAGTCGGAGAGTTTTATACGCAATCTTGTCATTACGACGAAGGAGAAATCTCCGCAAGAAGCTCCATTTAGAAATTCTTCAATCTGTGTCGAGTTACTCGTGGAGATTTCTCCTTCGTCGAAATGACAAAAATGAGAAAATTCGCGGAATTCGTAGCAGACCTTTAACACATAAAAAAAAACCTCGAAAGCATAACTTTCGAGGTTTTTCAGAGAATTGAATTAATTAACAAATTCTAAAAAATTATTTCTTCACTGAGAATTTAAAAGTAGTTTTCGTTTTATAATTTTCTCCCGGGTTTAAAACCGTTGTTGGGAAATTTTTCTGGTTTGGAGAATCTGGATAATGTTCTGTTTCTAAACAAAGTCCTGTTCTGTGTGCGTATGTTTTTCCGTCGCGCGTTGGTAAAGTTCCGTCAAGGAAATTTCCAGAATAGAACTGAATTCCAGGTTCGTCTGTTGTCATTTCTAGAACTCTTCCGCTTGGCGCGTGATATACTTTTGCAATAATTGTTTTTCCTTTCTCTGGATTATTCAACACCCAGCAATGATCATAACCTTTTCCTCTTTCTAACTGCTCATTTTTAGCATTGATGTCTTTTCCAATTAATTTTGGAGTTCTGAAATCGAAAGGAGTTCCAGCAACATCTTCTAATTTTCCTGTTGGAATTAAAGTTGCATCAACCGGAACTAATTTATCTGCATTTAAAGTCAATTCGTGATCTAAAATTGTTTTTGTAAAATCTCCTGATAAATTGAAATAAGAATGCTGTGTTAAATTAACAACCGTTTTTTTGTCTGTTGTTGCTTCGTACAAAACATCTAACTGATTGTCATTTGTTAAAGTATAAGTCACAAAAACTTTCAAAGTTCCAGGATAACCTTCTTCCATATCTTTACTTATATAAGATAATTTTAAAGAAGCTGTTTCGCCAGATTTAACCTCATCTGCTTTCCAAACCACATTAAAATATCCTTGCGGTCCACCGTGCAAAGCGTTTGGAGCATTGTTAATCGCTAACTGATATTCTTTTCCGTCTAATGAAAATTTACCTTTTGCAATTCTGTTTCCGTATCTTCCGATTAAAGCTCCGAAAAAAGGGTTTTCTTTTTCGTATTGTGCCAAAGAATTAAACCCGATAACTACATTTTCTGAAACTCCCGCTTTGTTTGGCACTTTCAAATCTGTGATTCTTCCACCAAAAGTGATGATATCAACTTCCATCCCGTTTTGGTTTTTCAGTTTATAGCTGTCCACTTTTTCACCTTTTGCAGTAGTTCCGTATTCAGATTTTTCAATCGTTACTAAAGCTTTTTCATCAGTAGCAACTTTTTCTGTGTCAGCTTTTTTATCGCCTTTACATTGAACTGAAACTGCAGCCAAACTCAAAAGGCTTAATCCGAAAACACAACGTTTTAATACATTCATAAATGGTTTATTTTTTAGTTAGTAAAGTTTTAAAGTCAAAAGTCATAAAGTCTTTTCTTCAAAGTAACTAAAACTTTCGGACTTTATGACTTTCAACTTTTGACTAATTTATAGTCCGTGCTGAAACAAATGATAATATGCTTCGTTAGCATTAATTTTATCTTTAAAGTCTCTTATTGTTGTTTTTTCGTCAATAACTAATAATTCGATTCCTGCGATGTCTGCAAAATCTTCCATATATTCTGTCGTAATCGATTGGCTGTAAACCGTATGGTGAGCTCCTCCAGCTAAAATCCAAGCTGTTGCCGCAACTTCTAAATTTGGTTTACAATCCCATAAAACTCTAGCGACAGGAAGTTTTGGTAATTCTGCCATTGGTTTTATAGCTTCTACTTCGTTCACGATTAAACGGAAACGAGTTCCCATATCCACCAAAGAAACATTAATTGCATCTCCTGCAGGCGAATTAAACACCAAACGAGCCGGATCTTCTTTTCCTCCAATTCCTAATGGATGCACTTCGCAAGAAGGTTTTCCATCGGCAATAGACGGACAGATTTCTAACATATGAGATCCTAAAACGTATGATTTTTGTGGTGTGAAATGGTATGTATAATCTTCCATGAAAGAAGTTCCGCCTTCTAAACCAACACACATTACTTTTAAAGCTCTAACCATTGCAGCTGTTTTCCAGTCTCCTTCTCCACCAAAACCGTAACCATCGGCCATTAATCTTTGTGTTGCGATTCCTGGTAATTGTTTCCAAACGCCAAGGTTTTCAAATGTATCTGTAAAAGCACCGAATCCTCCTTCTTCAAGGAAAGCTCTTAATCCTAATTCGATTTTTGCTGCTTCAACCAAAGAACTTCTTTGTGCTCCGCCTTCTTTTAAAGAATCCGTTAAGTTGTATGATTGCTCGTAAACGGCTAATAAATCATTTAATTCTTTATCAGTTACTTTCTCAATGTGTTTGGTAACGTCTGAAGAATCGTAACCGTTTACAGACATTCCGAAACGAATTTGAGCCTCCACTTTATCACCTTCTGTTACGGCAACTTCACGCATATTGTCTCCAATACGAGCTACTTTTAAGTTTTGAAGTTCATCCCATCCAAGAACGACTCTTGACCAGATTCCTAATTGTTTTTGAACTCTTTGATCTTCCCAGTGACCCACAACAACTTTACGTTTTTTACGTAATCTTGACATGATGAAACCGAATTCACGATCTCCGTGAGCAGATTGGTTTAAGTTCATGAAATCCATATCGATGCTTCCCCACGGAATTTCAGCATTGTATTGTGTATGTAAATGGCATAATGGTTTTTTAAGGATATTCAATCCGCCAATCCACATTTTTGCTGGTGAGAAAGTATGCATCCAAGCAATAATTCCGATACAGTTTTTAGCAGAGTTTGCAGCCAAACATACATCTAAAATCTGTGAAGGCGATTTTACCACATCTTTGTAAACTACTTTTACTGGAATTGAAGACGAAGCGTCTAATCCTTTTGCAATAATCTGAGAATGTTCTGCTACTTTTCTAAGCGTTTCTTCACCGTATAATTCTTGGCTTCCTACTACAAACCATACTTCTTTTTGAGAAATGTCTATCATGTCTTTTGTTTATTTTGTTTCAAGTTTCAGGTTTCAAGTTGCTGAATCTGAAAACTCGATTTGTTATATTATTGCTTTTGTTTTGTTTCACGTTCCAAATTTCACGTTCCAAAAACTTGAAACTTGAAACAAAGAAAACCTGAAACAAAATCACTACTGTCCGTAATACGAGTCTTTTCCGTGTTTACGATTGTAATGTTTCTTTATTAATGAATCTTTTAATCTTGGTGCGTTTGGATTTATTTGTAAAGTCAAGTACGCCATTTCGGCAACTACTTCTAAAACTTTACTATTGTAAACCGCTTTTGCTGCATTTTTTCCCCAAGCAAACGGACCGTGATTTCCAATTAAAATCATTTCTACTTCTTCGTAAGAAAGATTTTTTTCTTTGAAACAATCCAAAATCTGAATTCCGGTATTATGTTCGTAGTTTCCTTCAATTAAATGATCTGCCATTGGCGGCGCGCACGGAATATCAGCTGTTAAATGATCTGCATGCGTTGTTCCGAAAATCGGAATATCTTGTTGCGATTGTGCCCAAGCCACAGAATAAGTAGCGTGTGTATGAGCCACTCCGCCAATATTTGGCCAATGTTTGTACAAATAAGCATGCGTTTTTGTGTCTGATGACGGACGCATAGTTCCTTCAATAACATTATTGTCAAAATCGACAATTACGATATCTTCAGGTTTTAAATCTTCGTAAGGAACACCGCTTGGCTTAATGGCAAAAACACCATTTTTTCTATCTACGGCACTTACGTTTCCAAAAGTGTAAACCACCAAATTCAATGCATTTAACTGCATATTGGCTTCGTAACATTCTTGTTTTAAATCTTTATAAAGAGAACTCATTTTGAGAAATTTTAATAGTTGGATCTGCAAAAGCACTCAATTGTTCGTATGCTAAAAGCAGTTTATGATATGCTTCTACTTTATCTGTTTGAGGGAAATATTCTCCATCAAAATCACTTCCGATTTTTTGACTTGCTTCGATTACGTTTGGATAAATTCCGGCTGCAACTGCTGCGTAAATTGCCGCACCTAAAGCTGGAGTTTGGTCTGAAGCTGCAATTTTAATTGGTTTGTTTAAAACGTTTGCCAAAGTCTGCATGATAAACGGAGATTTACGAGCCACACCACCGATTCCGATTACGCTGTCAATTTTTACACCTTCTTCTTCAAAACGGTCAACAATTTTCTTTGCTCCAAAACAAATTGCGTTTACTAAAGCTTTGAAAATATGTGGCGCTTTTGTTCCTAAAGAAAGGTTCGAAATAGCACTTTTTACTTCCTGATTTGCATCTGGAGTTCGTCGCCCGTTGATCCAGTCTAAAGCAATGGGAAGACTTTCTGAAACTGGAATTTTCTCTGCTTCTTTAGTCAATTCAACAATTAATTTATCGCTGAATTCTTCTCTTAATTGTTCTTTTTGAGCATCATTTAAAAGTGATGTAGCACCTAATAAATGTTCTGTTGGCCACATTAAAAGTTCTTTGTACCAAGCCAATAAATCTCCAAAAGCAGATTATCCTGCTTCTAAACCAATAAATCCTGGAATTACAGAACCATCAACTTGTCCGCAGATTCCGCGAACGGTTTTTGTTCCCACTTCATCATAAGAACCAACTAGAATATCACAGGTTGAAGTTCCCATTACGCGAACTAAAGTATTCTCTTCGATTTTAGCTCCAACAGCACCAGAATGCGCATCGAAAGTTCCAACCGCTACAACTGTTTCTGTTGAAAGCCCTAAACGTTCTGCCCATTCTTTGCTTAATTTTCCAGCAACTAAATCGGATGTATACGTTTCATCATATAAGTTTCCGCGAAGCTGTGCTAAATACGGATGTAATTTTTCTAAGAATTCAACTGGAGGAAGTCCGTTCCAGTCTGCGTGCCACATGGCTTTATGTCCTGCCGCGCAACGGCTTCTTTTAAACGTTTTTAAATCTTTATCTTCAATTAATAAATACGTCATTAAATCGCAGTGCTCCATCCAAGTGTGTGCAGCGTTTCTAACTGCTTCATCTTGTCTTGCAATGTGAAGAATTTTTGCCCAAAACCATTCTGAAGAATAAATTCCTCCAACGTATTTCGTAACGTCTTCTCCGCCCCAGCTAACTGCCAGTTCGTTGATTTCGTTTGCTTCATTTATAGAAGTATGATCTTTCCATAAAACCATCATCGCATTTGGATTTTCTTCAAAACCTTTTGTCAATGCCAATGGCGTTCCGTCTTTAGTAACTGGAACTGGAGACGATCCCGTTGTATCAATACAAATTCCTTTTACTAAAGAAGGATCAACTTTACTTTCTTTAACTACATTTTGAATCGTAATTTCCAATCCTTCGATATGATCCAAAGGATGCTGACGAAATTGGTTAATCGATGCGTCACAATATTGCTTGTTTTTCCATCTTTTGTAATGAGAAACATTCGATGCTAACTCCTGTCCATTTTCAGCGTCAATCAGCACCGCACGAACAGAATCTGTTCCGTAGTCCAAACCTATTACATAATTTTTCATTCTATTTTATTTTTAAAATATTGACAAATATAGATATAAATATTTTATAAGTGTACAAAAAACACTTAATTGAAATTGCATAATTAATTTTTGCCATAAATGCATTAAAACAGCATTTTAGCTTTCAAACAAAAAATAAATGTTAGCAATACATTTATAACGTTGCGATTATTTCAGCATATTTTTCAAATTACAAGAAAACTGAGTTTGAAATTGTCTGCCTTTTTCTATTTCGATTAAATAAAAAATCGTCTTGAAATTCTAATTTTCTTTATAATCTAACCAAACTTTCATTTTTCCAACTCCTCGATTTGACCAAGAATAATATGGAATTGCCTTCAATTTTGAGTTCTCAATTACATTTACTCCTTGCAATAAATTGGCTACTTTTTTTACTTTGAAAGTATCAGAAGCCCTTACATCAATTTTATCGAAGTTGCTTTTGTTATCAATTTCTTCAACCGCATAAACTATTGGTCCGTATTCTAAAGAAACTTTGTTCGTATTAATTGCGGCTTTTGGATTCGTAACAACTTCCTGAACTTCCATTGGGAGATTGATATTAATTTTATCTCCTTTTTTCCACTTTCTATTAATGTTGAAGTAGCCATTTTCTGGCTGAATTGCTAGAGTTTCTCCATTTAAACTAATTGTTGCTTTTTGAGTTGAAGCCTTTCTATAACTATATAAATCTCCAGGCAAAACTTCATTTCTAGACCAACCCGGAACACGAAGTTTAATGGTAAACTGACTTTCTTTTTTAGGATTTACCGAAATCGTAATTTTCCCGTTCCAAGGATAAGAAGTCTGTTGTGAAATCTGTAAATCTGTTTTTCCTAATTGGAAAGACGCATTGTTTGAAGCGTATAAATTGACATATAAAACATCATTTGTTTTCGAATAAATCAATCCCGGAATTGACGGAATAAAACGAATCAAATTGGTTGGACAGCAAGAACAATCAAACCATCCTTGTCTCGTGCAAGAACCGCGATTTGATTTGTAAACGCCATCTGCTTCTAAAGCGTTTGGATAAAAAAATTGTTTTCCGTCAAGCGAAATTCCCGATATTAATCCGTTGTACATTGTTCTTTCGATGACATCAAAATATTTAGAAGCTCCATATAAATTATGCAGTCTATGATTCCAATATACATCGCCAATTGCTGCACAAGTTTCGTTATAAGCGGTTAAATTTGGTAGTTCATAATTTGCTCCGAAAGCTTCGCCGTCGTGTCTTGAACCGATTCCGCCTGTGATATACATTTTTTTGTTTACCATGTTTTCCCAGAGATTATTTACGGCATTTTCATAACCTTTATCTTTCATTAAAGCCGCAATATCTGTCATTCCAGCATACATATAAACCGCTCGCACCGCGTGACCAACCGCTTCATTTTGTTCTAAAATCGGCATATGATCTTGTGCATATTCGCCGTATAATTTATGATTATTCGGGTTCCCGCGATTGTCTAAATAGTATTTTGCCAGATTTAGATATTCTTTTTTTCCTGTAATTTGATACAATTTCAATAAACCAGTTTCTACAATTTGATGTCCCGGAACACCTTTTACCTGACCAGGATTATCGCCAAAAGTTCGAACCAACATATCGGCTGCTTTTACAGCAATCTCCAAAAAATTAGTTTTTCCAGTCGCTTCATAATGTACAATTGCCGCTTCGATTAAATGTCCCAGATTATACAATTCATGACTGATTTGTAACGATTCCCAACGTTTTCCTTCAATAACAGGAACCCAAGTTGCAGGAGGTTTTGCCGGATTTATAGTTCTCCAAGTTGTAATATATCCGTCTGGTTCCTGACCAATTTTTACAATCGCAATCATCGAATCCAGAACTCTTTCCAGTTTCGGATTTGGCGCGCTGATTAATGTATTGGATGCTCCTTCGATAATCTTATAAACGTCGGTATCATCAAAGGGCATTTCTCCTCTTGTTATTCCTGTTTTTTGTTTTCCTGCAATTAAAAAGTTCTCAAAACGTCCTTCTTCATCACATTTTTTAATCGCATATGCAATTGTTATTTCTTGAACTCTTTTAATAATAGGAAGCCAAAAAGAATCAGTCAGTTTTACATTTTGAATGTTAACTGGTTCTATTTGATATCCAGCTTTTAATGCCGAAGTTTTTTCATCAGATTGCACGACTTTATTTTTAGTTTCTCTACAGGAAACCAAAAACAAAATCAGCATACAAACTGTCAATAAATAAAAGTTATACTTTTTCATTTTATTGAATTATTTTCCTTCTAAAACCAATACAGAAAAAGGCGGAAGTGTTATTGTTAACTTTCCATTTTTGTTTTCAAAACCTTTAAAAGCAACGGGAACAATTTTATTCGGATTTTCGAAAAAATTATAATCTTGTAATTTTTGAGAGGTAATGATACTTCCCGTAAAGTTTTTAACTCCCAAATCTTTAATACCAATTTCGATTTTGTTTTTATTTACAGCATCAATATTTACCAATGAGATATGAACTGATCCGCTTTTATCTTTTGAAACAGAAGCCGAAACTGCCGGAATCGTTTGTCCTTCATAAGTATAAGAAGGCGATTTGAAATCTACTGGAATTAATTTTGCGTCTTGATGTACGCTGTACATTTTCATAACGCTATAAGTTGGCGTTGTAATCATTTTGGCTTTGTCAGTCAAAATTACGGCTTGAAGCACGTTTACGCATTGCGCTAAATTTGCCATACGAACTCGATCTGCGTGATTATTGAAAATATTCAAAGTTGCACCAGCCAAAACTGCGTCTCTCATTGTATTTTGCTGATATAAAAATCCAGGATTTGTTCCTTTTTGAACTTCGTACCAACCTCCCCATTCATCTACAATCATCGCTACTTTTTTCTCTGGATCGTATTTGTCCATAATTGCAGCATGTTTGGTTACCAATTCTTCCATTTTTAAGGCAGATTGCATCGTTTGGAAATATTGTTTTTCGCTAAAATCAACATCTGAACCCTTTTTGTCCCAATTGATTACAGCATAATGATGTACGCCTAATCCGCCCAACATATTTAGCGGAATATTTTTCATTAAAACTTCTGTCCAATTGTAATCTGAACTATTAGATCCAGAAGCAATTCTTGTAATTCCGCCCGTATTACTCCAATCTGACATAAACGTGGCAAACTTGCGGTATTCATTTGCATAATAATCTGCAGTCATATTTCCGCCGCAGCCCCAAGCTTCATTTCCAATTCCCCAATATTTTACTTTCCATGGCTCTGTTCTTCCGTTTTTTCTGCGAAGATCACTCATCGGACTTTTGCCTCCAAAATTCGTATACTGAACCCAGTCTGCTAATTCTTGAACGGTTCCGCTTCCAACATTTCCAGACAAATAAGGTTCCGCGCCAAGCAATTCACACATATTCAAAAAGTCGTGTGTTCCAAAACTATTGTCTTCTGTAACTCCTCCCCACCATTGATTTACAATTGTCGGACGCTGTTCTTTTGGACCAATTCCGTCTTTCCAATGGTATGTATCAGCGAAACATCCGCCGGGCCATCTTAAATTCGGAATTTTTAAATCTTTCAAAGCTTTAATAATATCATTTCGAACTCCGTTTGTGTTTGGAATTTTAGAAGTATCTCCAACAAAAAATCCACCATAAATGCAATGTCCTAAATGTTCAGCAAAATGACCATAAATATTTTTATTGATTGTTGGTGCAGACGCATCATTCTTCACGGCGATAATTACAGCATCTTTTTGGGCGGTTATGGTTTGCATGTAAAGCGCCATAACCATTAATAAAAGTGGTTTTTTCATAAGTTTTTTGTGGTTTTTGGTTGTTAAAAAATACGGTGGTTTACATATTTTATAACGGTTTGTGATTTTTAGATTTTATAAGTGTTTGTTTAACATTTGTAAATTTAAAGAAAAAAAAGCCTCATAAAAAAATTAAAATCGCAGAACAACTGGTTGCAAAAAATAGATTTTGCAATATAAATATTCGAAAAGCAGTACTAACAAAGGAATTATATACGATTTTTGAAAAGTTATAAATCTCAAAAAATTGACAAAAAAATATAAAACAGCATTGCTTTGTAACAAAAAATGTAACTTTTAAGCATTGAATTACAAAATATGGCTAACTGTTTAATGCTCTTTTGAAAATGTTTCTACCTTTGGCTCGTATTTTTGAGATATAATTGAAGAAATTTTGGACTTTAAAAAACCTGATTTTAGTAGATAAATCAATCAATGCAGCTTGTTATTTGTTTCAATTTTAACATAAGTGTAAAATCAACATTAATAAATTATGAAACGTTTTAAGAAGTTTATATATTTACCATCCAAATTAATTATATATGCTAAATAGTTATAGCTCTGCTGATAAAGTTTTATTGGCGGTTGACTGCATCATTTTCGGATTCGATCACGAAGGTCTGAAAATACTTTTGATTCAAAGAGATTTTGAACCTGAAAAGGGAAAATGGTCTTTGATTGGAGGTTTTCTAAAACGTGATGAAGTGCTAGATGCTGCAGCCACAAGAATCTTAAATACCTATACGGGTCTGAACGACATTTATATGGAGCAATTGTATGCTTACAGTGAAATCGATCGTGATCCTGTTGAAAGAACCATTTCGGTTTCTTATTTTGCTTTGATTAATATCGAAAACCATAATGAAGAATTAATTCAAAACTATCATGCAGAATGGTTCCCGATTAACGATGCACCTAATCTGATTTTTGACCATAATGAAATGGTTCAAAATGCTATTAAACGTCTTCGTTATAAAACTTCGATCAAACCAATTGGTTTTGAATTGCTTCCAGAAAAATTCACAATGCGCCAGCTTTTAGAATTATATGAAGCTATTTTGAGCAAAGAATTGGATAAAAGAAATTTTATCAGCAAAATCAATTCTCTTGAAATCTTAAATAAACTTGAGGAAAAAGATATGCAGTCTTCTCGAAAAGGATCTTATCTGTATACTTTTAATAAAGAGAAATACGAAGAAAAATTATTAAACAATTTTGTCCTTAATTTATAATTAAAATTATTGTTATAAAGAATTCCTTAATATGAGAGCAGATCTATTTTCGATCTGCTCTTTTTTTCCATTCAAAACGATATCGGCTAAAATTTTTCCCATTAATTCAAAATTGGTTGAAATTGTGGTAATTCCGTTTGCGGCAATTTTCTTCAATGGTGTTTCATTATAAGAAATGATTCCGAAATCTTCTCCTAATTTCAAATTTCTTCCCATCGCATTTTCTATAACCGAAAGCAAATCGCGATCGTGAGGAATAATATACAAATCTCCAAGTGCAATAGATTGATTGCTGAAATCGGAAATAATTTCATAATCATATTTATATTCTTTACAAAAATATTCGAAACCAATTTTCATTCCGGGAGGTTCTCTAAAACCAGGAAAAATAAGAATCAGCTTTTTGTATTTTGATAATCTGGATTTTCCTTTTATTAAACCTTCATAAATATCTCGCTGGTGATTTTGGTAAATCGCCGGAAACATTTTTAAGTCCGAATTGGTCTGGTCTAAAATAATTACATCATTTACTGGTAGGGTTTTTATCGAATCAACGATATCGTTTAAGTTCGTCGGCATAATAATATATTTGGTATAATTTCCATTACTATCATTAATGAGTTTTTTGAAGACTTGAACATTAAAATGATGAAAGAAAATATCAACCTGAACATTTTTTCCAATGTTTTTCAAAAACGAATTATAAATATCCTCTTTAAAAATATTTAGCTCATCAAAAAGTAAGAAAACCTTCTGAGTTATAGTAATTTCGGTACTTTTAACGTAATATCCCTTTCCAGGAATGGCATAAATAATTCCTCTTTTCTTCAATTCATCATACGCTAATAAGACCGTATCTCGCGATAACGAAAACGCCAGACAGACTTTATTTACCGACGGAAGCCGATCGCCTTTTATTATTTTTCCTACTTCTATTGCTTTTTCTATTGAAAGAATAATCTGCTTATATTTTGGAAGACCAATATTATTTTGAATTGAAATGATGTTCATAATAAAGTCATTTTGACTATTAATGTTAAAAACTGGTAGGTACTGGTATGCAAATATAAAGAATGTTTCTACTTTTGGATTTCATTTTTGGTAAAAATTATATGGAAATAAAACACATATCGCATTTAAATGAGAGTGATAATTGCAAATTATTCGGTTTAATGCCTAATAAGGAAGAAATTTATTCTTTTGAGTTGGTCAATAAAAAAGGAATGAAAGTACAAATCATTAATTACGGTGCAACGGTAACTTCTATTCAAATTCCAGTAAATGGAAAATTAACAGATGTTGTATTAGGGTTTGACAATCTAGAATCGTATTTAGAATCATATAATTTACCAAGCGCTCCTTATTTTGGAACAACGGTTGGGCGCTACGCAGGCCGTATTCATAAAGCGTCTTTTACGCTAAATGATATCGAATTTAAACTTGATGAAAATAATAACGGTAATACGCTTCACGGTGGAGATATGGGATTTGGAAGAAAAATCTGGAATGTAGCAAACGTGATTTCTGGAGAAAATCCATCTGTTACTTTTAGTCTTTTGAGCGAACATTTAGACGAAGGTTTCCCCGGAGAAATGACCGTTTATTTGACTTATACTTTAACCGAAGAAAACGAATTAAAATTAGAATATAAAGCTTCGGCAACAGAAGATACGGTTATTAATTTGACGCATCACAGCTATTTTAATCTCGACGGACACGACGGAAATGTATTAGAACAGCAAATGTTTATCAAATCGGCAAAAATGCTGGAAACGAACACAGATAATATTCCAACCGGAAATTATACCGATTTGGCAAATCATGATTTTGATTTCAGAAATCCAAAAAACTGTCCGTTTCCAATTGACAATTCATTTGTTGTTAATTCTAAAACTGAAATCGTCGCGCAGTTAATCAGTCTAAAAAATAATTTAAGAATGAATGTTTACACCGATCAGCCAAGTGTACATATATATGTAGGCGGAAATTGTTTCGGAAAATTAAAAGGAAAAGAAAATGTAGATTATAATGCGCAAAGCGGAATTTGTTTCGAAACACAAAATTTTCCAGACGCGCCAAATCACGCTCATTTTCCGAATGCCGTTTTGAAAAAAGGCGAAGAATACACGCAAAAAACACTTTACAAATTTGAAAGTTTAGATTAATAAAATTCCAAAACCACAATACAACTAACTATATAATGAATGATATTTTAATACAAAATACCGTTGCTTTTTTTGAGAAATCTTTCGGATCTTCTCCAGAAAAAACGGTTCTTTCTCCAGGCAGAATCAATATTATCGGAGAACATATTGACTACAACGACGGTTACGTTTTACCTGCAGCAATTGACAAAGTAATTTGTTTTGCTTTTTCTAAAAACAACACTAAAACTTCTAAAATAATCGCCATTGATTTAAATGAAGAATTTGAAATCGATCTAACTCAAGAAGTAAAATTGAGTGATGTCGTTTGGACGAATTACATTAGAGGCGTAATCAAACAATTGCAAGATAACGGATTTTCGTTTGAAGGTTTCAACTGTGTTTTCAGCAGTAATATTCCAGTTGGTTCAGGATTATCTTCTTCTGCGGCTTTAGAATGCGGAACGATTTTCGGAATCAAATCACTTTTTGATTTAAAATTAGAGAAAGTTGACATTTCATTATTAGGACAAAAAGCTGAACACTGGGTTGGTATCAACTGCGGAATTATGGATCAGTTTTCAAGCGTTCACGGTCTTGAAAATAAAGTAATTAAACTAGACTGCAACACTTTAGATTTTGAATATCACAATGCCGATTTCAAAGATTATTCTCTGATTTTATTTGATTCTAATGTAAAACATTCACTTTTTACATCAGAATATAATACGAGAAGAATTGAATGTGAAGAAGGTTTATCTATCATAAAAAATCATTTTCCAGAAGTAAAAAGTTTCAGAGATTCTTCTGTAGAACAGGTTTTAAGTTTGAAAGATAAAATGAACGAAAAAGTTTTCGACCGAGTTCATTTTGTTGTAAAAGAAATTAATCGTGTTATAAAAGCCTGCGAAGCTTTAGACCAAGGAAATATTGAACTTTTAGGAGAACTGCTTTTTGAAACACATTATGGTTTATCCAAAGAATATGAAGTAAGCTGCGAAGAATTGGATATGCTAGTTGATACGGCAAAAGAAGACGACGCCATTATTGGTTCACGACTTATGGGCGGTGGTTTTGGCGGATGCACTATCAATTTAGTTAAAAAAGGACATGAAAATGAGGTAAAGAGTAAGTTTTCGAAACTTTATTTAGATACATTTGGAATTGAATTAAAATTCTATGATGTAAAAATCTCAAACGGAACAACGCTACTTTAACACCACAACACACTACAATGAAAAATTTTGACATTAACGAAGACCCGCACAGACGCTTCAATCCATTAATTAACGAATGGGTATTAGTTTCGCCACATCGTGCAAAACGTCCTTGGCAGGGGCAAAATGAAACCATTTCAACAGAACAACTTCCAAAATACGACCCGACTTGTTATTTATGTCCAGGAAATGTTCGCGCAAATGGCGTAAATAATCCGGCATACGAAAGCAGTTTTGTTTTCGAAAATGATTTTGCTGCAATGAAACAGGACGAAATTATTTTTGAAGACGATATCAAACATACTTTTTTTAAAGCAAAACCAGAACAAGGAATCTCAAGAGTAGTTTGTTTTTCGCCAAGACACGATTTGACTTTGCCAGAAATGGAAATTGCTGACATAGAAAATATTATTAAAACTTGGCAGAGAGAATATACTGATTTAGGAAATATAAAATACATTAATCACGTTCAGATTTTTGAAAATAAAGGAAGTGTAATGGGGTGTAGCAATCCGCATCCGCACGGACAAATCTGGGCGCAGTCTTCGTTGCCAACTCAGGTGGAAAAAACACAAAATAGCTTAAAATCGTATTACGATAAAAACAAAAGAACGCTTTTAGAAGATTATGTTGAAGCCGAATTAAAAGCCGGAGAAAGAATCGTAATTGAAAATGATCATTTTGTTGCACTTGTTCCTTTTTGGGCAATTTGGCCGTACGAAACTATGATTGTAAGCAAAAGAGCTGTAAACAAAATCACCAATTTTACTGCTGAAGAAAGTGCCGCTTTCGCTAAAATTCTAAAGCAATTAACGACTAAGTACGACAATTTATTTAATACTTCTTTTCCATATTCTTCAGGAATTCACCAATCTCCAACAGACGGTCTAGATCATCCAGAATGGCATTTCCATATGCATTTTTATCCGCCTTTGTTAAGATCGGCAACGGTAAAAAAATTCATGGTTGGATACGAAATGCTAGGCGAATCGCAGCGTGACATTACACCTGAAAAAAGTGCTGAAATTTTAAGACAATTGTCTGAAGTGCATTATAAAAGTCTGGTTAAAGCTTAAGAATTATAGGATGAATGAAGTCAAAAAAGTAAAAATTTAACAGAATTACCATTAGATAAATGTAAAAAACACATTTGCTGATAGTTGATTTATAAATTTTTATTTTACATTTGGCTTCCACTTTTATTTTCATAAAAAAATAACAGAAATAAAACACATCTTGCATTTTTAACAAGATTATAAAGCATAAACCAAATAAACAAATTTAACCCTATAATAATTATTTAAAATACTACTAACAATGAACCAAAACCTCGCTTTCGCAGATTATGCGGTTTTTATTATCTATTTTATCGTAGTCTCTGTCTACGGTTACACGGTTTACCGCAAACGTAAACAAGACGAACAAGATGCTAAAGCTTACTTTTTGGCTGAAGGAAATTTAACTTGGTGGGCAATTGGAGCTTCTCTTATTGCTTCTAATATCTCTGCAGAACAGTTCATCGGAATGAGCGGTGAAGGATTCTTTTTAGGAATCGCTGTTGCTGCGTACGAATGGCTTGCCGCTATTGCACTTATTATTGTTGCTGTATGGTTTATTCCTGTTTATCTTAAAAACAAGATTTACACCATGCCACAATTCTTAAAAACACGTTACAACGAATCTACTGCTTTGATTATGGCAGTTTTCTGGTTGTTTTTGTATGTTTTTGTAAACTTAACTTCTATTCTTTATTTGGGAGCTGTTGCAATTAACGGTCTTGCTGGAGGAGAATATCTTCACGCAATTATGATTGGTTTAGCTGTTTTTGCTCTATTTATTTCTCTTGGAGGAATGAAAGTTGTAGCATACACAGACGTTATTCAGGTTGCTGTATTAATTATTGGAGGTTTGGTAACTTCTTATATTGCATTAGTAACTGTTGGAGAAAAGTTAGGAATAAGCAGCAGCGCAATTGAAGGTTTCAAAGTATTAATGGCTGAAGCGCCTGAGCATTTCAAAATGATTATTCCAAAACCAACTGCAACTTCTTCACAATTAGAAATTGATAAATATTTAACTTTCCCAGGATTGTTATCTTACGCTGCTGGTATATGGATCATCAACTTAAACTACTGGGGATGTAATCAATACATTACTCAAAGAGCACTTGGAGCAGATTTACAAACAGCTCGTACAGGTATTTTATTTGCTGGTATGCTAAAATTATTAATGCCGCTTATCGTAATGCTTCCTGGAATTGCTGCTTACGTTTTATACACAAACGGACATTTACCTCAATTAGTTGGAGGAAAAGATGGAGCTTATTCTGCTGTATTAACATTCCTTCCAACTGGATTAAAAGGACTTTCTGTTGCCGCTCTTACTGCAGCAATCGTAGCGTCTTTAGCTGGAAAAGTAAACAGTATTTCTACAATTTACACATTAGATATTCATAAAAAATACATCCAAAAAGATGCTGGCGAAAAACAACAAGTAAACATTGGTAGACTTGCCGTTTTTGCTGCAATGCTTTTAGCTGTTTTATTTACTTGGAATGACGTTTTAGGAATCGGTGGTGTTGGAGGATTTACATATATCCAAAAATACACTGGATTTATCAGCCCTGGAGTTTTCGCTATGTTCTTCTTAGGTATGTTCTGGAAAAGAACTACTGGAACAGCTGCAATCGTTGGGGTAATCTTAGGATTCTTATTGTCTGTTTTATTCAACGAATATGCTCCAGCTTTATTTGGACCCGATACATTTTTATACACAGCTTATCCTAACGGAAAAGGAGCTTTCGAAATTCCATTCCACATCTGTATGGGATTATCATTCTTATTTACAATGATTGCGATGATTTTGATAAGTTTCGCTGGTCCAAAAGTAAACCCAAAAGCATTCGAGACAGAACCTGGAATGTTCAAAGTACAGCCACAAACAACAGTTTTAATCGTAATTACATTACTGATTATTGTGGCTCTTTATGTTAAGTTCTGGTAATAAATTATCAGTTCTATTCTCTCTATCTTTACAGCTGTTGTTTGTCATGAACAACAGCTGTAAATTTTTAAAAAAGTTCTAACACATAGAAATAAAAGCCACGAATTAAAATGATTCGCTTTATTTTGTCACCCTGAGCGTCCCGAGACTTCGGGAGAAGGACGCTCCAATTGGACATGGGCTTCTCCCGAAGTCTCGGGACGCTCAGCCTGACAATCTAATTCATAAAACAAGAATTTTAAATTATAATATATAAATACCATGCAGTTATCATTAACCCAAAAAATCATTATCGTTACGGGAGGCGCAAAAGGAATCGGTTTAGGAATCGTTAAGGTTCTAGCCGAAGAAAATGCCATTCCGTTTATCGTTGGACGTAACGAAAATGACAACATCAAAGCCGTAGAAGAATTAAAAGCCATTGGAAAAGAAGCGCATCAAGTTGCTGCCGATTTGACAAAACCTGAAGACTGCAAAAAAGCCGTTGAAGCCGTAATCGCAAAATTCGGAAGAATTGACGGATTAGTAAACAATGCCGGAGTTAATGACGGTGTTGGATTAGAAAACGGAAATTATGAAGATTTCGCTGCTTCGCTTCACAAAAATTTAGTGCATTATTATTTAATGGCACAGCACACTCTTCCGTATTTGAAAGAATCAAAAGGATCAATTGTAAACATCGGTTCTAAAACTGCCGAAACTGGCCAAGGCGGAACCTCAGCTTACGCCGCTTCAAACGGTGGAAGAAATGCTTTAACCAGAGAATGGGCGGTTGAATTATTAAAATACAGCATCCGTGTAAACGCTGTAATCGTAGCAGAATGTTACACGCCGCTTTACGAAACTTGGATCAATACTTTTGAAAATAAAGAAGAAAAACTGGCTGCAATTACCAAAAATATTCCGCTAGAAAACAGAATGACAACCGCAGAAGAAATTGCGAATATGGTTGTTTTCTTATTGTCTGAAAAATCAAGTCATACCACTGGACAAATTATTTATGTTGATGGCGGTTACACTCATTTAGATAGATCTATTTAATTTTTTTTTAGCCACAGATTTAAAGGATTAAAAGGATTTTTAAATCCAGCTTTGTCAGGCTGAGCGAAGTCGAAGCCCACGTCCAATTGGAACGCCCTTCGACTTCGCTCAGGGTGACAACCTAATTCATAATCCTCTTTAATCTTTATAATCTGTGGCAAAACTAACCTTTGCATTATTTTTAAAATCAGAAGGCGTAATTCCCTTAACTTTTTTGAAGAGTTTATTGAAGTTTGAAGCCGTTTTATAACCGCATTCATACGCAATTTCAGACATACTTTTATCGCTTTCCAATAACAACTTACAAGCATTCGAAATTCGGATCTCGTGCAGATAATCCACAAAATTTTTCTTTGCTTTAATTCTGAACATTCTGCAGAAAGAAGTTCGAGTCATATTCGCGACAGCGGCAATTTCTTCTAAAGAAATATTCTTCTTGTAATTTTTATTGACATATTGAAAAACCTCCGAAAGACGATCTACTTTCGAATCCTTTTGCATCAAAGAATAAATTTCATCGTTGATATAAATCGTATCCTGACTTTCGGAAAGAATAGACAAAATCTCAAAAAGTCCCACAATAACTTCAAAGTCTTTTTTTGAAACTAACTTCTCCAGTTTTTTAGCAATCTGTTTATTGGTTTTTCCAATAATCGAAATTCCTTTTCCTGCCTGAAAAAAAAGTTCGTTGATTTTTTGGGTTTCTTTTAATTCGTAAAAAGTCGGCCCGAAAATGTCTTTATGAAAATATACGACAATAGAATTGGCTTTTAAATCCTCAATTCCTTGATAATATTTTTCGTCATTCAGCCAAACGTGCGGAATATCAGAACCTAAAAAAACCATATCTCCAGGTTCAAATGGCATTACCGAATTTCCGATAATTCGTTTGCCGTAACTCTCTTTTACATACACCAATTCCAATTCCGGATGCGAATGAAACGGAGCTTGAAAAAACGGTTCAATACGATTCAGTACCGAAACCTTGGTGTTGAGATAAGATGCTATTTTAGTTTGTTCCAATTTCATACTGCAAAGATAATTAAAGATTATATACGGATAATATCAGACTACTAATGAATGTGTAAAAAGGCTAATTTTATTTTTCGTTAACTGCCCGAATTCTATAAAAATTTGAAGGATTAAATTGTTATAAACTAAAGCAGTGACATCAAAAAAAAAGAAAAAACAAACAACACAATGTCTGAGAATAACACAAAAAAACTGGTTGTAAAACTACATCCAGACGATAATGTATTGGTTGCCTTAACCGATCTTCAGAAAGGCGAAAACATTCATTTTGAAAACGAAACTTACGTTTTACAAGACCTCATTAAAGCCAAACATAAATTCTACATGCAGGACATGAAGCTGGGAGAAGAAGTAAATATGTATGGCGTTTTGGTTGGAAAAGTGCAAAACGATTTGGCAAAAGGAAGCTTAATGACGACTGAAAACCTTAAACATGCTGCAGATCCGTACGCTTACAGAAATGCTTCTTACGAATGGAATGCGCCTGATGTTTCAAAATTCGAAAACAGAACTTTCAAAGGTTACAAAAGAAAAGACGGACGCGTTGGAACAGCAAATTACTGGCTTTTTGTTCCGACTGTTTTTTGTGAAAACAGAAATTTAGACGTCATCAAAGAAGCCTTACACAAACAATTGGGTTATGCTGTAACCGACAAATACAACCAATTTACACACGAATTACTGGAAGGTTATTTGAACGGAAATGACATTAACGATATCAATATTGAATTAAATCCGACTCCAAAAAACAAACGTGTTTTTGAAAATGTGGACGGAATTAAATTCTTAAATCACCAAGGCGGTTGCGGCGGAACGCGTCAGGACGCTTCAACTTTGAGCGCTTTATTGGCTTCTTATGCGAATCATCCAAATGTTGGAGGAATCACGCTTTTGAGTTTAGGATGCCAGCATTTACAAGTTCAGGATTTTGTAAATGATGTAAAAAGACAAAACCCTGATTTCGATAAACCGTTGTTTATTTTTGAACAGCAGCAGACCGAAAGTGAAGAAGTTCTGATTACAAATGCCATCAAAAAAACGTTTGAAGGTTTAATCGAAATCAATAAATATGAAAGAACTGATGCGCCGTTAAGCGATTTATGTATTGGTGTAAAATGTGGCGGAAGTGATGGTTTCAGCGGTGTTTCTGCAAATCCTGCTGTGGGTTACACTTCTGATTTAGTCGTAGCTTTAGGCGGAAAAATTCTTTTGGCTGAATTCCCAGAATTATGTGGTGCAGAGCAAAATTTAATCGACAGATGCATTACGGAAGATAACGCTAAAAAATTCATCAATTTAATGGAATCTTATGATGAATTGGCGCATAAAGTGGGTTCAGGTTTCCACATGAATCCGTCACCGGGAAATATCAAAGACGGATTAATTACAGACGCCATCAAAAGTGCTGGAGCGGCCAAAAAAGGCGGAACTTCTCCTGTTGTTGATGTTTTAGATTATACCGAATTGGTTACAAAACCAGGCTTAAGTTTGGTTTGTACGCCAGGAAATGATGTAGAAGCAACAACTGGAAAAGCAGCTTCTGGAGCAACTTTAATTTTGTTTACAACAGGATTGGGAACGCCGACAGGAAACCCAGTTTGCCCTGTAATCAAAGTGGCAACAAACTCTGTTTTGGCAACCAGAATGAAAGATATTATCGATATTGACTGTGGACCAATTATCAGTGGTGAAAAATCTATTGAAGAAATGGGCGAAGAAATTTTAGAATATTGCATCAAAGCGGCAAGCGGCGAAATTATTCCAAAAGCGGTTCAATTAAACCAAGACGATTTTATTCCGTGGAAACGCGGCGTATCTTTGTAAAAGACTATTAAAAACAACTCATAAAAATTTATATCAAATGTTTTCATTACAAAATAAAAAAGCAATAATCACAGGCGGTGGAAGCGGAATTGGAAGAGCAATTTCGGTTTTATTTGCGAAACAAGGTGCTGAAGTTCACATTTTAGAATTGACGGAAGAAAACGCAAGAGAAACGGTTGAAGAAATCAAATCAGCTGGAGGAAGTGTTTTTTCTCATGCTTGCGACGTTTCGAACCACGAACAAGTTAATTCGACTTTCGAGAAAATCGGAAATATCAATATTCTGGTAAACAACGCTGGAATTGCTCACGTTGGAAAAGTAGACACCACTTCAGAATCTGATTTTGACCGAATCATGAATGTAAACGTAAAAGGAGTTTACAACTGTCTTCATGCTTCAATTCCTGCTTTGAGAAGTTCTGGCGGAGGTGTAATTTTGAACTTGGCTTCAATCGCTTGCTGGGTTGGAATTCCTGATCGTTTTGCTTATTCTACTGCAAAAGGAGCGGTTATGGCTATGACTTTATCGGTTGCAAAAGATTATTTAAATGATAAAATCAGATGTAATTCTATTTCTCCTGCGAGAGTTCACACGCCTTTCGTAGACGGATTTATTGCTAAAAATTATCCTGGAAAAGAAGAAGAAATTTTCGAAAAACTTTCACAATCACAGCCAATCGGCCGTATGGGAAAACCAGAAGAAATCGCAACATTGGCATTATTCTTATGTAGCGACGAATCGTCTTTCATCACAGGTTCAGATTATCCAATTGATGGAGGTTTTATTAAATTGAATAACTAAAAATTATTTAGCTACAGATTTAAAGGATTAGAATGATTTTTAAAAATCTGCTCGATCTGCTAAATCTGCGTGCAAAAAAATAAGCCACGAATTTCACGAATTTCCACAAATTTTAATTCAAGAAAATTTGTGCAATTCGTGGCAAAAAAAATTAAGCACAGTTTTAAAAATCATTCTAATCCTTTATCCCGATAGCTATCGGGAGTGGCAAAAAAAATACACATTACTAAAAAAATTAAAATATGAAACTTATTAGATTCGGAGAAGAAGGAAAGGAAAAACCAGGTGTTTTACTTAATGATAAAAGATACGATGCTTCATCTATCGTTACAACAGATTACAACGAAGCTTTTTTTGAAAATGACGGTTTAGCAAAATTAGAAGAAGCTTTAAAAAATAACCCATCTTTACCAGAAGTAAGCGATTCAGTACGTTTGGGTTCGCCAGTGGCACGTCCTTCAAAAATTATCTGCATCGGATTAAATTATGTAGATCACTGTGAAGAAACGGGTGCTGCAATTCCAGAAGAACCAATTATTTTCTTTAAATCAACTACTTCTTTATGCGGACCAAATGACAATTTAATCATCCCAAAAAACAGCGAAAAAACAGATTGGGAAGTAGAATTGGCTTTTGTTGTTGGTAAAAAAGCAAGCTACGTTTCTGAAGAAGATGCGCCAAACTACATCGCTGGATATTGTCTTTTGAATGATTATAGCGAAAGAGCATTCCAAATCGAGCGTGGCGGACAATGGGCAAAAGGAAAAGGTTCTGACACCTTTGCTCCTCTTGGACCAATTTTGGCAACTCCAGACGAAGTTGGTGATGTAAATAACCTTAAAATGTGGCTTACGGTAAACGGAAAAACGTTCCAAAACAGTAATACTTCAAACTTGATTTTTAAAATTCCGTTTTTAGTTCATTATCTAAGCCAGTTTATGACATTGCTTCCTGGCGATGTAATTAGTACTGGAACGCCTCCGGGAGTTGGATTAGGAATTAAACCAGATCCAATTTACATTAAAGCGGGCGACGTAATTGAATTAGGAATCGAAGGTTTAGGTACAAGTAAACAAACTGCTGTAGCGTATCAACAAAACTAAAATTATGGCAACTCAAAAATTCTATCTGGCGTTAGACTTAAAAGATGATGCAGATTTAATTGCAGAATACAAAGAACTGCATGAAAATGTCTGGCCAGAAATCAAGAAAAGCATTCAAGATTCTGGAATTGAAGTTTTGGATATTTATTGTACAGGAAACAGATTGTTTATGATAATCGAAGCAGATGCCGATTTTACTTTCGAAAAGAAAGATCAAGCCGACGCTGCAAACGAAAAAGTTCAGGAATGGGAAACTTTAATGTGGAAATTCCAACAAGCTTTACCGTGGGCAAAACCTGGACAAAAATGGATTTTAATGGATAAGATTTTTGAATTGTAAAATTCTATTCTTATTTCAAAAAATAAAAAAGAGGATTTCAATTTTGGAATCCTCTTTTGTTTTAGAACACAATGGTAATTTTATTTTAACACGTAATATGTTGTTTATTAATGATTTTAATTAATTTTAAATTATAAAAATTAACCTCAATTAATCAACAATGAAAAAACTAATTATTGCATGCTTCTTCATTTCAGGAGCTGTTTCTGCTCAGGACATGAATGTGGTTCAGGGAAATTTTGACTTTTTAAAAGATCAAAAAAAAATCAATACCGAATTTGATTATAGTGATTTTACTATGATGAAAGAAAAAAAATCTGAAGCACAATATGTAAAAGAACACAAAGCTGAGCTTGATGAAAAAGCAAAAGGAAATGGAAATATCTGGGAGAAAAAGTGGGTCAATGCAAGAGAACAGATCTGGACGCCGAAATTTTTAGAAATTGCTAATATTGTTTTAACAAAAGAGAAAAAGGATTTAAACTTTCAAGAAGGATTAAAAACGCCTTATACTTTAATCGTAAAGGCAGTATGGATATATCCGGGTTGGGATGCAGGAATTATGAAACAACCTGCAAAAGTTACCACAAACCTAAAATTTGTTGATTCTGCTAATAAATCGAATGTTTTACTAGAAATTACCAGCGACGAAGCGCCAGGCGATCAATGGGGAAGCAATTTTAGCAACGAAACCAGAATTGGAGAAGGATTTGCAAAAACGGCTAAATCAATGTCCAAACTTATTATAAAGAAAACAAAATAAAAAAAAGCCCTGTTTATTCAGAGCTTTGTTCTTTTTGCATATTTAATAAATACGCCATATTGGCTATTACGTGATCGTGTTTTTTGACGAACGAATTTTCTTCGTTCCAAACATAACCCGCTAAAACCGCACATATTTTTTCTTTTACTTCTGGATTTTCAGGCTGATGGAAAAATAAAGTCTGCAGATTTCCTGTGTACCATTCTTGAACATAAGTAGTGAAAACGGCAATTCCTCGTTTCATATATTGTGTAAATTCCACTTCCCAATCAACATGAATTCCTTGTGATTCTTTCAAATATAATTTTGCTGCCAGCATTCCAGATTCGGTTGCAAAAGCTACTCCCGATGAGAAAACTGGATCAAGAAATTCAGAGCTATTTCCTGTCAAAGCAAAACCATCACCGTACATTCTTTTTACGGCTCTTGAATAGTTTTCTAATTTAACTGGCTCGAATAAAAATTCTGTTCCTTTAAATCTTTTAATATAATAATCGGATTTCTGAATCGCATTTTTCAAAGCCTCTGCATTGTCTTTATTTTCAGAAAGTGAATTGATAAAATCTGTCGGACCAACAACTCCCAAACTTGTATTTCCATTCGAAAATGGAATCACCCAAAGCCAAACTTCGGTTTCCAAAATGTCAAAAGAAATCTGAGTTCCTTCTTCACCTTCTGGCCTGTTTATATCTTTTACGTGTGTAAAAATAGAAGAATGCGGATCTAATTTTGACGGCGTATCCAAATCTAAAAGTCTCGGTAAAACGCGTCCGTATCCACTTGAGTCAATAATAAAGTTAGCGTGAATTTCTTTTAGCTTTCCGTCTTTGTCTTTTACAATTGTTTTTGATTTTTTTCCTTCAAAAGAAACTTCCAAAACTTCGCTTTCAAATTCTAAGTCAATTCCTTTTCGTACTATTTCTTGAGCCATTGTATTATCAAAATCTGCTCTTGGAACTTGCCAAGTCCAATCCCAGCCTTCTCCAAATTTTTTACTGAAATCAAAAGTGCAGATTTCTTCGCCTCTGATAAAACGAGCTCCTAATTTTTTTTCAAAGTTCATGGCATCAAGCGCTTCAAACAATTCAGCCTCAGCAAAATGATCCATCACACGAGGAATAAGACTTTCGCCTACTACAAGTCTTGGAAATTTTGTTTTTTCTACAACTTTAACTTTAACATTGTTTTTAAACAGATAAGATGCCGAAACACATCCAGATGGTCCTGCACCAATCACTAAAACATCAACAAACTCCTTTGTCATATTAGAATTATTATCATTAATTAACCTACATTTGCCATCATCAAAATAACTACAATTATTTTGATAAATAAAATTAAATTAGCGCAACCAAAATTGATTTGATGAATACAATAAATGAATATTTAAGTTTAGCAGAATTTGAAGCCATAATTTTTGGAAAAAACAAAGTTGCCATAAGCGATGTGGTTTTAAATCGAGTAAACGAAAGTTTTAATTTCTTGAAAGAATTCTCAGGAAACAAAGTAATCTACGGAGTAAATACGGGCTTTGGTCCAATGGCTCAATATAGAATTAAAGAGTCAGATCAAATTCAACTGCAATATAATTTAATTAGAAGCCACTCTTCTGGAACAGGAAAACCCTTAAATGCTGAATGTGCAAAAGCAGCAATTTTAGCTAGATTGAATACGCTTTCTTTAGGAAATTCAGGAGTTCATCCTTCTGTTATTCATTTGATGGCAGAATTAATCAATAGAGATATTACGCCTTTAATATTCGAACACGGCGGTGTTGGTGCAAGTGGAGATTTAGTTCAATTATCTCATTTAGCTTTGGTTTTAATTGGCGAAGGAGAAGTTTTTTATAAAGGTGAAAGACGTGCAACTCCAGAAGTTTTTGAAATCGAAGGTTTAAAACCAATTCAAGTAGAAATTAGAGAAGGTTTGGCATTAATCAACGGAACTTCTGTAATGACAGGAATTGGAGTTGTAAATGTGCATTATGCTCAAAAATTATTAGATTGGTCGTTAAAAGCTTCTTGTGCAATCAACGAATTGGTTCAGGCTTACGACGATCATTTTTCTGAAGAATTAAATCAAACCAAACGTCATAAAGGACAACAAGAAGTTGCGGAAAGAATGCGAAAAAATCTTTCTGACAGTACTTTAATCCGCAAAAGAGAAGACCATTTATATTCTGGTGAAAACACAGAAGAAATCTTCAAAGAAAAAGTTCAAGAATATTATTCACTAAGATGTGTTCCTCAAATTTTAGGACCCGTTTTAGAAACTATAAATAATGTTGCTTCTATTTTAGAAGACGAATTTAACTCGGCAAACGACAATCCAATTATCGACGTAAAAAACAAACACGTTTATCACGGAGGAAATTTCCACGGAGATTATATTTCGCTAGAAATGGATAAATTGAAAATCGTCATTACCAAATTAACGATGTTGGCAGAACGTCAATTGAATTATTTATTGAATTCAAAAATCAACGAAATTTTGCCTCCATTTGTAAACTTAGGAACATTAGGATTTAATTTCGGAATGCAGGGTGTTCAATTCGTTGCCACTTCAACAACTGCCGAAAGCCAAATGTTGTCTAACCCAATGTACGTGCACAGTATTCCAAACAACAATGACAATCAAGACATTGTAAGTATGGGAACAAACGCTGCAGTTATTACATCAAAAGTGATTGAGAACTCTTTTGAAGTTTTGGCAATCGAATTAATCACAATTGTTCAGGCAATTGATTATTTAAAACAAAAAGACAAAATTTCGTCTGTTACTAAAAAATGGTACGACGATATCAGAACTATAATTCCAGAATTTAAAGAAGATCAGGTAATGTATCCTTTTGTTCAAAAAGTTAAAGATTATTTGATAAATAGCTAAAAATCTTTAATTTAAAGTATTAATATTGAATCTTAAAATCATGAAAAAGTCACTTGTTTTTTTATTACTAAGCTGCATTCAATTTGTTAATAGTCAAGAATTAGCATTAGTTAAGAAAAATTCCAAAATTGGATACATCACAAAAGATGGATCTTTTAAAATTGAACCTCAATACAAATCTGCCAGAAGTTTTTCTGAAGGTTTGGCTGCTGTAGAAAATGGCGGAAAATGGGGATTTATTGACACAAAAGGAAGCTGGGTAATTCCTGCTGATTTTAAAGATGCAAAAGACTTCAATAACGGAATCGCGGTTGTACAAAAAGAGAAAGAGTGGGTTTACATTAATACCAAAGGTGAAATTCAAAAAGCACCGGCTACCGAGAAAGTATTTGATTTTAATGATGGTGTCGCATTCATCAGACAAAACAATAAAGTTGGTTTGATCAACAATAAAATGACTGTTGTTTTAGAACCAAAATACGATCAAATTAAACCTTTTGAAAATGGTTTTGCCAGAGTAGAACTGAACAAAAACTGGGGAATCATAAATACCGAAGGAAAAGAATTGGTTGAACCAATTTATGCTGAAATCGGAAATTATTTTAAAGGAACAACTTGGGCTAGAAAAGACAAAACTTTCGGATTGGTAAGCAGCGGGAAATTTATTCCAGTTGATGGAGCCGAAAAAATCTGGGATTTTGAAACGCAAGATTTGACTTTTGCCAAAAAGAATGGGAAAATAGGTTATATCGATTTAAAAGGAAACTGGGCCATTCTTCCTATTTATGATAAAGGAAAAGCATTCTCAAAAAATCTAGCGCCAGTTTTAGTTGGAAAAAAATGGGGATTTATTAATCCAGAAGGAAAATTTGTAATTGAACCAACTTACAGCGATGCAGAAGTTTTCAGCGCCAACGGATTAGCTCCAGTAAAAGAAAGCAATTGGGGTTTCATCAATGAATCTGGAAAACTGGTAATTCCTACTCAATACGGAATCACTACAAATGCCATTATTGCGATGTTTACGCAGCAAGATAAAGGATTTATTGGCGGTGTAGCAAGAGTAAAAAACGAAGGAAAATGGGGATTTCTAAAACCTGACGGAACAGTTTTGGCCAACCAATGGTTTGAAAATGCCGAATTATTTTCAAAATCAGAAAAACCACAAACAGTAGCCGCTCCAGCTGAAGCCCCAAAACAAGAAACAAAAACAACCAAACCAGCTGCCAAATCGACAACGAAACCAGTAGCTAAGAAAAAGAAATAAATTTCACTTATGAAGTGTGTATTAGTAACAGGCGGTTCAAGAGGAATCGGAAGTGCTATTTGTAAAAAACTAGCCGTAGAATCTGATTATCATATTCTGATTAATTATCATTCAAATCAAACAGCTGCCGAAGAAACATTACAAGAAATACAAAAATTAGGGGCAACAGGAGAAATTTTAGGTTTTGATGTTGCCAATTTTGAACAAGTACAAAACGTTCTTACGCAATGGCAGGAAGAAAATCCTGAAAAATTGGTTGAAGCTATTGTAAACAATGCAGGAATCACAAAAGACGGTCTTTTTATGTGGATGACACCACAAGACTGGAATAGTGTAATGAATACAAGTGCGAGCGGTTTCTTTAATGTAACACAGTTTTTTATTCAAAAAATGTTACGCAATAAATACGGCCGAATTGTAAATATAGTTTCGGTTTCTGGAGTAAAAGGAACTGCGGGACAAACCAATTATTCGGCTGCAAAAGGTGCTATTGTTGCTGCTACAAAAGCTTTGGCGCAAGAAGTCGCAAAAAGAAATATTACCGTAAATGCTGTCGCTCCAGGTTTCATCAAAACAGATATGACGAGCGAATTGGATGAAAAAGAATTATTAAAGCTTATTCCGGTAAATCGTTTTGGCGAAGCCGAAGAAGTAGCAGATTTGGTAAGCTTTTTGATTTCTAAAAAAGCAAGTTATATTACAGGAGAAATTATCAATATTAACGGCGGAATATATTCTTAAAGAATACTATGTTTGAGAGATTATTTTAAGTTTTTTAAACATAGAAAACTGCTCGAAAAGACACAGATTCGTAAAGTTTTAGCAAAAAGACTTTAAAAAAACTTAGTGCCTTAGTGCCTTTGCGGCAAGATTAAAAAATTACACTTTAAGGATAAAAAATTACTTTGAAAGACGATGAATAGAAGAGTTGTAATTACTGGAATGGGAATTTATTCTTGTATCGGAACTTCTTTAGACGAAGTAAAAGATTCGTTATACGAAGGAAAATCTGGTATTCAGTTTGATTCTGAACGTAAAGAATTTGGTTTTCAATCAGCCTTAACAGGAATGGTTCCAAAAGCCGATCTTAAAAATTTATTGACGCGAAGACAACGTATGAGCATTGGTGAAGAAACCGAGTATGCTTATATGGCAACTATAGAAGCATTGAAAAATGCCAACATCGACGATGCTTTTTTTGATGAGCACGAAGTAGGAATTATGTACGGAAACGACAGCGTTTCTAAAGCGATTATCGATGCAACAGATATTGTGCGTGAAAAAAAAGATACGGCATTAATTGGTTCTGGAGCTATTTTCAAATCGATGAATTCTACGGTAACAATGAATCTTTCAACGATTTTTAAATTACGAGGAATCAATCTTACGGTAAGTGCAGCCTGCGCGAGCGGTTCACATTCTATTGGTTTGGCTTATTTTTTAATCAAAAGTGGTTTTCAAGATATTATAATTACTGGCGGAGCTCAGGAAATCAATAAATATGCGATGAGCAGTTTTGACGGATTAGGTGTTTTTTCTAATAGAGAAAGTGATCCAGAAAAAGCCTCAAGACCTTTCGATTCTGGTCGCGACGGATTAATTCCGAGTGGAGGTGGCGCAACTTTAATTTTAGAAAGTTACGAATCTGCCATTGCACGCGGAGCTAATATTATTGCCGAAGTTTCTGGTTATGGATTCTCTTCAAACGGTGGACATATTTCTACTCCAAACGTCGAAGGACCAGCAACAGCAATGAAACGCGCATTGGATGATGCAAATTTAAAAGCCTCAGATATTGAATATATAAACGCACACGCAACCTCAACTCCAGTTGGCGATGCAAACGAAGCAAAAGCTATTTTTGAAGTTTTTGGCGAAAAGAATCCTCCTGTAAGTTCTACAAAATCGATGACAGGGCACGAATGTTGGATGGCTGGAGCAAGCGAAATTATTTATTCTATCTTAATGATGCAGAACGATTTCATCGCGCCAAACATCAATTTGGAAAACCCTGACGAAGATGCTTCAAAATTAAATTTAGTTAAAACTACGTTAAACAAAAAATTTGACATATTTTTGTCCAATTCTTTCGGGTTCGGAGGAACCAACTCGGCGTTGGTGGTTAAAAAGTTTAAATTAAACGATGAATAAAGAAGAGATTATAGCAAGAATAAATGGTTTTTTAGTTGATGAATTTGAAGTTGATAATGACGACATTGAACCAAATGCTAATTTAAAAGATACACTTGGGTTAGATAGTCTGGATTATGTAGACTTGGTTGTTTCAATTGAAGCAAACTTTGGTGTAAAACTGGTTGAAGCAGATTTTGTTGGAATTTCTGATTTTCAAAGTTTCTACGACCTTATCGAAACCAAAATAAAAGCCAAATCAGCTTAAATGAGTCAATGGGATGGTAAATCCAAAGGAACTGTTTTAGGTTATAGAATATTCGTTTTTTTAATCCAGAAAGCGGGTGTCAAAGCTGCTTATGTCTTACTTTACTTTGTTGCTTCTTATTATTTTTTATTTCTAAGAAAAAGCAACAAAGCTATTTTCTATTACTTTAAAGAAAGACTTCAATACTCTCATTTCAAATCCAAAAAAATGGTTTTCAAAAGTTACTACACTTTTGGACAAACTATTATTGACAAGATTTCTATTTCTGCTGGAATGCGAAATAAATTCACTTACGAATTTGACGGAATAGAAACTCTAAAAAAATTACTTGCCGAGAAAAAAGGCGGTGTCTTAATTAGCGCGCACGTTGGAAATTTTGAAATCGCCGAACATTTTTTGGGCGATATTGATCTTAACTTTCAAATAAATCTGGTTACTACAGATTTAGAGCATTCAGCTATCAAGAATTATTTAGAAAGCGTTACGCAAAAACCAACCGTAAAATTTATCATAATTAAAGAAGATTTGTCTCATATTTTTGAGATTAATTCGGCTTTAGCCAATAATGAATTGGTTTGTTTTACGGGCGACCGTTATTTTGAAGGAACAAAATCTTTATCAGAAACCATTTTAGGTAAAGAAGCCAACTTTCCAGCTGGTCCATTCCTAATTGCATCAAGACTTAAGGTTCCTGTTGTTTTTGTTTATGTAATGAAAGAACCCAATCTTCATTATCATTTATACGCCAGAGAAGCCGAAGTAAAACATCGTGACGAAAAAGGACTTTTGAAAGAATACGTAAAAAGTGTAGAAAGTATTTTAGAACATTATCCTTTACAATGGTTTAACTATTTTGATTTTTGGAACGATTTAAAATCATAATTTTTTTGTACGAATTCTGAGTCTTTTGCTAATTATATTGTCAAAAAAACACTTTTTTTTAATCATTTTTTAATTGCATTTGTAAAAATTTAAAAGAATGCAATTTCTTAGAGCAAAACCAAAATCTTAATCAATTAAACAAGAAAATTCGTTTAAATAAATTTACTTACTTTTGTCCGCAACCAAGCAAGTAAACCCAAATGAAAAATGTTCTCGTAATTTATTATACTCAATCTGGACAATTGGAATCTATTGCAAAAAACATTGCAAAACCATTTCTAAATTCAGATGAAATAAATCTTAATTTTTACGAAATACAATTAGAAAAGCCTTTTCCTTTTCCATGGAATAAAGAATCTTTTTTTGATGCTTTTCCAGAATCTTTTTTACAGATTCCGACTGCATTAAAACCAGTTCCTGAAGAGATTTTAAATACAAAATTTGATTTGGTTTTATTTCATTATCAAGTTTGGTATTTATCGCCTTCAATTCCGATTAATTCATTTTTGAAAAGCGACGATGCTAAAAAAATATTAAATAATACACCTGTAATTACGATCAGTGGTTCTAGAAACATGTGGATCATGGCGCAGGAAAAAATCAAAGTTTTACTTAAAGAAGCAAACGCAGATTTGGTTGGAAATGTAGCTTTGGTAGACCGCGTTGGAAATTTAATCAGCGTTATCACCATTGTAGAATGGATGTTTTCTGGGGTAAAGAAAAAGTATTTAGGTATTTTTCCGCTTCCAGGAGTTTCAGAAAAAGACATACAAGAATCAGATCGATTTGGAGAAATCATGTTGGATTCTTTGCAAAAAAATAATTTTACCGAATTACAGCCAAAATTAGTAAACGCTGGCGCAGTAAAAATAAGTTCGTATTTAGTAACTGTTGACAAAACGGCCAATAAAATTTTTACCAAATGGTCGAACATCATTTCTAAAAATCAAAAAAACCGAAAACAGCTGCTTAAAGTATTTAATGTTTATTTATTCCTTGCGATATGGTTAATTTCACCAATAGTGTATATATTGCACCTTATTACCTATCCGCTTAAGTTAAAATCTATAAAAAAGGAAACTCAATATTATCAGGGAGTTTAGAAGACGAAATTTAAATTATGTTTGAAGTATATATTACAAAAGCTGCAAAATATTTGCCAAACGAAGCTGTTTCTAACGATGAAATGGAAGCCTATTTAGGTCTTATCAACGATACCGCTTCAAAAGCAAGACGTATTATTTTGCGCAACAATAAAATTACAAGCCGATATTACGCTGTTGATAAAGATGGAAAAAGCACACACAGCAATGCCGAATTAACAAAAAATGCTATTTTACCGTTATTCGACAACGATTTTACGCCGCAAGATTTAGAAGTGCTTTCATGTGGAACTTCAACTCCAGATATTTTTCTGCCTTCGCATGCCGCGATGGTTCATGGTTTGCTAAAAAATAAATCGGTAGAATTAAATTCTTCAACAGGAGTTTGCTGTGCCGGAATGAACTCTCTTAAATTTGGTTTTCTTTCGGTACGTTCTGGAAATTCAAAAAATGCAATCTGTACAGGATCAGAAAAAGTTTCTACTTGGCTGAATGCTCAAAAATACAATCACGAGGCAGATAATTTAAAAAGCCTTGAAGAACAACCTATTATTGCTTTCAAAAAAGATTTCCTTCGTTGGATGTTATCAGACGGAGCAGGAGCTTTTTTATTAGAAAACAAACCAAGAGGACCAATTTCTCTAAAAATAGAATGGATGGAAGCTTTTTCGTATGCATACGAATTAGAAACCTGCATGTACGCTGGAGGTGATAAATTAGAAAACGGAGAAATAAAATCATGGAGCGATTATGCGCCAGAACAATGGCTGAATGAATCTGTATTCTCTATTAAACAAGACGTTAAATTATTAGATGAATTTATCTTGTCGAAAGGTGCAGAAAGCATGAGAGACGCGATGGTAAAAAATAACATCAAATCTGAGGATATTACCTATTTTATTCCGCACGTTTCTTCTAACTTTTTTGTTGAAGGTTTAAAGAAAGGATTAACTGAAAAAGGTATCGGAATGAGTGATGATAAATGGTTCATGAATCTTTCTAGAGTTGGAAATGTAGGTTCTGCCTCAATTTATTTGGCTTTAGAAGAATTAATGAATTCAGGAAACCTGAAAAAAGGAGATAAAATTCTTTTATCAGTTCCAGAAAGTGGAAGATTTTCTTTCGCATATGCGTATTTAACAGTTTGCTAATGGAAACAATGGCACTTTTAGAAAAAGAAACGGTCGAAAATTTATTGCCTCAAAAGTTTCCTTTTGTAATGGTTGATGCTATGCATTCTTACACTGAAACTTCTTTGGTTTCTGGTTTAAAAATTCAAAGTGAAAATATTTTCGTAGCCAACAATACTTTTCTAGAAGCGGGTTTAATAGAACATATGGCGCAATCTGTAGCTTTGCACACAGGTTATCAATTTTTTCTGAAAAATGAAATTGCTCCAACAGGTTATATTGGTTCTATTAAAGAAATTGAAATTAAAAAACTGCCTAAATTAAACGACAATATTCAATCTGAAGTAACCATTTTACAAGAATTTGCCGGAATTACTTTGGTGAATATCGTAACAAAATTAAATAACGAAGAAATTGCAAACGGACAAATGAAAACCGTTTTAGCCAAATAAGATATGATTTTGAATACTGGAGTTGACATACAAAATTATTTACCGCACCGAGCGCCCATGCTTATGGTGGATTTGATTTTGGATATTGATGCCAACTTTGTAGAAACCATCTTTTTGATAAAAGAAGACAATATTTTTGTACAAAATAATGTTTTTATTGAAGCAGGTTTAATTGAAAATACGGCGCAGACTTGTTCGTCTATTGTTGGAAAAAAATATTTTTTTGACGAAGACGGAACAGAAAATGAGAACGTAAATGTAATTGGATTTATCAGTGCCTTAAAAAATGTAAAAATTCATTCGCTTCCAAAAGTCGGCGAAACTATAATTACCAAAGCAAATTTAGTTTCAAAATTTGCAGGCGACGATTACACTTTATGCACAATGAGCTGTAACAGTTCTGTCGAAGATCAGATACTCTTAGAATGCGAAATCAACTTGTTTATTCAAAAAACGGTTTCGGTTTCGTAACAATTCCTCTTGAAAATATAACTAGGTAATGGAAAAAGAAAATGTACCTCAGGATAAAAGTAACTTAACAAAAAACAACGTAAAAGAGCTTTTGTACGCTACAGATGAAAATGGCAATTATACCACAACATTAAGCACTGGCTGGGAACCCAAAACAATTGCACTTTCAAATTCTATCGACGAAATAAACGAAAGAATTGCCGATGCCAAACAACAGGTTTTAAATGGCGAAGTAAGTCCGATTGTTTATTTTATGGAAGTCAACAAAATGGATCTTACTATTCTGTCTAGTTATGTAGGTTTTTGGAAATGGCGCGTAAAAAGACATTTTAAACCAAGTGTTTTTGCAACATTAAGCGATAAAATTTTGCAAAAATACGCCGATACATTTGAAGTATCAATTGAAGAATTAAAAAACAGCATTACCAAATAAATGGAATTAACTTTCACACATCATCAGTCTGCTCATTGCGAGAATGGAGTAGCGTCGAATCTGCTAAAAAACAGCGGACTAAACATCAGCGAACCGATGGTTTTTGGTATTGGCTCTGGATTATTTTTTGTATATCTGCCTTTTATAAAAGTCAATTATGCTCCAGCAATTAGTTATAGAACTTTGCCTGGACAGATTTTTAATAAAGTTGCCACTCGTTTAAATTTAAAAATAAAAAGACAAAAATTTTCTTCTGTTTCAAATGCAACTAAAGCATTAGACGAAAATCTAAAAAATAATATTCCAACGGGATTACAAGTTGGGGTTTACAATTTAAGTTATTTTCCAGACGAATATCGTTTTCATTTCAACGCACACAATTTAGTCGTTTACGGTAAAACCGAAACTGATTATTTAGTAAGCGATCCTGTTATGGAAACCGTTACAACATTAACACACGAAGAACTGGATAAAGTTCGTTTTGCTAAAGGAGCTTTTGCACCGCGCGGACAAATGTATTACCCAATTCAGGTTCCTGCGAATGTCGATTTGAAAAGTGCCATTATCAAAGGAATCAAAAATACGTGTCGCGATATGTTGGCGCCAATGCCAATTGTTGGTGTTCGAGGAATCAAATTTGTTTCAAAACAAATTAGAAAATGGCCAATAAAACACGGAACCAAAAAAGCCAATCATTATTTGGCACAAATGGTTCGTATGCAAGAAGAAATTGGAACTGGCGGCGGTGGTTTCCGTTTTATTTATGCCGCATTTTTACAGGAAGCTTCGGTTATTTTAGGTAACGAAGAACTAAAAGAACTTTCTAGAGAAATGACAAAAATTGGAGATTCATGGCGTGATTTTGCTGTTGAAGCTTCACGAATTTACAAAAACAGAAGTGCCAAAGAAGATGCTTATAATACTATTGCCGATGAACTTTTGGACATTGCCAATAGAGAAGAAATCTTTTTCAAAAAACTAAAAAAAGCGATCAGCTAAAACACTATTTTGCAGTCTATCATTCAAATAGAATCCCTTTCGAAAAAGTACAAAAATGCAGAAATGTATTCTTTGAACAACGTTTCGCTAAACATAAACGAAGGTCAAATTTTTGGTTTATTAGGTCCAAACGGTGCTGGAAAAACAACTTTAATTTCTATGCTTTGCGGATTGGTTAAACCAACAGACGGACATTTTACAATTGATGATTTAGACTATCAGCACCATGCTTCAAAAATTAAAAAAATCATTGGAGTTGTTCCTCAAGAATATGCTTTGTATCCAACTTTAACTGCAAGAGAAAATCTGCATTATTTTGGAAGCATGTACGGTTTAAAAGGCTCAGACTTAAAAGATAAAGTTATCGAAGCTTTAGATCTTTTAGGTTTGTTGAAATTTGCCGACAAACAAGTTCAGACTTTTTCGGGCGGAATGAAACGCCGTGTTAATCTGATTGCTGGAATTCTGCACAAACCAAAAGTGTTGTTTTTAGATGAACCAACCGTTGGTGTCGATGTGCATTCTAAAGCTGCGATTATCGATTATTTGAAAGTTTTAAACCAAAACGGAACGACCATTATTTATACTTCGCATCATTTGGCTGAAGCCGAAGATTTCTGCACGCAGATCGCTATTTTAGATCAAGGACAGATTTATGCACAAGATACTCCATTGGCATTAATTGAAGCTACGAAAGATGCCCGAAATCTCGAAGATGTTTTTATTTCATTAACCGGAAAAGCGTTGAGAGATGATATATAAAATTTGGATGTCGGTGGTAAAAGAATTCCTTTTGCTAAAAAGAGATTTAGGCGGATTAATTATATTATTTATCATGCCTTTGGTTTTGGTGATTACCGTAACTTTAATTCAAGACAGCACTTTTAAAGCTGTAACCGATTCTAAAATTCAGATTCTGATTGTGGATAACGACAAAGGTTCTGTTGCAAAAACGGTTTTTGAAAATTTAGAAAAAAGCAATTTGTTTACCGTTGTAACACAAATTGACAATAAACCCGTAACAGAAGAAACTGCCAAAGAAAATGTCTACAAAGGAAAGTTTCAATTGGCAATCGTGATTCCAGAAAATCTAAGTTCTGATTTACAGGCAAAAGTCGATCAGAATGTACAAAAAATTGTGAGCAATTTAGGTTTAACAGATAGCACTGCAACAAGCGAACCTCAACGCATTATAAAAGAAAAAGAAGTAAAACTATATTTTGATCCAGCGGTTCAGATGAGTTTTAAAAATGCTGTTATGAGTTCGATTGATAAAATGATTTCGCAGATCGAAACCAAATCGATTTACAGTACTTTTCAAAAGCAATTAGGAGAAGAAACAATCGATTTTGAACAGAAAAATTTCATCAGTTTTAAAGAAATAATTCCGAAAATTAATAATAAAGAAGTTCGTCCCAATTCGACGCAGCACAACGTTCCGGCGTGGACGCTTTTTGCCATCTTTTTTATTGTAATTCCGTTATCAATTAATATTGTAAAAGAAAAATCACAAGGAACTTTTGTCCGATTAAGAACCAATCCTGTTTCTAATTTGGTTGTCATTATTGGAAAAACCATTACCTACTCTATCATTTGTATGATTCAGTTTTATATGATGGTTGCCGTTGCGGTTTTCTTATTTCCATCAATAGGATTGCCTTCTTTAAATATCGAAGGACATTTATTGATGATGAGTGTTGTGGCTTTATTTTCAGGTTTTGCAGCAATCGGATTCGGAATTTTATTAGGAACTGTAGCCAGCACACAAGAACAATCGGCTCCTTTCGGTGCAACAAGCGTAATCATTTTAGCTGCCGTTGGAGGCGTATGGGTTCCCGTTTTCGCAATGCCTAAAATTATGCAGTTTATCGCAAAATCTTCTCCAATGAACTGGGCATTAGAAGCTTTTTACGACGTTTTATTGCGCAGTGTTTCTTTCCTCGAAATCATTCCAGAAATAAGTTTATTATTTTTGTTTTTCATTATTACAACTTCCATCGCATTATTTTATGATAAAAAGAAAAGAGCAGTTTAACGAGGCTACAGACTTGACCGTTTCGCACGAAATCAGAATTCGTTTTAACGAAACAGATCCGCTTGGAATTGTTTGGCATGGAAACTATATTACCTATTTCGAAGATGGACGCGAAGCGTTTGGCCGCCAGCACGGACTTACTTATTTAGATATTGCCGCAACTGGTTATACAACTCCAATTGTAAAATCGACTTGCGAACATAAATTGTCTTTGCGTTACGGCGATGTGGTAACAATTGAAACAACGGTTGTAGACACACCCGCTGCCAAAATGATTTACCGTTTTAAAATTATTGATGAAAAAGGTGAAGTTGCGTGCACGGGAGAAACAACTCAGGTTTTTTTAGATAAAGAAGGAAATTTAATGTTGACAAATCCTCCTTTTTATGAAGAATGGAAACGAAAAGTTGGGTTGTTAAAATAAAGTTTTAGCCACGAATTCACGAATTAGAAAAATTTAAAATCGGAATCTGCTCAATCTGCCAAATCTGCGAGCAAAAATTTCACGAAATTAAAATTCAAAATGTTAAAAGAAATATACATCACCGAAACAAATTGTATCACGCCTTTAGGTTTTGATGTTGAATCCAATATCGAAGCGATTCTTCGTGGAGATTCTGGCATTCAGCTTAATAATGATATTTCTTTAATGCCAAATTCATTTTATGCTTCCATTATTTCTGATGAAAAAATAAACAGTGCTTTTTCAAAAATCAGTACTGAAACTAAATATTCGCGTTTAGAGAAAATAATGATTTTGGCTTTAGAGCCGATTATCAAAAATTCTGGTGTTGAATTAAATTCTAAAACCGCTTTTATACTTTCTACCACAAAAGGAAATGTTACGGCTTTAGCAAATGATTCTGAAGAAAGTTTTAATAATGCGCATTTAGATGTTTTAGCCAAAAACGTTGCCGATTTCTTCAAATTTCAAACACAACCAATTGTAGTTTCAAATGCCTGTGTTTCTGGAATTTTAGCAGTTTCAATCGCCAAAAGAATGATTCAGTCTGAACTTTATGACAATGTTTTTGTAGTAGCTGGCGATGAAGTTTCAGAATTTGTTTTGTCTGGTTTTAATGCTTTTCAAGCGATGAGCGAATTGCCTTGTAAACCGTATTCTAAAAACAGAACCGGAGTAAGTTTAGGCGAAGCAACCGCAGCAGTTTTAGTTTCGGCGCAAGCCAAAAACGCTAAAATAAAAGTAATTGGCGACAGTTCTATAAACGATGCAAATCATATTTCTGGACCGTCGAGAACTGGTGAAGGTTTGTTCAGAAGTATTCAAAATGCTTTGAAAGAAGCTCAAATTGAAGCCAATAAATTAGATTATATTTCAGCACACGGAACAGCGACTCCTTTTAACGACGAAATGGAAGCGATTGCATTTAGTCGTTTAGGTTTACAAAATGTTCCTGTGAATAGTTTAAAAGGTTTTTACGGTCACACGTTAGGTGCTTCGGGATTATTGGAAACTGTAATTGCGATAGAATCTTCTAATCAAAATAGACTTTTTGAATCGAAAGGTTTTGATGAAATTGGGGTTAGTGAAGCTATTAATGTGATTGAGAAAAATGACAAAAAGAACGTTGAGTATTTTTTGAAAACTGCTTCTGGATTTGGTGGTTGTAATACGGCTGTGGTTTTTGAAAAGATAAAATAAATTTGAACTGTTCGGAAATTCCGAACAGTTCAAAAACCAACTTTTAAGTTTTACTTGAAAGTTCAAAAATTAAACAGATGAATATAGATCAATCATTATTTAAAAAAGCTTTAAAAATTCAAGGTTTTGATTTCAAAAATGATGTAGTAAAAGTAACGGATAAAATTATTGAATTTCTTGAAAGCTTAAATGTATCTAAAGATTTAATAACTTTTTTTAAAGCTTTTTCCTTTAGAGAAGAGATCGATTTTGGAAGCATATATTTTAATTGTGTAAACAGAATTAGAATAGAAAATCTTGAAGAAGGGAACAAAGAAATCTATAAAAAAGATTTACTTATAATTGGTTCAGGTGCAAATGGTGATCCAATTGTTATAAATACAAAAACACTGAATGTTGGATATATCTTTCATGACATTCTTTAGGAAGAAGAAAATATTGAAGATTTAGATAAAGCTTACATTGATCTAAAAATGAGTATTGGAACTTTCTTTTATAAATCGGCAACAGAAGAGGATTTTCCTATTGATGCTTATCAGGCAGAAGATTACATAAAATAAAATGACTCAAAACAAAACCTACATACAATCCTATATCACCATCCAAAACAACGAAATTGTTTTGAACGGAACTTCTGTATTCAAAATTGAACCAACAGATTTTGCGGATTTCTCTAAACAAGCCTATCGTAATTTTGAAATGCAATATCCAAAGTTTTTCAAAATGGATGCTTTGAGCAAACTGGCTTTTTTAGGATCAGAATTACTTTTGAGTCCTATAACTTCAGAAGAAAAAGAGCATAATATCGCTTTGGTTTTGGCGAATAAATCGTCAAGTTTAGATACCGATGTAAAATATCAGGAATCGATTTCAGACAAAGAAAACTATTTTCCGAGTCCGGCGGTTTTTGTTTATACGCTGCCAAATATTTGTTTGGGTGAAATAAGTATCCGTCATCAGCTAAAAAGTGAAAATTCTTTCTTTATATTTGATGCTTTCAATTCAGAATTTTTGTGGAACTATTCAGAGATTTTGTTAAACACAAATAAAGCTGATACCGTTCTTTGCGGCTGGGTAGAATTTTTTAATGACAATTATAAAGCTTTTCTTTGCCTTATCAACAAGGAGGAAAACGAGAAATATACAAACGAAACTATCAATACATTATATAATAAATAATCATGGAAGCATTAAAAGAAGAATTAAAAAATAAAATCATTACAACTTTAAACCTTGAAGATATCACAATCGAAGACATTGCTGATAACGATCCTTTGTTTGGAGATGGTTTAGGTTTAGACTCGATTGATGCGCTTGAATTGATCGTGATTTTAGACAAAGATTACGGAATTAAATTAGTAGATCCGAAAGAAGGAAAAACAATTTTCCAGTCTATCGAAACTATGGCAGCGTATATTAGCGCTAACAGAACGAAATAGATTTCAGATTTTAGACTTTAGATTTTAGATTTCCTATCGTAATCTAAAATCTAAAATGTTTTAAAAATCCGTCAACTTTGTCAAAGTTTGAATATTTGACAAAGTTCTAGAATCTAAAATCAAAACTCTAAAATCTAAAATGGCAAAAGGTGTTGCAATTACGGGAATGGGAATTATCTCCGCAATCGGGAATTCGGTTGAGGAAAATTACCATTCATTAATCGAAAATAAAATCGGGATTTCCCGTATCTCTAATATTTCTACAGTTCATGCAGATGTAATCAAAGTAGGTGAAATTAAAAAAACCAACGATGAATTGATCAGCGAACTGGAATTAAACAGCAATAATAATTTTTCGAGAACCGCTATGATTGGCACTTTGGCAGCAAAACAAGCTGTCGAAAATGCCGGCATAACCTCAATCAACGAATTTAGAACCGGACTTATTTCGGCTACAAGTGTGGGCGGAATGGACATGACAGAGAAATATTATTACGATTATTTCGAAAAACCAGAATTGGTAAAATATATTACCTGTCACGATGGCGGCGATGTTGCTGAAAAAATTGCTGAAGAATTAGGTCTAAAAGGAATGGTTACCACTATTTCTACAGCTTGTTCTTCTGCTGCAAATTCTATTATGTTGGGCGCGAGATTAATCAAAACAGGAAAATTAGATCGCGTAATTGTGGGCGGAGCCGATGCTTTGGCAAAATTCACCATCAACGGATTTAAGACTTTGATGATTCTATCTGACGATTACAACAAACCTTTCGACAATAATAGAAAAGGTTTAAATCTTGGAGAAGCTGCGGCTTATTTGGTTTTAGAATCGGATGAAATTGTCGCCAAACAAAACAAAAAAGTACTGGCAAGAGTTTCTGGTTATGGAAATGCGAATGACGCTTTTCACCAAACGGCTTCTTCTGAAAACGGAGACGGCGCTTATTTGGCGATGAAAAAAGCGTTTGAAGTTTCGGGTTTAAAACCTTCTGAAATTGATTATATCAATGTTCACGGAACTGCAACGCCAAACAACGATTTATCTGAAGGAAGAGCTTTACGCCGTATTTACGAAGAAGAAAAAGTTCCTGATTTTAGTTCGACAAAACCGTTTACAGGTCATACTTTGGCGGCTGCGGCTGCGATTGAAGCTGTTTACAGTGTTTTGGCAATTCAGAATAATGTGGTTTATCCGAATTTGAATTTTGAAACTCAAATGGAAGAATTCGATTTGACACCGCAGACTTCTATAAAAAATAAAAACATCGAACACGTTTTATCTAACTCTTTTGGATTTGGAGGAAATTGTTCCACCCTTATATTTTCAAAAAGCTAAAATGAAAAAAACATATATAAATGGAGTAGGCTGTATTTCGACTCAAAAAACATTTGATACTGTTTTTTTAGAAGAAGCCAATGTAAATCACGATGAAAATGTACTGGCAATTGTTCCGCCAGCGTACAAAGAATATATTTCGCCAGCTGCAAGCCGCAGAATGGCAAAAGGGGTGAAAAACGGAATCGTAGCTTCGGCTTTAGCGATGAAAGATGCGAATGTCGAAAATGTCGATGCGATTATTACTGGAACTGGTTTAGGCTGTATCGAAGATTCCGAAAAATTCCTGAAAAGCATTTTAGATAATAAAGAAGAGTTTTTAACTCCAACTTCTTTTATTCAGTCAACTCATAATACAGTTGGTGCACAAATTGCACTTTTACAGCAATGTAAAGGTTATAATTTTACTTACGTGAATGGTGCAGTTTCTTTTGAATCGGCTTTGATTGATGCAAAAATGCAAATTGAAGAAGACGAAGCCAATTCAATTTTGGTTGGTGGCGTTGATGAAAACGGTGATTATACTACTGCTCTTTTCAAATTAAACGGACGTATTAAAAAAGACAATTCTGCTCCTTACGATGTTTTAACTTCGACAACGAGCGGCGCCGTTTATGGCGAAGGCGCGAGTTTTTTTGTTTTAGAAAATGAAAGAAAAGACAATACGTACGCCGAACTTTTGGATGTTGCTATTATAAACACTTTAGAAGAAAATGAAGTTGAAGCAGAAATTGTTTCTTTTCTAAAAACCAATAATTTAGAAATTTCAGATATCGATGCTTTGATTTTAGGTTTTGATGGAAATGCTTCTTTCGAAAATTATTATCGAAATCTTGCTGAAAATGCTTTTACTGAAACTCCTGTTTTGTATTACAAACATTTGAGCGGCGAATACGATACTGCTTCGGCATTTGCTTTTTGGATGGCTTCCAAAATTTTAAAAACACAGGAAATTCCAGAAATTGTAAAAGTAAATCAAGTCGCAAAACCAGCTTACAAAACCATTTTATTGTACAATCAATTAAGCGGCAAAAATCATAGTTTTACGTTACTGTCAAAATGATAACGCATAAAAACATCTCGATATTTTTTATTCTTTTATTGCTTTTAATGTTTCTCGCAAACTTTATTATGGCAATAAATATAGGGTTTTATCTTGCTGTTATTTTTCTTTGGATCGGAATAAATGCTGTTGGTTCTGCTAGAATTTCTTCTAATTATCATGTAAAAGCTTTCTGTAATAATCCTTTAGAAACAGAAAAAAAAATTGCCTTAACTTTTGATGACGGTCCAAGTAAATTTACTTTGGAAGTTTTAGCACTTCTGAAAAAATACAATGCTAAAGCGACTTTTTTCTGCATTGGAAAAAACATTGAAAAGCATCCAGAAATTGTAAAACAAATTATTACTGAAGGGCATTTGGTGGGAAATCATTCCTATTCTCATTCTAAGTTTTTTGATTTTTATAATGCAAAACAAATACAAGAGGAAATTGAGAAAACGGATGCGCTTCTGGAAAAATTTACTTCTAAAAAAATCAACTTTTTTCGTCCGCCATATGGAGTTACAACGCCATCGATTCGAAGAGCTTTAAAAAAAACAAATCATAAAGTTATTGGCTGGAATATTCGTTCGCTTGACGGAGGAACAAAAAATGTGGAATCGATTTTGAATCGGATTAAAAAACGTGTTTCTGCTGGTGGAATTGTACTTTTGCACGATACCGGTAAACACTCTGTTTTGGTATTGGAACAGTTTTTGCAATTTTTACAGCAAAATAATTATGAAGTGATTTCGATTGAAGAATTACTGAATCTTAATGCTTATGAAATTGAACGCGGATAAAACAGATTCGCTAACGCGAAGACGCGGATAAAAGCGGATTTTTATAATCCTTTTAATCTGTGAATCCCGATAGCTATCGGGAGTGGCAAAAAAATAAGCACAATTTTTAAAAATTATGAAAACTAAAATAGCTCTACTAATTCTTTTTATTTCAGGCAGTTTGTTTGCTCAAGAACAAAAAATGACTACTGCAGAAATAGCACAATTTAAAGATGACGTAAATCTTGTATCCAAAAAAATCAAAACCTTAAGTACCGATTTTGTTCAATACAAACATTTAGATTTTCTTTCTAAAGACATTGAAACTTCAGGAAAAATGGTTTTTAAAGAACCTGCTTTACTTCAATGGCAATATAAAAAACCGTACAATTATAGCATTACTTTCAAAAACGGAAAAATCCTAATTAACGACGAAGGAAAGAAAAGCGCCGTTGATATTGGAAACAGTAAAATATTTGCAAGAATTAATAAATTGATTGTGGGAAGCGTAAGCGGAAATATGTTTGACGATAAAGAATTTACGATTTCGTATTTTAAATTAAAAGGTCAAAACTTAGCAAAATTTATTCCGAAAGATGCAACGCTGAAAAAATACATCAAACAAATCGAACTGACTTTTGATAAAGAAGAAGCAACTGTAGTTCAGGTAAAATTATTAGAATCATCTGAGGATTATACTAGAATTGTACTTAAAAATAAAGTAATCAATGCAAAAATCGACGATTCAGTTTTTACTAATTAATTGCTTTCTGGCAATTGTATTGGTTTCTTGCGGCTCGGTTACAAAAAACTTTACGCCTAAAAAATTAGACAAAACGTCTTATACAGTTCCTTATTTTTCAGATTCAAAAACCGATTATGTTTATAAAACTAATATTAGCGTTTATGGAAACGAAATATCTGGAATTTTCATTGCCAAAAAAATAAACGACACAACGCACCGAATTGTTTTTACAACAGAATTTGGCAATAAATTAATGGATTTTGAAATTTCCGAAAATGATTTTAAAGTCAATTCGATTGTTTCAGAATTAGATCGAAAAATCTTGATTAATACTTTAAAAGAAGATTTTCGATTGCTTTTAAAAAAGGAATATGTAATTCAGGTACAATTTGAAAATGAATCTTCTGACATTTATAAATCTAAAGACGGCAAAAGAGATAATTACATTTTTATCTCCAAAAAAGATCAAAAACTAGAAAAGATCGTTCATTCTTCTAAAACAAAAGAAAAATTTACACTGCTTTTCAATTCAGAAAACAATATTTTTGCTGAAAATATTCAGATAATTCATCAAAATATTAAGCTTAAAATTGAGCTGAATTATTTTAAATCAGAATAGAAAATTAAACTAACCATAAAACTAAACTAATCCCAAGATGAAAAAAATAACTTTAATTGCATTCGTTTTATTTATCGGAATTCAATCGTCTCAATCACAAGTAAGAGTTAGTCCAGGACTTCGAGGAGGTTTGAACGTTTCAACATTAACGAATATAGACGACAATAATTCAAAAACAGATTTCTATGTTGGTGGATTAGTGAACATTAAATTTAATAAGTTCTTTTCTTTACAGCCAGAGATTACGTATTCAAGACAAGGTGATGAAGGAAGAGAGTATTTTGGAAACGGCAACAATTATCGTTATGTAAAATATGAACTAAATTATATAACGCTTGGAGCGGTTGCTAAATTTAACTTTAATGGCGGTGGATTTCATTTATTGGCAGGACCTTCTTTAGATTTAAAAGTTGGTGATAATTACATCAATTCTAATCCAGAAGATTTTGACTTGGCAATAGTTGGAGGTATTGGTTACACATTACCAAATGGTTTGACATTTGAAGCGAGAATTAAACAAGGATTGGTAGATATTTATGGTTACGATTATTACGATAACGATGGATACTACACTAATGATGCAATTTTAAATCAGGTTTTTCAAATTGGTATTAGCTATACTTTTAAAACAAAATAACGCATGAAAAAAAGAGTCCTTTTCTTTATTGCTGTTTTTACAGTTTTAAATCTACAAGCTCAAATAAGTGTTAAACCCGGTTTAAGAGGAGGATTTAGTTTTTCGACCATTTCTGAAATGCATGCCGATTATAAAACTGATTTCTATCTTGGTGGTTTTACTGAAATTAAAGTAACGAAGATTTATGCGCTTCAGCCAGAAATTAATTACACCAGACAAGGTTCTAATAATGTTGCCCGTAATTATTTTGATGAAAACACGCAGACTAATAGAACTGAGCATCTTGATCTTGAAATAAATTATTTGTCACTTTCTGTAATGAATAAATTTACTTTAAAACAAGGACTTCAGTTTCAGGCAGGACCAACTTTAGATATTTTATTGAATGATAATCTTGCGGTTAGAAAAGCACAAAATGATCTTGGTTTAGCTTTAGGAGTTGCTTATGCTCTGCCTTCGGGTTTAACATTTGAAGCACGATTTAAGAAAGGTTTGCTTGATGTTTTAAGCAGTGATTATTATCAAAACAGCTCCAATAATTATTATTTATTTGGAGATTATAATACCAATATTAATTTTCAGCTGGGAGTTTCCTATTCATTCGGAAAATAAAAAATATGATTTTAAAAGATTTTTACAAAGTCCTATCGGAGGAAAAAGTATCCGATTCAAAATACAATGTTACAATTTTGGTTAATGAAAAACATGAAGTTTTTAAAGGTCATTTTCCAGGAAATCCGATTATGCCAGGCGTTTGCATGATTCAGATTATTAAAGAGTTGACAGAGAAATTTACACAAGAATCTTTGTTAATTCAAACATTGACAAATGTCAAATTCATGGCTTTGATTAATCCTGAAGCCACGCCGGAATTACGTTTAGAATTAGACATTACGGCAACTGAAGACAATTTAGTAAAAGTGAAAAACACGACTTACTTTAACGACACCACTGCTCTTAAATTGAGCACAGTGTTCAAAAAAATATAATTATGAAAGTATTATTGACATTATTTTTATGGTTTAGTTTTGTTGCAACGCCAGATTTGGCTTCAATACGCAAAATGTATTCTGATGTAGCAAAATCAGAAGCAAATGCCAAAGAGTTTACTGCAAAACTTGCTGGCGTTTCTAATACTGATGATAAAATTTTAGTAGCTTACAAAGCGGCTTCTATTTTAGTAGATTCTAAATTTGAAAAAAAATTAGGCGAAAAAATTGAGCGTTTTAAAGAAGGCGCAAAACTTCTTGAAGCTACAATAAAAAGCGATCCAAGTAATATTGAAATGCGAATGATTCGCTTAAGTGTTCAAGAAGATGTTCCTGCCATTACAGGATACAAAAAAAACATAAAAGAAGACAAAAAGTTCATCACAACGTACTATGCAGGACAAGGTGCGGCTTTGAAAGAATATCTTAAAGACTTTGTTTTACAATCAAAAAGTTTCTCTGAAAAAGAGAAACAATTCGTGAAGTAAGCTCAAAAAACACCTCATGAAATCACAACAAGAATTACTTAATTCGATTAACTTTTGCGTTATTGTACCCACTTACAATAACCCAAAAACACTGAAAAAAGTACTGGATTCTATTTTAGATTTCACCACCAATATTATCATTGTTAATGACGGTTCAACCGATTCGACAAGTGAAATTTTAAAACAATATTCGCAGCTCACACAAATTCACCATCCTCAAAATTTAGGAAAAGGACGTGCGTTGCGTAACGGTTTTAGAAAAGCTCTTGAATTGAATTTTGAATACGCCATTACAATAGATTCTGACGGACAGCATTTTGCTTCTGATATTCCGATTTTTTTGGAAGAAATTCAACGTAATCCAAATTCGCTTTTAATTGGAAGCCGAAATATGACGCAGGAAAATGTTCCGAAGAAAAGCAGTTTCGGAAACAAATTCTCCAATTTCTGGTTTAAGTTCGAAACGGGAATCAAACTCGATGATACACAATCTGGTTTTAGATTATATCCGCTTCGATTATTGCCAAAACGATTTTATACCAATAAATTTGAGTTTGAAATCGAAGTTATTGTGCGCGCCGCGTGGAAAGGAATTGTGGTAAAAAATATTCCGATTCAGGTTTTGTATGATCCTGCTGAAAGAGTTTCTCATTTTCGTCCGTTTCAAGATTTTACTCGAATTAGTATTTTGAATACCGTTTTGGTAACCAATACTTTATTGTACATAAAACCTAGAGATTTCTTTAGGAACGCAAAAAAAAAAGGATTTAAGAAATTCTTTCTAGAAGACATTTTAGAAAGTTCTGATTCTAATTTTAAAAAAACAGCCGCCATTTCATTAGGCATTTTTATTGGACTTTCTCCTTTTTGGGGATTTCAAACTATATTGCTTTTTACTTTGGCTGCTTTATTCAGATTGAACAAAGTCATTGCTTTTCTGACTTCTAATGTTAGTTTTCCGCCATTTATTCCGCTTATCATCTATGGTTCTTTAAAAATAGGAAGTTATTTTGTCACTTCAGATGCACCCTTAATTTTAGACAGTTCGATGACGTTTGACGATATTCAAAAAAATGCAGCTCAATATATCGTCGGAAGTCTTATTTTAGCAACCGTTTCAGCGCTATCAGTTGGTCTAATAAGTTATTTGCTTTTAACAACTTTTAGTTCTAAGAATAAAACGAATATTTAAGTTATGTTTGCCACAGATTAAACGGATTAAAATGATTTTAACATCCAATTTGTCAGGCTGAGCGAAGTCGAAGCCCACGTCCAATCGGAACGCCCTTCGACTTCGCTCAGGGTGACAAACTAAAGCTAATCTTTTAATCTGTGGCAAAAAAAATTTTAAACCAAAACCATGCATCAATACTTCTACGCCATTCATTTATTTGTAAATCGAAGAAAATCTTTATCGGTTTTTTTGGCTGTTTTGATGCTTTTAGTTTTTGGATTTTTTGCTTCAAGATTAAAATTTGAAGAAGATATTACCAAACTTATTCCAACGAACGATAAAACTGATGTTACGGCAAAAGTTTTAAAGCAATTAAACTTTGCCGATAAAACAACCGTCATTTTCAAACTAGAAAAAAATGGTTCTGCCGAAGATTTAAAAGAAATGGCAACTGCCTTTTCAGACAGCGTTTCAAAATCTTGCAAACCTTACATAACTGGAATTCAAGGAAAAATTGACGAAGAAAATATTCAGGAAACTATTGATTTTGTTTACAATAATCTTCCGCTTTTTCTCAACGATAAAGATTACGAAAACATTCAGCAGAAAATTCAAAAAGATAGTATTTCGGCGACGGTTCAAGGAAATTACAAATCGATTATTTCTCCTTCTGGATTTGTTACCAAAGATTTTATTCTGCAAGATCCGTTTGGGATTTCATTTATCGCTTTAAAAAAATTACAGCAACTAAATATTGGCGACGATTTTACGCTCGACAATGGTTTTGTAATGACGAAGGATAAAAAGAAATTACTGCTTTTTATAACGTCTGATATTTCGTCAAGCGAAACAGAGAAGAATACCATTTTTGCAGAAAAACTAAAATCGATTCAGGAAAATTTAAATACAAAATTTAAAGGAAAAACATCTATTAGTTATTTTGGTTCAGCTTTAATTGCCGTTGCAAATGCCAATCAAATTAAGAGCGATATTATTTTGACAACATCAATTGCGATGTTTACTTTGATGTTGATTTTGATTTTATTTTACCGTAAAGTTTTAATTCCGCTGATTATTTTTCTTCCAACGGTTTTTGGAGGTTTGTTTGCTGTGGCATTTTTATATTTTGTCAGAGAGCAGATTTCAGCAATTTCATTAGGAATTGGTTCTATTTTATTGGGAATCACGATTGATTATTCCATTCATATTCTCACACATTACAAACACAACAGCGATGTAAAAACATTGTACAAAGACATTACAATGCCCGTTATTATGAGCAGTTCTACAACTGCTGTTGCCTTTTTATGTCTGCTTTTTGTAAAATCTGATGCGTTGAATGATCTCGGAATTTTTGCCGCCGTGATCGTAATGGCTTCGGCTATTTTCTCTCTTTTAATTATTCCTCATTTATACAAACCAAAAGAAAATCCGGCCGAACACAAGAAAAATGTGATTGATAAAATGGCGCATTTTTCATTTCACAACAATAAAATCTTAATCGGTCTTTGTGTAATTATTACCATTATTTGTTGTTTTACCTATAATGATGTTGGTTTCAATAACGATTTGTCGCAGCTAAATTTTGTTCCGAAAGACATTAAAGCTGCCGAAAAACAATTGGAAGAAAGCACGAGTTTAACTTCCAAAACTATTTATGTCGCTTCGTACGGAAAAAGTATGGAAGAAGCGTTGCAGTACAATAGTAAACTTTTTGGAGATTTAAATATCGCGAAACAACAAGATAAAATTCTAAATTTCAGTTCTGTTGGAGGAATTGTGCTTTCTCAGGCAGAACAACTACAAAAGATTGAAAAGTGGAATTCATTTTGGACTTCACAGAAAAAACAATTCATACAATCCGAATTAATTTCTGAAGGTTCAAAATTGGGATTTAAACCAACAACTTACAATTTATTTTTTGATCATTTAAATTTTGATTTCAAACCTATTTCTGCAGAAGAATATTTGAAAATTCAAGCACTTCAGTTAAAAGAATTTGTAACCGAAAAAAATGGTTTTTATACGATTTCAACTTTAGTAAAAGTTTCTCCAGAACAGCGAGATGCTTTTGTGAAAATGACTTCAAAAGAAGAAAATGTAATTGCAATCGATCGTCAGCAAATGAACGAAACGTTTTTTAGTACTTTAAAAACCGATTTTAATTCGCTTGTAAATTATTCTTTTGTCGCTGTAATTCTAATTCTATTTTTCTTTTTCCGAAGAATCGAATTGGTAATCATCAGTTGTATTCCAATTGCTTTAACGGGAATTGTAACGGCAGGAATTATGGGCGTTTTTGGCATTCAAATGAATATTTTCAGCATGATTGTCTGCACTTTGATTTTTGGTCACGGAGTAGATTTTAGTATTTTCATGACAAGCGCACTTCAAAAAGAATATACAAACGGAAAAAACGAAATTGCCATTTATAGAACGTCAATTATTTTAGCCGTAATTACAACCATTCTCGGAATTGGCGCGATGATTTTTGCAAAACATCCAGCGTTGACATCCATTTCGTCGGTTTCTTTAATTGGGGTTTTTGCCGCGCTAATTATTACGTTTATTTTCTATCCGATTTTGTTCAAAGTCTTTTTGTCAAATCGTTCTAAAAAAGGAAATCCGCCTTTTCAATTACGCACTTTCATTCATGGCGTTATTTCGTTTGCTTATTATGGTTTGAGCGGTATTGTAATGTCTATTTTCAGTTTTACATTAATGCCGATTATTCCGCTTAACGCGAAAACAAAAATGAAAGGGTTTCGATATGTGGTTTCAAAATTGATGAAATCGGTCTTGTATTCGAATCCTTTTATAAGTAAAAAAATCATCAATAATTATAATGAAACTTTTCAAAAACCTGCCGTAATTATTGCCAATCATTCTTCGTTTATAGACATTTTGGTAATCGGAAGCTTGAGTCCAAAAATTATTTTTCTAGTAAGTAACTGGGTTTACAATTCTCCGATTTTTGGTGGAATTGTTAGAAAAGCAGGATTTTATCCTGTTTCAGAAGGAATCGAAGGCGGCGTTGAACATTTACGCAAAAAAGTAAACGAAGGTTATTCGCTAATGGTTTTTCCTGAAGGAACTCGCTCAGAAAATAATGTAATCAAGAGATTTCACAAAGGAGCTTTCTTTTTGGCAGAAGAATTTAAATTGGATATTCTTCCTGTTGTCATTCATGGTGCTTCAGAAGCAATTCCTAAAGGCGATTTTGTCATTCATAAAAGCGCGCTTACGGTTACTATTTTAGAAAGAATTTCACCTGAAAATCTTTCGTACGGAAATAATTACGCCGAAAGAACCAAACAAATCAGTTCATTCTTTAAAGCCCAATATCATAAAATTCGTGAACAGCTTGAAGGTCCAAATTATTTCAAAACTATGCTCATTAATAGTTACGATTATAAAGAAATTGAAGTTGGTAACAGCGTTAAAAAAGATTTAAAACAAAATCTAGAAACGTATTATAATTTAAATAAACACATTCAGCCAAAAGCAAAAATCCTTCATTTAGGAAATGATTACGGGCAATTGGATGTTTTATTAGCGTTGCAAGAACCACAGCGAAAAATAGTTTCTTTTATAAATGATGAAGAAAAATTGCTGGTTGCCAAAACGAATTATTTCCTCAGAAAGAGAAAAATAGTTTATGTTGACAAATTAGAAACGGCATTTGAAAATGGGTTTGATGTTCTGTTGATTTCTGATGAAAGTTATCAAGACGATTTAGAAAAAATCATTTCAAATGTTTCTTTTGTAATTTTAGTGAATTGTTCCAATTTGAGAAATCAGTTTGAGAATTTTGAAATTATTACTGAAGAAAATGCTTTACTTGTTTTAAAGAAAAAATAATGAAAAAAGAGTACGATGTAGTCATAATTGGCAGCGGTTTAGGCGGATTGGTTTCTGCCGTTATTCTGGCAAAAGAAGGCTACAGCGTTTGTGTGCTCGAAAAAAACAATCAATACGGAGGAAATTTACAGACTTTTGTTAGAGACAAAACCATTTTTGATACTGGAATTCATTATATCGGAGGTTTGGGCGAAGGTCAAAATCTTCATCAATATTTTAAATATATTGGCATAATCGATCATTTAAATCTGAAAAAATTAGACGAAAATGGTTTTGATATTATTTCTTTTGATGATGATAAAATCGAATATCCACACGCGCAAGGTTTTGAAAATTTCATTGAAAAACTGACTCATTTTTTCCCAGAAGAAAAAGAAAATCTAGAGCAATATTGTCAAAAAATAAAAGAGGTTTGCAAAGCTTTTCCGCTTTATAATCTCGAATCTGAAGGCAGATATAACGATGAAGTTTTAACGCTTAACGCGAAAGAAACAATTGATTCTTTCACAAAAAACGAAAAATTAAAAGCTGTTTTGGCGGGTTCTAATTTTCTGTACGCTGGAATTGCCGATAAATCGCCATTTTACGTTCATGCCTTAATCGTAAACTCTTACATCGAAAGTTCTTGGCGTTGTATAAATGGCGGAAGTCAGATTACAAAACAGCTTTTAAAACAACTTAAAAAGTACGGCGGAGAATTTTTCAAACATAAAGAAGTCACCAAAATTGAAATAGAAAATCATAAAGTGAATTTGGTGAAAATGAAAGATGGAACTGAGGTTTCTGGAACCTATTTCATTTCTAACATCGAACCCAAAACGACTTTGAAATTGGCTGGTCAGGAAAATTTTAGAAAACCATTTTTCAGCAGAATCCAAAATCTTGACAGCGTACTTTCTGCTTTCAGTTTGTATATCGTTTTTAAACCCAAAACGTTCAAATATATCAATCATAATTATTACCATTTTAAAAGCAGCGATGATGTTTGGAATTCTTATGAATATGATGAAAATTCGTGGCCAAAAACGTTTATGGCTTCTATGAGTCCGTCAAAAAAAGAAGAAGAATGGGCAGACGGAATCACGTTTTTAACTTACATGAAATATGAAGAAGTTAAAGATTGGGAAAATACTTTTAATACAACTTTTGATGAGAATGATCGAGGTGAAAGTTACGAGGATTTCAAAGCAAAAAAAGCAGCTAAATTTTTAGAAGAAGTAGAAAAGAAATTTCCAGGAATTAGCGATTGTATACAATCAGTTCACACTTCTACACCACTTTCTTACCGTGATTATATTGGTGGCGACGGCGGCAATATGTACGGATATGTTAAAGATTCAAATAATCCGATGAAAACTTTAATTCCTTCTAAAACTAAGATAGAAAATCTTTATCTTACAGGCCAAAGTATTAACATGCACGGAGTCTTGGGTGTTACGGTTGGAGCGGTTGTAACTTGCTCAGAAATTGTAGGAAAAGAATATCTGCTGGAAAAAATTAAAAAAGCATCTGAATAGTTTAGTTATGAAAAACCGAATTCTATACTTCTTTTTTATCGGTTTTTTAAGTTTGCTAACTTCCTGCGGCACTTCCAAATCAAAACATCACAAACCAGATCTTACCGCTTACAATGCTACAAAACCTATTGTCACAAAAGTTTCAGATAGCGTATTTTTCTCTGGAAAAAATTCACTTTTAAAAAATAAACAAGGCGTTTGGGAATTGTTTGTTGAAGGTGATCCGCTAGAAATTGGGTTGACAACTGGCGCTTTAACCGATTCACTTTTAAAAAAACAACAGCGCATTTTTTTCTCCAAAATAACCGATTTTGTTCCGTCAAAATTCCAACAGAAAATACTTCGCCAGTTTTTAAAATGGTTCAATCGTAAATTGTATTTGAATGTTCCAAACGAATATCAGACCGAAATTTACGGCGTTTCTCAATATACTTCCAGCGAATTTGATAATATCGCGCCACAATATCAGCGCAGTTTGTATTTGCACGCCGCGCATGATATTGGGCACGCTTTACAAGATTTAGCTTTAGTTGGCTGTTCTTCTTTTGCCACTTGGAATGAAAAATCGGAAGATGGAAATTTAATTCTTGCCCGTAATTTTGATTTTTACGTGAATGACGCTTTCGCGGAAAATAAAATCGTAGCTTTTATCAAACCAGAAAATGGGAATCCGTTTATGATGGTGACGTGGCCTGGAATGATCGGCGCTGTTTCTGGAATGAATCTCGAAGGTTTGACCGTAACCATAAATGCATCAAAATCTAAAATTCCGCTTAGCGCGAAAACGCCGATTTCGATTTTAACTCGTGAAATTTTACAGCACGCCAAAAATTTAGACGAAGCCGTTGCCATTGCAAAAAACAGAAAAGTGTTTGTTTCTGAATCGATTATGGTTGGAAGCGCGAATGATAATAAAGCCATTTTAATTGAAGTTTCGCCAAATAAAATGGATGTTTACGATGTTCCAAATAACGATCAATTGATTTGTTCGAATCATTTTCAAGGCGAAGCTTTTGCCGCAGACAAAAGAAATCTAGAGCAAATTACAAACAGCCATTCTGAATATCGTTTCGAAAGAATGCAAGAATTGCTGAATGAAAATCCGAAAGTAAATCCTGAAATTGCCTCTGAAATTCTTCGAAATAAAGAAGGTTTAAAAAATATTGATTTGGGTTTTGGTTCCGAAAAAGCGTTAAATCAATTAATGGCGCATCATGGCATTATCTTTAAACCAAAAGAAAAATTAGTTTGGGTTTCGGCAAATCCGTATCAATTGGGAGAATTTATTTGTTATGATTTGAATACGGTTTTTAGTGAAAGAAAAAATAATCTCGCGTCTTTTCAAAAAGAAAATTTAAATATTGCTAAAGATCCATTTCTGGAAAGTACTGCTTATCAGAATTATAAAAAATTTAAAGTGGAAGATTCTAAATTAGATTCGATAATTGAAAAGAAAGAAAACGTTTCTTCAGGATTTCTGGAACATTATCAAACATTAAACCCTGATTATTGGGTTGTGTATTATAAAGCAGGATTGTACTTTTACCAAAAAAAGGAATTTCTTCAGGCAAAACTTAATTTTGAAAAAGCGTTACAGCATGAAATTACTACGATTCCTGAAAAAGAAAACATTGAAAAATATTTAAAAAAAGTCAAAAGAAAATTAAAATGATTCCAGCAATAGAAAAAGATTCTTTAGAAGAAATTAAAATTTTTCAAGAACAAAAATTAGTTGAACTTTTAGCATACATCAGCGAGAATTCTCCTTTTTATAAAAGACTTTTTGCAGGACAAAATATTGATATTTCTAAAATTAAAACTTTAGAAGATTTACAACATTTACCTGTTACCACCAAAGAAGATTTACAACAATACAACGATGATTTTGTATGCGTTCCGCAAAATAAAATTATCGATTATGCCTCAACATCTGGAACTTTAGGAGATCCTGTAACTTTTGGTTTAACCGATTCAGATTTAGATCGTTTGGCTTATAATGAAGCGATTTCTTTTGCTTGTGCCGGAATTGCAGAAGGCGATGTGGTGCAATTGATGACGACAATTGACCGAAAATTTATGGCTGGTTTGGCTTATTTTCTGGGTCTTCGAAAATTGAAAGTTGGCGTAATTCGTGTTGGTGCTGGAATTCCAGAAATGCAGTGGGATTCTATTTTAAAATACAATCCGAGTTATTTAATTACCGTTCCTTCTTTCCTTTTGAAATTAATTGAATACGCTGAAATTCACGGAATTGACTATAATAATTCGAGTATAAAAGGTGCTATTTGTATTGGAGAATCTTTGAGAGAACAAGATTTTTCTATGAATATTCTATCCAAAAAAATCACAGACAAATGGAATATTAAGTTGTTTTCGACTTATGCTTCAACAGAAATGAGCACCGCTTTTACAGAATGTGAACATGGAAAAGGCGGACATCATCATCCAGAATTAATTATTGTGGAAGTTTTAGATGAAAATAATATTCCAGTAAAAAATGGCGAAACGGGCGAATTGACTTTTACCACTTTAGGAATTGAAGCGATGCCTTTATTGCGCTTTAAAACGGGTGATATCGTACAGCTTCATAACGAACCTTGCGCCTGCGGAAGAAACACTTTACGCGTTGGTCCAGTTGTTGGTCGTAAAAAACAAATGATAAAATACAAAGGAACAACGCTTTATCCGCCTGCGATGAACGATGTTTTAAGCAGTTTTGATACTATCGAAAATCATTTGATCGAAATCTCAACCAACGATTTAGGAACAGACGAAATCTTGATAAAAATTGCTTCCAAAAATCAAACTCCAGAATTTCTTCAAGAAATAAAAGATCATTTTAGAGCGAAACTGAGAGTAACTCCAAAAATAGAATTTGCTTCAAAAGAAGTTTTAAATCCGTTGGTTTTCAATCCGATGAGTCGAAAACCAATTCGATTTTTTGATTACAGATAAATTTTTTAGGTACAAAGTTGCAAAGGTTCAGAGGTACAAAGGTTTTTATTCTGACCCAGATATAAGTCTTATTTGTCATTTCGACTGAAAGGAGAAATCACACAAGAAACTCCGCAAAGTATATCTAATCTTTGCCGATTAACGAGTGTGATTTCTCCTTTCAGTCGAAATGACAAATACTTGAGCATAAAGGTTTTTACATTTATCTAAAAAACCTTTGAACCTTTGTTACTCTGAACCTTTGAACCTCAATTTGACACAAATTGAACTAAATGTTGTAATTTTGCAAAAAATTACGAAGATGGTCAAGATTGGCAACATAGAATTACCTGAATTTCCTTTATTACTCGCACCGATGGAAGATGTTAGTGATCCGCCGTTTCGCAGATTATGCAAAACGCATGGCGCTGACATGATGTATTCTGAATTTATTTCGTCGGAAGGATTAATTCGTGACGCTATAAAAAGCCGTATGAAGCTGGATATTTTCGATTATGAACGTCCAGTCGGAATTCAGATTTTTGGTGGTGATGAAGAGGCGATGGAAATGTCGTCTAAAATTGTTTCTACTGTAAAACCAGATTTAGTCGATATCAATTTTGGATGTCCAGTAAAAAAAGTAGTCTGCAAAGGTGCTGGTGCTGGAGTTTTGAAAGATGTTGATTTGATGGTTCGTTTAACTCAAGCAGTTATCAAAGGAACTGGTTTGCCTGTTACAGTAAAAACGCGTTTAGGCTGGGACGAAAACTCCATTAATATTGATGAAGTTGCAGAAAGACTTCAAGATATTGGTGTTCAAGCTCTAACAATCCACGCTAGAACTCGTGCTCAAATGTACAAAGGTCATTCTGATTGGTCGCACATTGCACGTGTAAAAAACAACCCAAGAATTACAATGCCGATTTTCGGAAACGGCGATATCGACAGTCCAGAAAAAGCATTACACTATAAAAACGAATACGGAATTGACGGAATCATGATTGGTCGTGCCGCAATTGGTTATCCGTGGATTTTTAATGAAATCAAACATTTCTTTAAAACGGGCGAGCACTTGCCTACTCCAACAGTTATCGATCGTGTTGAAGCTGCAAGAAACCATTTGCAATGGTCAATGGACTGGAAAGGCGAGCGTTTGGGAATTGTTGAAATGAGACGTCATTATACCAATTATTTCAAAGGAATTCATTCGTTTAAAGAATTCAAACAGAAATTAGTTACAACTGATGCTCCTGAAGATTTATTCGCTATTATGAAAGAGATTGAACAGGTTTATGCTGGATATGATTTTGTTTAAAATATAATTTTTCAAACTTTGAAAATTTGAAAAAGAACAATAAACTAAAAGACCTTCAAAAATTTGAAGGTCTTTTTTATGTTTTATTTTAGCGATTCTAAAATTTTCTCCGCAATTTCAATTTGTCCCTTTTCGCTGGTAATATAATTTCGGTCATTTTCATTAGATAAAAATCCCATTTCTAGATGCATCATTGGACAATCTGCATTTTTCAAAATATAAAATGGTGCCTCACTTACACGTCTCTTTGTGAGATTCCCTGTTGCCGCTATCTTATCAATTACATTTTCAGCAATTTCTTTTGACTGATCATAAAATATTTTTCTTGATGAGATATAAGCTCCAACTCCATTTGATGTAACATTTGGAGCAGCACTAATATGTAATGAAATTACTAAATCAGGCTTCAATTTGTTTATGATTGTCGTTCTTTCTTTCAAATCCATACTCGTATCTCCGTCACGAAGTAAAACAATCTCAACATTCTCGTTCTTATTTAGTTCTTTAATTTTTTTTGCGACCGCTTCTGTAATTGTTTTTTCTTCAAAGCCACGTATATCAGCGCCAGTATCTTTACCTCCGTGACCTGCATCAATAACAATTGTTTTCTTATCTAATGTTGTAAAAGCTAGAAATGAAAATAGTGCAATACTTAAAACTGCTAAAAATTTGATTTTGGTTCTCATAAATCTATGTTTTTGGTTAAATAGATTCAACGCAGATTTTTAAGAAATATTGTACAGAATCTAAACCTGAACTCGTTTCCACTTTCCTCTTTTATAAAAGAAGATTCCTGCTAAAGTAATCGCAGTTTCAGCAACCGGAATAGCAATAAAAACTCCAGTTGGTCCCATATTGAAATGCTTTGCCAAAACAAAAGCCAGCGGAATTTGAAACAGCCAAAAACCGAAAAAGTTAATTCCAGTTGGTGTCCAGGTATCTCCTGCTCCGTTGAAAGTATTTATTAAAACCATTCCGATTCCGTAGAAAATAAAACCTACGCTCATAATTTGTAATGCTTCGATTGCAATATTTTTAACCTGTTCGTCATTCGTGAAAAACGAAATAATGTATTTTCCGAAAGCTAATGTTATAATCATAATTGAAGCCATGAAAATTACATTATATCTTGCTGTTGTCATTACGGATTTCTCTGCACGTTCAATTTGTTTGGCGCCCAAGTTTTGTCCAACCAAAGTCGCGGCAGCATTACTCAAACCCCAAGCAGGAAGAATAAAAAACATCATAATTCTCAAAGCCGTTTGATAACCCGCAGAACCATGATCACCGCCAGTTGTTGCAACTAATTGTGCTAAAAAAATCCAGCTGCAAGATGCAATTACGAATTGCAAAATTCCTGGAGCCGCAATTTTTACTAAAGCTTTTATTTGAGTAAAATCTGGTGCGAAATAAGAAATCTTGATTTTTAAAATTCCGTTTCCAAAAAATAAATGATAAACTTGGTATAAAACTCCAATGCTCCTTCCAACAGTTGTTGCTAATGCTGCACCAACTAATCCGAAAGCTGGAATTGGTCCAAAACCATTAATTAAAATCGGACACAAAATAATATTGCAAATGTTGGCAATCCAAAGGCTTTTCATTGCAATCGCGGCATTTCCAGCGCCACGGAAAATTCCATTAATTAGAAACAAAAGCATGATACATAAACTCGAACCAATCATAATTTGGGTAAATTGATATCCGTGTTCGGCAGATTCTACTGAGGAACCCATTAAAATCAAAATATCTTTTGCGTAAATAATTCCGAAAATGCTCAATACACTATTTACAGCAAATGCTACAATAATGGCCTGCATTCCCGCTTTTGCTGCTGCGATTGGATCTTTTTCTCCGATTCGTCTTGCTACAACGGCAGTTGCCGCCATACTCATTCCGATTGCTAGAGAATATATTACGGTTAATACAGATTCTGTTAAACCAACGGTTTGAATAGCAAAACTGCTGTGTTCTAAATGCCCAACGAAATATAAATCTACCAATGCAAAAACCGATTCCATCATCATCTCTAAAACCATCGGAATGGCTAATAGAATTACAGCTTTTTTGATACTTCCAGAAGTATAATCAAATGATTCGTCGCCGTTTAAAGCTTGTTTTAAAGTAGTATAAATTTTAGAAAATAGACTTTTCTGTATAGATGTTTCTGTCATGATTTTTTAGGATAAATGATAATATTGGTCCAGATGCTTTATGATCTGAACTAAAAAAGTAAAACGTAAGTATCCTAATTATTCTTAAAAATAAAATAGGATTAGGCAGAAACAATCATATGCTGTAGTTATTTAAGGCGGTAAATATAAGTAATATTTTTTAGCAAAAATTAATCAAGCAATTTTTTACTAACCCTGCTACTTGCTATTAAAGACGCTACAAAGCCTAAAGAAATAATAGTTGCCATTACAATAAGCACATTTTCCATTGTAAAAACAACCGGATAAGCAAGTGTTGGCGTAATCATAATCAATTCAAATTGTTGCTGTAAGATTACCAAAATTATTCCTAAAGCCAATCCAATTAATCCGCCAAAAACACTTAACAAAGTACCTTGAAGTAAGAATATTTTACGAAGATGATTGATGTCTGTTCCAAGATTGAAAAGGGTTTTAAGATTTCCTTTCTTCTCTAAAATCATCATAATCAAGGCTCCAATTAAGTTGAAAAGTGCTACAATAATCACTAAAGTAAAAATCAGGTAAACCGCAATGTTTTCTGTATTGAGCATTTTATACAAAGACTCATTTAATTGCGCTCTGTTTTTTAAAGTAATTTTATTTTTAAAAATTGAATTCAGTTGCTTCTTTATTGCATTTTCATCTGCATTTGGTTTTAATCTAAATTCAATTCCAGAAATCTGATTAGGTTTATACATTAGTAATTCCTGCGTTAAACCTAAATCGGCAAATACATATTTAGAATCTAAATCTTCACTTATAGAATAAATTCCAACTGGTAAAACATCTGTTTTATTGAAAGCTTCTTCAGGATTTTCAATTGCTCCTTTTCCTGGTTTGGGCGCAAAAATCTGAAGCGGATTTTCGAAATCCATAATTCCCAAAGAAAAATTCTGTGCTAAACCATATCCTATAACAACCTGAAAAGTATCTGGTTTCAGCCATTGGCCATTAAAAAGCTTCTTTCTAATGTCGTTAACAACTGCGTAAGAACTATCAACGCCTTTAAGATATGTAACTTGCTGTTTGTCTTTAAATAAAAACAAAACACGTTCCTCTATAATTTTAGTGTACGAAGCAACGCCGTTTATTTTCTTAACCTCGTTTTCCTGATCGGGTGTAATAAAAAATGACTTTCCGTAAGTGCTTGTCAATTTTAAATCAGGATCTATTTCATTTGTAAACGAAAGGCTGAATACTTTTAATCCGCTGAAGACGGATAAAACCACAAACAAAGCCATCGTACCAACAATGATTCCCATGCTGGCAATACGATTAATGATATTAATAGCATTGTTTTTACTAGTGCTAAAAATATACCGTTTTGCTATGTATAAGGGGAAATTCAATTTATGATTTTCTTCTTTTTTCTAAAAGATCACGATTTTCTATTGGGTTTTCTTTTCCTGCAAGCGCATTGTCAATTTTCTCGATATAATCTAGAGAGTCGTCTATAAAGAAAACTAAATTCGGAACGCGGCGTAATTGCAAACGAACACGCTGTGATAAATCATGTTTGATTAAAGTTGTATTTGATTTGATTCCTTCTAAAGTTTCTTTAGCTTTTTCTTGCGGAAAAATACTCAAATATACTGTTGCTACAGATAAGTCTGTTGTTACACTTACTTTGGATACTGAAATTACCAAATTTGTAACCCCGTTTTTTCTCACTTCACCTTGCAGAATATCAACCAGATCTTTCTGAATAACTCCACCTATTTTTTTCTGTCTATTTGTTTCCATAGTGCAAAAATACTAAATTTTACTGGTTTTCTAAGCACTTTTATTTGTTTCGAAACTGATAAAAATCATAATAATTGAGAGAATTATTCTACATATTTGATGTAAATATAAAACTAATCTATCATGAAAAAAAGAGAACCAATTAGTCATATTATGACCAAAACAGTAGTAACTGCAAACGAAAAAGATGATTTAAAAACTGTCGTAGAAAAGTTAAAAACTAATACAATTCGACATATTCCAATTGTTAAAGGCAAAGAAGTAATTGGAATAATAAGCAGAACAGATATTAACCGACTTACTTTTGGAGCTTTGTTTGAAGGTCAGGAAAATGCTGATGAAGCTATTTTAGAAATGCTTACTATTTCTCAGGTAATGACTTCTAAACCAAAAACAGTTTCGTCAGATACCATAATTAGAGATTTAGCCGAAATTTTTGTGAAAGAAGATTTTCATGCTCTCCCTGTTGTTGATAAAGGTGAACTTAAAGGGATTGTTACCACAACAGATGTTGTTAAATATTTTTTAGAACAATATGATTAATAAAAAAGGGAGCAAAATTGCTCCCTTTTTTATTATCTGCTTTGTAACCATCCTTCCGGATTATTATTTGAAGTATTTTGCATAATCAGGAACTTTATAATTGTCTTTCCTGTATCGCCACTTGTTCTAACTCTTCCGATGTTTTGTTTGATTGTCACTTTATCTCCTTGACTAACCGAAACCGAACTTAAGTTTTGGTATACCGTAAAATAATCACCATGCTGAATTACAACTGCCTTATTTACTGGAGATAAAACGATAACTTTAGAAACTTCTCCTGCAAATACTGCTCTTGCGCTCGCGCCATCTTCTGTTGTAATCTCAACTCCCGAATTATGAATCGTAATTGAAGGGTGTAAAGGGTGTGGCTGATCTCCGTAACCAAGCGAAATAAATCCTTTTTCTACTGGCCAAGGTAATCTTCCTCTATTTGCTTTAAAATCAGCAGCTAAAACTTTATCCTCTGGTGTCAACGCAATTTTTGAAGAAGAAACTGGAGCCTTAGCTTCGTTTGAACCAGGATTTGCTTTTGCTCTTTCTGCCGCAGCTTTTCTATTGGCCTCGGCAATCGCTTCACGAATTAAACGATCAATTTGTCTATCGATTCTTTTCGACTCGCTTTGTTTTGATTTAATATCTTGAGCAATTTTATTTTTATCTTTTTTAAGTGCATTAACCAATTTTTGCTGCTCTTTTTTCTCAGCTTCAAGTGTGACTTTCTCTTTTTGATTTTCTGAAATAATTTTCTTCTTTACTTGCCTTTGCCCGTCCAATTTCGCATTAAAATCAACTAATTGTGCAGTTTTTGACTGGATTTCAAGACCTTGATTTTTTCTGAAGGCAGTATATTGCTTTAAGTATTGCGCTCTTTTGTAAGCTTGCAAAAAACTTTCTGAAGATAAAATAAACATTGCACGACTTTGTTCAGAACGGCTTTTGTATGATTTTAAAATCATTTCTGCATAATCTTCCTTCAGGACTTTTAATTCTTTTTTAAGCTTATTAACTTGAACTTGATTTATATACATATCATTACTAAGCAGCCTTTCTTGCTTTGCTGTAGTATTGATTAATTTCTCTTTTAGTTTAATTTTATTCGCCTGAATTAAATATTCATTTACAGCAGATTTCTCTTTTTTTCGAACAGACTGAAGCATTTTTTCATTGTCTCTAATTTCCTGTTGAATTTGAGCTTTGCGCTGTTCCAGTTTTTCTTGCTGTGAATCTTGCGCCCACACAAATGTTGTGGCACATATTAAAACTAGACTTAGGAGAAATTTTGGCATGTTTCTATTTTTATTTTGCAAATTTACTGAATTGTAACTTTTTTATACCCACTTGGAACGCTATATGGAAAAGAAAGTTCTTCGTTAAATGAAATATTGTTATAATTTAAATTAATATTTGTTTTGCCTTTTGGCTGAACGGCATTGATTTCGATACTTGTTGGAATTGTTCCTTGATTGAAAACTTTACTGTCTGAGTAATTAATCTGTAAATTTCTATTTTCAGATGGCTGAGAAATCTCTTCTTTTTGAATTAAATATTTTTCGCCGTCTAAGAAGAACGTCTTTTTCAAATTAGCATCTTTTTCTTCATCCAATCTAAAAAGATTATCTACAATGGTTTGTGTGTATTTCCCTTTTCTTAAATCGTCAAATGCTTCACCAACTAACAAATTCTGAACTTTACTATAATCTAAATCTGTTCCTAACCATTTGCTTAGACTTGTAAAATCTCCTTCGTAATACGTACTGTTTATTTTTTCGTAATAACTTACTGAAGAAGGCGTTATCAAAGCTTTTGCCATTGTAATTCCTAAGAAACGTACACTTATTAAAATCTGTTTGTCTTTTTCAATTCTAATTTCTGCACTAACATTTTGACTTTGTTTTTCATCAACATATTTCGCGCTAGCTTTTATGTATAAAGTAGAAAAATCTAACTTATTCTCATAATGTTTTTCTACCACTTTTTTATCTTCTTTCGGTGCAACCGTTTGGCTTGTATTGTTTCCTTGTACTGCAACTGCTTTCGATTTACATGAAATTACGGCAACAGACAGCAATAAAACTGATATATATCTTTTCATTTGAATTTTCTTTTATTTTTTCTTTTTTAATAATTCATTAGCCTTCAAAAAGTATTCCTCTTTTTTCTTGGCATCTCCCAATCCATTATACGCTTCTCCTAATTGAATATTAAAATTTGCTTCCAATTTTGCATCATCAACAACATAATCAAGTCCCATTTCTAAAACAGTTTTAGCATTTTTAAACTGCTTCGTCTGATTACTTCCCAAACCAGCATAATAATAAAACTGTGCCTGACTCGGATAAACTTCAATCAGCATCATCGCTCTTTTGGTCATTAAATCGTATTGTTTAACCTGAGAATATGCTTCTAACAATAACATATTCGTTTCAAGATCTGTATCTGAATGTGCTTTTAAATCTTTTTCATAATATTTAATTGCATTTTCGAACTGACCTTTGCTATGATAAAATTTTCCAATTTCTTTTGCAACATCTACTTCTTTATCGTTATCAAAATAAGAGATTGCTTTTTCTAAATCTGGTGAATACTGTGGATTTTTGTTTACAAAAATCAAAAATTCATTCAACGTTCTATGTTTAATTTTTGAATCAATTTTTGAGCTTGCTAAAATCACATTCATCGATTTTATAGCTTTATCTGCTTGATTTGCATCTAAATAAGTTTTAAACAAACTTACTTGAGCCCATTCTGAATTCGGAATTTCTTTTGCCAATTGTTTGGCCACTTCTAAAGACTTCTCATTTTCATTATTTTTCGAATACAAAAGAATTAGATTCAAATAATTTGATTCTTCTTTTGGATCTTTTTTAATCTGCTGAATCAGATTGTCAATTTCTGCATTTTGATATTTTCCTTGCGATAAAATCTGCGCTTTATAAATTTCACGATCAGAAGATTTTCCAAACTTATCATTCATTTCGTTTATCGCTGTTAGCGCTTTATCATACTGATTGGTAATCATGTACAACGAAATCAAATCGTCTTTGTATTCTTCATCAAAAACAATAATTTTTTGAATGATTTCAATCGCCAAAGCATAATTTTTCGTCTCATAACTTACATCGTAAATTCCGAGCCAAAACCATTTATTTTTAGGATCAAGCTGTGTTGCTTTTTCAAAAGCATCTTGCGCATTTTGATATTGTTTAAGCGCTAGATAATTTTTGCCTAATTCAAAATAAGCGACTGCGTCATTGGGTTTTAGTTTTATACATTTTTCCAATGACACAATTGCTTTATCGTAATTTTCGATTCCTTTTTGTTTTAATGATTCATAAAATGAGTCTTGATATTCGTCTGTTGCCATAGCAATGTCTTCGGGTTCTGTCTGAGCAAAAACCGAAAACGATGTGCTAAAAAAAGCAACGAGCAAAACTGTAAAAACTCTTTTTCTAATCATTTGGAAAAATACATTTTAAACAAAAACGAAACTTTCTTCTTTTTTGTTTTATTCTAAAACAGCGTAATCACCAATACTAATACTAGTAAATTTACCGTCGTAACTTACGTGATTTCCGATCATTGCATTATCTAAATCAGCATTTTTGATTTGAGAATATGTCTGAATTAAACTGTTTTTGATTGTACTGTCTGTTACATGACATCCATTTCCTAAAGAAACATTTGGACCAATAGTTGTGTTTTTCAAGACAACATTTTCTCCAATATAACAAGGTGGAATAATGGTTGAATTTTCCAATTTCACACCATAATCTACTAAGTGCTCTCCATCGTTATGAAGAAAACCTAGCATTCTTGTATTGGTTTCAACAGTAACATCTTTGTTTCCGCAATCCATCCATTCGTCAACGCTTCCAGTTTTGAAAACTTTTCCGTTAGCCATCATCGCTTTAATACCATCATTAATCTGGTATTCTCCACCATTTTGAATGTTATTATCCAAAACATTTTGAAGTTCATTTCTTAAAACTCCAACTTCTTTAAAATAATAAATTCCGATAACCGCTAAGTCACTAACAAATTCTTTTGGTTTTTCAACCAATTCTACGATTTCATTATTTTGGTTTAGTTTTACAACACCAAATGCTTCTGGCTGTTCAACTTGCTTTACCCAAATTACAGCATCTGCTTCTGGATCTAACTCAAAATCTGCTCTAATTAAAGTATCTGCGTACGCAATTACCGCTGGTCCAGAAAGAGAATCTTTAGCACACATAATAGCGTGCCCAGTTCCTAGAGGTTGATCTTGACGATAAATTGAAGCTTTTGCTCCTAATCCTTTAGCCAAATCTTCTAAACTTTTTACAACATCATCTCCAAAAAAAGCTTCGTCTCCTAAAATAAAAGCTACTTCTTCAATTGGTTCTTTTAATATTTTGGCAATATCTTCAACTAAACGGTGTACAATAGATTTACCTGCAACAGGAATTAATGGTTTTGGAACAGTTAATGTATGAGGCCTCAATCTCGATCCGCGGCCTGCCATTGGCACAATTATTTTCATTCTTTATTTGATTTTATAAGAAGATTTGAAAAAATCTTCGTGGGGTTTGGTCTTTCTTTTTTTGTTCTGTTTACTTCAGAAATTTATTTTACTCCAGTGCTTCCGAATCCTCCTTCGCCTCTTGATGTTTCAGAAAGCGTTTCAACTTCGATCCATTCAGCTCTTTCGTGTTTTGCAATAATCAACTGTGCAATTCTCTCGCCATTTTCAATTACAAAATCGTCATTAGATAAATTTACTAAAATTACACCAATTTCGCCTCTGTAATCTGCATCAATAGTTCCAGGCGAATTCAAAACTGTTACACCTTTTTTTGCCGCAAGGCCGCTTCTTGGTCTAACTTGCGCTTCGTAACCAATTGGTAATTCGATAAAAAGTCCTGTTTTTACAATCGCTCTCTCTAAAGGTTTTAACGTAATTGTGTCAGAAATATTGGCACGTAAATCCATTCCTGCAGAAGCAATTGTTTCGTAGTTTGGTAAATCGTGCTGAGATTTATTGATTATTTGTATTTTCATTTTCTAAATAAATATTTTTTATAAGTGTCTTATTTTCTTTTCATTATTCCTTTTATAGTATCTTTTTCAAAATGATAAACCAAATACATAAAGGCTAAAAGAAGCGGAATTCCAACATAATATTTTTCTCTAAATCCGTAAAACGAGATAATCGAAAATAATATAGAAACTCCTAAATAAGCGCCAATTTTATTCATGTCATAAGGAATTGGATAATATTTGTTTCCTAAAACATAAGAAATAAGCATCATGCTTCCGTAAGCCGAAATGGTTGCAATTGCAGAACCATAATAACTGTATTTTGGAATTAAAAGATAATTTAAAACCAAAGTTACAATCGCGCCAACTATAGAAATATAGGCTCCAATTTTTGTTTTATCTGTTAGTTTGTACCACACAGATAGGTTATTATAGATTCCTAGAAAGAAATTTGCCAAAATAATTAATGGTACCACTTTCATTGCTTCCCAATAAGATTTATTGTCTAATAAAAGGTATTTTAGAACATCAGCAAAAACAATTACGCCTAATAAAATTAGAGATCCCAATATCACAAAGTATTTGGTAATTACTGCATAAGTTTGTGGCGCATTTTCATTTTTAGCATGGCTGAAAAAGAAAGGCTCAATTCCTAATCTGAAAGCTGTAGCAAAAAGAACCATAAATAATCCTAATTTGTAACAAGCAGAATAAGCACCAACTTCAGATTTTGCTAAATTTTCTGGAAGTAAATAACCTAAAAGGATTTTATCAAAATGTTCGTTTACTGCAAATGCTAATCCAGCAACCAAAATAGGAAGTCCGTATTTCATCATTCTTCTCCAAAGTTCTGGATCGAATTTTCGTCCAAGCGAAAGATAATTTGGAGAAAGAACTATAAATGTCGCCAAACTTGCTAAAAGATTTGCAATGAAAATATACGCGATTTGAAAGTTTTCTACATATAAATTGTCCCAAACAGAACCTGGGTTTTCTGCCGCCAAAGTAGGCAGATACATTAAGAAGAAGATATTAAGCAAAAGATTTATAACTACATTTCCAATCTTGATTGCCGCATAAACCATTGGTCTTTGGTTGGCTCTTAATTTAGAAAACGGAATTAAAACCAATGCGTCTAAAACCAAAATCCAAACGGTATACGTAATATATTGAACATCAACCTCTGCAAGATTGGCTAGAGTATTCCTAAAAATTAAAGCAACAAAAAGAAAGATAATTGAAGTCCAAAATATTGAAATTGTAGAAGTTGCAATTACATTTTTCTTATCATCTTCGGCACTATAAAATCTAAAAAAAGCCGTTTCCATTCCGTAAGAAAGAACTACGTTAAAGAAAACCATCCAAGATAATACAATTGAAACTTCACCATACTCTGCTGTTGGTAAAATTCCTGTATATAATCTCACTAATAAAAAACTTAGCATTCTTGGTAAAACTGTCGCCAGACCGTAAATTGCTGTTTGCTTAAATAGATTTTTATATAATCCCAAAATATAATTATAATAGTGTTTGTAAGACAAAAATAACCATTTCTTTTGTTTAATGGTGTTTTTGTTGAAGCAATAAAATAAAGTTCTGTTTGTTTTTAAACAGTCATTTTCTTTTCGTCCAAAATTTTTACAAAATGAAACCCTCTTGGCGCGTAACCTTGATTGTAGTAAAATCTATGAGCTCCAAAATTTCCTGTAAAAGCATCTAAAACAATGCTGCTGCAATTTAATTCCATTGCTTTTTTCTCGACATAATCGGTAAGCAATTTTCCAATTCCTTTAGAACGGTGATCTGGATTTACAACAAAATTATCTATTTCTAGATATTTTCCAGTCCATAATTTTGTTGCAGACCAACAACCTGTAAGTCCTACACAAATATCATTTTCAAAAACAGCAATTTGAGTATAGTTGTGTGGAAGCATCTCGGAAAGAAAAGATTCATATTTTTCTAAAGTTATATTTGGATATAGAAATCTAATTGTACCTATTTGAGCTAACATTTCACGAATGGTAGTAAGTTCTTTTATAAGTTGTTGATTCATTGCAGTTTGCTTTAATATAATCAAAAATAATTAATTTCTTAGTTAATAGTTATATAATTAAAAATCAAAGACATGTGAAATATATAAATTAGACATGAAAATTATGTAACTTTTTTTAGACAGTCTTTTCCTAAATTTGTTTCACAGGGATTGAGAAAGCTAAATACAACCCTTATAAAAAAGGAAGCACTGGGACTAATAAAGCTTGTTTGTTCCCATAAAAGACAAAGCATAAGGGATTGATTCAGCTGTATTGTAACCCTAATAAAAACAGAGCACTGGGACTGATAAAGCTTGTTTGTTCCCATAAAAGACAAAGCAAAAGGGATTGATTCTGCTGAAATGTAACCCTCAAAAAAACAGAGCATTGGGATTAATAAAGCTAGTTTGTTCCCATGAAAGACAAAGCACACAGAGTTATCTGTCTATTTTTATAAAATGGTAGTGATTCTCAACTTTTGAATAATTTGAGAATCACCATTTTATAAAATTATTTTTAAAAAAGAAAACTTCCAATAAATAAAAAGCCAGCAAATGCTGGCTTTTTATTTTATATATAATGGAATTGATTATCCATTTAAAGCTTCTGCTCCACCAACAATTTCCAAAATCTCACTTGTAATCGCAGCTTGACGAGCTTTGTTATAAGTTAATTTCAATTGGTTTCTTAATTCAGTAGCATTATCTGTTGCTTTGTGCATAGCAGTCATACGCGCTCCGTGTTCAGAAGCAAATGAATCGCGGATACCTTTATATAATTGTGTTTTTAAAGACTTAGGAATTAAAGTCAAAACAATTTCTTCTTTTGAAGGTTCAAAAATATAATCTCCAGCAGTAGAAGCTGTTTTGTCAGAATTAATAGGCGCTAGCGGTAAAAATTGCTCTACTTGAACAATCTGAGTTGCTGCATTTTTAAATTGATTGTAAACCAACTCAATTCTATCATAATCTCCAGATAAAAATTTCTCAGTCAAATTATCTGCAATTCCAGCAACATTTTCAAAAGTTAAATGATCAAAAATTGCATTATGATGACCGTGAACTTTATGAGTTTTGCTTAAAGCATCATTTCCTTTTTTACCAATAGCAAAAACATCAACTTGCTTTCCAGCGTAAAATTCAGTACGATTTTTAATCTCTTTAATAATATTTGAATTGAAAGCACCACATAAACCTCTGTTTGAAGTTATCGCTACTAACAATACTTTTTTTACTTCACGTTGTGTCGTGTAATCTCCTCCAACTTCACCTTCAAGTGTAGAAGAAAGATCTTGCAATAACTCCGTTAATTTCTCGGCATAAGGACGCATTGCAGTGATTGCATCTTGTGCTTTCTTAAGCTTTGCAGCAGAAACCATTTTCATAGCCGATGTAATCTGCATCGTCGATGAAACGGAAGTAATTCTATTACGGATTTCCTTTAAATTTGCCATGTACTATTGTTGTTGGTTGTTAGTCGTTGGTTGATAGTTATTTGGATAATTCCAAAAACAATCAACCAACAACCGTCAACTAAAATTAGTTATATTTTGCTGAGATTTCTTTTGCTGCTTTTTCGATAACATCTGTAATGCTGTCATCTAATTTACCAGCTTTCAACGCGTTAAGCGTATCTTTATGCTTATTGTTTAAGTAAGCTAAGAAATCAGCTTCAAATTCTTTTACTTTTTCTACAGGAACGTTTCTTAATAAGTTTTTAGAACCAGCGTAGATAATCGCTACTTGGTTTTCAACTGTGTAAGGATCATTTAAACCTTGTTTCAAGATTTCAACGTTTCTTTTACCTTTTTCAATTACGTTTAAAGTAACAGAATCTAAGTCAGAACCAAATTTAGCAAAAGCTTCTAATTCACGGAATTGAGCTTGGTCTAATTTTAAAGTTCCAGAAACTTTCTTCATAGATTTAATTTGAGCATTACCTCCAACACGAGATACAGAGATACCTACGTTAATTGCAGGACGAACCCCAGAGTTGAACAAATCTCCATCAAGGAAAATCTGACCATCTGTAATAGAAATTACGTTTGTTGGGATATATGCAGAAACGTCACCAGCTTGAGTTTCGATAATTGGTAAAGCAGTTAATGAACCGCCACCTTTTACGATAGATTTGATAGAATCTGGTAAATCGTTCATGTTTTTAGCGATACCATCATCAGCGATTACTTTACAAGCACGCTCTAATAAACGAGAGTGTAAGTAGAAAACGTCTCCAGGGTAAGCCTCACGTCCCGGTGGTCTTCTTAATAAAAGAGAAACCTCACGGTAAGCAACAGCTTGTTTAGATAAATCATCATACACAATAAGTGCAGGACGACCAGAATCTCTGAAATACTCTCCAATTGCAGCACCAGCAAATGGAGCATAAACTTGCATTGGAGCTGGATCAGAAGCATTAGCAGCAACGATAACTGTATAAGCCATTGCTCCTTTTTCTTCTAACATTTTAGCGATTCCTGCTACAGTTGAAGCTTTTTGTCCAATTGCAACATATATACAGAATACAGGTTTTCCTGCATCGTAAAATTCTTTTTGATTTAAGATTGTATCGATACAAACAGTTGATTTACCTGTTTGACGGTCACCAATTACAAGCTCACGCTGTCCACGACCAACTGGGATCATAGCATCAACTGCTTTTACTCCTGTTTGTAATGGTTCAGTTACTGGCTGACGGAAGATAACACCAGGTGCTTTTCTTTCCAAAGGCATTTCGTATAAGTCTCCACCGATTGGTCCTTTTCCATCAATTGGAAAACCAAGTGTGTTAACAACACGTCCTACCATTTGCTCACCTACTTTAAGAGAAGCAATACGTTGAGTTCTTTTTGCAGTAGATCCTTCTTTAAGTCCAGTTGATGGCCCTAAAAGTACAACCCCAACATTATCTTCTTCAAGATTTAATACGATACCTTCCATACCGTTATCAAATTCTACTAACTCTCCATATTGTACATTAGATAGCCCGTAAACACGAGCAATACCGTCTCCAACTTGAAGTACTGTTCCTACTTCCTCTAGCGTAGCACCAGATTCAAAACCTTCTACTTGCTTTCTTAATATTGCTGAAATTTCAGCAGGTTTGATTTCCGCCATCTTAATTTATAATTTAGACACTTTTTGTGTTATAAAAACTAATTACTTAACTCTCTTTTTAATACTTGTAATCTGTTTGCAACAGAAGCATTGTATTGCTTGTCACCTATTCTCAAAATAAATCCACCGATAATAGCTGGATCTACTATATTTTCAATTGTAATTTTTTTATCAGATAAAGTCGCGATTTTTGCCAAAACTTTAGCCTCTAATTCTGCATCCATAGGAATTGCAGTTGTCACTTTTGCAACTTCAACACCATTGCTTTCATCATATACTTTACTATATTCAACAGCAATTGCATTTAAAATTTCAAATCTTTTGTTTTCGAATAATAATTGAAATAACCCTTTAGTTACACCATTTACATTTGAGAAAACTTCTAAAAGAGCACTTTGTTTAACTTCAACAGTTGTTGTTGGGTTTTCAATAAACGTACTCAATTCTACATTAGTTTCAATTGCATTTGCAATTGATTTCATATCGTTATTTACAGCTTCGGCAACACCTTTAGAGTTTGCTAAGTCCAAAATTGCTTTTGCATAACGAATTGCTGCTCTTGTACTTGCCATAGTCTTAGTTTAACTTTACGTCACCTAACATTTTCTCAACTAATTTAGTTTGAGATTCTTTGTTAGATAATTCTTCTTTCAATAATTTTTCAGCAATGCTTAATGATAAAGTTGAAACTTGAGATTTCAATTCTGCCATAGCAGCGTTTTTTTCGCTTTCGATAGCCGCTTTAGCTTGTTCGATCATTTTTTGACCTTGAGCTTGAGCTTCATTTTTAGAATCAGCAATCATTTTCTCTTTCATTTCGCGAGCTTCTTTTAACATAGCGTCACGTTCTGCACGAGCTTCATTCAAAATTCTTTGGTTATCAGCTTGTAAATTTTGCATTTCTTGTCTTGCATTTTCTGCAGAAAGTAACGCATCTTTAATTCCTTGCTCTCTATCATTTACTGCATCAAGAATTGGTTTCCATGCAAATTTTTTCAACAAGAAAATTAATCCAACAAATATTAATACTTGCCAAAAGAACAAACCGAACTCGAACTGATTTATTAACTTTTCCATTATATAGAATTATAAATTTTAAATTATATCTTTTAAATTGTCTTGAAGAGCAATTTTATTTTTAATGTTTTATTTTTAAAACAATAGTTACAACCAACCGTTGCAACTATTGTTTTTTGTGTTTTAATTAAGCAGCGAATAATGCAGCGAAACCAATACCTTCAATAAGTGCAGCAGCGATAAGCATAGCTGTTTGGATTTTTCCTGAAGCTTCTGGCTGACGAGCGATAGCGTCCATTGCTGAACCACCAATTCTACCAATACCTAATGCAGCTCCGATTACGATTAATCCAGCTCCTACGAAATTTAAACCGTTCATATTTGTATATATTAAAAATTAAACATTCAATTTTGATTTTAGATCTTAGATTATAGACTTTAGATTTTTGCAAATCTAAAATCTAGATTCTGAAATCTAATTTTTAGTGGTGCCCCTCCTCTTCGTGGTGGTGCTCTTCTACTGCTGAACCAAAATAAAGTGCAGACAGCATTGTAAAAATATAGGCTTGTAAAAATGCTACTAGAATTTCTAGTATAGAAAGTACAAATGATAATCCGAAAGATAATGTACTTCCAATCCAGCTTTTAAAGATAAACATCAATCCAATGATACTCATTAATACGATGTGACCCGCAAAGATATTTGCGTACAAACGAATCATTAATGAAAATGGCTTAATGAAAACTCCTAACAATTCAATTGGTGCCAAAATAATTCTCATTGGTTTTGGTACGCCTGGCATCCAAAAAATGTGACCCCAGTAATTTTTATTTGCTGAAATGTTAGTTATTAAGAATGTAAGGATTGCTAAAGAGAATGTAACTGTAAAGTTTCCTGTAGCATTAATTCCTAGTGGAGTTAACCCGAAGATATTTAAAAACAATACAAAGAAGAAAATAGTTAATAAATAACTCATGTATTTTTTATAATGTTTTTCTCCAATGTTTGGAATCGCAACGTCATCACGAATAAAAAGTACTAACGGTTCAAAAATTCTACCAACTCCAGAAGCAATTCCTCCATTTTTAGCATACGATTTTGCTAAACTTGTAAACAACCAAAACATTAGTAAAGCGGCAATCATAATAGAAAGTACCGTTTTTGTAATTGAGAAGTCTAATGGACGAACATTTGTTGGGTGACCAGTTTTTTCGTCTTCAGTAATTGTACCTTTAGCATCTGTTCTGTAAATTTTGCCATCGTGATGATTGATCACATAAAAATTTCCGTTTGACTCAGCTACTTCGTGTCCGTGGTGAAATTTAGAAGAAGAAAAAATATGTAAACCATTATCCCAAAGAATTACTGGTAATGGAAAACCATAATATGTACCTGTCTCATCATCTTGTGTTAAAGTAAAATCATGAGAGTCTAATACGTGGTGACCAATAAATGCTTTAATCTTAGATTTAACATCTGTTGGCTCTGCATGATGACCTTCTGCAGCACCTTCATGGGCTACTTCAGTTTGAACATGCGTTGAGTCTTTTTCAGTATTTGAAAAACTCATTAGTGGAAGACAAGCTACTAAAGCTGCAAGAATAAATCTGAGTGGTTTGTTTGAAATCACCATATCTGTGGAAAATCTTATTTTTTACGTTTCTAAAATTTGGTGCAAAGGTACATTTTTTATTAATATTCAAAAGGATATGAAAAATTATTTTTAAACCTTGTTTTAAAGAATTGTTATTTTAACGCTTTTCATTTAATAATCGGGCAGTTAAAAGCGTCTGAAATAACAAAAACAGAAGAAATGTTATAAAAAAATTAGTTTTTTCAACAGAGCCGTGAGAAATGTTGCTTGATAAAATCGGTCGCAAAAATCCGTAGTAAATAAACATTTGAACAAAAGTTCCCAACATAAAGAACATTCCAATACTATCAAATTTATCCGTTAGGAATTTTAATGTTAGTATTAATAATAAGGTAGAAAAAAATAAAAAGATAAGATACAGCACTTCTAAACTGTAAAAAAAGTTTTGATCTTGAACATTAAAAATAAAGAAAGCTCCTTTATGTATTATATAGGAAGCAAAAGCGAGAATAATTAAATGAAGAACAAGTTTATATTTCTTTAAAAACATCTTTAATTTTTTTTGCAAAGATGCGATATTATTTAAAGCCGTTTTTAAACTTTATTTACCTTGTTTTATTAATCTCATTTACCTGACGGATAACATTATATAGTGCTAATGCAACTCCAACCATAACAAGTATCTTATTATAGTAAACTTTTTCGCTTGGATGATTTTCGTCTAACCAGGTACCGAGATAAGAAAACAAAAATATAATAACACCCATTTGAATGGGAATATTAATGAGTGCTATCCATTTATTTCCTCTATTTTTATTCGGCTCCTTTTCCATCTTCTAACATTATTACCTGATTTGAATGGGCAAGCATGGTACAGGTTGCAGTGAAGTCAGCTCCTGGTTCTATTGAAAGCTTTCCTACTGCTACTTCTCCATGAATTTGAGCAGTCGATTTGATATTAAGGATTTCCAGAACTTTTATTTTTCCGTGAAATTCTCCTTCAATATCGGCATTGTTACAGATTATTTCTCCTTTTACAGATCCCTTCGCGCCAATTACGATTTTGCCTTGAGAAGTAAAATTTCCAATCAATTCGCCGTCTAATCTAAAATCGGCTTTGGATACAATGTCTCCTATTATTGATGTTCCTTCTACAATTCTATTCGTTTTTCCTAATTGTTCAGTTCCGTTTTTTTTTACTTTTTCAAACATGGCGGTTAAGATTTAAGGGGCTTTTGGGGTCAAGTATGCGTCTAGATTTTTTTTAATCTGTACAATTTTATAATTATCAGTTGATATAATAATTGCTGGATCTGCAATTTTATATTTTTTATCATCTCTAAAAACGCCTGCAATATCTTTAGCGTAAGCTTCTGACTTTAAACCATGAATAACTACAAAACTTTCCGTTTTATTGTATTTGTCTAAAGACGTTGTTAATCTCTCGTAATTTTCTACCAACAAAAAGACTCTAATTGCTTCTTCGATTTTTTTAACCGTTTTTGTATCCGTATTAGCAACTTTATATAAAATCTTCCAATTTTTGTTGTCAACATCTGTAAAAGCTAATTTTTCTAAAATTGGAACTTGTTTCTCCAAATTTTCTCTAGCACTTTTTCCTTCTTCACTATTCGGATAATTATCGGCGACATTTTCTAAACCTTTTTTATAAGCTTCCAAACCATTTACTTTTCCTAAAGTATTCGCTTTTAATAATTCGTATTTAGAAACAATATCATCTCCTGAATATTGATTAATTAAATTATCGATATTCGCCAAGACTTCATCAAATTTTTCTTCTTCAAAAAGTTTATACCATTTATAATACTCTTTGTCGGGACTCGAACTTGAATCGTCTGATTTATTATTTAAAATCTGGGCATATCTCGAATCTGGGTATTTAGACGAGATTTCAGTTTTCATTGCTTCTGCTTTTGCCGGATCTGTAATTTGATAGATTTTATACAAATTATACATCGATGGCAATACTAGCTTTTCTTCTGGATTGTTTTTTAATAACTGCTCCAATTTGTCACTGGCCAATTTATATTCTTTAAACTTCTCCTTATATATAAGTCCTAATTGATAATATGAAAAATTACGTTCTTTGCCTATGCTATCCATAGCTGCTTGAGTTGTTGGAAGCTGTTTTACATAATAAGCAACTGTATATTTTTCTACAACAACCGTATCTGCTATTGCGTTTGCAATTTCTTGATTTTTAATTGTATCGTTTAGTGCTGCATCATTTGCAGATTTTACTCCTGCCAATCTCCAATTACCACCTAAAGTTCGGCTTCCCCACATTTTTTTAAATTGCAGTTTTCCGTAAGCAACTGTTGTTGGGTTATAAAAATAAAATGTGCTTACATTATCATTAGAACCTGGAGGCACACCAACTAATTCAGGAACTGAAGATTTACCTAAAGATTGCGGATTAACTGCTCCGTTTCCAGAAACTTCTGCCTGAGAGTTTAAATCAATATTGACTAATCTCTCTCTTTCTTTTTCTTCTGAAAGTTTTTTAGCTTCGTCTTTCTTTTTTAGTTCAGCAATATAGTTTTCAAAATAAATTTTCTTTTCTGTTGCTGGCAAGTTGTAAACCTTAATAATACTGTCATTACGTTTTGCGATTGCTTCGTATTTTATTACTTCATCAAGGTTTTTTCTGTTTTTTTCAATAAAAGCGTATTCTCTAGTTTTAGGATCTAGCTTAACCAAAGTACTGTCATAATACTTTGCTGCCATTATATATTCTGTATTTTTAAAATACATGTTTCCGATATTTCTATAAGCAGAAGCCATTAAATATGGATCTTTTGATTTTCTTGCTAATGATTTGTTATAGAAAACGAGAGCGTTTTTATTATCTTTTCTTTTATCATAAAAATTACCCATCTCATAAAAAAGCACATCATAATAAGGACGGTTTTCACGATCTGCAACTAACTTATTGTACATTTTTAAGAAAATTGTATCGTTTCCGTTTTCATAATCATACATCTGAGCTTTCTTTGCATAAGCATGCATCATGTATTTACGATCTGCTTTTCTGTTTAAATCAATTACACCATCATAAAAATAATTAGCGCTGTCTCTTTTTCCTTCTGCTTGGTACATTTGTCCCAAAATAAAACGATATCTAGCGCGTTCCTCATTTTTTCTGGTAAACTGTTCTGCAATTCTTAGTTTAGCAACGGCACTGTCTTTTTGTTCTAAATTCAGAAATGCTTCAGCCAAGAGAGCATTTGCATCGGCAAAAGTCTGTTTGTCTAAATCTGTTTTTTTAAGTAAAATTTTAATGTTTTTAAGAGCAATTGCATCGTTTCCTAAACGCATATTGGTCTTTTCTCTCCAGATTTTTGCGATGTAAATATTATTGCTTTCTGGGTATTTGTACAGAATATAATTGAATGCCTCAATCGCAGGAATAAAGCGTTGATCGTAATATCTCGCTTTTCCTAACATCAGATACGCTTCGTCAATCTGCCAGTTTCTCTCTCTTCCACCAATATTCATGGAGTGTTTCTGAATCGCTTTTGTAGCTTTTGTCTCTGCTTTTTCAAAATCAGGATTTTTGGCTTTTTCTCCTTCAGAAAAATTTTCGTCGAACTGCATTTTTTCTATTGGCAGAATTTTCCAAAAATTATCTTGATTATTGGCTTGAATAGACTGAAGACCTTTATCTAAGCCAATTCCTCCATTGTACAAAATATTATATTTGGTTCCGACAGAATGCGAACTTCTAGCCAAAAAAGTGTTTTTTTTGGTAGAACAAGCTATCAAAAGCAATAAAAAAACGAGAGTAAAACTATATTTAAGAGTATTCTTTTTCAATAGAAAAGAGTTTAAAACAGATAACTACTAAAAATCAGTTTTAGTATATTCATTTGTAAAAATACGCTTCTTTTTGAAATATAGAAATGCTATACCGCAAAAAACAATTCTAGTTCCTGCAAGGTCTCTTTTGAAGTCTGAATATCTTTTACAATTTCGCCTTTATTAAGCGCCACTATTCGATCGCAAACTTCAACAGTATGTTGCAAATCATGACTTGAAACTAAAACTGTTACATTTGGATTTTCTGCCAATTCTTTAATAATTTTTTTCAATCGGCTAACAGTTGTCGGATCCAAATTTGCAAAAGGTTCGTCTAAAATTACAACTTCTGGATTTCCAATAAGCGTTGCAATAATTCCAACCTTTTTCTGGTTTCCTTTTGATAAATCTCGAAGGTATTTTTTGTTCTTTAAAATCTCTCCATTAAAAAATTCTTCATGTTTTGCCAATAATGCATCTACGTCTGCTTTATTCTGATTGCGCAAATCTCCAATAAAGTAGAAATATTCTTCTGGTGTTAAATATCCGATAAGGAAATTTTCATCTAAAAATGAACCAGTAAAAGATTTCCAGTTTTCGCTTGTATTTACCTGAATATCATTGCTTTTTATATATCCGGTTGTAGGTTGAATAAGATCCAAAAGTAAGCTGAAAAAAGTTGTTTTTCCTGCTCCGTTATTTCCGACCAATCCGAAACTTTGTCCTTTTGGAATTTCAAGATTGCTAATGTTTAAAACTGTTGTTCCGTTATATTTTTTTGAAAGTTGATTTACTTGTATCATAATAATTTTAGATTTGTGAGTGTAGATTTTAGATTAAAAACACTCTTTTTTATAATTGTTTTATAGTCAACTGGTTTCATTTTCAAATTGACTCATTCTCTAATTATCTAATTAATTCTTTTGTTTGTAAGCACTTATCGTACTGTATTTTTCAATTTTGTATCTTTTTTCAATTAAAGAAAATACCTTTTCTTTAAATACAAATCCAAGAATACCGGCGCCGGCTACTAAAGCCAAACCAATCATTTTGTCTCCAAAATAAATTCCTAATCCATATAAGGCCACTGGCAATAAAATTTTAGGCAAAGACAAAAGCATGGCGCTTGCATTAAAAGCTTTTTTATCTCCAAAAGCTCCGCCTGCATTACTCAAATCAATCGGTGTTTTAGTGAAAGCGCCACCTAAAAGAACCAAATGAGAATTTACACCTATATTATAAATCGCTCCAACAACAATAGTTAGATAAACTTCCCATCCGTAAAAAAGATAAAAAGATGCCAGTATTGTCGAGGCAAATGTTGCAATAACAATAAGCCACCATTTTGAAGTGATATAATTTCTGTACGGAATATTCTGAGTCATCATTAATTGGTAATATGAACTATCCCAACTCGGAACAAATTGACCAAAGACAAATAGAAATCCTCCTGAAACAAATATTCCGGCAAAAATATGCATCATCGCTGGCTGATGTGAGTTTCCGAAAAAAATCAATCCGTAAAATAAAAAGACAACGCTCATAATAATTGTCGTTTTCGATCTTTTATTTCTTTTAATAAGTTTAATATCATTTTTAAGGAATGTCCCCAAAGTTCCAAACTGATTAAGCCAAGTAAGATTTTCTGTTGAAGCTTCATCCTGTTTTACAGAAAGTCCTGCATCTAGATATAAATTGTTTTTAAAATATTTAAAAGTATAAATATGCAATCCGATTAATACCAATATTGGTATTAAAAACACACCTTCTATATCATAAAAGTTTTGGAAAAACGGAGTCGTAAACAGCGTGATATCAAACAATTTATAATATTGTGCTCCTCCGAAAGCCAAAATAACAACAACAAACAAAGCAAACAATTTGTCGATATTACTTAAAATAATGTTCAGGAAATTATTGATATAAATGAATGCCATAATTCCTAAATGCCAGAAAACAATTCCGACAACATCGTATCCGTTTAAAATTAGTACAATCGAAAACGGAATAAAAAATAAAGCATGAACCCAATTAAAAAATGACAGCATCGTTTTTCCTAATGAAAAATGAACAATTGTCGGTTTTTGAAAAGGCATTATCAATAACGGTTTAATATTTAAAACAGGAATTGATTGCAATAATAATCGGATTACCAGATCGAACAAAAAATAATAAACTAAAAATTTGTTGACTGTTACCAATGGTTCTAATTTCATATCCTTTAGAACATAAAATGCCCCAACGCCCATTCCGATAAAAATCACTGAAAAATAGATCATGAAAAAACCTATTAGAATTTTCATTGCCAGGTTTTTACCAAATGATGCCGATCGAATGAAAGCTTTCCATTCAAGGTAAATAAACTTCTTAATCATGGTTTATGGTTTTAGTATTTTTGTAGTAAGAGATCAAATGTAGGAAAACGTTACAAAAAAAGTTAAAAAAAATAATTTAGTGCTAAACTTTTAATAGTGGTTTGCTACTTTTGCATAAAAATTCTATCATGCCTTCATTCTTAAAACTTATAATTAAAGAGGTTAAACGCGAAACTGCAGAGGCTGTTTCTGTACTTTTTAATGTTCCCGAAGAACTAAAACCAGACTATAAATTTATAGCTGGTCAATATATAAATTTAAAATTAACACTTGATAACCAAGAAATTAGACGCGCTTATTCTATTTGCTCAGCTCCAGATAGCGGCGAATTAAGAATTGCTGTTAAAGCGGTAAAAAATGGTCTTTTTTCTCAGTTTGCCAATACAAGACTAAAAGCAGGTGATGTTCTTGAAGTAGGTCAGCCGGAAGGTAAATTTACTTTTGAACCAGATGCAGAAAGACAAAAAAACTATGCAGCCTTTGTTGCAGGAAGCGGAATTACGCCTGTTCTTTCTATCATAAAATCAGTTTTAAAACATGAGCCAAAAAGTTCATTTGTATTAGTTTACGGAAATAAAACTCCTGAAAACACTATTTTTCATCAAGAACTTCACGATCTACAATTGCAATATGTAGGAAGATTTTTTGTTCATTATGTATTCAGTCAAGCAAAAGCTGAAAATGCTTTATTTGGAAGAATTGAAAAATCGACTGTTAATTTTGTTTTGAATAACAAACACAAAGAACTTCAGTTTGATAAATTCTTCTTGTGTGGACCAGAAGAGATGATTAACACTGTTTCTAATGTTTTAAAAGAGAAAAACGTAAAAGAATCTGCTATTAAATTTGAGCTTTTTACTTCTTCTTCTGAAGAACACGCAATTCAAGGTTCTCAAGAAGGACATACAAAAATTACGGTTTTGGTTGATGATGAAGAAACTACTTTTGAAATGTCTAAAAAACAGACTATTCTTGATGCGGCTCTAAAACAAGGTGTTGACGCTCCTTATTCTTGTCAAGGCGGAATCTGCAGCAGCTGTTTAGGACGTGTAACTGCAGGAAGCGCAGAAATGACTAAAAACTCAATTTTAACAGACAGCGAGATTGCCGAAGGTTTAATTTTAACTTGTCAAGCACATCCAACTTCTGAAACTATTTATGTTGATTACGACGACGTATAGTCTGTTAAATTCCAATATTAAAAAATCCAAATTCCAAGTTTTCAATTAGGATTTGGATTTTTTTTATAATCAAGCGAAATTATTTGTTAAAGTTGTCATTGCAGTAAAAACAAAATTAAGCCGAAAATTTGCTTATTTTTTATTATATTAGAGGTGAAATTATGGCAATCGCAAAATCTTCGATTTGTAGAGCTAAATCAAATTTGTCAAACATTTAAAACATTAAATATCATGACAGCTCACGTACAACACTTTCATCTATATCTATTTATTATGCTTTTTGTAACTGCTTCGCTATGCGTTGTGGCAGTTATCATAAAAATGAAAAACAGAAAAGGCCCTAAATTGCTCGAAAAAGAAAAATACAATTCGACTCTAACCGATAAAATGGTAGAAGTAGAAAACACAGATTCTAATGTTTTTAATATCTGGCCTTATGTAAGTAGACTTAAATCGGCTAAAATTTTATCTAAAAAAATCAAAGACAACGACTTAGTTTATAAGATTTATAGAGATTCAACAGAAAAGTTTGAACATATTCTATTATCAACTGAAGACAAAAAAAACTTTGTTACGATTATAGTTAACAAAAAAAGAAAAAAAACAATTGGATATTCTATTCTTGATTCTGATGAAAAATATGAATTAAGAAGCAATATTGCCTAAAGATTGAAACCACTTCTATAAAGAAGTGGTTTTTATTTTTTAATAAAGTTGTTCAACTATTTTATTAATAATATTTTCAGGTAAAATCGTTCTCATCGCATCTTCATAACCTTCCACAACTTTATTTCCATATACAGAAGTTGGCAGTTTTGGATATTGATTTCGGTCTGAAGTCAATGCGTTTTCTAGCTTTTGATTAAAAGGTAAAAATCCTGCGTAAGGATGCGTTGCGCCCCAAAGCGAAATTACTTTTACTCCAAGCATTGCTGCAATATGTGCATTTCCAGAATCCATAGAAAGCATTACGTCGAGATTGCTAATTAATTGCAATTCCTGCTGAAATTTAATTTTTCCAGCCATATTAATCACATTTTCAAAAGGCTGCGAAATTGAATCTAAAATTTCGATTTCTTTTTTTCCTCCGCCAAAAAGTAAAATTTTGTATGAAGAATTCTCAGCTAATTTTGCAATTACTTCTTTCATTAAATCTAAAGGATAAACCTTAGAATCGTATTGAGCAAAAGGTGCAATTCCGATTAATTTTGAATTTTTATTTCCGATAATTTCAAGAATATCAGCACTTAAAACTGCTTTTTTTGGAAATGTTGTCCCGACGCTTCGGGAGGATAAATCTAAAGGAAAACCAAGTTGTTCAAACACTTTTGAGTGTCTTTCGAACATCGTTGGCAATTGTTTGAAAATTTTATTTTCAGCTCTCGTTAATTCTTTTTTCCCTTCACGACCTTTATCAACGGTTGCTCTTTTTTTTCCGCTTAAAGCGAAAAGTAAGCTCACAACTTTAGAACGTAAAACATTATGAAGATCTGCAAAAGCATCGATATTCAGTTTTCGAACATCTTTATATAAACGTAAAAGCCCTAGAAATCCTTTATGTCTTTCTTTTTCATCAAAAGCAAAAAACTCCAGATTCGGAATTCCGTCAAAAAAAGGTTTGAAAAATGGTCTTGAAATAACGGTCAGTTTTACCGTTGGATATTGTTTTACAAAAGCTCGTAAAACAGGAACCGTCATGGCGACATCTCCCATTGCGGATAGTCTCATGACGGCTATATGTTTGATTTTGTTGTTGGACAACTCTGCCAAATTATTTTTTATTTTGATATAAAACTGGGTTCAATTCATCGTCGTTGTACATTTTCATTTGTTTGTACACTTTCATGAATTTTTCTCCGCTTTCAATATCTGTCAATAATTCTTCAATTGCTGTAGATAAATCTGTTCTTTGTTCTAAAAGTACGTTTAATTTTTCTTGACATTTATCTCTATGTTCTTGAGAAGCTTCTGGACGAGTTGCTTCTTCATGCATGTGATAAATTTTTAAAGCCAAAATAGACAATCTGTCAAATGCCCAAGCTGGACTTTCAGAATTGATTTTTGCTCCGTCTTTAGCTTTTATGTTGCTGTATTTTTGCAAAAAGTAGCTGTCGATATATTCTACCATATCTGTACGCTCTTGATTTGATGCATCAATTCTTCTTTTTAAAGTTAAAGCAGCAACTGGATCAATCTGCGGATCACGGATAATATCCTCAAAATGCCATTGAACGGTATCAATCCAATTTTTTAGATATAACAAATGCTCGAACTTATCTTTTGGATAAGGATTATTAATCGGCTGATCAACATTATCAAATTGATGATAATCTTTGATACTTTGCTCGAAAACAGAATATGCTAATTTTGAAAACATGTATTTATTTTTTTAGAGTTACAAAGATACTTTTTATACTTTTATGCTACGAAAAAAAGCAATTATTTTTCGTTTTCTAAACTTTATCCGTTAATAAATTTATATTTCATCATGAAAATTCACTATATATCTGAAAATAACAGCGTTCTTAACCATTTTTTAGGTCAAATTAGAAATGTTAATGTCCAGAATGACAGTATGCGTTTTCGCAGAAATATTGAACGCATTGGAGAAATTATGGCTTATGAATTAAGCAAAATTTTACCTTATAAAGATGTTGAAATCCAAACTCCGCTAGGCATCAAGAAAACAACACAAATTGAAACCGATTTAGTTTTATGCCCGATTTTAAGAGCTGGTTTACCGCTTCATAACGGCTTTTTAAATTATTTTGATCATGCAGAAAATAGCTTTGTTTCGGCTTGCAGATTTCATCCAAATAATGATGATGAATTCGAAATTTTAGTTGAATATCAAGCTATTTCAAACTTAAACAATAAAACCGTTTTACTTCTTGATCCAATGTTGGCAACTGGACAATCAATTGTTGCTGTTCATAAAAAGTTGATGGAAAACGCTACTCCAACAGAATTTCATATTGTTGTTGTTATTGCTGCTCCGGAAGGAATTGCTCATCTTGAAGAAAATCTTCCAGAAAATTGTCATTTATGGGTTGCTTCTTTGGATGAAAAACTAAACGAGAAAAATTATATTGTTCCTGGTCTTGGCGACGCTGGCGATCTAGCTTACGGAAGTAAATTATAGTTGCGAGAAAAAAGTAAATAAACTGCATAATATCAGTACATAATATACAATTTCGTTATTCAATTTTTGTTGCATATATTCTACATGACTTGCTGCCATAATAGTTAATGGAGCAATACTGAAAAGCAATAAATCATTGCTTTTGTTTGGTGAAATAATGAAAACCAAGACAGCAATAAAAAAGTAAGCTACCACTTTTTTGTATGAAGAATGAACAATCTGTGGTCTATTTGATAAAGTCATCAGCATAGAAGTAACAAAAAACAAAGCAACTGCTGTATAGATTGAAAGTGCTGCGTTTTCGTAATTATTTTTAAAATAATCAATCTTAAAATCGATTACAGCTCTTTCATTAAAAAAAGCTACGACATCAATATTGAAAATTAAAGAGGTCATATAGAATAAAATTGCCACAGCTAAAAATGCGATAAATGGCAAAACCCAGTTTCTATAATCGCGTGAAACGTGAAAAACAATTGATATATAAACCAATATCAAGAATAAAATACTCCAAAATTGAAATAAAGAAGCTACAAAAACCCAAAATGCTGCATCAAATATTTTTTCTTTTGAAGCTTTTAAAGATTGTAACGAAACCAATCTTCGAAGCGCCAGCAAAATAAAAAAATTGGCGTAAATAACATTTGGATTGTTGAATATTGTCGGGAAAAATAAAAGAAATAATAAATAGAAAAGTATCGCGTAACCATTGTCTTTACTGAGTCCGTTCTTTTTTACGATAAAATTAATCATAAAAAAAGAAGCCAAAATAAAGCATAATAAACTCACTTTTTGAAATGCCAAAAAATAAGAACTAACCCAAGAAGGATCTTTAATTTGGAACATAAAAAAGAAAACCAGTATCAAAATTACAACCAACGAATAATTTAATGGCGTAGATTTTTTAAAAACACTTGTTATCATAAGGATATTTTATACTTTTGTGATTGTAAAGATAATACTTGTTTAAAAGGAAAAACCTAACAAGTAGAAAAAAGATTTGGTTTGCCGAATTTTATCTTCAAAGCATTACACAACAATAAATAACATATAATTTTTTAAATTATGAAAGCTTTTTTCGAAGGAATTCAATACTTATTCGTTAACATTTTGTTTGCTCCTCTTGACTTTTTACGTCGTTTGGAATTAATTACATGGTTTGGTGCAAACACTATTAACTGGATTTTCATGATCATCTGCTCTGCTGCAATCGTTTACTGGATTAAACAATTACGTATTTTTGATGATGCTGGAACAGAAAACCAAGATACTACAGCTCATTCATTTTTAAAATAAAAACCAAACCCTTAATTAAAAGGGTTGGTCATTTTTATTTTTAAATTAGATCGAAACCGATATCTTTTCTAAAATACATCTTATCAAAGCTTAGTTTATCTATGTTTTGGTAAGATTTTTTTATGGCCTCTTGGAAATTATCTCCATAAGATGTTACTGCAATTACACGTCCTCCATTAGTAACGACATTTCCGTTGTCTAATTTTGTTCCTGCGTGAAAAACTATAGATTCTTCAATATTCTCTAAACCAGAAACTACTTTTCCTTTTTCGAAATCTTCAGGATATCCGCCAGAAACAACCATAACAGTTGTAGCGCTTCTTGGATCAACTTCTAAATTAAATTCTCCTAATTTTTGGTCTGCAACAGACAAAAACAATTCAACTAAATCTGATTTTAATCTTGGAACCACAACTTCAGTTTCTGGATCTCCCATTCTTACGTTATATTCAATAACAATTGGTTCATTTTTCACGTTGATTAAACCAATAAAAACAAAACCTTTATATTCGATTCCGTCTTTTTGGAAACCTTCGATTGTTGGTTTTACGATACGAGTTTCAATTTTTTCCATCAAAACATCGTCAACATAAGGAACTGGAGAAACTGCTCCCATTCCGCCTGTGTTTAAACCTGTATCTCCTTCTCCGATTCGTTTGTAATCTTTTGCCGTTGGAAGAATTTTATAATTTTTCCCGTCTGTTAAAACGAAACAGCTTAATTCGATTCCGTCTAGAAATTCTTCAATCACAACTTTTGCGCTTGCTGCTCCAAATTTCTCGTGAACCAACATGTTTCTTAATTCTGTTTTAGCTTCTTCAAGATCTTGAATAATCAAAACTCCTTTTCCTGCTGCTAAACCATCAGCTTTTAAAACGTAAGGCGGTTGTAATGTTTCTAAGAAATCGCAACCTTTCTCCACTGTTTCGGCAGTAAAACTATCGTAAGCAGCTGTTGGAATATTATGTTTCATCAAGAATTCTTTCGCAAATTCTTTACTTCCTTCTAATTGAGCGCCTAATTTAGACGGCCCAATAACTGGGATATTTTTTAAACTTTCATCGTTTTTGAAAAAATCGTAAATACCTTTTACCAATGGATCTTCAGGTCCTACGACTACTAAACTTATATTTTCTTTAAGTACTAAAGCTTTAACAGCTTCAAAATCTGTCGCAGAAATTGCCACATTTTCAGCAATTGCAGCTGTTCCTGCATTTCCAGGTACTACAAAAAGTTTTTCGCAAAGCGGACTCTGAGTCATTTTCCATGCAAATGCATGCTCTCTTCCGCCTGATCCCAATAATAAAATTGTCATGGTGTTGTTGTATTTTAGTTGTGGTGCAAAAATAATTGCTTTTGAACGTAAAAAATAATTAAATCTCAAAAACTTAACCTTTAATGTTTAATAGTGAAGGCTAAATATTATTTTTGATGAAAAATTTATCTGCAAATGATTTCTTTATTTGATATTTCTCTTCGATTAAATGGTTTTCCGATAAAGAAAGCTAAATCTGAATTGGAGAAAATTATCAGTTTATCTGAAGAAAAATATATTCTTTTTCTTGAAAACAAAAAGAAAGAAATAGTTGATTTTCATCTGAATAACAATTCATTTTATAAAGATTTTGTTGGAAATAAAACCGTTGAAAATTGGGAAGATTTACCGATCTTAAACAAACAGAATCTTCAGAAACCACTTGAAGAAAGGCTTTCAAAAAGATATTCCAAAAAAAATATTTACCTCAACAAAACTTCCGGATCTAGCGGAACTCCGTTTGTTTTTGCAAAAGATAAATATGCCCATGCCTTAACTTGGTCTTCTATTATAATGCGTTTTGGTTGGTTTGGAATTAATTTTAATCAATCGTATCAAGCTCGTTTTTACGGAATTCCATTAGATTTTATTGGATACCAAAAAGAACGTTTCAAAGATTTTCTGACGCACCGTTTTCGTTTTCCTGTTTTTGATTTATCGGATGAAATTCTCGAAAAATTTCTACAGCAATTCAAATCGAAAAAATTCGATTATATCAATGGTTATACAAGTTCTATCGTTTTGTTTGCTAAATTTTTAGAACAAAAAAATATAATCTTGAATGAAGTTTGTCCGACTTTAAAAGCTTGTTTTGTTACTTCGGAAATGCTTTTTGAAATGGATAAAATATTGCTAGAAAAACAATTTGGGATTCCAATTATAAGAGAATATGGTGCTTCTGAATTGGATTTGATTGCTTTTGAAAATCCTGAAGGTGAATGGCAAGTAAACTCAGAAACGCTGTTCGTTGAGATTTTAGACGAAAACAATAATCCTGTTCCACATGGAACAGAAGGAAAAATTGTAATTACTTCATTATTCAACAAATCCAATCCATTTATTCGATATGAAATTGGCGATATCGGAATTTTAGATGAAAAAAGTACACCGCAAAAACCAATTCTTAAAAAACTTATCGGCAGAACCAATGACGTTGCGATTTTACCAAACGGCAAAAAATCGCCTGGATTGACTTTTTATTACGTAACCAAAAGTATTATTGAAGACGATGGAAACGTAAAAGAATTTATCATCAAACAAACACAATTGGATTCTTTTGAAATTGAATATGTTGCTGATGCAGAATTAGTTTCAGAACAAATTCAAAAAATAAAAGAAGCGATTGATTTGTATTTAGAACCCAATTTAAACTTCACTTTTGCACGAAAAACTGTTTTAGAAAGAAGCAATCGCGGGAAATTAAAACAGTTTCAATCTTATTTATAAATATAAATAAAATCTTACATTTGTTTTTTAATAAAAACTTATGGACAATCAATCTTTACTTTCTGAAGAAACAATTTCTAATAAAATATATTACATACGTGGTCAAAAAGTGATGCTTGCATTTGATTTAGCAATACTCTATAATGTTGAAACTAAAAGATTAAATGAACAAGTTAAAAGGAATTCATCTAGATTCCCTGAAGATTTTACGTTCCAGCTTACTGAAAATGAATTTGAAAACTTGAAGTCGCAAATTGCGACTTCAAGTTGGGGTGGTAGCAGAACATTACCGTATGCATTTACTGAACATGGAATTTTAATGTTATCAAGTGTCTTAAAAAGCGACAAAGCCATTCAAACCAATATTCAAATCATGAGGATTTTCACGAAAGTGAGGCAAATGCTTTTAGATACAACAGAAATTAAAGTTGATATACTTCAGATTCAAAAAAAGTTAGAAAATCATGATAAAAATATTGAATTGGTTTTTTCTTATTTAGATGAATTGACGGAAAAAAAAGAAAACGAATCTGAAAGAGTTAAGATTGGCTATAAAAAATAATTTTCTAAGTCTTTAAGGTCACAAATTGTGATCTTAAAACTTGAAGTCACAATTTGTGACCTCAAGTTTATATTTCGATAAGATTTATTTTATAATCATTTTCAAATTTTAAACATAACTAAATCTTCCAATTTATCGAGATTCCAATTTAAACTTTACTTTTGCCAAAGAAAGTTTTTAGAAAGAATCTATGAAAATTACCATAATTGCTGGTGCAAGACCAAACTTTATAAAAATAGCACCCATTATTAATGCTATAAAAATCAAGCAAAATGAAGGTTTCGATATTTCATTTCGTTTGGTACATACCGGTCAGCATTATGATAAAAACTTAAGTGATACTTTTTTTGAAGAATTAAATATTCCGCAACCAGATGTAAATTTGGAAGTGAAAAGTGGTTCTCAGGCAGAACAAACTGCTGCAATTATGATTGCCTTTGAAAAAGAATTACTTCAAAATCCGTGCGATTTGGTTTTGGTTGTTGGCGATGTTAATTCAACAATGGCATGCTCTATTGTCGCAAAAAAATGCCATACAAAAGTCGCGCATGTTGAAGCCGGAATTCGTTCTGGAGATTTAACAATGCCTGAAGAAATTAATAGAATGCTGACCGACAGTATTACAGATTACTTTTTTACAACCTCAACATCGGCTTCAGAAAACTTATTAAAACTGGGTTCGAATCCTGAAAATGTTCATTTTGTGGGCAATGTTATGATCGATACTTTATATCAAAATATCGATAGAAGTTTGACACCAGATTTTTGGAATGAACATCAATTAAAAGAAAAAAATTACATCATTCTGACTTTACACCGTCCGGCAAATGTTGACGAAGTTTCTTCTCTAATTAATTTGCTTCACGGAATTGATTCTTTAGTCAATGACAAAAAAATAATTTTCCCCATTCATCCAAGAACTCAGACAATTTTAAGCGAAAGCAAAATCGAGTTTAAAAACATCATTTTTGTTTCGCCCCAAGGTTATCTGAATTTCATGTATTTAATCAAAAATAGTTTTGCAGTAATTACAGACAGCGGAGGAATTTCTGAAGAAACAACTGTTCTTGGAATTCCGTGTTTTACGATGCGTGATAATACCGAAAGACCTGAAACAGAAACCATTGGAACTAATACAATTGTGGGAACTTCTTTTGAAAATCTGAAAAAAGTTTTTGGTTCGTTTTTACAAAATGGAGCAAGAAAAAGCGGTATTCCAGATTTATGGGACGGAAAAGCATCGGAAAGAATTGTTTCAATTTTATTGGATAAATAATGAAAGATATTTTAATTATATCCAATTATTATCCGCCAGAAAAAGGTGCTGCTGCAAATAGAATTGAGCAATTGGCGCTGAAATTAAACCAAAACGGATATGAAGTTTCGGTAATTTCTCCGCTTCCAAATTATCCAAAAGGAGAGATTTTTCCAGAATATAAAGGTCGATTTTCTGTTACCGAAAAAATTCAAAATATCACTTTAAAACGGCTTTGGATTTATCCGAGCAATAGTTCTAATATTTTTAAAAGAATTGTTTCGACGTTTTCTTTCTCAACTATTTTATTTTTCTACTTAATATTTGCCAAAACACCCAAAAAAGTAATTGTACAATCGCCTCCTTTATTATTGTCTTTTACAGCTGTTTTTGCTCTTTGGATTAAAAGAAAAAAAATAATTTTGAACGTCTCCGATCTTTGGCCAACTGCAGCAATTGAACTTGGCGTTTTAAAGAAAAACAGTATCTCTCATAAAATGCTGCTTTTTATAGAACGTTTCATTTACAAAAAAGCAACGCATATTTTCGGCCAATCTAACGAAATTATTGATCATATTCATTCAATTTTTCCAAAAAAGAAATGCTTCTTATATCGCAATTATCCTGATCATTTTGTGGAAAATAGTATCCATGAAAATAAAAATTCTAAAGAGCCAATAAAATTGTTTTACGCAGGATTATTGGGTGTTGCGCAAGGTGTTTTCGAACTTATCCAAAAGTTAGATTTAGAACATTTAAATGTCGAATTACATATTTTTGGCGATGGCGCAGAAAAAGCACAAATTGTCGATTATATGAATCAAAATCGGATACAGAAAATTATTTTTCACGGAATGGTAGAACGAAATGTACTCCACGAAACTTTACAAAATTTAGATATTGCATTAGTTCCTTTAAAAACAAGAATTTACGGTTCTGTTCCTTCAAAAATATTCGAATACAGCGCTTTAGGATTTTCTGTTTTATATTTTGGCGGAGGCGAAGGCGAAAATATTGTAGAAGAAAATAATCTGGGTTGGATTGTTACTGTTGAAGATTTTAAAGGTTTAAACGTTGCTTTAAAACAGATTTCAGAAATAGATAAAAATGAAATTCAAGCCATGAAAAACAGAATTTTTATTCATGCAAAACAGAATTTTAATCTCGATAAACAAATGAAAGATTTAATTGAAAATGATGCTTTTTGAATCAATTTCATTTAAATGAAAAAGGGGAAATGTTTTTTAAGAATTTCCCCTTTTTTTATTTTATATAACTCGAAAAATCTTTGTGTTCTTCTTTAGCCAATTCTTCTGCAGACAATGATTTGAAATATTCATATGTAATTTTCATTCCTTCCGCACGATTTACTTTTGCTTCCCAACCTAATAATTCTTTTGCTTTTGTTGTGTCTGGTTGGCGTTGTAAAGGATCATTTACTGGTAAAGGATGATATACTACCTTTTGGTTTGTTCCTGTCAGTTTAATGATTTCTTCTGCAAAATCCTTAATGGTGATTTCGTCTGGATTTCCAATATTTACCGGATAAACATAATCTGAATGCAGTAATCTGAAAATACCTTCGACCTGATCGTCTACGTAACAAAATGAACGCGTTTGCATTCCGTCTCCAAAAATCGTTAAATCTTCTCCACGAAGCGCTTGTCCGATAAACGCCGGAATTACACGTCCGTCATTTAGTCGCATTCTTGGTCCGTAGGTATTAAAAATACGTACGATTCTCGTTTCTACTCCGTGAAAAGTATGATACGCCATTGTTATAGATTCTTGAAAACGTTTGGCTTCATCATAAACTCCACGCGGACCAATTGTGTTTACGTTTCCGTAATATTCTTCAGTTTGCGGATGCACTAACGGATCTCCATAAACTTCTGAAGTTGATGCAATTAATATTCTTGCTTTTTTAACTCTAGCTAATCCTAACAAATTGTGTGTTCCTAAAGATCCAACTTTTAAGGTTTGAATTGGAATTTTTAAATAATCAATCGGACTTGCAGGCGAAGCAAAATGCAAGATATAGTCTAAATCTCCTGGAACATGAACAAACTTAGTAATATCATGATGATAAAATTCGAAGTTTTCTAGTTTGAATAAATGTTCAATATTTTTAAGATCTCCTGTAATCAAATTGTCCATTCCGATTACAAAGTAACCTTCTTTGATGAATCTGTCACACAAATGTGATCCTAAAAATCCTGCTGCTCCGGTGATAAGTATTCTTTTCATGATAATTGTTTAGTCAACGCAAATTTAGTTGATTTGAAAACTATTTTTCTGATATATTTTAACTTTGTCTTTATTTCAAAGTGCGTTTATGCGCTTTAAACTTAGTTTCAACAAATTCCTTAATTTCTTTTTCAAATCGTTCTTTTGAAAATTTAACCGCATGTTTGCGAATCACTTTTGGATCGAAAGTTTTGGTTTGAAAATGAAGTATTGCTTCTTTTATTTTTTCAACCGATTGTTCTTCAAAGAAAATTCCAGTTTCATTTTCTACAACCGTTTCAAGCGTTCCACCTTTCTTTAAAGCAATAACTGGAGTTCCGCAAGCTTGTGCTTCCACAGGAATAATTCCGAAATCTTCTTCTGCCGCAAAAACAAAACCTTTTGCTTTTTGCATTAAGCTTCGCAGTTTTTTATTCTCAACGAAACCAACAAATTCAATATTCTTTTTGGCTATTTTTTGAAGTTTTTCAAGTTCAGGTCCTTCACCGGCAACAATCAATTTTAGGTGAGGCAATGCATTAAAAGCTTCAACGATTAATTGCGTTTTTTTGTACGGAACCATTCTAGAAGCTGTCAAATAATAATCTTCTTTTGTTTCTTCTAAAGTAAAAAAATCAACATCGACCGGAGGATAAATTACAACCGATTCTTTATTGTAGCTTTTTTTAATTCTCTGAGCAATGTGTTTAGAATTGGCAATAAAATAATCGACATTTTCTGAATTAGATAAATCCCACTTTTGCATTTTATCTAAAACCGATTTCGCATACAAACCTTTTAGACCTTTGGTCAATCCAGCGTCTTTTAAATATTGCTCTCTTAAATCCCAAGCGTAACGCATTGGAGAGTGGCAATAACAAATATGAAGCTGGCTTTCGGTGGTTCTGATTCCTTTTGCAACGGCAGAGGAAGAACTTATTATTAAGTCAAAATCTTTTAAATCAAATTGTTCTATTGCAATTGGAAATAATTGAAGAAATTTTCGATGATTTTTTTTAACCGTTGGCAGTTTTTGAATAAAGCTTGTTTTTGCTTTTTTTCCGTTTAAAATAAACTTTCGATCTTCATCATTCAAAAAATCAATAAGGGCAAAATGATCAAAATCATTCCAAATTGAATTTATTGAATGAATCACTTTTTCAGCACCTCCATTTACATAATACCAATCGCTAATTAATGCTTTTTTCAAAATGATCTTTTCGGTTAATAAAAAAAAGTGTGTTAAAAAGGGTAAAGAAGACAACACCAACTTGTCTGTCAAATATATTTTCTGTTAACATTGCTGTCATAATTATACATAGAAAAATACCGTAAAGTATATTTATTTTTTTAATGCCCCAAAGCAAAAAAACAAAAAATAGAATCAAGCCAAATATACCATATTTAAGCCATATATCTAGATACTGGTTGTGAGAATTATATTCTATTTTTGAATAATCATCGTAGTTTTTATAACTATAGCCTGAGTAACAGTTATCTAGTTTTTTTTGAACATTTCCTGGACCTACGCCTATTATCCAATTTTCTTTTAAAATTATACTTACACAATTGTAGATTCCGTATCTAAAATTAACTTCTTCAGATTTCTGAGTGCTATTGGGCAGTTCCAGTTTGGCATTCCAAATTTCATCTATTCTTTTCTTTGAAGACGGAATTGTAAAAACTAAAAAAAGTATTGCAAGTATAGAAACTATAAAACCGATTTTTATCCGAACGGTTGAAGCTTTTTTGAAAAGTAAAAAAAGTGATAATAAAATAAACAGAATTAGAGCTAATCTTGCTGCAAAACTAATAACTGAAAAAATTAATAACGCAATTCCCAAACATCTCAAAACATTCCTATATGCGATTTTTTTGGCACTATTGAAAATATCATCTAAAAGCGCAAGGCTTGAAAACACAAATAACATTCCTAAATAAGGTAAATGAATTTCGGATATGTCACTAAAAAAATTCCTGATAATTGGATTATAATAAGTGTCTGATTTCATTACGGTTAAATATCCTTTCGACAAAATTACGATCCAAATATAGGATGCTAAAAGTATGTTTGAAATGATGAAAACTGTAATCGTTCTTCTTAATGTGTTTTCATAAAAAAAACGCTTATTTACAATCATAAATACTGGAAAAATTAGAAAAGCAATATTCTTTTCTAAAAATCTCATTGCGAGCTTTTTATCTTCAATAAAGAAAAAACAAATTATAAAGGCCAAATAATAGCTTGTTAAAACGAAGAGATTTATTCTGTCCTTTTTCTGAATCGCTTTATAACTTTTTTCAGAAACGATTATTATTAGAGAAAAAACCGCCCATATAATGATTGCCAGAACACTTTTCTTTAGTCCAAGAATTGGAAAAGATCCTAAAAGTATCGTTGCGAAATTGTATAAATCTATTTTATTTATTTTCATCCTGAATTTCATTTTTCAAAATCGATAAATAATTATTTTGTATTAAAAGATTTTGGGCATTTCTTACCATTTTTTGTTTCTCGTCAATATTCATATTAAAGACTTTAATTATTGATTTTGAAAAATCTTCTGGTGTATTCGCCTCAAAATACATTTCTTCTTTTATCAATCCTATTCCTTCTGCTCCAACTTTAGAAGAAATTAAAATTAAGCCGTTTTGGATGGCGTTTATGGTTTTTAACTTTACGCCAGCTCCATGCAACATCGGGTTAATAAAAATGGTTGATTCTGAATAACAATTGCTCAAATCGCTTTGATTTAATCGAACCTCAACGTTTGAAAATGACTTAAATTTCTCTTCAAATATTTTTGGTTCTTTGTCGCCTGTACTTCCAACAATTATTAGCTTATAATTTGTTTCTGGAATCAAAAATGGATGAACGTTTTGCAAATACCACATTATTGCTTCTGCATTATTTGGCATAAATAAAGCGCCGATAAAAAGTACTGTTTTAGTAGATAATTCTTGTTTTGCAAAAGCATCGTTTATAGATGCTGGCAAATAGGTAGATTTATTGAGAAATGGTTTAAAACTATTGTTATTTATTTCTTCGTTAGAAATAAACCAAAGTCTGTCTGCTTTTCCAAAAATTGTTTTTGAATAGGTTTTGTACTTTATTCCTTCCAGATAATAATACAATTTGTGAGTTTGTTTTTTTGCACTTTTGGCTAATTGAAAAAAATAATCTGATTCATTATTATGAACTCTAACTATTGTTTTGGCTGTTTTAAAACTTTTGTTTTCCAATATAATTCCAACACTTTCAGATTCTAAAATTGCCAGGTCGTAATTCTTTTTTAGTGATACTTTTTTAAGAGCGATTCTAGAAACTACTTGAAGCGGTTTTGAAGAAAATAAATCGGTGATTTTATTTTTTCTGGAAACAATTATAAGTTCGTTTATAAATTCTTTAATAAAATCTATATTTTTTTGTTCTGGAAATTCTTTACAAGTGCAGACTAAATCAATGTCGTGTCCTAAAGATTTTATTCCTTTTATACGTTCTATAACATCAAAGGCTCCGCCAAAATGAGGCGGATAAGGAAAGAAACTAGTTACTATAAGTATTTTCATTTTCTTTTGTTATTTGACTTTGTAAAACATCTAAAAAGGCCATTAAAAACCATACTTCATACTTTATGTAAAAAGTTATATAAATTACTCCTGCCAAGATGCAAAATAATAAAGGAACTTTAATGAAAAAGAAATTTGTATCGCGAAATTTAGAAAAGAAAAAATATCGCTTAACAAAGAAGTTATAAAAGAAAATTATAAAGCCAAATCCGCCGTAAATCAAGTTATCGAAAAAATCGGTTTTTGTAGATAATGCTTTTGTCGTTGTCAAATATCCTTTGATTTCCTGCAAATTTAATGTACTTACCCAAGATGTATTTATGATATCTCTAATAGATTCTGGATAATAATAGATAAAACCACTCCAGCCTACTCCAAAAGGATGGGTTATAAAAACTTTCAGCGAAGCTAAATATGAGGTAAATCGCGTACCAAAAGTTATACTTGTATGAAGTTGTTCGTCTATATTTTGCTGCAAAATCACAACTACAAAAATGGCAATTACTAAAAATATGGGAGAGCCAATTAATAAAACCATTCTCAGTTTATTGTGACTATACATATATTGAATTGTCATTGGTAAAACAGAAACAACTATTAACAAAAGATATCCTTTTGACTCGCTAAAAAAAGTATAATAAAGAAATATAAAGGCTGATAAAAGATAAATTCTCTGTTTTATTTTTTTTGGTTTTTCTAAATAATTTGCCAGAAAAACGGGAATGAAAATAAAGATTGTTAATACGGTTCCAATCCAGCTTTCTTCTAGGGTTAATAATCTAACTCTATAATACTTTAAATTGTCTGAATGCAAGAACGCGGCAAAAATTGTTTCTTTCTTTAAAAAAATTACTTCAAAAAATAAGTAAACTGCAAAAAGAACTTGAAGACTAATTAATGCATTAAAAAAATAATTAAAACTGTTTTTTCCAGAGCTAAAGAGCATATATACAAACTGATAAAAAATCAATATTGAAACTGGATATACAAATAGTTTTATAGCCTTTATTAAGATGTTTTCTTTTATTATTACAAACGAACCATTCAAATAATACACAATCGGAATAAATACTAATGATATTATAAATACATAAAATATATAGTACATGAAATATCTGGTGTATTTTGAAAGTATCAATTTCTGATGCATCAAAATATAAATTAACATCGGAAGTGTTAAGAATATAATGGGCGAACGTGCAATTTCTCCAAAGACATTTACCAACGGAAAATCTTGATATAATGCCATTAAAAGCACCACAAAAAATACTAATGTTTTTATCTTAATTTTCATTTGTAAAAAGTAATCTTTAACAATTCTAATCCGAGTTTAAACTTTCCTTTTCTAACTCTATTTAAAATCAATAACAAGCTCGATGCATAAAATTTGAATCCAAGATTATAATATTTTCTAACAAAAATCTTTCTGCTTTTAAATACATTTATTTCAGAAAAAAAAGATTTTTGTTTTGAATTATATGAAGACCCTATACTTGCTCCTTCTTTATGAAAAACTACAGATTCTAAACACGAATCTAAAGTCCAACCTTTCTGTTTGGCTCTGTATGCCCAATCTAATTCTTCATAAAAGAGAAAAAAATCTTCGCACAATGTACCAACTTCTGCTAAAAACGGATAGGTTACAAACATTGATGCACCAATTACATAATCAATTTGCTCAAATTCAGATTTTGATTTATTAATTGATTCTCCTTCTCCAATATGGCTTGAGATGTAAAATTTTTCATTAAACTTACCTCCAATAGCTTGTAAGGTATCTTTTTTATAATAATATACTAGCTTACTTCCTAAAATTCCAATTTTAGAATTTCGATTCTTTTCTAAATATGAAACCTGAGCTTTTAATGATTCTTTATCTACGACAGTATCATTATTTAATATCCAAATGTAAGAATCAATCTCTTTGGTGTTTAAAATAGCATTTAGAGCGATATTATTTCCGGCAGCAAATCCTTTATTTTTTTCTGCTTTTACAAATACAATCTGACTTTTAGCAATTGTAAGATTGAGTTCTTTTTCTATTGTTTGATCAAATTTTATTTTATTTAATGTAGCCCAATTTAATAATGTTTGAAATGGCGCATCTATTTCGCTATTGTCTACAACTACAACTTGATAATTAAGATAATTTAATTCTAAAATACTTTCGAGACATTCTATCGTATCTCGAGATCCTTTATGATTTAGAATCACGATATGAACCTTACGATCTAAAGAAGTCGTATTTAAAGTATCGGTAAAATCTGTTTTCTTAATCATTCTTTTTAAAAAGCGATAAACTTGAGATAATAATAGATGTAGTTATAAATATTTCGACAATATATATTGAAATTATACTTCCTTGCAAATTGAAATTTTTGGATAGAAAATAACAGCTTATAAACATTAAAATTGATCCAAAAAATGATATTTGGGCTATTTTGTTTTGGTGATTTTTCAACAGCAACATTTGATAGAATGGTATATTTAATGCTACTATCAAAGAAACAAATAAAAAGTCTTTACAAAATAAAAGTGAATTCATTAATTTTTTATCTAAACCAAACTCATTTAAAAAGAAAAAAGACACGAAATATAAAGTAATCACTATCAAAGATAAAAACAGAATATTGGCTATGTTTATCTTCTTCAAATGCAAGATTGCTTCCCTTTTATTTTCAAAATAAATACTGCAAAATTTAGGAAAACTTACGTTGAAAAATACTGTCAAATAACTTCTTAAAACGCTTAAAAACATATCTCCAACTTTGTAAATTCCGGCATAAAAATCTCCTAAAACATATTTTATAATCAGAATCGGGAAATTTGTGTAAACTGCTATCGATAAGTTAGAAACAACAATTGGATATTCTCTTTTTACGCTTTCAATCAATTTGCTTTTAGAAACCGTTAATAAAGACATTTTATACTCTTTATATATCTTTAGGTAATAATACGAATAAACAACTATGTTGGCAATTCCCAATAAAAAAACCACATATACATAATCTGATTTCTGATTTACAACGAAGTAAACCGAAAGAACATAAATTGCTTTAGAAAAGATTATTATGCGATTAATTCTTTTAAAATTTTCAACTCCAATGTAATACCAAATCGGATTAAAAAACTGCGATATCAACAAACAAGATCCCAAAAAATATAATTTGAAATCTAAATTCGGAACCAAAATTAAAATTAAAAAGAGGCAGATAATAATAAATAAAAGTGCAACTAAACGAAAAGCATAAGTTAAACTAAGATATTCTGAAACCCGATTCTTGTTATCTTTATTAGAACTTATTTCTTTTACTCCTAAAAGTTTAGAACCAAAGTCTATAAATATTTCTAATATTATAAAAACAGAAGTTGCGGCGCCTATTTTTCCCCATTGTTCAATTCCACAAACCGATATTACATAAGGAGCTACAAGTAATGGAGCTAATAAATTAACAAACTGACCTGATCCGAAAATTACATAGTTTCGAATTTCTTTAAATTCAATTTTCTTTAAATTCATTAGTTTAAAAGTGTAGCCAAAACAAAAAACTACTTCACCGTTTGAAGTAGTTTTTGTTATTCAGTAATTTTTACTAACTGAATAGCAAGTTCATCATTACCCATTAAAAAAGGATCATATTTACCATCTATAACATTCAGTTTATATCCAAAATAGTTCGGATCCCAAGTAACAAATTCGTTTGGATAAAAGTACTTTGTGTATTTCTCAAAATCGCCATCGATAATTCTTGAATTGTATTTTACCGAAATATTTTTAATCGTAACATTAGATTGCGTCGGATTAAATCCTAAATCTACTCTAATGTTTTCTGGAACAACTTTCTCAGAAAAATCGACGACTATTTTCTGCATTTCCTTTGAAGCGTATACTGGTCGTGAAACCGAATTTGCATCTTTCCAAACATCTCCAGCAATTAAGTAGAAAACTTGAATTTTATCGTTTTTTTCAAATATGCCTTCAATTACAACAGAAAAATTTTTCTTTTGTTTTACCACTTTTTCTTCTTTGCATGAGCTAAAAAGAAGTCCACAAATTAAAACTGATATTATAAACTTTATCTTCATTGGATTTTTTGCGCAAAAATATATTTTAATCTTAAATATTATTTCAAATCAGAACTTAAATGCTTTTGTCTTTTATAAAATGCTATAAAAAATTTCAAAAAGACAAAAAGTGCCACAAATAACACTGGCAATGTAAATTTTAAATACCTGTCTATAAGTTTTACAGACTCAATGTTAGCAGTAATACTGGTTTCTTTCACAATTTTATCAAACGTAATTAATTCAATTTGATGAATTGCTTGCTCGTTAATTAAGCCATCTTTTGTTTTAATAACGTCATTTAATTGTGTGTTTTCATTATAATAAACCAGTTTGTCACTTTTAGCATTACTACTTGTAGATTTAGAAACATTATTTAAAATGCCATCTATTTGCTTAATAATTGTATCGTTTTTGTTTATTTTTAATTGAACACTTCGATACGCTTCTTTTTGCACTTTGCTGTAATAATCAGAAGTATTAAAGTATTTTAAAAGCGGTTTAACAATTTTGTCTTCTGATATTTTTGTTTTTGTTCCTAAAATTATATTCTGAAAAGTATAGTTTTTACTCGTTATATTTTCTTGAAGAACCTTATTAATGTCACCATCTTCAGCCATCAATTTTATTAATTCGAAATTTTCAGGCTTATTCTTTATAAAATTATAAACATCTGCAAGAGGCTTTATTTCAATAGATTTCAAAACTTCAGGTTGTTGAATTCCTACTATATTTTTTAAAAATAAAGTATCTTTTTCCTTAATTTTCGAATCTATCAAATCAATTTTTGCATACAAATAATCTGTACTTCCAAAATTTGGCGTTACAATAATTTGATGCTCATAACTCTTTTGAGTTTTATCTAAAAAAATGCCAAGTCCAAAACCAGTCACGACTAATATTAAAACAACAATCCAATTTCGAACAAAAAACTGGATTCCATTAAAAATAGAAGTTTTAATAGATTCAAAAAAGCTGTTAATCTTCTTCGAAATCAAAGCCAAATCAACTTCTTGATCTTCTGAATTTTGTGGTACTTTTGTACTCATTTAAAGTGCTATTTTATATTAAAAATTTGTTCTAAAATTTTAATCGTAATCAAATAAGTTGGTTTTACGCCTGTTGTTCCTAATCCGCCTGAAGCCAAAGTACTTCCCGTTTCTAAAGGATTATCTGAAGCATAATAAGCATAACGAACTTTAATATCGTGCGGCACACTTTTTCTAATTTTTGATGCCGATTGAATCGCTTTCTGATAATAAGATCCTTCCATCTCAAGACCAATTACACCCCAAGTCGATTCGTGAAAGAATTTCAACAAATCTCTGTTTTGTAATGAAGTCCCTAAAACGGTAACCATTGCACCTTCATAAATATCAATATCATTTCCTTCAAACATGGCACCAGTTAATTCATTTTCGAAGAAATAATTATCTGCCGTTCCTTCGTTGATATGCGCTGTCGGAATCATGATATCTCCTTTTCCGCCTTCCAAAATTCCAGCTTTCCCCATTATAGAAACCGATTTTACATTTAGTAAAGTTTCTTTTTTGAATGGTTTTAAAAGTTCGTCAATTGTTTCGTAAGCTTGCTCACCAAAAGCGTAATCCATCACGATAATTACTGGTTTATCTTCACCCACATTGGCATGCGAAAAAGCTGTTTTTGACCAGTCAATTTGAGCGGTATCAAAAATTTGAACGTCGATATTTGTTCCCGAAGAATCTGGTAACGAAATCATTCCGTTTTTCATAGCCAATTCTTCAACTTGACCTCTAATTTCTTTTGATCCAGAACCGCTTAATTCTTCATAAATAAAGAAATCTGTTTTTCCTTTAAATTTAGTTTTCAGCAATGGCGTTGCAAAAATCGAATTCATCACACTGTGCATATTTGCACTAATAACGTGAATTGGTCTTTTTAGTAAATCATTTGCTTTTAAAACTTCTTTGATATTTGTTGCCCAAATTTCTCCGTGAATGTGATGTCCTAAACGCTCACGTAAAACCGGGCTAAAAGTAATTGTACGTTTGTTGTTTTCAACAATTTCTTCGATTGCCAGTTTTCCTAACCAATAAATAACATGCAAGAAACGATCTGGCGCATTTTCTGAACCAAAAGCATCGTAAATATCTAAAACTTCTTCAAAAGTTCTTGCTAAAATATTGGCAACGTGTGAAATTGCTTTTTCTTTTTCAATCTGCGTCAGCTTTTTGGTTTGCATAACAGCTTGTTCCAATTTCTGCCAATCGCGAGAAACTTCGCCACCGTCATCAATTAAAACTCTATTTTTAATTTTATGAGATTCGATGAAAATGAAAGTCAAATGCGTTAGAATATCATAAATATCAGAACGTCCGCGCGTGATTTCTACGTTCATTTGTTCTTCGTCAATTCTATAGCAATTTCTTCTTCTTTTTGGAGGAACAATTGCCTGAAAATGTGATTTAGAATATCCTTCGTCTGACGTTAAATTGATAAAACGACATTGTTCAATTCCGATTGGAAGACGTTCAATGACGTATAAAAGTCCGTTAAGTTCTACTTTTTCTTCGGCAATATTTCCGTAGATTTCTGGTCTTAATGCTAATAATGATTCACGTAAGCTATCGCCAGAAACTCCCATTGGTTTGTAAAAACCACGGTTGAATAAATGGCGCATTGTAATGTACATTTTTTCTATAGCCGCAGAAGATTCCTGCGCTCTAGATCTTGATATATGTTTGGTTTCTTTCATGCTTTTTTATTTATAACTCAAATGTAGTTAAATACACGGCATGCCGTGTATCTACAACATTATTTTTTAAAAATCATTTTTATTTTGATTCATTTTCTGTTTTAAATTTATCCTTTGTCCAATTTTCTGGATTTGAAACAATGTAATCAGAAATTCTTTGATATTGATTATTGTCTCTAATGATATTATCATAAAATAATTTTTGCCATTGATGCGGATATCCCAATCTATTGGCGTGTTTTGTTACGGCAGATTTATAGGATCCAACAATTGACGAAATGGTATTTTTTCCAATGTTTTGGAACCGTTGTGAACCTGGTGGTGATGATGGTAGATACAGGGCATGCCCTGTATCTACGTCGTTTGTATTATCAACATTTACATTATCCAATTGTTTATCGATAATCAAAATTCCGTGAATATGATTTGGCATGACAACAAAATCACCTAATTCAACGTTATCATGATGTATGGGAATTTGATGCCATAATAAATCGGCAATAATTCCGACCTCTGATAAAACCATTTTATTATTTCGAATTTCTCCAAAATAATGCCTTCTGTTTTGTGTACAAATTGTTATAAAATATGCCCCATTCCAACCATAATCCCACCATTGCGCTCTTATGGAAGAAATACGATATTTATTTTGAAACTTTCCTTGACTCATTAAATTTTGATTTATTTCTCAATCCGAATTTATATGAATCAATAACTATTTAATAAGTAAAATAGTATATAAAATTATCTCAAATTATCCGCAATATCTCTATTATTTGATAATCTCGGAATCTTATTCTGTCCGCCTAATTTGCCTTGCGATTTCATATAATCTTGAAATCCGTTTTTAGAAACTTTGGTTACCACGACTTTCTGCAAAACATTTCCGGTAATCAAATCATCGTAATAAATGTTTTGTTTTCTCATCGAATTATCAATGGTATCGGCAAAAACTTCCATGTTTTCTGGTTCATTTTCAAATTCTACGAACCATTCATGATAAGGCAATCCGCTTGACGGATTAATCTGTGGCGCAACTGTAAATTCGTTTATTACAATATTAGTCGATGCAACAGCTTCTTTCATCGCATTTTCTACTTCATTGGCAATTACGTGTTCACCAAAAGCAGAAATATAATGTTTGATACGTCCGGAAACTATCACACGATGTGGAAACAATGAAGTAAACTGAACAGTATCGCCAATATTATAACGCCAAAGTCCAGCATTTGTAGAAATAATTAAAACGTAATTTACACCGATTTCTACTTCGCCAATTGTCAGTGCTTTTGGGTTTTCTTCAAAGAATTCGTCTGCTTTTATAAACTCGTAGAAAATCCCTGAATTCAACAATAAAAGCATGCCTTTTTCTTTCTGCGAATCTTGATAGGCAAAAAATCCTTCAGAAGCTGGAAACAATTCGATACTATCTACTTTTCTGCCAATCATGTTTTCGAACTTGGCGCGATACGGTTCGTAATTAACGCCTCCGTAGATAAACAAATTGAAGTTTTTGAATATGTCGCCAATCTTTTTTCCGCCACTTTTTTGCTGTAAACGCTCAAAATACATCTGAACCCAAGACGGAATTCCAGAGATAACAGCCATATCTTCTTTTATGGTTTCGTCTACAATTGCGTCTACTTTAGTTTCCCAATCTTCAATACAATTGGTTTCCCAAGACGGCATTCTGTTTTTCTGGAGATATTTAGGAACAAAATGGGCGACGATTCCGGAAAGTCGTCCAAATTTGATTCCGTATTTTTCGGTTAGAATGGGACTTCCTTGCAAAAAAATCATTTTTCCGTCAACAAACTCCGCATTTCCTGTTTCGTGAACATAATGCAAAATCGCATTTCTCGCAGCTTCAATATGATATGGCATTGATTCTTTGGTCAGCGGAATAAATTTTGCACCAGAAGTTGTTCCAGAAGTTTTTGCAAAATAAAGTGGTTTTCCTTTCCAAAGAATATTTTCTTCACCTTTTACAACTTTATCAACATACGGTTTTAAATCTTCGTAATCTCTTACCGGAACATTTTTCTGAAAATCTTCAATCGTTTTTATTTGACTAAAATGATGGTCTTTTCCAAAACTGGTTTCCGCCGCATTTTTTATTAAATTTTGAAAGATCTTTTCTTGCGTTTCTACTGGTTTTTGGGCCCAATTTTGCGTCTTATTATATATTTTTCTGGCAAATATTTTTGCCGCTAAAGCTTTAATTGACATTTTTTATGGTATTATTTTTTGTCACTTTTCTTTTTGTCCTGGGGTTTAGTCTGCAATTCTTTTTCGGTTTTTGCAACTTCTTCTCTTAATTTTATTTCAGCGTCAGAAACTTTCATATTTAAATCTGAAGGATTTTCGACTGTTTCTGATAAAATCGAATCTTTATTGAATTTTGAATATTCTAATTCGCCTTTTAAAACTTTTTGAATTCCTTTTATATACACTTCATTTTGTTGTAAAGCTGTTTCCAACGAATCTGATTTTATTGCCAATCGGGTTGCATTTCTTTTTAATTCTGTTGAAGAATAACCTGGAATAAATTCGCGAAGGGGCGTAAAAGCAATAATGAAAGTGGTTACCAAAATTAAAAAAATGCCTCCTAGTGTAAACGTTACAAAAACATTCATTAGAGTAAGCCTAAAAGAAAAAATTTCTTCAAAAGTGTCTTCATTTAAGATTACTAATCTATTTTTAATGAATAATTTTTTTCTTAAATTCTTTTTCTTTTTTTTAGCCATTGTACTTCATTATGCTAGCAAATATAGTAATTAATCGTCACGATAATGATGAGGAAAATGCTATGAAATGCTTTAATTTACTATTTTATAAAATATTTAACGTGGTTTAACACTAATATTTTAAACTAAAAATACTTCTATTTCGTATATTTCTATATACCTTTGCGGGATAATTTAGAAAAACAATTTGCTTCGGCATTAAATATAATAGTCATGGGAAGATTAGGTCTTACAGAAATCCTTGTTATCGTAGGTATTGTGATATTACTTTTTGGAGGTAAAAAAATTCCAGAATTAATGAAAGGTTTAGGAAGCGGAATTAAGGAATTTAAAAACGCTGCTAAAGACGATCAACCTGCTGCTTCTAAAAAACAAGAAGAAGAAACGAAATAATAAATTCGAAAATCTTATTAATCCCAAACTGCAAATTGTAGTTTGGGATTTTTTTTGTTTATAATGAAGCTACTCTCAATCGTTTTGTCATTTCGACCGAAGGGATAAATCACACTAGCATTTCCGCAAAGAGAATCGAAAATCTTTGTCTAGTTTCTAGTGTGATTTATCCCTTCGGTCGAAATGACAAGATTGTGAAAATTTTTGCCTTTTATAAAACCATCGTCAACTGAATCCGCTTTCTATCTTCATCAACCTCAGTTACTTTCACATCAACATGCTGATGCAATTTTACCACTTCGTTTACATCGCTTACAAATCCAGCTTTTAACTGAGAAATATGAACTAATCCGCTTTCTTTAATTCCGATATCAACAAAACAGCCAAAATTGGTAATATTGTTCACAATTCCAGGAAGAATCATTCCCGTTTTCAAATCTTTGATTGATTTTACGTTTGCATCAAATTCAAAAACCTTTGCTGACTTTCTCGGGTCTAATCCAGGCTTTTCAAGCTCTTTTATGATGTCTTTTAGCGTTAGTAAACCAATTTCAGGCGTTACATATTTTTCGGCTTTAATAAGCGCTGTTTTCTCTTTATTAGCAATTAATTCATTCAAAGAAATATTCAAATCCTTCGCCATCTTTTCAACAACCGGATAAGCCTCTGGATGCACTGCCGAATTATCCAGCGGATTTTTAGCGTTTGTAATTCTGATAAACGCTGCTCCTTGCTGATACGCTTTATCTCCTAAACGAGGCACTTTTTTAAGCTGTTTTCTATCTTCAAAAGGTCCGTTTTCAGAACGGTATTGTACAATGTTTTCAGCAAGCTTCTCTCCTATTCCACTCACATAACTTAATAAATGTTTACTGGCGGTGTTGATATTAATTCCAACCGAGTTTACGCAGCGAATTACCGTGCTATCCAATTCTTCTTTAAGTTTCGTTTGGTCAACATCATGTTGATACTGTCCTACTCCAATCGCTTTCGGATCAATTTTTACCAATTCTGCCAAAGGATCTGAAAGTCGTCTCCCAATAGAAACCGAACCACGTACCGTTACATCATAATTTGGAAATTCTTCTCTAGCAATTTTTGATGCCGAATATACCGAAGCTCCTGCTTCAGAAACAATAAAAACTTGCAATGGTTTGTCAAACGCGATTTTTTTAATGAAAAATTCTGTTTCTCTTGAAGCCGTTCCGTTTCCGATAGAAATCGCATCAATTTGATACGCATTTACCATCGAACGAATTTTTTTAATCGCCATAGTTTCCTCGTTTTGTGGCGCGTGCGGATAAATCGTTTCATTATATAAAAGATCTCCTTTTTCATCAAGGCAAACCACTTTACAACCACTTCTAAATCCTGGGTCAATTGCCAAAATTCGTTTTTCTCCCAACGGCGGCGCCAATAAAAGTTGTCCTAAATTATTAGCAAAAACCTGAATTGAATTCGCATCTGCTTTTGCTTTTGCTTCTTGTAACGTTTCATTTCCAATTGCCGGATTTAATAAACGTTTGTAACTGTCTTCAATTGCTAATTGTAAATGTGCAGTTGTATTATTTTGTTTTTTAATGATGATTTCGTCAATAACATCGTAAGCATCATCGATATCAACATCGATTTTCATTTTTATAAAACCTTCATTTTCTGCACGAAGCATTGCCAATAAACGGTGTGCCGGCGCTTTTGTCAACGGTTCTTCCCAATCAAAATATTGGTTGAATTTTTGTGCTCCTTCTTCTTCCGCTTTCTTTTTAACTACTTTAGTTCCGATAGTTGCTTTACGCTGAAATAGTCTTCGAAGCTGTTTACGAACATAAATATTTTCGTTGATCCATTCAGCAACAATATCACGCGCGCCTTGCATTGCCGCTTCTTCGTTTACAACATTTTCATTCAAATATTGCGTCGAAATAAAGTCAACATCCACATCACTTTCAGACATAATAATTTTTGCCAAAGGTTCTAAACCAAATTCACGTGCCACATCGGCTTTTGTTTTTTTCTTCTTTTTGTATGGAAGGTAAAAATCTTCAATCTCTTGTAAATCAAAACTTTCTTCAATTTTTTTCTTCAAATCTGGCGTAAGTGCTTTTTGTTCTTCAATAGATTTAAGAACGGCTTCTTTACGTTTTACAAGTGTATCATATTCTTTTTGAAGCTTTGCAATTTGTTCAATCACAACTTCGTCAAGATTTCCGGTTGCATCTTTTCGGTAACGCGAAATAAACGGAATTGTACAATCTTCTTCTAATAATTTAACGGTGTTTTGAATGCTGCTTGCCAGCGCCTGTACAGATTTGGCAATAAATTGAATATTAGTCATATTTTTAATGAAATAAATTCTTAATGTTAAAATGATATATTTTACTTGTTAAAAACAAGAAAAGCACACCAATTATTTTGCTAAAATAATATCTTTGTTTTTAATTTTTAGCCTATGAAAGTTTTATTACTGTATTTTTTATTTGTAAACTGCTTTACATTTCTGCTTACTGGCTATGACAAATTTCAAGCTAGAAGACACAAAAGGCGAATTCCAGAAATTGTATTGTTTCTACTTGCATTTATTGGAGGAACTATTGGTTTATTAACAGCAATGTTTTTCTTTAGACATAAAACGGCAAAAATCACTTTTATTATGAAGTTCTCCTATATTATTCTTGTCCAGATTGTCGTAATTTATTTAAAAATGACTCAAAAAATCTAGATATTAACATTGTTGATAACCTAAATTTTAGATTTCAAAATATTGATTTATAACTATTTATAAAATAAAAACCGGATGAATTATTAAAATCCGCCCGGTGTTTTTATTTTTTATGGTGCGAAGCACCGAATTTTTTTACTTATTATGCGCAAGCAATCTTATTCACTCTATTTTGATGTCTTCCACCTTCAAAAGCTGTATCTAAGAAGGTTTCAACGATTTCAACCGCTTGATGAATAGATGTAAATCTCGCCGGAATACTCACAATATTTGCATCATTATGTAAACGTGTTAAATAAGCGATTTCTTTAGTCCAACATAAACCAGCTCTTACTTTCGGGTGTTTATTAACAGTCATTGCAATTCCATTTCCGCTTCCGCAGATTACAATTCCAAAATCTGCTTTTCCTTCAGAAACATCATTCGCAACTGGGTGTCCAAAATCTGGATAATCGACTGAAGCATCTGTATTTGTACCATAATTCGTTACTTCATATCCTCTTGCTTGCAGCATTTCAACAATTGCTTTTTTATATTCTGGACCTGCATGGTCGTTTCCTATCGAAATTTTCATTTTTCTATACTATTAAGTTTTGTAGTACAAATTTACTCAATTAATAAATGTTTGCCACGAATTAGACCAATTTTCACAAATTATTTTCTTTATAAACACATTCTAAACATTACAATATAGATTAGATACATTTGCATAATTGATTATAAAAAGCGTTGATTTTACAACTATCTTACTGTCAAAACCTTAACAGTTATTAACAATTTTGATAACTTCATAAGTATCTAGTAATCAATAAATAATAATCAGAATATTTGTTAAAATTTTGAGATGTTAATAGCAGTTCGTAATTCGTTGATATTCAGTTAACTTTAAATTAACAGAAAATGTTAATAAGTTCGAAAAGAAAATTAGAAGTTTTTTTTGGTTGTGTCAAAAAAAAGCCTAATCCAAAATTGGAATTTAAAATCCTAACAAAGTTTCATGAATTTTTGGAAAAGTTATCAATATCAAAAACATCATTTTCAACAGAAATCAACATATGAACTTATCTACAAAATGAATTCATTTTTGGTTGTCAACCGTTGTTAATTAAAATACAAAAAGTCTTATAAATTAATCATTTAACTTAAAATAACTATGTTGATAACTCGCAATAACTAAGAGAAACTTCATTTCAATACTTTTAAAAATAAATTTATTCGACATATTAACACACTATAATAACCAACAAATTTTTTTAAATTTTTAAAAATCTTTTTTGTTGTATTTAATATATGTTGAAAACTAAAAAAGTTTAAAAAGAAAAAAATTGAATTTAGTTTGAAAAAAGAATCTGTTTAAACGATTTTGAGAGGATTATTGAGATTATCCAAGATTTCCTGAACTTGTTCGAAATCGTTTGGATGAACTTTAAGTTTGATTCCGCCGAGTGCTGCAGAATACATTGGTGCGACCGAAAGTGTCATTTCGTTTTCGAAAAAATAAGGGATTTCTTCTTGTTCAAGTAAGTGTTTGAGAACCACTGTTTCGTGCTGATAATTGAATACTGCGATCGTCTTAAAGCTTTCCATATGAGGTGTTTTTGTAAATGTACGAAAAGTTATATTTTTAATAATTCTATTTGTTAAAAAGTATTATCTGATTTCTTATTTGTAATTTTAAACCTTATAAGAAAAGATATATGAGTAAGAAAATTAGAAAGCCGATAAAAAAAGAGAAAGATTTCTCTGGGAAGATCCTGAAGATTTTATCGCAAAACGCAAATAAGCCATTTAATTACAAACAGATAGGAGCAAAGTTAGAACTTGACGATACACAAAGCAGAAATCAGATTATTAAAGATTTGAAAATTCTCGCAGCTCAAAAGAAAATTATAGAAACAGAACCTGGAAAATATTTAGTTAAAGCAATTAGCCAGGATTATTACGAAGGAACGATAGATATGACGAGTAGAAAAACGGCATATTTTATTTGTGATGAGTTTGAAGAAGATGTTTTTATTCCGACAAATAATTTGAATCGTGCTTTAGATAAAGATAAAGTAAAGGTTTATGTTTATAATAGAAGAAAAGGAAAAAGACCTGAAGGTGAAGTAATTGAAGTTATAGAAAGAGATAAAACTGAGTTTGTAGGTGTAATAGATATGCAGCCAAACTTTGCTTTTGTTTCTACAGCAAATCCTAAAATGTACACCGATATTTTTATTCCAAAAGATAAAATTGGTGAAGCAGAAAACGGTGATGTTGTTTTAGTTAAGATTGAAGATTGGCCAAAAAGAGCCGATAGTCCGTTTGGATCTGTAATTCGAGTTTTAGGAAAACCTGGAGAACACAATACTGAAATTCACGCTATTTTAGCTGAATATGGATTGCCTGCAGATTTCCCAGTAGAAGTAGAGGTTTTTGCACAAAAAATAGACACTTCAATTCAGGAATCTGAGATTGCAAAACGTCGTGATATGCGTGATACGCTTACTTTTACGATTGACCCGAAAGATGCAAAAGATTTTGATGATGCCTTGTCTTTCAAAAAGTTAGAAAACGGAAACTTTGAAATTGGAATTCATATTGCCGATGTTTCGTATTATTTAGAAGAAGGAACAATTCTAGATGATGAAGCGTATCAACGTGCAACTTCAGTTTATTTAGTGGATAGAGTAGTACCAATGCTTCCTGAAGTGCTGTCAAACTTTGCTTGTTCTCTTCGTCCAAATGAAGAAAAGTACACATTCTCTGCCGTATTTGAAGTTTCTCCAACTTCGCAAGTTATCAACCAATGGTTTGGAAGAACAGTAATTTACTCCGATCAGCGTTTTGCATATGAAGAAGCGCAATATATCATTGAAACAAAAGACAATACGATTCCAATTGATATTTCAATTACTGGAGAATCGTATGTAGTTTCAGATGAAATTGTCGAGGCGACTTTAAAACTAGATGAATTAGCTAAGATTTTAAGAAAGAAAAGAATGCAACAAGGCGCTATTTCTTTTGATAAAGTTGAAGTGAAGTTTAATCTTGATGCAGAGGGAGAACCAGAAGGAGTTTACTTCAAAATCTCAAAAGATGCCAATCATTTGATTGAAGAATTTATGCTTTTGGCAAATAGAAAAGTGGCTGAATATATTGGAAAACAGAAGAAAACCTTTGTTTACCGTATTCACGACGAACCAAATGAAGACAAATTGATTGCAATGCAGACAGTTATAGCTAAATTTGGTTATAAAATAGATTTCCGTAACAAAGGCGATATTTCTAAGTCTTTGAATGCGTTGATGGAAGAAGTAAATGGTAAAAAAGAGCAAAACTTAATTGATACTCTTGCGATTAGAAGTATGAGTAAAGCCAAATATTCGACAGATAATATTGGACATTACGGTTTAGCTTTTGATTATTACAGCCATTTTACATCGCCAATTCGTCGTTATCCAGACGTTATGGTACACCGTTTGTTACAATATTATCTGGATGGAGGAGCTTCAGTAGATGAAGAAACCTACGAAACCAAATGTCTGCATTGTTCGAATATGGAAAGTTTAGCAACAAATGCTGAAAGAGATAGTATTAAATACATGCAGGTAAAATACATGCAGGATCACCAAGACGAAGAATTTTTGGGAGTTATTTCTGGTGTTACAGAATGGGGAATTTATGTTGAAATAGTTTCTAATAAATGCGAAGGAATGGTGAGAATCAGAGAAATAAAAGAAGATTACTATACTTTCGATGAAAGACAATATGCATTGGTTGGAGCAACTTCAAACCGTTTATTGCAATTAGGAGACGAAATTTATGTGAAAGTTAAAAATGCCGATTTAGTGAAAAAACAACTGGATTTTCATTTTTTGAGAAGAGCAGAATAAATATTAATTTAAAAAAATAAAAGTATGAAAAAGCTATTTATTGGAGCAGTAATTTTATTTGTACAAATGTCATTTGGTCAAGTTACCAAAACATTAGGAGATTTCGATACCGTAAAAGTTTACGATAAGTTAAGTGTAAAATTAGTTCAATCTTCAGAAAATAAGGTTGTTGTAAAAGGAGCAAGAGAAGCAGAGTTAGAAGTTGTTAATAAAAATGGAGTTTTAAAATTAAGAATGCCATTTCCAAAACTTCTTTCAGGAAACGATCTTGAAGTAACTCTGTATTATAAACATTTAGAACTTATTGATGTTAACGAAGGGGCAGAAGTTACCAGTAAAGAAACTCTAAAAGCGACTTCGTTTAAAGTTAGTGCACAAGAAGGTGGAAAAATTAACGTAGATTTGAATGTTGATAAACTAAAAGTAAGTTCAGTTTCTGGTGGAGAAATCACTGTAACAGGAAAAGCAGATAACTTGGATGCAGGTTTAGGAGCTGGCGGATATTTCCTTGGAAGTAAATTAGCCACTTCTCAGACCAAAGTAAGCGTTTCTGCGGGCGGAAAAGCAGATGTTAATGCTTCGACATTAGTTGATGCAAAAGTAAGCGCAGGAGGCTCTATTTACATTTATGGAAAACCAAAGCAAATAAACCAAAAAACAGTTTTTGGAGGTAAAATCGAAGAAGTAAAATAACAAGTCGTATTTTGATGATAAATGATATTTTGGCTGGACTGCCATGGGGACTTTTTTTAAGTTTTATGGTAGGTCCGGTATTTTTTATACTATTAGAAACCAGTATTACAAAAGGATTCAGAGCTGCAATAGTTTTTGACTGTGGTGTAGTTTTAGGTGATATATTTTTTATAGCGATCGCTTATTTAGGAAGTTATAGATTGATTTCTAGTTTAAAAGATAAACCTGCATTGTTTATTTTCGGAGGAATCATAATGCTGGCTTATGGTATAATCTCTTTTGTGAGATTAAAAAAAGGAGAAAAAATAAATGATGAAGAAATCGACCGTGATATTATAAAAAGAAACTACGGTAGTTTATTTATAAAAGGCTTTTTACTGAACGTTATTAACATTGGTGTTTTAGGTTTTTGGCTTGCTGTAATTATTTCTGTCGGACCAAAATTAGAAATGCAAAACTCCAGAATGATTACTTTTTTTACTGCAGTAATTGTAACTTATTTACTAGTTGATTGTCTCAAGATATTATTAGCCAAACAACTAAAATCTAAAATGACGCCAACTAATATTCTAAAAATCAAAAAAGGAATTAGTATAGTTTTAATGGTTTTTGGAGTTGCCTTAATGGTTCAAGGCTGGTTTCCAAAAGAAAAAGAAATGGTTAAAAATGCTTTCGAGAAGATCGAAAATAAGTAGTTGTTAATAACTCAAAAATATAAAATTAAGCCTCTGAATTTCAGAGGTTTTTTTGTGTATATTAATTCATTGCGAGAAACGAAGCAATCTCACTAAGTTATTCACACAAAGTTTTGTCATTTCGACCGAAGGGAGAAATCTTCGAAAGTAACTCCGCAATGAGAAACCAATCTTTGTCGAGCTTCTCGCGAAGATTTCTCCCTTCGGTCGAAATGACAAGAATGTGAAAAAATTAGGCACAAAAAAAAAGACACATTTCTGTATCTCTTTTAGAGTGATCGTCTGGATTCGAACCGATATATTTTAATTAATTTTTTCTAAAAATTAAACATAAAAAAACCTCCAAGTTTCCTTGAAGGTTTTAGAGGCATCGTCCGGATTCGAACCGGAGTAGGAGCTTTTGCAGAGCCCAGCCTAGCCGCTCGGCCACGACGCCATTGCTTGAACGGATGGCAAAAGTAACTAAAATCTTTAAATTTCAAAAGTTTCAAAGAAAGTATTTTAAAATTTTAAAGTTTTAATTCTAAAAACTACTTTCTAATTTCCGTCATTTTTATGGTAACTGATTCAACATCACCGCCAATAGGAGGATTTATTTTAGAAACCCAAACTGTTGTTTTTTCTACTGATAAAATTTCTGCAAGTACACGAATATTGATTCTTTTAGCCACATGTTCTAATAAATGTGAACGAATTGCCATTTCTTCAGCAACAATTTTGTTCAAATGAACATAGTCAACGGTGTCTAAAAGATGATCTGTTTGTGCTGATTTCTGAAGATTTGTTTTAATTTTTAGATCGACAGTATAATCAGATCCTATTTTTCCTTCCTCAATTAAACATCCGTGGTACGAAAAAGTGCGAATGTTTTTTAGTTTAATAACTCCCATTTCTAAATTTAGTTTCAGGTTTTAAGTTTCAAGTTTAGAGTAAGTTTCCAAAGAAAACCATAAACCATAAACTATAAACTATAAACTTTTTTATCTTTGCTAAAATTACTATAAAATAATGGCATCAGAAGAGAAATCACTCAATTTTATTGAACAAATCATAGAGGAAGACGTAAAATCAGGTCTTTCAAATACTAAACTTCGCTTTCGTTTTCCACCAGAACCAAATGGTTATTTGCATATTGGACACGCTAGTTCTATTGCATTAAATTTTGGTTTAGGAATTGATTATCAATCTCCTGTGAATTTACGTTTTGATGATACAAACCCTGAAAAAGAAGAACAGGAATTTGTTGATGCTATTAAAAAAGATGTAGAATGGTTAGGATATACTTGGGCAGAAGAATGTTATGCATCAGATTATTTCCAACAATTATATGATTGGGCAGTTTTATTAATTAAAAAAGATAAAGCGTATGTTGATAGTCAATCTTCTGAAGATATGGCGATTCAAAAAGGAACTCCATCTACAACGGGAACCGATTCTCCATATAGAAATCGTTCTGTTGAAGAAAATTTAGATTTATTCGAAAGAATGAAAAACGGTGAATTTGAGGCTGGTACACATATTCTTCGTGCAAAAATTGACATGAAATCAACAAACATGTTAATGCGTGATCCTATTATGTACAGAATTTTACATAAACATCACCACAGAACAGGAGATGATTGGAAAATTTATCCAATGTACGATTGGGCTCACGGACAAAGTGATTATTTGGAGCAAATTTCTCATTCATTTTGTACACTAGAATTCTTGCCTCACCGCGAATTATACGATTGGTTTTTAGATCAGATTTTAGACGAAAATAAACTGCGTCCAAAGCAAAGAGAATTTGCAAGACGTAATTTATCACATACTGTTGTTAGTAAAAGAAAATTACAGCAACTAGTTAAAGAAAAGCATGTTAACGGTTGGGACGATCCAAGAATGTCAACTATTTCTGGATTAAGAAGACGTGGTTATACCGCTGCATCTTTACGTAATTTTGCTAATACAATTGGTATTGCAAAACGTGATAATTTGATCAATGTTTCGGTTTTAGAATTCTGTATTCGTGAAGATTTAAACAAAATTGCACCTCGTGTAATGGCTGTTTTAGATCCTGTAAAATTGGTAATTACAAATTATCCGGAAGGAAAAGAAGAATGGTTAGAAGCTGAAAATAATCAGGAAGATGAAAATGCAGGTTTCAGAAAAGTACCTTTTTCTCGTGAATTATACATCGAAAGAGAAGACTTTTTAGAAGAAGCTCCAGCTAAATTTTTCCGTTTAACTTTAGGAAAAGAAGTTCGTCTTAAAAATGCATATATTATTAAAGGTGAATCTGTTATAAAAGATGAAAACGGAAAAATTACAGAAATTCATGTAACTTATGATACAGATTCTTTAAGCGGAAGCGGAACAGAGGCTAGTCAAAGAAAAGTATCTGGAACATTGCATTGGGTTTCTATTCAGCATGCAATTGAAGCAGAAGTTCGTTTGTATGATCGTTTGTTTACAGATGAAGCGCCAGACAGTTATAAAGACAAAAACTTCTTAGATTTTGTGAATCCAAATTCATTAGAAATTGTGACTGGATTTGTTGAACCAAGTTTAGAAACTGCTCAAAATGAAGATAAATTTCAGTTTCAACGTTTAGGTTATTTTACTGTTGATAAAGATTCAATTCCTTCAAAACTAGTATTTAACAAAACTGTTGGATTGAAAGATGCCTGGGAAGAAAAAGGTAAAAAAGAAGAAAACAGTATCAATAATTCTTTGAAGGATATCAACAAATATTTTAAAGTTGAGACAAAACCGGAGAGAATTGCAATTGAAAGTGCAATAGGAGAGAACATTAAAAATATCTCTAGTTTTTCACTTTTGCAGAATTCTTTAAAGAAAAATATCAACAATAATAAGGCTTCACTGTTATTTTCTCAGTTTATTTTAAAATATTCAAACTGGAAATCTACAGATTTTGAAGAAGAAGATATTAAGAAATTATATTCAATGTCTTTAAAAAGTGAATCGACTTACGTAAGATCAAAAGCACTTTTGAATTTGAGAGATATTGAAAGTGAAAGTTTCAAAAATCAGTTTGATGATGAAATTTTGAAATTATATTCAAATCCACCAAAAAATGCTTCTGAAAGAGAAATTGAAATTCTTTCTGAAATGGTGAAAAAGTAATATCAACTAAATCTATTGAAAAGCGCTTTTATAAGCGCTTTTTTTTATTATATATATTTACTATTGAAATTTTAATTAGTATAATTTTTATAAATTAAAATTGACTTTCATAAATTGATTTTAAGAAAGAATAAAAAAGTATTAAACAGAGAAGACCTTTTTTTTATTTTCGTTAGTTAAAACTTCTTATTTTGATTTTTTGAATTTTGAATTTCAATTTTGTTTTCAAAAATTATAAATTTAGGTTTTTTCTTATTTTTTATGCTTCTGCCTTGAATTTTATAATTATAAATTTTAATTATTTATTTTTTATAAAATTTAGTTTTTAATTATTATTTATAAAAATGATTATAAAATTTAAAATAATAGTTTTTATAAATTAATTTTAACCTTCATAAATTGATTTTAAGACGTTTTTAAAAGTTGGTTGATAGATAACTCATTTTTTAAATAATTATTTATTTAAAGCTTTTATTTAACTTTTAACTGTTATTTTCGTCAGTTTAACGGCTTGTTAACACACAATTGTTTATAAAGTTGCTATTTTTAACTCAATACCAAAAATCAGAGATGATTTTGCAAAAATTAAAATTTGCCGTGACGGAAACTAAACTGAATTTTACTGTTTTTAAAAACTCGTAATTTTTATTGCTGTAGATATTCAAAATTGAATTTCCTGAAAAGACAATTTTATGTTCTCATTTTTATTGTGATGTAATTTTGATAATATTTCGCGTAAAAGGTATTTTTCAATTTGTATCATAATGTACAAAATTCCATAATATTGAATTTGTGTGAAGCTTTAGTTTAAAATTTCAAATCTGATCATTTTTAATTTAAATCTAACAATCATGAAAATTTTATATTTTACGCTAGCAATGTTATTTGCAAATGTTGCAATTTCTCAAACACATCAAATTACAAAACACAATGGTGAACAACTTGATGTTAATTTCATAAAAAATGAAAACGGTTTAATTTATTATTCGTTTAACGGAAGTTCTGAAGAAGTAAAAATTAGTAAACATGCAGTTTCGTCTATAACGAACAAGCAGACAAAAACAACTCAAAAAGTTTCTGATAAAATAGTAGTAGATTCAAAAGACGATTACAAAATGGTAACTGTTCTGCCACAGGAAAAGACAATAGGACTCAAGCAAGTTACAAGTTTTACTGGTGTCTCGACAAGGACAAAAGGAGAACCGCCAATTGCAAATCAAAAGCAGACTGCGATGAGAATCAAATCTAAATCTGCTTCAAATGGATATCCTTTTGTTAGTATTGTGGACAAAGGTGATGGTAAATATGAAGCTACAACTTATGTGTATTAATTATATTGTTAATTTTTGGTAAATAACAATTAATCAAAGTTTTATCATTTTTAAAATGAGTATCTTTAAGTAATAATTTAAAAATTGTAATATCATGTCTAAAAATTTAAATACAGCAGCGGCAATCTTAGCGGCTGCAGCGGCAGGAGCAGCGATCGGAATTTTATTTGCTCCAGATAAAGGATCAAAAACGAGAGCAAAAATTAAAGAAGGTATCGATGATGCAAAAGGTAATATCAAAGATTCTTTTGATGCCAGCTCAGAAGTTTTACGTGAAAAATTTACAAGTGCTACTCAAAACCTTGATGGAACTTTGACTGAGTTACTTTCAAATGTTAGCCATAAAACGGAAGAAGTAATCACTTTTTTAGAATCTAAGTTAGCTGATTTAAAAGCGCAAAACGCTAAACTTCAGAAATAATAATTTTTAAAAGCACATAACTTGCTTATTTTTATAGTAAAGTTTTGTGCTTTTTTTTTATTTTAAATTTATAATTATGGCTTTTGAAGAGTTAAAAGAAAATACTGAAAAAATCCAAGATCAGACTAAAGTATATATTGATAGCCATTTGGCTTATTATAAACTTTGGGGTTTTAAAGTGGCAATGAAATCTACAACGCTAATTTTTAAGTTTACTTTGATTTTGGTTTGTTTCACAATGGTTTTAATTTTTGGATCTTTTGCAGCAGCTTATGGTTTTGGTTCTTTGTTTGGAAGCAATGCTTTAGGATTTTTAACAGTAGGAGGAATCTATCTTTTCTTTACAATTTTACTTTTCTTTATAAAAGACAAAATGGTTGAAGGTCCGATTTTAGAGAAATTCTCAGAAATATTTTTTAATGATTAAGGATTTATGGAAAAGAAAAAATACTCATCTTACGCAGAAATTGACAGAGATTTAGAAATCTTAAAATTAGAAAAAGAGATCAATTACCAGAAATTGGTTTTGAGTTTTCAGAAAACGAAAGAAAGCATTACACCGCAAAATATTGTAAACGGATTTGTTTCATCTTATACAGATTACTTTAAAAAATCGTATCCACAAATTTTACAGTCTATTATTCCATTTGTTATCAATTGGTTTATGAATAAAAAAAGAGGCAATTAAGCCTCTTTTTCATTTTGAATTTATTGTTGAACATCTGGTTGAATGTCGTCTTCGTAACCAGATTGTGGTTGAATAGGTTTTGGTTTTTCCACTTTTTTATTGTGTTTTTTCATCATTTCGCCAACTTGGTTCGATGCTGAAAATGAAGCAACCATATTATTTAACATGTCGCTTCCAGCTTGTGGAGAATTTGGTAACAAAATTAAATTAGAATTGGCATCGGCACCAATTGCTTGTAGTGTATCATAATGCTGAGTAACCACAATTAGGGCAGAAGCTTCTTGAGAATTAATTCCAACATTGTTCAAAACTTCAACACTTTCAACCAAACCTCTTGCAATTTCACGACGTTGATCTGCAATACCTTGACCTTGTAAACGTTTACTTTCTGCTTCGGCTTTTGCTTTTGCAACGATTCTAATTCTTGAACTTTCTGCTTCAAATTCTGCTGCAGTTTTTTCTCTATCAGCTGCGTTGATTCTGTTCATGGCATTTTTTACCTGAATGTCTGGATCAATATCGGTAACCAAAGTATTGATAATATCGTACCCGTAAGTAGACATTGCTTCGTTCAATTCACGTTTTACTGCAACTGCAATATCATCTTTTCTTTCAAAAACATCATCCAATTTTAGTTTTGGAACTTCAGCACGAACTACATCAAAAACGTAAGAAGTAATTTGATCGTGTGGATATTCTAGTTTATAAAAAGCTTCGTATACTTTTTCTTGAATAACTTTAAATTGAACCGAAACTTTCATTTTGATGAAAACGTTGTCTCTAGTTTTAGTTTCGATGATAACATCTAACTGTTGAATTTTAAGATTTACACGTCCGGCCAATCTATCAACCAACGGAATTTTAAGTTGTAATCCTGAATTTCTAACGCTCTGAAATTTTCCAAATCTCTCGATAATTACAGATGATTGTTGTTTTACAGTAAAGAAAGACGACATGAAAATGAAGAATGCCAATACTAAAAAGATAATAAATGCTGTACTCATGGTTATATAGTTTATATTTATGATTCTGGTAAATTACGAAAATTCTTCTAAATTAAAATTATTAGACATTAAAAAAACGCTAAGAACATTTGGTTGATGTTGCTTAGCGTTTTGATTTTTTACCATTAAGTAATTAAGATAATTAAGTCAAGCTTTGTCAAGTTAATTAAGCTTAGCTTTATGAACTTAAATAAAGTATTATTTTACGATCAAGAAAAACTTAATTATCTTAATATCTTAATGGTATTTTTTTTTTATAAAGTTGAAATTGCTTTCTGAATTCTAGCGATAGTTTCTTCTTTTCCAATGATTTCAACAATGTCAAATAGGTGAGGGCCTTTTAAAGCTCCAACCAAACTTAAACGGAAAGGTTGCATTACTTTCCCCATTCCGATTTCGTTTTTGGTTAACCAATCTTTTACGATTGCTTCGATATTTGCAGAATCAAAACCATCAATATATTCAAGAGTAGAAATTAATTCTTGCATTAAAGCCGGCGTTTCTTCCTTCCAATTTTTACTTGCTTTTTCATCATAAGATGTTGGAGCTTGGAAAAAGAAATCTGTTAAATCCCAAAATTCTGAAACGAAATTTGCTCTTTCTTTAATTAAAGAAACAATTCTAGTTAAATCATATTTAGAAACATCAATGCCTTTTTCTTCTAAAATAGGAGAGAAGCTTTTCGCTAAATCGGCATTATTTTGTTTGATTAAATATTGGTGATTAAACCATTTGTTTTTCTCTGGATCAAATTTAGCTCCTGCTTTATGAACTCTATTTAAGTCAAAAGCTTCTGCTAATTCTTCTAAAGAAAATATCTCTTTTTCAGTTCCGTCATTCCAACCAAGTAAAGCTAAAAAGTTTACAACTGCTTCAGGGAAAAATCCATTCTCTCTATAACCAGATGAAACACCTTCTGCAGTTTTCCATTCTAAAGGAAATACAGGGAATCCCATTTTGTCTCCATCTCTTTTTGATAATTTTCCATTTCCGATTGGTTTTAAAATCAAAGGTAAATGAGCAAATTCTGGAGCTTCCCAACCAAATGCTTTGTATAATAAAACGTGAAGTGGCATAGAAGGCAACCATTCTTCACCACGAATTACATGCGAAGTCTCCATCAAATGATCATCCACAATATTGGCTAAATGGTATGTTGGCATTCCGTCACTTTTGAACAGCACTTTATCATCCAAAAGATTAGTTTCAAACTTCACATCGCCACGGATGATATCTTTCAAATGTAAAGTTTCGTCAACCGGAGTTTTAAAACGGATTACATAATGTTCTCCATTTGCAATTCTTTTGGCAACTTCTTCAGCAGAAATTACAAGAGATGTATCTAGTTTTTCACGATTTGTATGATTGTAAATAAATGTTTTTCCTTCAGCTTCTTGCTCTTTTCTCAAAGCGTCTAAAGATTCTGGAGTATCAAAAGCATAATAAGCCCAACCAGAATTGATCAGTTGATCTGCATATTGTTGGTATAAATCTTTACGTTCGCTTTGTCTGTACGGACCAAATTTTTCATTTTTTCCAACTGTTTCTTCAGGAGCAATTCCTAACCATTCCAGCGCTTCCATAATGTAAGCCTCTGCTCCAGGAACAAAACGAGTCTGATCTGTATCTTCAATTCTCAGATAAAAAACACCGTTATGTTTTTTTGCAAATAAATAATTAAATAGGGCAGTACGAACTCCGCCAATATGTAATGGTCCAGTCGGACTTGGTGCAAAACGCACACGAACTTGCTTTGACATTTGTTTAAAATTTTGTTGCAAAGATACGTTTTATGATTTTAGATTTCAGAATGTTGATTTTAGATTTTTGATCTTAGAAGCTTAGCTTCTTAGTCCCGAAGCTTCGGGATAGAATCTTAAAAAGGTATTGTTATAATTACTACTTTTATAGGTTATAATCATAAGAGATTTTATTTTGAAAACAACATCTGCTATTTATCAAAAGTTAGAGGCTTTTATTAAAAAATATTATACCAACGAATTGATAAAAGGAGTACTTCTTTTTACCGGTTTTGGTTTATTATATTTTCTATTTACGCTTTTTGTAGAGTACTTTCTTTGGTTGAAACCTTTGGGAAGAACTTTTCTATTTTGGTTGTTTATTGGTGTTGAAGTTTTCCTCTTAATTCGATTGATTATTTTCCCATTATTCAAATTATTCAAACTTCAAAAAGGAATAGATTATACGCAAGCTTCAAAAATTATAGGAAATCATTTCACAGAAGTGAGCGATAAGCTGACGAATTTTTTACAATTATCTTCTGAAAATAATACAGAAAGTTCAGAATTAGTTTTGGCTTCGATTGAACAAAAAGCTAATTCGCTTCAGCCAATTCCATTTGGAAATGCAATCAATTTTAAAGCAAATAAAAAATATTTGCCATTGGCTTTAGTTCCAATTTTACTTTTTGCAGTGTTTTATATTTCTGGAAATAGTAATATTATTTCTCAAAGTTTGAATAGAGTAGTGCATTTCAATTCAGCATTTTTACCTCCAGCTCCTTTCAAATTTGTGGTTTTGAATTCTAATTTGCAAGCAGAACAAAATAAAGATTTCGTTATCAAAATGGAATCTGTTGGAAATGTTGTTCCAGAAAATGTAATGATTCACATTGGTGATGAAAGCTATTTTATGGAATCTCCTCAACCTGGAAAGTTTGAATTTAAAATTGAAAAACCTTCTGAAAATGTTCAATTTTCTTTTGAAGGAAATAATGTTTTTTCAGAAGAATATGAATTAAAAGTAATCACGGTTCCATCGATCGCAAACTTCGAAATGGTTTTAAATTTTCCTTCTTATCTAAAGAAAAAATCAGAGACCATTCAAGGAACTGGAAATGCAATTGTACCCGAAGGAACAACGGTAACTTGGAAAATGAATACCAAATCTACCCAAGAAGTAGTATGGAAAAGAGAGAACGAAGTATTTAAGTTCAATAAGACTGAAAATGACTTTAAATTAGCTAAAAATATTAGTCAAAACACAGAATATCAAATTCTTACGTCAAATGATAAGGTTAAAAACTACGAAAAACTAGATTATCAACTGTCTGTTATCAAAGATCAGTTTCCAACGATCAATGTTGGTCCTGCACCAGACAGTTTGAAACTGGATAAGAATTATATTTTAGGAAGATTAGGTGATGATTACGGACTTTCTAAATTACAAATTGTGTATTACGAACGTAACAAACCACAATCTGCCAAACGTGGAAACATTCCTGTGAAGTCAGGAGTATTCGATCAGTTTGTTTTTAATTTTCCAAGCAATCTTCCAGTAGAAGAAGGAGTATCTTACGAATACTATTTTGAAGTTTTTGACAACGATGCACCACACGGATTTAAGAGTACAAAGTCTTCTACATTTTCAGATCGAGTAGCTACAACAGATGAAATTCAGGATCAGGAATTACAGCAGCAGAATCAAAATATTAATAGTTTATCTAAGTCTTTGAAGAACCAAACGAAGCAGATTTCAGAAATGGATAAGCTTCAAAATACAGGAAAAGAAAAAGATAATTTAGAGTTTAAAGATCAGCAGAAGATCAATGATTTTATCAAACGTCAGAAACAACAAGACGAAATGATGAAACAGTTTTCTGAGAAAATGAATCAAAACTTAGATAAGTTCAAGTCTGAAAAGAAAGATCAAACTGCAGACGATTTACAAAAGCGTTTAGATAATGCTCAGAAGGATTTAGAAAAGAATCAGAAATTATTAGATGAATTAAAGAACTTGAATGATAAATTAAACAGCGAAGAACTGTTTGATAAGATGGAAAAGTTCAAACAAATCAGTAAAAATCAATCTCGTAATTTAGAACAATTGGTCGAGTTGACCAAGCGTTTCTATGTTTCAAAGAAAGCAGAACAAGTTGCTGAAAAACTAAATAAACTGTCAGAACAAGAGGAACAGTTATCTAATAAAGAGAAAGAAAATACTAAAGAAAAGCAAGATGAAATCAACAAATCTTTTGATAAAATTCAAGAAGATTTAAAAGATTTGAAAGAAGAAAATAAGACTTTGAAGAAACCTTTAGACATTCCATCTGATGCTTCAAAAGAAAAAGATGTCGATAATGATCTTAAAAAAGCTTCAGAAGAATTAAGTAAAAAGAATACTTCTTCGGCCAAGCCAAAACAGAAAAGCGCTGCAAAGAAAATGAAGAGCATGTCTCAGGAAATGCAGAGTGAAATGGAAGGTGGCGAACAGGAACAATTAGAAGAAGATGTAGCAATGCTACGTCAAATTTTAGATAACCTTTTGGCTTATTCTTTATCTCAAGAAGATGTAATGAAACAGTTTAAATCTATGAAATTAGGTTCTTCTGCATTCACTAAAAACATCAAGATTCAGCAGAATTTAAAACAACAGTTTAGACATGTTGATGATAGTTTGTTTGCGCTTTCATTACGTAACCCAAAAGTTGCTGAAGACGTAACTAAAGAAATTGGAAACGTACAATACAACATGGACAAAGCGATCGAAACTTTAACCGACGTACAGATCCCAAGAGGAGTTTCGCACCAGCAATATGCCGTTTCATCTGCCAATAAGTTGGCCGATTTCTTAAGTGATTTATTGAACAATATGCAGATGTCTATGTCTAAACCAGGAGCTGGTAAGCCTAAACCTGGAGACGGACAAGGTATGCAATTGCCAGACATTATTCAGAAACAAAAAGGGCTTGCAGATAAGATGAAAGATGGTATGAAACCAGGTCAGCAACCTGGAGAAAAACCTGGTGAAGGTAAAGATGGAAAGTCTGGACAAGGACAAAGCGGGCAGGGTAAAGAAGGACAAGGCAACAAAAGTGGTGATAAAGGTTCTTCTGGTAAGGATGGCAAGAATGGAAAAGGAGAACAAAGAGGTAATGAAGGAGAGGATGGAGAAGGAGATGCAGAAGCTATAATGGAAATTTACAAAGAGCAAGTTAAGCTTAGAGAAGCACTTCAAAAAGAATTAGCAAAGAAAGGTTTAGACTCTCAAGGCAGATCTGTAATAGACCAAATGAAACAATCTGAAAAGCAGATTTTGAATAAAGGTTTTAAGAATGAGAACTTACAACGCATCTTAAATATCCAACAAGAATTATGGAAATTAAACAATGCAGTTCAGCAACAAGGTCAAGATACACAAAGACAATCTGAAACTAATAAAGCTGATTTTACAAATCGTTCTAATGCTTTACCAAGTTCACTATTGGAATATTTAAACAGTGTAGAGATATTAAACAGACAATCACTACCTTTGCGCTCGAATTTTAATCAAAAAGTTCAAGAATACTTTAATACAAAATGATAAATTTTAATTACGAAACAGATTTTACTCTAGGAGACGAGCAAGCTTTTAGTGACTGGCTTAGTGCTGTAATTGTTTCTGAAAACAAGAATGAAGGAGAAATCAATTATATATTTTGTGATGACGAATATCTTCATAAGATCAATGTAGAATATCTTGATCATGATACTCTAACGGATATTATCAGTTTTGATTATACTGTTGGCAACGAGTTGAATGGAGATATTTTCGTATCTATCGAACGTGTTGCAGATAACGCAAAAGACTTCAATGTTTCATTTGCTGAAGAATTAAAAAGAGTGCTTTCTCATGGTATATTACATTACTGTGGATACAAAGATAAGACGGATGCAGATGCTGAATTGATGAGAGCTAAGGAGGAGGAAAAGATGAAGATGTTTCACGTGGAACAGTAATTAAACCACTCACTATTTAAAATAATTGTTCCACGTGAAACGTTCTTAGATTTCATATTTAAGATATGTTCCACGTGAAACAAATATAGAAAATATGAAAGAGATATTACGTTCCACGTGGAACGTTAAAAAAAAAGAAGTGTAGAATAAAATTAATCGTTCCACGTGGAACGATTTTTAAACAGATCTTTTAAAAGAAGTACAGTGTTTTTCATATGAAAAATAACTTGAAAGTTCTGATTTGAAAGTTCTGATTTGAAAGTTCTGATTTGAAAGTTTTGATTTGAAAGTTCTGATTTGAAAGTTCTGATTTGAAAGTTCTGATTTGAAAGTTCTGATTTGAAAGTTCTGATTTGAAAGTTCTGATTTGAAAGTTCTGATTTGAAAGTTCTGATTTGAAAAGAATAGAAATGTTCCACGTGAAACGTTTTTAGTTTAATTTGGAATTTGAAGATTCTAGTTTGAAGATTCTAGTTTGAACTTGAAACCTGAAACCTGAAACAAAATAAAAAGTTCCACGTGGAACAAGAAAAGAATAAATGTAATTCTGATAACCGCGTTAGCGGTTTTTAGAGAATAATAAAACAAAATGTTTTTAGAAGAATACGATGTTATTGTGGTTGGTGCGGGCCATGCTGGTTCTGAAGCTGCGGCTGCGGCTGCAAATCTGGGATCGAAAACTTTATTGGTTACAATGAGTTTGCAGAACATTGCACAAATGTCTTGTAATCCTGCTATGGGTGGAATTGCAAAAGGACAGATCGTTCGTGAAATTGATGCGCTTGGTGGATATTCGGGAATTGTTTCGGATCGTACGGCAATTCAGTTCAAGATGCTGAATAAATCAAAAGGACCTGCAATGTGGTCGCCGAGAGTTCAAAGTGATAGAATGCGTTTTGCTGAAGAATGGAGAATGATGTTGGAGGGAACTCCAAATTTAGATTTTTACCAAGAAATGGTAAAAGGTCTGATTATCGAAAACGGAAAGATAAAAGGAATTAGAACTTCACTTGGTGTGGAGATTCGTTCCAAATCTGTTGTTTTGACAAACGGAACTTTTTTGAATGGTTTGATTCATATCGGAGAAAAACAATTCGGAGGAGGAAGAGCAGGAGAAAGTGCTGCAACCGGAATTACCGAAGATTTGATAAAAGTTGGTTTTGAAGCCGGAAGAATGAAAACAGGAACGCCACCTCGAGTAGATGGGCGTTCTTTAGATTATTCTAAAATGAATGAAGAAAAAGGAGATGCGAAGCCAGCTAAATTTTCTTATTCAGATATGACTTCTCCATTGGTTCATCAACGTTCTTGTCACATGACATATACTTCATTGGATGTGCACGATATTTTGAGAGAAGGTTTTGATCGTTCTCCAATGTTCAACGGAAGAATCAAAAGTTTAGGACCAAGATATTGTCCGTCGATTGAAGATAAAATAAATCGTTTTGCAGATAAAGAGCGTCATCAACTTTTTGTTGAACCAGAAGGATGGAATACTTGTGAAGTTTATGTAAACGGATTTTCGACTTCACTTCCAGAAGACATTCAATTTAAGGCGTTGAGTTCTGTTGCTGGTTTTGAGAAAGTGAAATTCTTCCGTCCAGGTTACGCAATCGAATATGATTTCTTTCCGCCGACACAATTGAAACATACATTGGAAACAAAGTTAGTTGAAGGATTATATTTTGCTGGACAAATAAACGGAACAACTGGATATGAAGAAGCAGCATCGCAAGGTTTGATGGCAGGAATAAATGCGCATTTAAAAGTGCATGAAAAAGAACCTTTGATTTTAAAACGTGATGAAGCATATATCGGAGTTTTAATTGATGACTTGATTACGAAAGGAACAGAAGAGCCATATCGTATGTTTACATCGAGAGCAGAATACAGAACTTTGTTGCGTCAAGATAATGCCGATTTCAGATTGACGCCAATGTCATACGAAATTGGTTTAGCTTCTGAAGCTCGTTTACGCAGAATGGAGAGAAAACTAAACGAATCTGAAAAGATGGTTTCATTCTTTAAAGAAACCAGCGTTAGTATTGCAGAAACAAATCCAATTTTGGAAGCAAAAGAATCTGCACCGATTACTCAAGGAGATAAAATGTTTAAGATTTTTTCGCGTCCGCAAGTGGAATTAGAAGATATGGTGAAATTTGAAAAAGTTTCAGCTTATATTGAGGAAAATGAATTAGATGAAGAAATTGTTGAGCAAGCAGTAATTCAAGTAAAATATTCGGGTTATATCGAAAAAGAAAGAAATAACGCTGATAAACTAAATCGTTTAGAAGAAGTAAAGATTCCAGAGAATTTCGATTATAATAAAATTAAATCAATGTCGATTGAAGCAAAACAAAAATTAAGCAAGATTCGTCCTGTAACTATTTCACAAGCTTCAAGAATAAGCGGAGTATCGCCTAGTGATATTTCCGTTCTTTTGATTTACATGGGAAGATAGGGTTGATTAGATTTTAGAATTTAGATTGTTGATTTCAGATTTTCAATCTATAATGATAATTGTTTCACGTGAAACTAATTTAAATTTTATTTTTTCAGATTTAGAATAATCTAAAATCAATAATCTAAATTCTAAAATAAGAAATGTTCCACGTGAAACTTTTTAGGAAAAACCTAAAGTTCACTCATTAATTAGAATAATAAACAAAAAATAAAATCCTAAAAGTGGTCAATTTCACTTTTAGGATTTGCTATAAATTAAACCAAATATTTAGAATTTAAAAATGGACGTTTTAAACAAAAAACATTTTCTTACTGTAAAAGACCATTCTGTTTCCAAAGAAATTTTTGATTTGTATTACGATGATGAATTAGATATGCTAATTACTTCGCCACAACCAGAACTTCAAAATCTGGGAAAATATTACGAAAGTGAAGATTACATTTCGCATACAGACAATAAACGTTCATTATTTGAAAAAGCATATCATTTTGTAAAAAATATTGCACTTCAAAATAAATTGAATTTGATTAATTCTGAACAATCTCAAAAAGGAAAACTTTTGGATATTGGAGCTGGAACAGGAGATTTTTTATTAACTGCAAAAAATAACGGTTGGGAAACAATTGGAGTAGAACCAAGCGATAGAGCAAAAAATATTGCAAAACAAAAAGGAATTTCATTTGTAGAAGAAATTAGTACTTTAGAGAATCATTCTTTCGATGCCATTACAATGTGGCATGTTTTAGAACACGTTCCAAATTTAGAAGAACAGATTCAAGAATTAAAGCGTTTATTAAAACCAACTGGAACATTAATTGTTGCGGTTCCAAACTATAAATCGTTTGATGCAAATCATTATCAAACTTTTTGGGCAGCTTATGATGTGCCAATTCACTTTTGGCATTTTTCTAAAAAATCAATTCAATTGCTTTTTGAAAAAGTTGATATGAAATTAGAAAAAGTGCTTCCAATGAAATTTGATTCGTTTTATGTCAGTCTTTTATCAGAAAAATACAAAACTGGAAAAATGAATTATATCAAAGCTTTTTTCATTGGTTTGAAATCAAATTTGAAAGCTAAAAGATCAAAAGAATATTCATCGCATATTTATGTTTTGAAAAATAAATAATAGAAAAAAATGCAATTAAAAGCCATTTGTCAAAATCTGATGAAATGGCTTTTTAATCTTAAAAAAAACAGACGAAAAAGCCAATTTTAAAGCAATAGTGACCGATTATTGTTATTATTTTTTCTATAAATAAAAACAATATCATAAATTTTACGCATTTTTTAAAGTTTATGTTAATCCTATTGAATTTTTTATATTTTTGTCTTTCATACTTAAAAAAATAGAATTTAAAAAAATGAAAAAAGCATTAGTTATTATCGCACTTTCAGTTTTCGCAGTTTCTTGTAACAAAACAGCAGAGGTAAAGGAAGTAAAAACAGCTTACGTGGATACTTCGGTTTTGATGAAAGAATACACTGAGGCAAAAGATTTAGAAGCAAAGTACAAAGCTCAAGCGGAAGAAAAAGGAAGACAATTACAAGCTGAAATTTCACGTTTTAAACAAGACGCTGCTAATTTTCAAAGCCAGGCACAAGCAAACGGTCAGGCTTGGGCACAGCAAAGAGGTGCTGAATTGCAAAAAAGAGAGCAGCAATTAGGTTATGCACAACAAGCTTTGGCACAACAATTACAACAAGAAAGTGGAGTAGAAATGGATTCTCTTGTAAGTGGTGTGAAAAAATTCATCAAAGATTACGGAAAGAAAAACGGTTACGCTTATATCTACGGAACTGGAGATGCAGCATCTATTTTGTATGCTGAAGATAAATTCGACATCACAAAAGAAATCATTAAAGAATTAAATGATAAATACAAAGCGTCACCAAAAGCAGATGCAAAACCAGCAGCTGAAACTAAAGAAGGTGAAGCAAAAAAATAAAAACTACCCAAACTAACTAAATTACTGAAAACCTAAATCCACAACGATTTAGGTTTTTTCTTTTTATAAAAATGCGGTAATTTTATTCTTTAATACAACCCAATGCAAAACGTTTCAGAAGCGGCAGCTTATACTTTACAATTCATCAATCAAACTCAAAAATCTATTTTTCTTACTGGAAAAGCGGGTACAGGAAAAACTACACTTTTACGGGAAATTATTGCAACTACACATAAAAATACTGTTGTTGTGGCGCCAACAGGAATTGCGGCATTAAATGCTGGAGGTGTAACTATTCACTCAATGTTTCAATTGCCATTTTCTGCTTTTATTCCGTCGTACGAAGCGAGTGCGCAGTTTACTGAGACTGTAAAGTTTGAGAATAAAGAGTCTTTGCGCCGTCATTTTAAAATGAACAATGTCAAGCGAAATGTGATCCGAAATATGGAATTGCTTGTTATTGACGAAGTGAGTATGATGCGTGCTGATTTGCTCGATGCGGTTGATTTTATGATGCAAACCGTTCGAAGAAATACGCAGCCTTTTGGAGGTGTTCAAGTTTTGTTCATTGGAGATTTATTGCAATTGCCGCCAGTTATTCGCGATGAAGAGTGGCGAACTTTGAAAAATTATTATCGCGGAAAATTCTTTTTCCATTCTCATGTGCTACAAACTTATCCACCGATTTATATCGAATTGTCAAAAATATACCGCCAGACAGATGATGCCTTTATTTCGGTTTTAAATAATTTGCGAAATAATCAGATTACGCCTGAAGATATTTCCATTCTAAATCAATATGTTAAGCCAGATTTTGACTTCAAAGAAAACAAAGGCTATATAACACTTACAACTCATAATGCGAAAGCAGATTCTATTAACTTGCAGTCAATCAATGATTTAGATGAAAAAGAATTTGTTTATACGCCATTTGTGGTCGGAGATTTTCCAGAAAAGATATTTCCTGTCGAAGAGGAATTGAAATTGAAAGTCGGCGCGCAGATTATGTTCGTTAAAAATGATTTATCGTTTGAAAAAAGATATTTCAACGGAAAAATGGGCGTTGTGAAATCGCTTTCTGATGAAGAAATTTTTGTTCACTTTCCAGAAGAAAATATGACTTTGGAAGTTGAAAAGTACGAATGGAAAAATATCCGATACAAAGTCAACGAACAAACCAAAGAAATCGAGGAAGAAGTTTTAGGAACTTTTGCGCATTACCCGATAAAGCTGGCGTGGGCGATTACGGTTCACAAAAGTCAAGGCTTAACCTTTGACAAAGCTGCGCTCGATGTATCGCAAGTTTTTCTGCCTGGACAAGCCTATGTTGCACTTTCGCGTTTGCGTTCGTTAAATGGGCTTATTTTGCTTTCTCCGATGCAGATGAATGGTATTTCGAACGATCAAGATGTAATGGATTATGCTTTGAACAGAGCTACAGAAGAAGATCTCAAAAATTCATTGCACTTTGAAACCAAAAATTTTATTCATAACTATTTGACAAACAGTTTTAATTGGACAGAATTAGCTCAAGAATGGAGAAATCACAGATTTAGTTATAACGAAAATGCGACAGGTTCAGAAAAATCGAAACATTCTGTTTGGGCGCACAAACGCTTAGATACGATCGAACAGCTTTTAGATCCTTCGCAGAAATTCATAATTCAGCTCCATAAAATTTTCAGTAAAGAAACTGTCGATTTGTTTTTTGTTAAAGAAAGAGTAGAAGCGGCCTTTGATTATTTTTTCAAGCCAATGGATAAATTGGTCGATGATTTAATTTATAAAATGGCTGAAATTCAAAAATTTAAAAAAGTCAAAGAGTTTTACGAAGAACTTAATTTTTTAGAAGATTTACAGACAAAAGCCGTTTTGAAATTACTAAAAGCCAAATTGCTTTTAGAAATTGTGGTTTCTGGAGAAGAAATTTCTAAAGAAAAATTATCAACGCCGTTTATTAAAAATTATAAAATTGAAAAAGCAGATCGAATCCGAACAGAGCTTAAAATGGTAAATACAGACATTTTTAAGACCGAAGAACCCGTTGTTCGATATAAATCAGCTAAGAAGGAGAAAAACGAGCTTAAAACGGCTAAAAAAACAACAGTTGAAGAAACATACGATTTGTGGATTGAGAAAAATTCTGTCGAAGATATTGCAAGAATGCGTAAATTGAATGTTCAAACTATTGAAGGACATTTGATAAGACTTATTCAAGCCAAAAAAATTGAAATTACAGATGTTTTGCCGTATGACAAGATTTTGGCTTTGCGAGATGCATTTCAATTTTATCAGGAAGAATCTTTGAGTGGTTTGAAAGAAAAACATGGCGATGAATTTACTTGGGATGAATTAAAAATGTTTAAGGCGAGCATTAATTAATTCTTTGAACGTCCCACGTGAAACAATGCTTTTCGTTTTTCAACAAATTAATTTATAACGTATTGAAGCATTTTTGACATGAAAATATTTAAATCATTTTTAGTTGGTCTGATTTTTTGTTCGCACTTTGTGAACGCTCAAGATCTGAAACCTGAATACCAAAAATTCATTTCTAAATTTATTTCAGAAGTGAAAAGTGGGGATAAAGAAGCCATTTCAAAACGAATAAAATTTCCGTTAAAGAGGGAGACTCCAATTCCTTCAGTAAAAAATAAAGCCGATTTTATAAAAAGATACAATCAAATTTTCGATGCTGTTTTAATTGGGAAAATAACAAAATCGAATCCAGCAAAAGATTGGTCAGAAATGGGTTGGCGTGGAATTATGTTAAATGAAGGCGATTTGTGGGTTGATACCGATGGAAAAATTACAGCAATAAATTATCAGTCAAAAGCTGAAGAACAATTGAAAAATTCACTAATTGCAAATCAGAAAAAAACGGTAAATAGTTCCCTTTCAAAATTTAAGGAACCCGTTGCAATTCTAGAAACTTCAAAATTCAGAATCAGAATTGATGATTTAGGAAATAATAATTTTCGTTACGCTTCGTGGTCAATCAAAAATAAAATGACTGATAAACCTGATTTGATAATCGAAAATGGCGTTTTCATTGCCGACGGAAGCGGCGGAAATCATCATTATGAATTTAAGAAAGGTGATTTTAGATATGAATGTCATTTCACCGTTTTGGGCGAAAAAAATTCGGCGCCTGCGACGTTAATCATTTATCAATTGGGAAAACAAATTTTATCTCAAAATGCAAAAATTGTTTCACGATAAACATTAAAAAAGCCTAATTCATTTTGAATTAGGCTTTTTTGTTAGATTGTGGACATCACTTTTTCAAGTTCTTTTTCTTGAGTAATTTGAGTCAGTTTTAGTTTTTGAATATTGACTTCATTTTCTTTGGTTTTAATTCTTTGTTTTTGAATTTCTTCTTCCGAAATAGAAGTTGTAGTTATCTTGTTTTCAATTTTCTGATTCGCCATTTCTAGCTTTTCGATTTTGTCTTTTGTAGATTTTAAATTGCTTTCAGATTTCGAAAGGCTTTTCTTTTTGCTTTCCATTTCTTTCTGTTCTTTTTTCAGCTGATTAATTCTATCATCCAGTTTTTTATGATTTTCTTTTAACGCTTTTTGAGTTTGGGCTTCATTTTTTTTTAACTCTAATTCCTGAGAATTTGGCTGAATTTGTTGTGCAAAAAAAGATTGAGAACTAAGTAATAACAAGAGTACTAATGTTGTGAAAATTTTATTCATGATTGTTTTAAATTTTTGAAGCGAATTTATTTGAAGAAATTTTCAAATAATGCCCGACAAATTTTTTAAAACAACAGAATAAGACAAAAAAAATCCCATTCAAAAGAACGGGATTTTCAGAGATTTATAAGTTTTCGACCAGAATCCAAGCTTGCGGATTTTCGCCTTTTTGTATTTCTTTTTGAGCTTGTTCTGCTTCTTTCATTGTAGCATAACTTCCGTACAAAACAGGAAATAAACCATGTTTGTTTTCTTTTAGCATTCTAGCTTTAAAACCATCTTTAATTAATTGATTGTAAGCTTTTTTTGCATTTTGTTCGCTTCTAAAAGCACCAGCCATAATATGATAAGGCATTGTTGGTTCAGCAGTTTCAACACTTGCAGAATCTACAGTAAGTGTAACTGCCGGAAGCGGATTTTTTATTAAAAATGTTGCCTCCTGAATTTTATTCTGAACTTTTTTCTGAACGGCTTGTTCTACTAAAAGTGTCTGATTTTCAATTTGATTTTGATATAACGGATAACCGATACTTCCAGAAATTCCAAGTCCTAAAACTAAAATAGCGACATATCTCAAGAATGAGTTTGAAGATTTAATGCGGTCTTCATTGTTATTCAATAAAACAACTTCTTTTTCTTTTGCAGCGATTTTTTCGATTTTTTTCTCGAAAATTTCCTTTTTCACCATCGGAGAAACAAACGGACTTAATCCGAAAGAAGTAGACAAATAATTAGTTTGATCGTTTGGTGTGAAAATAATATTGTTTTCAGAATTCAAACGTAATTCACCAATGTTTTTCAAAGAGATTACGCCGTCTTCTTCCAAAGATTTTTTCCAATTCGTAATTTCAAATGCAATGGCACTAACTGCAAATCCGTAAGATGTTTTTTCTGACTGTGCAATATGATTTGCTAGCAAACCGTCGTTATTTTTTATACGACTGTTGAAAGAAATGGTTTTTTTTGGAGGAAAAAACGAATTAGTGCTTTCATTAAGCTGAGCAGAATGAGTTTCGGTTAAAAATGCACCAAATCCTGGAACCGTTACACACTGATAACGATACAATAACTGTGAGATATATACTTCGATTTTCATAGTAACAAAGTTATGCAACGCTTATAGTTATCAAAATTTTATTCACAATTTTTATTAACAATTGAGATATATTTTTAGACAATTCAGAATCAGTATTTTAAATATTAAATCTCTCTGTAGTAGCTGGGCTTCTTATTTTTAAGTTTAAAATTTATTAAGAAATTACTTTGATTTTATTCATATTTGCACTTTAGAAAAAGGAATTATTGTTTTCTATTTTACATAATGTTTTAAAAATATGAACGATCAAGATTTATTTAATTTATTAGCGTTGCTAAAAGTTGATGGAGTGGGAGATATAATGGGTAAAAAATTACTTCAATCTTTTGGAAATGCATCAGATATTTTTAAAGCAAAAAACACACAATTAGCGGCAGTTGACGGAATTGGATCGGTGTTGTTAAAAAATTTGAGAGATAAAACCATTTTTCAAAAAGCTGAAAACGAGCTGGAATTCATTAGAAAAAACAAAATCAATGTTTCTTATTTTCAGGATCAAAAATATCCCGAAAAATTAAAACATTGTTTTGATGCGCCGATTCTTATTTTCACCGCTGGAAACATTGATTTTGAGAAAAAGAAAATGATCAGTATTGTCGGAACACGCCAAATAACTTCTTATGGAACAGATTTTTGTCGAAAACTCATTGAAGATTTGGCTCCTTTAGATCCGATAATTGTAAGTGGATTTGCGTACGGAGTTGATATCGTGGCGCATCAAGCAGCAATGGATTATAATCTGCAAACGATTGGAGTCTTGGCGCATGGATTGAATCGTATTTATCCGAGTTCGCATAAAAAGTACATGGCAAGAATGGAAGAAAATGGTGGTTTTATCACAGAATTTTGGAGTGATTCTAACCCAGATAAAGAAAAGTTTGTTCGCCGAAATCGAATTGTTGCGGGAATGACAGAGGCAACAATTGTAATTGAATCTGCTGACAAAGGCGGTTCTTTAATTACGGCAAATATGGCAAATGATTATAATCGTGATGTTTTTGCAGTTCCTGGAAGAGTGACAGATAAATATAGTCAGGGTTGCAATAATCTGATTAAAACTCAGAAAGCGAATGTGTTAACTAATGCAGCCGATTTAATTTATATGCTCAATTGGGATATCAAAGAAAATCCTAAAAACATTCAGAAACAGCTTTTTATTGAGCTTGAACCTGAGGAGCAAAAGATTTACGATTTTCTTCAAAAAAATGGTAAAGAACTACTAGATATCATTGCTGTTCAGTGTGATTTTCCAATTTATAAAATGTCAGCTATTTTGTTAAATATGGAATTAAAAGGTTTAATAAGACCTTTGCCAGGAAAACTTTTTGAGTCAATTTAACGCAGAAAATCTTATTTTTTGTTTTTAAAATGCTTATATATTTTATAGAGAATAAAAATCAAAAGTAAGCCAAAAAGTATATTTATAATTTGGAATAAGTATGGCGGAATGTCGTAATCTTCTATGTATTTGTTCATCTTTTCTTTTTTAAAAGATTAATATATATGAAGTTACGAAAAATAATTAAAAAAAACGTTGACCAACTTTAAGTTGATCAACGTTGTAATTTCTAAAAATGTATATTATTATTTCTACTTCTGAAATCCTAAAACCTCTCTAACTTTTGCCAAAACACCATCAGCAATTACAGAAGCCTTTGCAGCGCCTTTTTTTAGCAAAGCATCAACTTCTTCAAGATTATTGATGTAGTAATTATATTTTTCTCTTTCTGTTTTGAATTTCTCAGTAATCAATTCAAATAAAGCTTGTTTCGCGTGGCCGTAACCATAATTTCCGCCCAAATAATTTGCTCTCATTTGTGCAATTTGCTCTTCATTTGCTAACAAAGAATAAATAGCAAAAGCATTACAAGTATCTGGGTTTTTTGGGTCTTCAAGTGGTGTCGAATCTGTTTCAATACTCATTACTTGTTTGCGTAATGTTTTGTCGTCCAAGAAAATATTGATGATGTTGTTGGCAGATTTACTCATTTTTCCTCCGTTTGTTCCTGGAATCAGCATAATGTTTTCCTGAATTTTAGCTTCTGGAAGAACAAATGTTTCACCCATTTGATGATTAAAACGAGCAGCCACATCACGAGTAATTTCTAAATGCTGCAACTGATCTTTTCCAACAGGAACAAATTCAGCATCATACAATAAAATATCCGCCGCCATTAACATCGGATAAGTAAAAAGTCCAGCATTTACATCGTCTAATCTATCTGCTTTATCCTTAAAGGAATGCGCTAAAGTCAATCTTTGAAACGGAAAAAAACAGCTCAAATACCAAGTCAATTCTGTAGTTTGAACCACATCAGATTGTCTGTAAAAAGTAACTTTTTCAGGATCTAAACCGCACGCAAGCCAAGCTGCAGCAGTGCTATAGGTGTTTTCTCTTAAAGTTTTTCCATCTTTAATTTGAGTGATTGAATGCAAATCAGCAATAAACAAATAGGACTCGTTTGCCGGATTGTTTGATAATTCGATTGCTGGAATAATTGCCCCTAATAAATTTCCTAAATGCGGTGTTCCTGTACTTTGAACACCAGTAAGTATTTTTGCCATTCTCGATTTTTTCTGAATTGCAAATGTCGTGATGTTTTTTTTAACCGCAAAGTGGCTAAAGGTTTATCGTTAAGTTTTGGATTCTTTGCGTGTTATTTTTTAACGCAAAGGACGCGAAGGGTTTTCGCAAAGGAAAGAAGTTGTTTTTTGATTGATTGCTTTGCAATAAGTTCACAAAGCTTTGTCTATGAAGAAGAAATTCTTAATTAGAATTTCTTTGCTCGTTTAATGATTTTGCTTATAATCATAAGAAAATATTTATAGATTTGATGTTTTTTATATTATGACAGAAAACGAAATATCGAATATCGTAATTGGAGTTGCTATTGAAATTCATAAAAAACTTGGACCAGGTTTATTAGAAAACGTTTATAAAGAATGTTTGTTTTATAAAATTAAACAAAGAGGATTTTTAGTAGAAAAAGAAAAAGCTTTACCATTAGTTTTTGAAGAAGTTAAGCTTGATTGCGGATATCGCGTCGATTTACTTGTAGAAAATAAATTTCTAATCGAAATAAAAAGTGTAGAATCATTAACCTCCAACCATTTGGCACAAACACTAACATACTTAAAACTTGGAAATTACAAACTTGGTTTACTTATAAATTTTAGCGAAATCCTTTTAAAAAATGGTATAAGAAGAGTTGCAAATAACTTATAAGCAAAGCTTTGCGAACTTACAGCAAAGCTATTCTTAAAAAGAAGCACTTTAAAAAACTTTGCGAAAACCCTTCGCGTCCTTTGCGTTAAAAAAAAAGACGCTAAAAAATCTTTATCAAAATTCATTTCGGTTTTACTACATTTGAAACTATGAAAATATTAAAAATTTCTTTTTGGATTCTCTGGCGTGTTTGGTTCTACGTTGTTATGGCGGTTCCCATTATAATTATGCTGCCATTTTTACTGATTTCTATTATTTCAGAGAAAGGTTATCCTTATTTTTTCAAAATGGCTCGCGTTTGGGCTAAATTTATTCTTTTCGGAATGGGTTTCTATTATATCGTAAAACGCGAACAGAAGCTCATTAAAGGCAAAAGTTATATGATTGTGGCTAATCACACATCGATGACCGATATTATGCTTATGCTGGCTTTAATTAAAAATCCGTTTGTTTTTGTTGGAAAGAAAGAATTAGTGAAGATTCCGCTTTTTGGTTTTTTCTACAAAAGAACCTGTATTTTGGTTGATAGAAATTCATCTAGAAGTAAAAATGAAGTTTTTAAAAGAGCTCAAAACCGCTTAAATCAAGGTTTAAGTATTTGTATTTTTCCAGAAGGCGGCGTTCCAGATGATGAAAGTATTTTGCTTGACGAATTTAAAGACGGCGCTTTCAGATTAGCTATTGATCATCAGATTCCGATTGTACCAATTGTTTTTCCAGATAATAAAGAACGTTTTTCGTACACTTTTTTAAGCGGAAGTCCAGGGAAAATGCGCGCTAGAATTTTGCCATTTATTGAAACAGAAGGCTTAACGATTGACCATAGAAAAGAACTGAAAGACAGAGTTAGAAATATTATATACGATGCTTTAATTGCTTTTGATAAAAAGTAATTTGAAATTAAAAACAGAAAAGCCGGTAGATCTACTTAAATCTACCGGCTTTTATTTTGAATTAAAAACCCCCATTTTTATTCAAAATTTATCTATGAATTATCTTTTCCGAAATAAAACGTAATACTTTTTTAAATTTCAATCTGGTTTTTCTTCGGTTTTTATTGTACAACAATTCTATTTTTTCTTTCATGGTTAAAAATATTAATGGTTGATAATAAAGAGTTTAGTTATAACTCAAGTTAACGTCACATTATTATAGATGAAGAAAAATAAAAAAGGTTGCGTGTAAAATGAAAAAAAATAAAGTGCTGAGTAAAAATCCGTTAGCACCAAACAACTAACGGATTTTAATTCAAATAACCAACCAATGTAAATTCTAAAAAAAACCTGCAAATTGATATATGGCAGTATCGAATAAGCAGACCACTTTTTTTATAAGATGGTGAATTAGTGAAATGGTTGCGTCTAAATTTTTTTTTTTTTGAAAAAGAAAAAACCCCGACAATTGTCAGGGTTTTATAATAAGTCTTTTGTTGACTTTATGATATTAAGCGTTTGCTAATTCTTTGATATGTTCTTTAATTTTAACTTCCAGTTCATCAGCAAGTTCTGGATTGTCTTTAATTAATGTTTTAACTGCATCACGTCCTTGACCTAATTTTGTATCGCCGTAGCTGAACCAAGATCCTGCTTTTTTAACGATGTCAAATTCTACAGCTAAATCTAGAATTTCACCAGTTTTAGAAACTCCTTCTCCGTACATAATGTCGAATTCGGCAGTTTTAAAAGGTGGAGCTACTTTATTTTTAACAATTTTCACTTTAGTTCTGTTACCGATTACGTTTTCACCGTCTTTAATTTGAGCAGAACGACGAATATCTAAACGTACAGAAGCGTAAAATTTAAGTGCGTTACCTCCAGTTGTAGTTTCTGGATTTCCGAACATTACACCAATTTTTTCACGAAGCTGGTTGATAAAGAATACAGTACAATTTGTTTTACTGATAGTTCCAGTAAGTTTTCTTAAAGCTTGAGACATTAAACGAGCGTGAAGTCCCATTTTAGAATCTCCCATTTCGCCTTCGATTTCACTTTTCGGTGTTAAAGCTGCTACCGAGTCAATTACCACGATATCAATTGCACCAGAACGAATTAGGTTTTCTGCAATTTCTAAAGCTTGTTCTCCGTTGTCTGGTTGAGAAATGATTAAATTCTCAATATCTACATTTAATTTTTCTGCATAATTTCTATCGAAAGCGTGCTCCGCATCAATAAAGGCAGCAATACCGCCCGCTTTTTGAGCTTCAGCAATTGCATGAAGCGTCAAAGTAGTTTTTCCAGAAGATTCTGGACCATATATTTCTATAATTCTTCCTTTTGGATATCCGTTTACACCAAGTGCTAAATCAACGCCAAGTGAGCCAGAAGAAATCGTTTCTACTTCTACAATGGCTCTGTCGCCCATTTTCATTACGGTTCCTTTTCCGTAGGTTTTGTCAAGTTTATCAAGCGTTAATTGTAACGCTTTTAATTTGGCTTCTTTTTCTGAACTCATCTTTTATATTAATTATCTTAATTGTTATTTTTTAGCCGTTTAAACAAATGTAAGAAAAAACTTCTTTATTAATTTAAAGCTGCTTTAGAGATTGTAAAATTAGTTCTTTTTTTTCGAGTTTGATTGCGACAAATTGTTCCAAATTGTCACAAATTTCACTATAAAAATAAAGCTTTTAATTCTGTTGCGTCAGACGGTTTTATTTTTCCTGCAAGCAATAAACTCAACTGTTTACGACGAAGCGCGGCATCAAAACGCTGAATTTCAAGTTCTGTTTCTGGAACAATTGCAGGAACTTCAACGGGTCTTCCGGTATCATCAACGGCAACGAAAGTATAAATTGCTTCGTTTGCTTTTGTTCTGTTTCCAGATTCGCGATCTTCTACCCAAACATCAATAAAAACTTCCATAGAACTTTTAAATGATCTTGAGACTTTTGCTTCTACGGTTACAACGCTTCCAAGCGAAATAGCTCTGTTAAAAGCAACGTGATTTACAGAAGCTGTCACTACAATTCGGCGTGAATGTCTGCGAGCCGCAATACTTGCAGCGCGATCCATTCTGGCTAATAATTCGCCACCAAAAAGATTGTTTAAAGGATTTGTTTCGCTCGGTAAAACTAAATCAGTTAAAATAGTTAGCGATTCTGAAGGATGTTTTGGATTCATTTTTTTAATAATAAATTTTATTTGCGCTTCGCAAAAGCGAACAGTTTTTATTTTTTGCCACAGATAAAATGATTAAAAAATCTGTGAAAATCTGTGGCTAACTTTATTTAAATTGCGGTTGAATTAATTCAACCAATAAACTGCCATTACAGCAGGTATAAAATAAATAACAATGGTTCTCGCACCATCGTAATCTTTAGCAAGTCTTTGTCCGAAAAGCATCATTAACAAACAAATACAAGAAAATATTGCTCCGTAAAAACCAAATTCTCTGCCGTTATTTGTTAAAAGCTGAATGCCTCCGACAACACATAAAATTCCTGAAATTAATTCTAAAATCAACAAATGCAAAAGAGCAAGCGGAACTTGATTTTTTAAAGGTGTTTTAGCAAAATGTCCTTTTAGCCAAGCGACATTATCTTTCCAATAAAAAATTTTTTCGTAACCCGATTGTAAGAAAGTTAAAGCTAAAAAAGCCAAAAGCAAAATTGAGGCAACATTGTTCATTGAATTTTATTTTTTATGAATTAAACGAGTTAATTTGATGGATAAATCGGTTAAAATTATTTTTGCATTTCCGTTTCTTTCAATGTGATACATAGCATCTGAAAGTTCTTTGAAAATTTCATGAATGTTATTTCCGTTTACAAAAGGAGCAAAATTTTCCAGTTTAAACTTATCAACTTTTGGTTCGATGTAAACCAAACTTGGTGCTTGATAATTTAACATTAAAGCTTGTCGGAACATTTCGATACAATACTGAATGAATTTTTTCTGGCTTTCGCGTCCCAGCGCAGCAATTTGTTCACTCCACGAAATTAAATCCTGAATGGCAGCAGCATTTCCTTTTGCTCTAAAAGCGGCGCGAACCCAATTAATAAACCATTGTTCAAACGGAAATTCGTCGTCATCTTCTTTTAGCAAATGCAAAGCTTTATTAAAATTACCTTGCGCTTGATGTGCAATCTTTTTGGCTAAATTTAGATCTATATTTTCTTGTGCAACCAAAGCTTCGGCGATAACTTTTTCAGGAAGAGCATTAAAGTGAATTACCTGACAGCGAGAGCGTATGGTCTGAATAATATCTTCTTCGTTTTCAGAAATCAGAATAAACATGGTTTTGTCTGATGGTTCTTCTAAAAGTTTCAGGAGTTTGTTTGATGCCGCGATATTCATTTTATCGGCCATCCAGATAATCATGATTTTGTAACCTCCTTCGTAAGATTTTAGCGCAAGCGATTTTAGAACTTCCTGTGCATCTTCTACACGAATTTCTCCCTGTTTGTTTTGCACACCAAGAATTTTGTACCAATCGAATAAACCTCCGTATGGCATTTCTTGAATAAAGCTTCGCCAGTCTTGAATAAAATCTAAACTTTTGGGTTTTGTTTTTACGTCTTCGGTCGTAACGGTCGGGTAAATAAAATGCAGATCTGGGTGAGAAATGTTGTCGAACTTTAGATTGCAGGAATCGTTTCCGTTCGAGTTTTCGTTGCCAGTATTGCTGCACAAAATGTACTGAGCATAAGCAATTGCGGTAATTAATGTTCCGCTTCCTTCTGGACCAACAAATAATTGTGCATGTGGAATTCTACCAGATGCAGCACTTTTTGTCAAGTGGCTTTTGATGTAATCTTGACCTAAAATTTGAGAAAATTGCATGGAGCAAAGATAGCAGAAAATGATGTAGTCAAAAATTTTAGGGATAAAGTTTCTTGCTTAGCTATAATTTTCAAAATACAAACTTAAAACGGCCATTTTTTTCTTTTGATTTTGATGCAATTTTGTTAATAAACATCTCAACCTGAGCATTTATCAAGATGTTTTTGTTAATATTTTTTTTCGAAAAACGCTAAACGTAAGGTTTTTTTGATTATTTAAAGTTTGGAAATTTTATTTTTTATAGCGAATACCTTACTTTTTAACCCTTAACAGTTTTAACAAAAAGCACGTTAAAACGCACATTTTCTCGACATAACGCTGGTTTTTAAGCTTTTTTTAAGAAAATATTTTGAAAAAAAAATCCATTAGAGTTGTTAATTAAGTTAATTTCTATATTTTTGTTTTTATCAACAACCAATTATAAAATAAGAATCTATGAAAGGGAAAATTACTCTATTAAGTGCTTTTTTTATCTTAACTACGGCTGCTGTTTCGGCACAGGCAAAGAATGCTCCTAGAAGTATTATCAGTACAACGGCTCTTATCCGTAAATACCATGACCAAAAAGAATTGAGTGGTATGCAAAAAGGTGAGCTTTTGGAATTATACATTGAGCGTATTAAAGTTTTAGTAAAAACTCTCCCTTACATTGCTTTGGTTACTAAGCCAGGAGTTACAATGGCGGACTTAGGTATTCCAGACGATGGTGATCACAAAAAAATCTTAGATGCTCAGGCAGTTGGTACTTCAACATTTTTGGATACTACTGTAGAGTTTCAGAGAAAAATGATGCCTTATTCTGATAAGGGAAATCTTATCGCTGCAATTTTATTTTACGAAAGTACATTGAAATCATTACACGAGTTCAACGATTTGAACGAAATGTAATAAATGCTTAATTTTTTTTAAAACCTTTTTCGAAGTGTTTACGTAGATTCAAAAAATCTAATGTGGAATGCTTTCGAAAAACAAAATAAAAAAAGACTCATTCTCGAAGGTTCTGAAATTTTTGGAAAATTCGAGAGGAGTTTTTTCGTTTACGCATACCCAAATTTATTATTAACCGTAATACCCCCTTATCATGAAAAAAATTACTCAATTAATCTGCGTTCTTTTGACAGTGGCGAGTATGAATGCTCAACAAGAGAAAGGAATTATGGGCTACACTAATTGGTTAAACAACTGGACCGAATTTAAGCCTAACAAAGTAGACTATGGAGAAGCAAACCAAATTTTAGCAGGAAATATTTCTGTTAATACTAAATTGCTGAAAAGAAACATCTACGTTTTGCAAGGAAACGTATACGTTACAAACAATGCTGTTTTGACTATTGAGCCAGGTACAGTAATTATTGGTGACTTTGAAACTAAAGGAACATTAGTAATTACAAAAGGCGCACAATTAGTTGCTGACGGTTTAGAAACAGATCCAATTGTATTTACTTCAAACAGAAGCATGAAAAAAGCTGGTGATTGGGGTGGAATTGTAGTTCTTGGAGATGCTCCAATTAACAAATTTGGAAATGTAGGTTCTTATAACCTTGATCTTGATCCAACTCTTACTACCTACGGTGGAGATAACGTGGCTTCAAATTCTGGAATTTTAAGATTCGTTAGAATTGAGTTCGCTGGTAAAAAAGTTAAAGGTGTAGACACTTTCAACGGTTTAACTCTTGCTGGTGTTGGAAACAAAACAGTTCTAGAAAATATCATGGTTAGTTACGCTGGTGGAGACTCATTCGGAGTTTTAGGTGGTGACTTAAATGCTACAAAATTCGTTTCTTATAAATCAGTTAATGATGATTTTAAATTTTCTCAAGGAGTACAATGTCGTTTCTTTAACTCTTTAGCAGTAAGATCTTCTTACTTCTCTAGTACTAAAGATGGATCTCGTTGTATGGAAGTTAGATCTTTTGAGAAGAAAAGTGAAACAGACTTTACTAAAAAACAAACTTTAGTTGTTGCAAGTAATATTACAATGGTAAATGACAGTGAAAATATTAAAGCTGATATTCAAGCAGGTTTAGTAAAAGAAGCTGTTTATGTTGCAGAAGGTGCTTCTCTTGAAATGAAAAGAAGTGTAATCTCTGGATTTAACCCTGCGGTATTATTAGACAGCAAAACAGAAATCAATGACGCCAACCTTAAAAAAATCAAATTTGAGGAAATGTATTTCAATTTATGTAATGGAAACATCTTTACTGAATACAATTCTAACAATGAAGATTTAGAAAGCTGGTATGGAAATAGTATTTTCTTTAATGTTTACTCTCAAAGTGACAACAAAGAAACTTTCATTGATATCTTCAATCCTAAAAAACCAGATTTCAGATTACAATTAGGAAAAATCACAGCTTCAAGCGGTAAATAGATAATAGTTTCGATTTTTATTCCCTCGCGTAAATTTTATTAATAAAGTCCCCAGACACAATTTATGTATCGTTAAAGGACCCCAAATAAAGATCAAGACATAATGGTATCTACGAAAAAATATTTTTTATATATAATATTTTTGGTTTCGCCTATATCGTTAACACTATATGCACAGAATACAGCAGGAAAACCTACACAGGCTGCTGATTCTGAGTGCGTTTTAACTTTAGGTAATGTTAGCCAAAACAGTACTAAAGCTGTTATAAAAAACAGCAATTCAGACAAATTTAATCAGTTTATAGTAGGGATGTCCACCCCCAAGGACAGCCTTACTATAGTAGCTGAAACCAATACGGTATCTAACGATTGTAATGAGGATTCGTCATTTGCAGCAACTTCAATTTTAGCAAAAGATATTATTGAAAACTACAAATATGATTTTTCAGAAACATTCATTGATATTTTGTTTTTTGAGCGTATCGACCTAGCAAGAACACGCACTATATGATTCAAAAAACTACTTTATCTTTCTTTAAAGTTTTCTTTTTACTTAGCATTATGTTTTTTGCTAAAGGAAACCTGCATGCCCAAACTATCGTGCCAGCTCAATTAGATGGCTTAGATAAGTTGTGTGCGGGTAGCTCTTTTAATGAATTTTTTGCAACCTTTAGTTACGTTAATTTTCCTGAAGGAACAACCTTTACTATAGAGCTTTTAGACAGTTCAAACAATCCGATTGCTACGACTTTGCTTCAAACCATAGATGTTTCTGCAACGCAAAAGACTATTAAATTTGCCGTTCCGACTAATTTGGTAGGTTCTGAAACTTATGGGTTAAGAGTTAAAAGTTCTGGTACAACTACAAGTACAAGATTTAGAAATTCAGCTGGAAATACTTCTTTTCCAGCTTATTTTAAAGTTTACGAATCTACTTTTTCAATCAATAACAAAGATACAAACGCAACAATTTGTGCAGGAGGAAGCCTTACTTTATCAGTAGATAGTGGCACAAATTCACCAGTAAATTACCCAAATCTTAAATATATCTGGTATAAAGACAATGTTGTTATTGCAGGACAAAGTGGTAAAACGTTAACGGTAAATGCAGCTGGAGATTATTATGCAACTATAGATTACGGATCTTGTACAGATGCCAATTTTAGTTCTAACCATATTGCAGTTGGAAATTCTTCTTCAAGTAGTGCAGTAACAATTAGTTCAAGCTTAGGAAATCCTTTTTGTGCCAGCGGTACAGGAACTATTTTAACAGCAACTTCTGGAAACAAATACCAGTGGAAAAAAGACGGTGCAATTATTACTGGCGCAACAAACAGAACATATTCTACCAATGAATCTGGCTCTTACTCTGTAGAAGTTGATTTTGGAGGATGTAGTGCTACAGGAGCAATCAATCTTCAAAGCAATGGTTTTGATGCAAGTATTGATGTTCAAGATGGATATAAGTTAAATGAAGGTGAAACCTTAAGCGTAAACGTTACAACAGATGCAACAAGTCCAACTTTTGAGTGGTATTTAAACAATAATTTAATTTCAGGAGAAACAGGAAGTTCTTACACTGTTTCTGTAAAAGGTAATTATAAAGTAAAAATTTCTCAAGCATCAGGTTGTATTGCTAACAAAGAGTTTTCATTTAGAATTAATGGCGATTCTGGTCCAGCAAGTGTTATTCCAAACATTATAAAATTAAGCGGAATGAATCCGTATTGGAATATTCCAGACGAATACAAAAATGCAGCCACTAAGGTAATTATCATTAGTTCAAACGGAGATAAAGTACTTGATGTGGTAAATTATCAAGGAGATTGGCCCCAAAACAATATAGATTTTAAAAATGTAAATCCCGTTTATTACTATGTCATTCAATCAGACACTGGTGAAAAAAAAGGATCAATAACTGTTATAAAATAATATGAAGAAAATCCTACTATTCATCACTTTATTTTACGGCTTTTCAAATGTACTCTATTCTCAAAACGCAAATGAGGATGGAGTTGTTTCGTTTTCATTACCTATTAGAAATTCTTTAAAATTTAATAGATATTTAATCAACCCAACATTCAGTTTTGTTCGAGAAGCAAATCCATATATAAGTTTTTATAACAAAAGACAATGGGTTCAATTTGATAATGCTCCGCAAACTTATTTGGCCAATTATTCTGGACGTATTAGAGAAAACGATGCTTTTGCAATTGGCTTATTTCAGCAGAATTATGGATTAATGACCGTTTTTGGCGGAATTGTCAATTTCGCTCACAATATTTCTCTAGACCAAGACAGTAACTTGACTTTTGGTTTAAACGTAGGTGCTTATCAAAGTGGTTTAAACAAAGGGAAAATTATATCTGATGATTCTGATATCTTGATTGGAGAATATCCTTCGAGCACTTTGCTTACCGTTAATCCAGGAATTAATTACGGAACGGAGTTTTTAGACTTCGGATTATCGGTTAATAATTTAATACTGTACAATTTTGGCGGAGGAATGGTAAAAGAAGATCCAGAAAGAGCGATCCAATTGCACGCCATGTATACAGGATATATTGACAGTTACGGATTCTTTGACAGAAGTAAATTTTCTGGAATTGTTAGAACAGAAATTAAAAAAGACAAAACCGTTATTTCTGGTCTTGCTATGCTGACCTTACAACAAGGAATTTGGGCACAAGCTGGATATAACACTTTATATGGTATTTCAGGCGGACTTGGGGTTAATATTTCTCCAAGTATTTCTATTGAATATAATTACGAAAGAGGAATGGGCAATTTCACTAATCTAGGCGGTTCTCATGAATTTGCCATTGCCTACAGATTCAAAAACAGAAATTACTATTACGCAGATGAAGATGAAGGGTCATTGATAGATCCTGCAAAACCAAAACCAGTAATGGCTAAACCATCTACAACTGCAAAAGTAGCAAGAGAAGATGTTGCTGAAAAAACAAGATTGGCCGCTGAAGCGAAAGCAAAAGCCGATGCCGAAGCTAGACAAGCTAGACTTGCCGCATCAGAAAAAGTTAAGGCTGACGCCGAAGCTGCAGCAAAAGCAAAATTAGAAGCAGATAATAAAGCTAAGGCAGATGCTGAAGCTGTTAAAATAAAACTAGCTGCCGAAGCTAAAGCCAAAGCAGATGCCGCGGCAGCAGCTAGAGCACAAACTGCAACAGCAAATAGAGCCGTTGCTACAACTCAGAAAACACAAGCGCAATTAGCAGCAGACAAAGCTAGAGCTGATGCAGAAGAGCGTAGAATTAAATTGGCTGCAGACAATAAAGCAAGAGTAGATGCTGCCGCTGCCGCAAGAGCACAAGCAGCAGCTAATAAACCAGCTGCAGCTGCACCAAAAACACAAGCACAATTGGCTGCTGATAAAGCGAAAGCAGATGCAGAAGCTATGAAATTGAAATTAGCAGCAGATGCAAAAGCTAAAGCCGATGCAGAAACAGCAGCAAAAGCAAAAGCTGAAGCGGCGAAACCAGCTCCTACACCGCAAAAAACAGCAGCGCAATTAGCTGCAGATAAAGCGAAAGCAGATGCAGAAGCTGCAAGACAAGCAAGATTAGCAGCCGCTGAAAAAGCAAAAGCGGATGCGGAAGCTGCAAGAGTTAAACTTATTGCAGATAATAAAGCAAAAGCAGACGCTGCTGAAGCTAAACGTAAAGCAGATGCAAAAGCAAAAGCAGCAGAGGCAGATATGCAGTCTATTTTAGCTGCTGATGCAAAAGCGAAAGCAGATTCAGATGCATTGCAAGCAAGATTAGCAGCAGAAGCGAAAGCAAAAGCTGCAGCAGAAGCTAAAACTAAAGCATCTATTGATGCAGCAAACAAAGCAAAACTTGCCGCTGACGCGAAAGCAAAAGCCGCTGAAGAAGCAGCACAAAAAGAAAGATTAGCAGCAGAAGCAAAAGCAAAAGCCGACGAAGAAGCAAGACAAGCTCTTATTGCTGCTGAAGCGAAAGCAAAAGCAGATGCAGAAGCGTTAAAAATAAAACAAGCTGAAGAAGCTCGCCAAGCTAAATTAGCTGCTGATGCAAAAGCGAAGGCAGATGCAGAAGCTCTTCAGGCAAAATTAGTTGCAGATGCAAAAGCAAAAGCAGATGCAGAAGCCGCTGCCAAAGCTAAATTAGCAGCAGACGCAAAAGCAAAAGCTGATGCGGAAGCAGAAAAAGCAAGATTAGCTGCTGAAACAAAAGCAAAAGCAGATGCCGAAGCAGAGAAAGCTAGATTAGCAGCAGACGCAAAAGCGAAAGCAGATATGGAAGCTTTACAAGCTAAACTAATTGCTGATGCAAGAGTTAAAGCAGACGCCGAAGCTACTGCAAAAGCCAAAGCGGATGCCGAAGCTAAAAAATTACAAGAAGCAGAAGATGCTCGCCAAGCTAAATTAGCAGCGGACGTAAAAGCGAAAGCTGATGCTGAAGCAGAGAAAGCTAGATTAGCTGCTGAAACAAAAGCAAAAGCGGATGCAGAAGCATTAAAAGTAAAACAAGCTGCTGAAGAGAAAGCAAGATTGGCAGAAGAGGCTCGTCAGGCGAAATTAGCGGCAGATGCTAAAGCAAAAGCTGATGCGGAAGCATTGAAAGCAAAACAAGCAGAAGAAGCTCGTCAAGCTAAATTGGCAGCTGACGCAAAAGCGAAGGCAGATGCAGAAGCATTAGAAGCAAAATTAGCAGCAGATGCAAAAGCGAAAGCAGACATGGCAGCTTTACAAGCAAAATTATTAGCAGATGCAAAAGTAAAAGCCGATGCGGAAGCTACTGCAAAAGCAAAAGCCGATGCTGAAACTAAGAGATTACAAGATGAGGAAAATGCTCGTCAGGCGAAATTAGCAGCAGAAACAAAAGCAAAAGCCGATGCTGAAGCATTAAAAGCAAAACAAGCTGCTGACGAAAAAGCGAGATTAGCAGAAGAGGCACGTCAGGCTAAATTGGCAGCTGATGCTAAAGCAAAAGCAGACGCCGAAGCAGAGAAAGCTAGATTGGCAGCAGAAGCTAAAGCTAAAGCAGATGCAGACGCATTGAAAGTAAAACAAGCTGCTGAAGAAAAAGTAAGATTGGCAGAAGAAGCTCGTTTAGCGAAATTGGCTGCTGACGCAAAAATAAAAGCTGATGCTGAAGCTGAGAAAACAAGATTAGCTGCAGAAGCAAAAGCCAAAGCGGATGCAGATGCTTTAAAATTACAGCAAGCAGCTGAGGAAAAAGCTAGATTAGAAGAGCAAGCTCGTCAAGAAAGATTAGCGGCAGAAGCAAAAGCTAAAGCCGATGCAGAAGCAGAAAAAGCTAGATTGGCAGCTGAAGCAGCAAATAAAGATGCTACAGCAAAAGCAATCGAAGAATTGACAGCATCAATTGCTAATACAAGTAAAATGCAGAATGAGTTATTAGCACAGTTTACAGCTACAGTTGCTAATAAACAAAAAGACCTAAATGACTTAAAAGAGGAAAATGATTTAAGTGAAAAAGGAATTTATAGAGAGCCAAAACCATTCAAAAGTGTAGCGGCTGAAAATAGTCAAATTGAAGCATTGAAATTGCAGATTGCTGATGCCAATACCAGCATGAAAAATGAGATTGCAAAAATGACTAATCTATACAATGACAGACTTAAAAAGTTCCCTAAAAATGATCCTTTAAACAAGGCTTATTTAGAAAAGATAAATGAGTTGAAAGCGGCTCAGTTGAGAATGGAACAACAAGGTGCTGCCTTAATAGCAGATTTAGAGCGTATCAAAACTGAAACTGAAATTGAGCGTAAACGTAGAATTAAACGTGCAGCTTACGAAAATGATCAAGGAAGATATGCGCAGGACGTTGCCGCTCTTAAACGTATAAAAGAAACAACGAAAATAAGTAATACGCCATTGACAGCAAATGATTTTGATTTCGGAGAAGAGCAGTCAAATATGCAGATCATTAAGAACATTAAAAATTCTGATAGTGGTTATTATTTAATTCTTGCAGTTCATAACAGTGTTCAAAAACGTGATGAGTTTTTAACAAAAGCGGTGGCTGCCGGACGTACAGATATTAATTTCTTCTACAATGTAACAACAAGTAAATATTACATCTACTATGAGAAGTTCGATGGTTTACAAGAAGCTACAAAAGCATTGGAAGCAAAAGGCAATAAGTCTTACAACGGAAGAATGGCCATTGTAAAAGTGGAGAATTAATAAAGAAAAATAAATAGTCTCTCTTCGATGTGGAGAGGGACGTCTAAATAAATGTTATCAAAATTAAATGGTTTTATAGATTAATGCCCCTTAGCTATAAGACAGAAGTAACAAAAAAATGATTATGAAAAAACCTACTACTTTAAGAACGCTGTTTTTTGCTTTAGTTCTGCTATTCAATTTTGTCTCCCAAGCACAAAATGGAATTGCTTTTAATTCAAAGCCTAATTTGAGTTCAGATGAGAATTTATTCTTAAAAGCAAATAGTCAGTTTGAGAATCAATTTGGTATAGATCCTAACACAGAAAAGCCAGCTGCAAGTTCGGCTGCGATGGTCAATCCGGCAATTAAGTATGCTCAAAGTCCGTATCTGGGAACCGTTTCTATTTGTCCTAATGATGGTAAAGAGCTTCCAAAATTATTTCTTTGCGGTAGTAATGAAACAAGAAATATTGAAACGGGACTAGTAAATCCGCAATCAATTGTATGGGAAAAATTTATTGCTGGGGGTTCCTGTTTAAACGTTTCGAATACCAATTGTGCTAACGAAACGGCGGCAGCTTCTTGTTGGACTACTGTAGGAACTACGGTTGATTATTTGGCTCATGAAGCGGGACAATTTAGAGTTAGAATAGTTGATAACACAGGAACTCCATACACGTATTATTTTAATGTATATCAAAATACATTAGATCCAGGTGCGATTGCTAAAAATAATATTATAAGATATGGAACTAACTGTACTTTAAATGGTAAAATTACGGTTAATGGTTTTGGTAGTGATTATGAATATGGAATAACAACTACTTCTTCGCCTCCAAGTTCATGGCAAACAAGTAATGTTTTTAATATTACAGCAGCAGGAAATTATAATGTTTTTATCAGATTAAGTGGTGTTGCAGGTTCTTGTGATTTTAAAGTTCCAAACATTGTTATTACCACGACTAATTTTGCGGTCACTACACAAATTACTTCTGCAAAATGTAGCAGTGAAAAAGGAAGTATCACAGTAACTGCGAGTGAAACAAATTTACAGTACGTTTTTAAATTAACAGGACCTACTAACATAACGGTTCCTGCTACAAAAAATCCGGTTTATACTTTCTCAGGATTGAATCCTGGAACTTATACTGTTGAAACTACTCTTGTAGAAGGACCAACTTGTATGAAAGATACCAAGAATAATCTTGTTATCGAAAATGCTCCAAACGCTTTAGTTAACAACTCTACTCAAACAATTGCATTAACTAGCTGTGCTGCGGGTAGAATTACAGGATCTGCATCTGGAGGAAAAACGCCTTACAGATATTCGGTTAATATTGATAATACAGGATTCGTAAATGTAGCGAATGTTGACAATTATATTGCAGTTGCAAAATCAGGGAGTTATGTAGTACGTGTAGAAGATGGTAATGGCTGTACAGCAGATGTTACAATTGCTGTTGCTGCGGTAGATAAACCAACTTACAATGTGGTTAAAGCAGATGGTTCTTGTACAGGTTCATCAGGAAGTATTACTGTTAACGTAACGGATGCTAAAGGATATACAGATATAAGATATAGTATTAATAATGGTAGCTCATTTGTTACTACTAATAATTTTCCAGGACTTGCTTCAGGAATTTATTATGTAATTGTACAATACAGAAAAGCTGGAGTTGGAAGCGGTAATAATAATAATGGTTACTGTACCGATCCAGCAATTATGACGACTGTTGGTGCGGCTACGCCATTAACTGCTTCTGCAGGTATCGCTGCGTTATCGGGTTGTGGTCCAACAGGATCTTCAAATCAAGGTTTGGCACGTATTGCAAATGCACAGGGAGGTGTTCCTTTCCCTGGACCATTTCCTTATAAATATAGTTTCATGGGTTCGCCTTGGCAGGATTCAAATGAGAAGTATATAGACCCAGGACAGAATTATACTTTCAGAGTTATGGATGCAGTGGGTTGTATCTATGAAATGAATAATATCACACTAGACCAAAAACCGGCGCCACCTTCTATTAAAATTTTAGACCCTGTATTTAATTGTGACGGATCTGCAACTACTACTGTAGAGGTAAACGGAGGAGTTCCGGATACAAAATATAGTTATAAATACTATATGGATGGTTTTCTTAATAATAATACACCATCAAATGTATTTTTAAATGTAGGTTCAGGCAAACATACTATTACAGTAGAATACACTGTAACTGCTGTTTCAACTTATAGTAACTTATTAATTGAGAATTTTGGAAGTGGTGGAACAACTACTACACCTGGTATTGCTGGAACATATTGTTTTAACGATCAAAGGGTTAATCCGCCATATACCTGTTCTTTAAACGGAAATCCGACACGTTCAGTTGAGGATAATCAATATTCTGTTACTAGCTTCTTTTGGAGAGATGACGATCCAAATGCGAATAACTCAGGTGCTTGGTTCCACTTTAAAGATCATACAACAAACCCTAATAATGCAAATGGAGTTGGTGATGCTAATGGAAGATATTTGTTAGTAAACATTGGAAAAGCAGCTGGAGATTATGGTGTTTTATATAGTATGCCAATTGTAGATGTTATTCCAAATCAACCTGTTTTGGTTGACATATATGTTGCCAATTTATTAAGAAGATCAAGAAGTGGAGCTGCTCCAATTCTAATCTTTGAATTGGTGGATGAAAATGGAATAGTAGTTGCAACCGATAAAACAGGAAAAATAGCAGAAGATGCTTATGATGCTGATAGAAATAAATGGATTCAAAAATCGCTGTCACTAAATCCTGGAAATAATACTAAATTAATCTTTAAGATTAGATCAGGAAGTACAGAATACGGTGGAAATGATTTGGTGATGGATGATATCTGGGTTCGTCAGATTCCTAGAGCATGTGGAACTGTACAGGATTTCGATATCAACGTGGATGGTGCAAAAGCATTCTCTGCATCGATTACTGGAGTTAAAGATGTTTTATGTACAGGAGATAAAAACGGGGAACTTACTATCAACGCTCAAAATTTTGATCCTAAAAAAGGATTCCAATATTCTGTTGATGGAGGAAATTGGAAAACATTTGTTCCAGTTCCAGCTTCTTCAAAAGGTAGCGTGACTTTAACAGGTTTAGAAGTTAAAAACTATCAGATCCGTGTCCGTTATGAAAATTTAGCAAGTAGCTGTACTTTACCATTTTCACAAGATATCAACGAACCAGCACGTTTAGTAGTTAAAGCTTCTGTAACTAAACCAGCGACTTGTCTTTACGGAGCAACAATTACTGCAATAGCGGAATTAGGAACTCCTCCAGATTATAAATATGAATTAAGAGCAGCAAATGGTACTACAGTATTAGTTCCTTTTCAAGATTCGGGTGTATTCACGAATGTTGGAGTAGGAAGTTATACCATTGCAGCGAGAGATACTAATAAATGTGAGACTATAGTTCTAGCAAGAGTAACTGTTGATAAAGCAGTTGATCCTGTAATAGGTTTTGGAACTATCAGTGCATGTTTTGATGCAAGTGTAGGAACCGATATACCTGTTACTGTTAGTGGAGGAGTTGGACCTTATACATATGTAGTAACTTACAATGGCGGAACGCCAAGTTTAGCTAGTGCACCTTTTGATGCACCTGGTTTTACTTATAAAGCGCTTAACGCAGGTACTTACGATTTTATAATTACAGATAGTTACGGTTGTAAAACACAGCATAAAAGTACAGTAATAAAAGCACAATTGTTAACTGGGACAACTGTAACAACTGGACTTGATTGTGATCCAGCTCCAAATAATAGAGCAGTAATCACAGGAACAATTGAAGGTGGTACTGCGCCTTATGTTGTTTCTATAACTTCTGGAGCTACTAGTGGAGCATTAGTACAGCCAGTTGCGAATGGAACATCATTTACTTATACTATTGGAACTTCGGGTCTTTATAGATTCCAAATTAGAGATGCTAATAATTGTACCACTACAAGTGAGGCAACTATTGCTCCTTTAGATGCCATCACATTAAGATCAAATAATACAAATCCGAAATGTAATGGTGGATCAACTGGAAGTGTAGAATTATTACCATCTGGAGGTGCAGGAGAATTTACTTACAGTAGAGATAATATTACCTTTAATGGAAATTCAGTTATTACTGGATTAGCAGAAGGAAACTACACTTTCTATGTAAAAGACAAGAATAAATGTGTTCAAAGTATCAATGTAACGTTGACAGATCCGCCAGCAGTTACAGCCACAGCTAATTTCCCAGCAAACACTAATTGTAGTTCATCAGTTGTTGTTACCGTTACAGGCGGCGGCGGAACAGGTACTTTAGGATACAGTTTTAACGGAAGTACAACTTATACAGGAGTAAATACGTTAACGGTAAATCTTACCTCTTCGACTCAAGTTATTACGTATTCAGTAAAAGATGCAAACAACTGTACAGTTACAAAAACAATAACAGTACCAGCATATAATCCGCCAGCAGGAATCACATTCAGTACTCCAGCGGCAATTACATGTGAGGTTGGTAAAACAACTACTAGTGTAACGTTAACTCCAACAGTTGGAGGAGTTGCGCCATTTACTTATTTAATGACTTCTGGAACTGGATCGGGAGCTTCTAATACTACTGGAGTTTTCTCTGGATTAACTGCAGGAGCTTACACTTTCGAACTTACAGATGCAAATGGTTGTAAAACAACAGGAGGTATTACTATTGACGGTGCACCGACTATTGCAGTATCAGGTAAAAAGACAGATATTAAGTGTGTTGGACAAACAAACGGTACAGCAACTTTCACTGTTACAGGAGCAAGTTCAGTTGGTAATTTTACGTATGTACTAACTCCAGCTTCTGGTACAGTTACTGTAGTAAATGATGAAGTTAGAGTTACTGGCTTAGGCGTAGGAACATATAAATTACAGGTTAGAGATAGATCTACAAACTGTCTTTCTAATGAAGCAGAGGTTACGATCAATCCAGCAACGGCAATTACAATTACAGCTGCAACGGCTTCTAATGTAAATTGTGGAAATTCTATTTCAAACATTGTGGTTACTGCTACTGGCGGTGTACCAAACTATAAATATGCTTACGTATTGAGAGGTGCAGGAATGCCAGCGGCTTCTGCTTTCTCAGATACAAATACAACAATTAATACAGGTGCAACACAATCTAATTTATTGTGGGATGTGTATGTAATGGATCAAAATGATTGTACAGCAGGGCCATTTAATTTAGATATTCTGAGAGAGGCTTCTCCATCTGTAAAATCTCCAGCTCCAGCAACATTCTGTTTTAAAGCGCCTTCATCAACTTCTATAGATCTTAGAACATTCTTTAATCTTGGAACAGGTACACATACTTATACTGTAAATACAGTAGCAGTTACTAATCCAGCGGCTTATAACATTACAGCAAGCGGTACTTACACTATTGTTGTAAGAGATGCTAATGGATGTACTGCAACAGCAACGTATATCGTTAATCCAGAATTGACGATTTTAGCAACGAGAGTAAAAGATTTAACTTGTGATAATGATGCAGAAATTACTTTTACTGCTAATGGCGGTTCAAGTACTTATTCTACTTATGAAGTACAATTTAATGGTGCTGGAGCTTGGAATCCGGTAACATCACCATTTACTACGGCAAATTCTGGTACATACCAATTTAGAGTTACAGATAATGCAGGTTGTCAAGGGTTATCAAACATAATTACAATTACGCCAAAAACTACACCGTCATTTTCACATAATGAAAAACAGCCAACTTGTATTGGCGCTGCTGATGGTGAAATTAATATTACGAATCCAACAGGATTACAACCGTTTACTTATTTAATTAGAAACGGAGCGACAACAGTTTCGACAACAGCAACTGCTAATAATTTGCAAGCTGGAGTTTATACTGTTCTTTTAACAGATGCAAAAGGTTGTACTTTCTCAACTTCAATTACATTGAGTGATCCAGTTGCGTTAAGTGCTACAGTACAATCTACACCTTTAGCATGTAATACAGATAATACAACAAAACAAGCAACGATTACCGTGACTTCTCCAGCTGGAGGATCTGGTGGTTATGAATATAGTTTTAACGGAGGAGCTTTTGATACTAAAAATACTTACAGTACTACTGCATTATCGGTAACTGTAGTAATGAGAGATAGCAATAAGTGTACTCAGTCTTTAGGGACACAAACTTTTGATGCTTTAAACGGTCCAACAATTACAAATGTAAATGGTTCTCTTATTACATGTAAAACAGGAGAATCTACTAGTAATGTAGACATAACAGTAAGTAACGGAGTTGGATCTTTAGCTTATGTAATTGTTTCTGGTCCAACAACAACGAATACAACTGGAGCTACAGACGGAAAATTCAAAGGATTACCTGCTGGAAATTATGTTTTCAAAGTGACAGATGCAAATGGTTGTAGCGATGTAGAACATTATGAAGTTAAACCATTAGTAAGTATTGCAGCTACATTGGCATCTCAAAATAATGTTGCTTGTAATGCTGGGGCTACAGGTTCTGCATCTATCACAGTTTCTGCATATTCAACTACTTATACTGCGGTATTAACGGCAGGAACAGGAACAGTAAATATAACTGGAAGCACTGTAAATGTAACAGGTTTAGTAGCGGGATCTTATACTTTAACAGTAACAGATGATGTTACAGATTGTTTCAAAGATGTAAACTTTACGATTACTCAACCAACGGTTCTAACATTGACATTAGGATCAAATAAAAATGCGAATTGTGATCAACCTTTATCGAAAGTTTCAGTTACAGCTGGAGGAGGAAAATTACCTTACAGCTATGCTTTCAGAAGCACAACAGGAAATCCTGCAACAGGTGATTATGTTTTAAATGCAAATACAGCAGATTTAGATCCAGCAATTACAACTTGGTATGCTTGGGTAAAAGATGCAAATGGTTGTGAGCAATCATTGCAAATTACGATTGCTAAAGATCCAGATGCAGTTGTAAATCTTCCTGCACAGCAATGTTTTACAGGAACACCATTTGATATAGTTCTTTCTGGAACAGGGACAGGAACTTTAACGTATACAGTAAATGGTGCAGTTGCAACTAGCCCTTTTACAATTAGAGCTGCTGGAACTTACAAATTAGGTGTAAGAGATGCTAACGGCTGTACTAATTTTAAAGATTATGTTGTAGAGAAACAAATATTTGCTAGTGCGCTTCCAGATAAAGATCTTACTTGTTCTACACCTATGGGTTCTGTAATTACAGTAACTATCATAAATGGAACAGCTCCATTTAGCTACCAAGCCTATGACGGAACGACAACAGTTGGTTCATTAGTGACAGGTGTAGCGACAAATACTTTTACGGAAACTTTTACAACTCCAGGAAATTATAATTTTGTAGTTACAGATGCTAATGGATGTCCTGTGAGAACAAATGGAGTTTTATTAACACCAACAGGTACTGTTGTTGCAAATGCATCAATTATTGATGCAAACTGTAATAATAGCAGTGATGGTTCAGTAACATTTAATCCAAGTGGTGGTAAAGCCCCTTATAGAATTAGTTTTGATGGAAGTCCATTGGATTATAATACTTCTTTTGGAGGTTTAGCGGCTGGAACTTACAGTTATACTATTGAAGACGCTAGAGGTTGCCAAGATGTTAATACAATAACAATCAATGAGCCAAGTGCAATTGTAGGGACATATCTTCCGCTTGATATTAAATGTGATGCGAATGTGCCAGGATCTATAGAAGTTACTGCTGTAGCAAATGGTGTAGCTCCATTTATTTATTCTTTATACGATAAAACAGGTGCAGCAATTCACACAAGTACAGCGACTAATAATAGAACATATTTGTTTCCAAATAATTTAGTATTTGGAGATTATACCGTATCGATTGTAGATGATAATGGATGTCAAACAATAAGTCCAAAATTAAGAATATCGACAGAACCGCGTCTTAAGTTTTTACCAGTTGTTATAACAGGTACTTGCTCTGCTGGTGCTACTGTAGATTTATTCTTGGATCCAACTTTCCCAAGTGCTCCAAATTATATCTATTCAATAGTTGGGGATCCGAGTTCTGTTTCTCTTCCAACTTCAAATACAACATATCAGTTTACAGGATTGAATTTTGGTCAAACCTACTTTTTCCAAGTTCAAGATAATAATGCGTGTGTATCTGTTTTAGAGGTTGCAATTCCTAAATTGTCAAGTATTGATATTACGGCTATTTCTACAACGAATGTTACTTGTAACAGTACGCCAGCACTTTCAAACGGTACTGTAAATGCTACTGCTTCTAATTATAGTTCTGGGGCGACACATTTACGTTTTGAAGTTGTAGATCAATTTTCAAATACATCTTTTGTACCACCAATTGCATTTAATGTACCTACTAACTATCCTAACCCAGTAAGCTATGGTTTTGCAGGTTTACCAGTAGGTTCTTATACTTTAGTAGTTAAAGAAATTGGAGGTACGGAATGTTCTACTTCAACTACATTTGAAATAAAACAACCAGTACAGCCAGTAAGCGTAAGTGTTGTAAGTCAAACAAAAGACAATTGTAACACTGATGCTCGTGTAACAGTTAAAGGAACTGGAGGAACAGGAACTTATCAATATACATTCGTTGCTGATGGAGATCCAGAACCAACTACTGGTTATTCTTCAACAAATCCGTTAGTTATTAATTACGAAGCTGGTGCAGATTGGGATATTTGGGTAAAAGATGCTAATGGATGTACTGCTAAAGTTGATGTGACTATTGACAAAGATTTGGCCCCAACTTTAAAAGTTGGTCCAGCAGTACCATGTTTTACAGGAATTGCATTTACAGTAGACTTAAGCCAATATTTTGATGTAACTGTTGGTACTCCAATTTATACATTAGACGGAGTAGATTTAACTACTTCAACGGCTACTATATCAGCGGCTAAAACATATACAATTGGTGTAAGAGATGCTAATGGTTGTGTAGCTACTGCGCCTTATGTGGTAAGAGAGGTATTAAATCTTGCTGTTACAGCTAAAAAAGAATTAGATTGTAAATCACCTGCTCCAAATGGAGGCGTAACAGTTCAAGCGGATGGCGGAATTACAACTCCTGGTAGTTATACATACACAATCACAGCAGGACCAACAGTAAATGCTACTGGTGCAACAACTGGTGTGTTTACAGATTTAGCTGCTGGTACTTATACTTTCCAAGTTAGCGACGGAACTTGTACTGCAACAGCAACAGCTACAATTGATGCTTTAACTCCAATTGTTCCAAGTAGAATTGTTGGTACACCTTTATGTGTTGGCGAGGCTGCAAACGTGGAGATTACTGCAACAGGCGGAAAAGGTCCTTACACTTACGGAAAAGGTGCAGCTCCTACGTTGGCTACACAAACGAATAATATTTTCACGCAGACAGCTGCTGAATTAACAGTAACGTATTATGTTAAAGACAGTAACGATTGTGTTGAAACAATCGATGTTACGGTTACAGATCCAACACCTTTAGTGGTTACAAATATTGCTAGAGTGCAAATGCTTTGCGGTGGCGGAAATCTTCCTACAATGGCTAGAATTACCGTTACAGCAACTGGCGGAGCAGGAGGATTTGAGTATAGTTTTGATAATGGAAGCACTTTCAGAAATGATAACTTTTTAGAAACAACAACTGCGGGTACTTACAATGTTGTAGTTAAAGATGCTAATGGTTGTACAACTGTAGCAATACCAGCGGTGATTGATCCATTAGATCCACCAGTTATCACAGGCTTTAGTAAGTCTCAAATGACTTGTCCAGGATTAGTAAGTGATGTAACAATTGCAACATCAAATGGTATAGGTTCATTAACATTTGACATTGTATCTGGTCCAGTTACAACTAATACTACAGGAGACGCAACGGGTATTTATTTAGGATTGCCTGCTGGAGATTATGTATTTAGAGTTACAGATGCTAATAACTGTACAGATGAAGATTTATTTACTGTACCAGCATTGCCAACTTTACAAATGCAAGAACAAGTTACTGCAAATGTAGATTGTATCGGAAATGCAACAGGTAGCGCAACATTTACAGCAAGTGATTTCACGGCTTCTGGAGCATTTACTTATACTGTAGTGACAACTCCAGGAACATTAACTTATACAGATACTAAGGTAGGAGATGTTGTTACTTTGACTAATTTAGAAGCAGGACGTTATGAAGTAACATTTAGAGATAATACTACACTTTGTACTGTAACTAAATTTGTAGATATTTCTGAGCCAGCTGTAGCTTTATCGATTACAGCTGTTGCAAGTGATGTACATTGTAATGAACCAATTTCTCAACTTACAATGAGTCCAGTAGGAGGAACGCCTACATACAGATATTCTATTGTGCAAAGTGGTAATGGAGTGGGAGCTTATTCTACAAAAACTTCTATTGATACTACTACATTGACAAATGGTGTAGCAACTCCAAACGGTTTAGGAATGACTTGGTTAGTAGATGTTCACATCATCGATTCAAATAATTGTACTGCGATGACAACGGCAACAATCACTAAACAAGATTTACCTACAGTTACAACGCCACCATTGGCAAGTAACCAATGTACGGCTGTTGGAAACTATACTTTCACAGCTACAGGTACTGGTGTTGCGCCATTGAGTTTCAGTATTAATGGTACAGATTATTTTGAAAGCACAGGAACAACGTACGAATTTACAGTACCAGCTCCTACAACTGCTTCACAAGCTTATACGGTTTATGTTAAAGATGGAAATGGTTGTGTTGCAACAACTGGTACATCAGTAACAACGGTTTATCAACCGTTAACTTTCACTGTAACTCAAGATAAAGATATTACTTGTGTTCCATTACCTACAACTACAGGGGCTGAATTTACATTGACTGCTGCAGGTGGAAACCCAGCATACATTTATGAAGTAAACATCAATAACGGTGGATTTAATACAATTACTGCTATTGCTCCATATACAACTAACGTAACAGGAAGTTACGTATTCAGAGTTACAGATAGTAATAATTGTCAAGTTGTAAGTGATGAAATCATTATAGATCTTCCACAAAATCCTGCATTTACAACAGTTAAAACTGACGTAAAATGTAATGGCGGTAGCACAGGAACAATCACAGTAACGCCTTCAGGTGGTGTGGGACCTTATACTTTCGCTTTAAGCGGAGCTACACCTGCAAATAATACTGGAGATGCTTCAGGATTATATACTGGTTTAGCTGCGGGTTCTTACACAATTGTGGTTACAGATAGCTACGGCTGTACATCTGGAGTTACACCAGCAATTGTAATTAATGAGCCGGCAATATTAACGGCTAGTGCTGATTTCCCTGTAAATACTACATGTAACAATACTACAGTAATTACAGTTTTAGGAGGCGGAGGTACACCAATTACAGGAAATGCTTTAGGTTACTTATTTAGTTTTGATAATGGTGTGTCTTATGATGCAGGAAATACAATTTCAATAGATGATAATGGATCTGTACAAACAATCTGGTATTCTGTTAAAGATGCAAATGGTTGTACAACGGCGCCTCAATCAATTGATGTTAATCCATTAAACAAACCAAATAAATTAGATTTTAATGCTACATTAATAACTTGTAATCCAGGTGAAGATGTTAGTACAGTTGAGGTAACAGCAACAAATGGTGTTGGAGCTTTAGAATTTAGAATTATTGCAACGAACACAGCAACTTCTCCGACATTATTTGGACCGATAACAACTCCAAGTTCAGCAGTTGCGGCAAGTTTCCCAGGATTACTTCCAGGTGATTATACTTTCCAAGTGAAAGATGCTAACGGTTGTACATTCCAAGATGTTTACACAGTAAAAGAACTTGTAAGTATTTCTGTAGGAGGGAATCTTGATAATGGAGTAGCTTGTAAAGGGGAGTCTAACGGAAAAGTAACATTTAAAGTTTCTGGATTCAATACAGGATTTAGTCATACAATTACTGGAGTTAATGCACCAGGACTTGTAACGCCAGTAGGAACAGATACTTTTGTGTTGACTAATTTAGCGACAGGTGATTATACTATTAATGTAACAGATAACGTAACAAATTGTACGGCTACAGTTACAGTAAATGTTCCTGAACCTGAAACATTAACAGTAGATTACACACCACTTAAAAATGCAAACTGTACAGAAGGATTCAAAATCAAAGCAACTGCTCATGATGGAACTCCTGATTACATGTATGCTTTCGTTAAAGCGGGTGATCCAGTAGTTTACGATGTATTTGATACAGCAGTTCTAGATCCAGCATTTACATGGGTAATTTGGGCTAAAGATTTAAATGGTTGTGAGGCTTCTATTCCAGTAAATATTTTAACAGACGCATCACCAGTTATTTCTAGTGTAGTAGCAACACAATGTCCAAGTTCAACTCAAACTTATGATATCACGATTACTGCAACAGGATTTAATGCAAATCTAGAATATAGCTTAGATGGAAATTCTTGGCAGCCAAACAATGTATTTACAGTTAAATTAACTGGAGATTACACGGTTTATGTTAGAGATGAAAATAAATGTGAAGCTTCTGGTACGGTTAAAATTTTAGAACCATTAAAATTATTTTACGATGTTACAGCTGAGCCAACTTGTTTAACAGCAAACGGACAAGTTACACTTAATGCAACAGGCGGTACAAATAATTACGAATATAGTATTGATGGAATAACTTACGGGGCATCAAATGTATTCGATAATTTAGCTCCTGGTAACTATACATTCTATGTTAAAGATTTAGGAACACCTTGTATCGTTACAGCGGCGGTTACTATCGAGATACCAAATACAGTAATCGATTTTACTTTAACTGCTACGAAAGTAATTTGTAACGGAGAAAGCAACGGAACTATTACTGTTAACATGGCTACGCCAACAACAACGGTAAATAATAATCCGGTTTACACATACTCAATTAATCCAGCTCCAATCGGAATGGTATTAGAAGATAATGTGTTTAGAAATCTTCCTGTAGGAAGATATACTGTAACGGTAACTTCTGGTAAAGGATGTCCAGTTGATCAAACTATTGATGTTGAACAACCAGATCCAATTGCGGTTCAGCTTCCAGTAGTTTCAAACTACGGATGTACAACTGGAAATGCTACAAACTATGCAACAATTACAGTTCCATTACCAACAGGTGGTTCAGAAGATTATAAAAGATATCAGTTTGTTAAAAACGGTACAGAGATAGTTCAAGACGGACCGTCTAATGTTTACACACAAACAGACTTTACAGGAGGAAGATTTGTTGTAAATGTTTATGACTCAAATAACTGTCTTGGAACATCTGCAGAAGTTGAAATCCTTCCGTTTGTGGCAATGGACAAAATTGATTTAGCAATTACTGAAGTTACTTGTATAAACGATGAATCAATCGTTGTTACAGTAAAAGATGAAAATGATAACGTATTTACAACGCCATTAGAATTCTCTGTGGTTGGTGTAAGCGGAACTGTTTTCAGTGAGCAAAACACAACTGGATTATTTACATTACCAATTGGTCGTTATTTAATCTCGGTTACAAACCCTGCGACAGGATGTGTTATCAGTTTAGATCATTTCGTAAACGATCCGAATACATTTGAGTTAAAAGCTGAAAATGTTCAAAACGTTACATGTTTTGGCGGAACAGGAAGTGTAGATTTAGTTTTAGTTGATAATCTGCCAGTACCTACAAATGATGCGGGTGAGTTCAATTATACAATTTCAGATTCATTAGGAAACTCTGTTCAAATGGGTACAAGTGATGCAACTGGCAAAGCAACAATTTCTGGTTTATTAGCTGGTACATATAATGTTTCTGGATCATTAACTGGAAAACCATATTGTCCAATAACAACAAGTTTTACTATTCAACAGCCAGTTGCGCCATTGACAATTTCTGAACAGCACGGACCAATTTCTTGTGATCCAGGTAATGACGGAAGAATCGTAATCTTTGCTGATGGAGGATGGCCAGGTGCTTACCAATTCGAATTAGTTGGAGTGAGCGCAGGTTATACACAACAATATGAGTTTGAAGGTCTAAGCGCTGGAACATACACATTGAATGTGAAAGATTTAGGAGGATGTATTGCTACTACAACAGTAAGATTAGATAATCCGCTTCCTATTACAGCTACAGCTACGGCGACAGCTTCAACGTTGGCTTGTTTTGGAGATGATAATGGTGTAATTACAGTTTCTGCACCAACAGGTGGTCAAGGAAGCAACTACGCATACATCTTAAACATGTTATCTGTTGATCCAGTAATTTCAACAGCATCTCAAGATTCTCCTGTTTTCACAGGATTAAGATCTGGTAGATATTCTGTTACAATTGTAGATCAATTAAACTGTTCTGGAACTACAGCAGAAGTAGAAATTAGCGATCCAGCTGAAATTGTTGCGACATTAGAACAAGCAACTGGAATTACTTGTCAAACAGATGCGACATTAACATTGTCAGCAGTTGGAGGAACAGGAACATACGAATATAGTGCTGATGCAAGCTTCACAACTGTTTTAGGCACATTGCCTGCAACATTCCCTGTTGGAGTTGGAAATCACGAATATTATGTGAGAGATTCTAACGGATGTATTTCATCTGTTTCTAATAACGTAACGATTGATCCATTAGCACCTTTAGATTTAGACATTGATCTAAGCAATGCGGTTGTTTATTGTAAAGGAAGTTCAACAGCAATTATTGATGCTGTTGCAACTGGAGGTTTAACAAATTACGCTTATTCATTATACAATGATAGTGGCGTTTTAATTAGACCAGTTCAATCTACAGGATATTTTGATTTGCTTCCACAAGGAAGATATGTAGTTCGTGTAGATAGTGGAGATTGCCAGTATGATTCTGCAGTTGTTCCTATCGATGAGCCTGCTGAAGCATTATCAGTTACTCCAACAGTTACAGATGCAACTTGTTTCGGAGCAAACGATGGTAAAATATCAATCGCGGCAACTGGAGGAACAGGTGTTATTAAATATGCAATTTCGCCAAACTTAGCGTTATTCGATGATAGATTTGTTTTCGATCGTTTAACACCAGGTGTATACGAAGTATTAGTTCAAGATGAAAATTCTTGTGTAGAGCATTTAACGCTTACAGTTAATGAACCAGCTGTTTTAGAAGGTAAAGTTGTTGGTCCAATTATTCAAGAGATTTGTGATGGAGATAATGATGGATCATTCACTATCCAAGTTTCTGGAGGTAGAGCGCCATACAGCGTAAGTATTGATAACGAAAATGGTACATATTTACCAGTTGATGCTAGTAACCAATATACTTTCACTAACCTAAAAGGAGGTGAACATACTGTTTATATTAAAGATGCTACATGTCTTATTAGTGTTTCAGTGATGATGGATAAAGCGGTTATTCTTAATCCAACAGCTGAGGTAACGTATGATTGTGTTAATAATGCTCAAGCAAATAGAGTGGTAGTAACTATTGATGCTTCTAATACAAACCCAGCAGATGTAGATTATGCTCTTGACAATGGAACATTCCAACCAAGTAACATCTTTACAAATGTAGCTCCTGGACCTCACACGATAGTAGCTAGACATGGTAACGGTTGTATAAAAGAAACAGTACCATTTACTATTAATGCTGTTGCAGAATTAGATTTAGTAGATGTAACTAATTCAAGTAAAGACATCAACGTACTTGAAGTGAAAGCTTCTGGCGGTGTTGCTCCTTATGAGTACAGTTTCAATGGAGAGCCATTCTCATCTTCTAATACTTATAGAATCTATAAAACTGGTGACTATCCAGTAACTGTTAGAGATAAAAATGGTTGTGAGAAAACAATAATTGTTCATGGTATTTTCTATGATTTCTGTATGCCAAACTATTTCACACCAAACGGAACTGGTTCAAATACATCAATTGGTCCTGATTGTGGTGCATTAGCATACAAAGAGTTAACATTCGATATTTTCGACAGATACGGTAGAGTAGTAGCGAAATACCGCGTAGGTCAGAAATGGGATGGTAAATACAATGGTAATGAATTGCCAACAGGTGATTACTGGTACGTTCTTAAGTTAAATGACCCGAAAGATCCAAGAGAGTTTGTTGGACACTTCACTTTATACAGATAACAAAATTATAGCCCCAAATGATGTTATCTAAAAAAATTAATACAATGAAAAAGTTTATTCTATCCTTAGTACTCATGGCTGTAACAACAAGTTACAGCCAAGAGTTAAACCTACCAGTGTTTACTCAGTATTTGGCTGATAACCCTTTTATTCTTTCCCCTGCTTATGCCGGTATTGGAGATAATCTTCGTATTAGAGCCAACGGTCTTACGCAATGGGTTGGAATTAAAGACGCGCCAGATAACCAATCATTGTATGCCGATTTTCGTGTTTTAGACCGTTCGGGTGTTGGTTTGTCATTGTATAATGATAGCAACGGAAATACAAGACAAACAGGAGCAAAGGTTTCGTTTGCGCATCACCTTATATTAGATTATTATTCTGAGCAATATTTATCTTTTGGTATTTCGTATAACTTCAATAGCTTTCGTTTAGAAACAGGAAATTTCATAGGAGATGTAAATGCTCCTGGAGGTCCGATAGATCCAACGGTAACAGATAATCGACAAACATCAAACAACAACTTTGACATTAGTGCTTTGTACCGTTTTAAAGGTTTTTACTTGAGTTTTAATGCCAATAACGTTTTAAAGAAAAACTTGACTAGAGAGAGAACAAACGAACCAGATTTACTTTCTAACTTTCAGGTTTACTCTGGATTTACTTTCAAAGACGGTGAAAACAGACGTATCGAATACGAACCATCAGTTTTCTTGCAGTATTTTGCGAGTGACGGACGTTCTACAACCGATTTCAACTTCAAATACAGACGTTACAACCGTTACGAAGATTATTATTGGATCGGAGTTTCATACCGTTTCTTAAACGACCAATTTCCAAAACCTTTGGCAGCAGGCCCAATGGCTGGTTTTATGAAATCTAAGTTCTATTTTGCTTATTCATACCAAATGATGTTTAACGGACTTGGAAGCTATAATTCAGGAACGCATTCTATCACAATCGGATTCGATTTCTTGCAATCTATTAGTAACTGTCCTTGTACGCAGAGTCCAGTTCACGATTAATCGCCAAAAGACGATCATATTAAATAGCTGAAAAGCCACAATATTTTAAAGCGAGCCGCAACATTAGGTGTTTTTACCGCAATAATTTGAAATAAACTTTCAATAATATTAAATTTGAAATGATATCGTTTTGTTTTTCAAAAAGGTATAAATCAAATTTGATTCATGAAAGCAAAATTTTCACTCTATGCGAAACATGTAGTTTTGTGCCTCGCTTTTTTATTTTTGCCGTATGCATTTACGTCAACAAATAACGTTTTTTCGTTACCGCATTTGTATACAAACGCACATGATCGAATTTACTTATTCATTTATTTCACACTCCTTTGTTTCTTTTATTTCAACTATTATTATTTAATTCCAAAACTTTATTTCTCAGATAAAAAGCTTTTGTATTATTTAATAATTTTGGTTTTCCTTTTATTTTTTCTTTGGATTTCGACAGTTTTAGATCATCCAAACCGAAATTTTTTAGATTTTGAATACCATTCCGGAAAATTTCCCGTGCATCCAAAACCATTCGATCCAAGATTTCCGCCTCCTCCACATGGCAGAAATCCAATGTCTTTTGAATTTAACGGCGGACCACCAACACAATACGGACATACAACTTTAGTATATTTAATTGGAGTAATATCAAGTTTACTATTTGCCATTTCTGGAAGACTTCAAGGTGTAGAAAAAGAAAAAGTAAAATCTGAATTGGCCTTTTTAAAAGCACAAATCAATCCGCATTTTTTGTTTAATACGCTAAATAGCATCTATGCATTAGCGCTAAAAAAAGATGACAGAACTCCAGACGCGGTTGTTCAGTTATCAGAATTAATGCGTTACATCATGACCAATTCAAACGATGAGGTAATCGAAGTAAGCAAAGAAATTAATTATATTAATAATTACATTTCATTGCAGAAAACACGTTTAGGAAATACAGTAAACATTCATTATTCCGTAATCGGAATTACTTCTGGTAAAGTCATAACGCCCCTAATTTTGATTTCGTTTATCGAAAATGCCTTCAAATATGGAGTAAATCCCGATCAGACTTCCGAAATTTATATTAAAATTGATATTGAAGAAGAAATACTAACTTTATACGTTTCTAATAGAAAAACATTTTCAATTCAATCCGATTCTGGAATTGGACTTCAAAACACAATAGAAAGATTAAAGCTTGTTTATCCAAATAAACACGCTTTAATGATTGAAGATTCTGCAGAAAAATATATTGTCAATTTGAGTATTAAAATACAATGATAAAAGCGATAGCATTAGATGACGAGCCTTTGGCTTTAGAAATCCTCCAAAGTTTATGCGATACAATCGAGTACATTGAACTGGAGAAAACTTTCACAAAGTCAGATGAAGCATTCAAATATTTGAAGAAATATCCAGTAGATTTATTGTTTCTGGATATCAATATGCCGTCAATTTCTGGATTAGATTTTTATAAAAAACTGCCACACAAAACGATGGTAATTTTTACTACAGCTTATTCTGAATTTGCTGTAGAAGGTTTTACTTTAAGCGCAACAGATTATTTGCTAAAACCCATTTCACTTTCAAGATTCCAGCAGGCTGCGGAAAAAGCGTATTCGCAATGGAAACAGCAAAACCAAAATATAGAACAGCAATATCTTTTTATTCGTGCCGATTACAGTCTCATTAAAATTCTATTTTCAGATATTCTGTTTATAGAAGGATTAGACGATTATCTAAAAATTCATATTCAAAACCAAAAAACAGTTGTAGCACGTATGACGTTAAAGGCAATTCTTCAAAAACTACCAGAAACAGAATTTGTACGCGTGCATCGTTCGTTTATAATTCCTGTTTCGAAAGTTTCAAAAATCAGGAATAAAATTATTTTTATAGATCAGACAGAAATTCCAATAAGCGCAAGTTATGAGGAAGCTTTCTTCGCCCTTTTGGATGGAAAGTAATACAATATTGATTTTAAGCTTTAAGCTTCGGAGAAGCGAAATATTTATAGAAATTCAATTTTGTTAATGTAAAAGAGCTCCAGCGGAGCGACATCCACACAGGTATTGTAAAAAATATATCGCTCCGCTGGAGCTTTATTATAAATGACCAATACAATTTCTATAAATATTTCACTTCTCAGAAGCGTTTTTTTCTCTATACCTAAAATAGAAAAGCAAGATGTTTTTCAACTGAATTTTATTACAAAAAAAAATATTTTACCAGTTTACCGCATTAATAATCTCGTTTACCTCAAACTTTTTACAACGACTCAATTTCCAATAATTTTACTTCAAAATAACTGTTAATCATTTAATTGAATAACATTTAAAAAAGCAAAAAAATGGAAAGAAAAGAGTTTTTAAGAGGTTTGGGTTTAGTAGGTATTGGTACTTTGGCAATTCCACTCATAAACTCATGCAGTAAAGATGATGATACATCAGATTCTTCAGCAGGAACCGATTCTGGTTCTGACACAGGTTCAAGTTCTGGTTCAGGGTCATCTTCAGGAAGCTGTTCCGTTACACCATCAGAAACAGCAGGACCGTTTCCAACTATTACACCATCATCTTTGGTAAAATCAAATATCGTGATGGATAGAACAGGTGTAGCTTTTACTATTAAAATTACAATTAAAAACACCAAAGCAAGTTGTGCTGCGCTAAAAGATGCTATTGTAGATATTTGGCATTGCGACAAAGACGGTTATTATTCAGAATACGGTGGAACCTCGATGCAATCTGTAAATTACACGTCTTATCACTTTTTGAGAGGAAGACAAACTACAGACGAAAACGGATTAGTTACTTTCACGTCTATTTTTCCAGGATGGTATTCTGGTCGTGCAACGCATATTCACGTTCATATTTATAACGCCAGCGGAACTTCATTATTGGTAACACAAATTGCGTTCCCAGAAGGAACAAATAGTGCCGTTGCAACAGTAAACGCATCAACTTCAAATGGTTATACAAAAGGATTGTCTGGTTATACTTATAATGCTTCAGATAATGTGTTTTCAGATTCAGTGGCCAACGAATTAGGAGCCGTTACCGGAAGTTTGAGTGAAGGTTATGTTTTAACGCATACCATAAACGTATCAAGTTAGTTCTCTTAAAAATTATTTTACCATGATAGCGCAGATTCCAGCACAAATTTATAAGTCAGATTCAAGAGGCATTTTCAACTCAGAAAAGCACAATTGTTTTGCCACTTTTAATTTTGAACAATATCAAGATTTATCCAGAAATGCATTTGGATCATTAAAGATTTTGAACGAAGTCATACTTGCTCCGCAGCAGCGTATTACTAGATTGATAAAATCGAGTACAAATGTGATTATTCTGCCTTTGTTTGGCGCAATAGAATACAAAGATAGCATTGGTAATGATGAGTTTCTGTGTATAGATCAAATTCGTGTTCTGGCAGCGGATGATGACCTGACAGTTGAAATTTTTAATCCCTATGAAAATGAAAATGTAAGTTATTTGGAAATTGAATTCGATATGGGAAGACAATATTTCAAGAACTATTTTCAACAATATAAATTCGATTTTAGCTCGCATAACAAACTTCATTCTTTATTTGAAGTCGAAAGAGCGTTAGGATTTATCGGATTTTATGATGGAAGAAAAGAAGGAACATTTACGTTGAGAAATTCCAAAAACGGACTTTTTGTATTTGTTCTCAATGGAGCTTTTGAAATAGAAAACAGACTCTTAGAAGCCAAAGATGGATTAGCTTTAAAAGAAACAGAAAAAATCGAATGGGAAGCTCTTTCAGAAAATGCAATTCTAATGGTGATTGAAGTTCCATTAAAAGCACTTAATTCATGAAGATTACTAAAATAAAGTTGGCATATCGCATCGTAATCGATAAATCGTCTTCATTTCTTTGGGACAAATATGTTTTTGAAGATACTTTCAAAGAATATCAAATGCAGAGTCAACAGTTTAATTCGGTGGCAAATCCAAAGAATACTTTTAGAGAATTGCTGAGCGAGAATGAAAAGGCAAATCAGTTGCATTTCTTAACCGGAATTGCGGCAAATGGTTACGTAGAACAATTAAAAGGAAACTTTCACCGTGTTGCAGACGTTTTAGGAAACAACTATTTTCCTTTTATAAACTATCAATTAGATATTATAAATACAGATATTACAGATTCGTCGAAACATAAAATTGGAATCACTTTTTATACGCCTTTATTAAATTATTTCGGAATCATCGAAGGAAATTATCTCGTATCTAAAAACATTGAAAACAAAAACGAGTTTGAAACCATCATGTTTCCGGTTCAGAACAATTTATCGATCTGTTATATTCAGACAGAAGATTAATTGAACCTCCAAAAACAAAAAATTGTCTATTTTCATTTTTTGCCTTTTCTGTTTTTCTGTTGACAGGAAAGGTTTTTTCTGTAAGAGAATATGGAATTACCACCTTAAAAAATTGTTTTTAATTTTAAATAAATCAATTTTTTTGTAAAATTATAACGTTTTCGTTCTTTTTATGCCCTCTTTTTTAGTTTATTCGAATTTATTAGAAGTCTAAAAGTCTTATATTTGTTTTTCTTTCTAAAAAAACTAAAAAATATCAAAGATGAAAACTTTAAACGATTTCGATTTTAAAAATAAAAAAGCAATTATCCGTGTTGACTTCAACGTGCCTTTGGATGAGAATTTTAATGTAACTGATACAACACGTATTGAAGCAGCAAAACCTACAATTGATGCTATTTTAGCGCAAGGCGGAAGTGTGATTTTAATGTCGCATTTAGGAAGACCAAAAGGAGCAGAAGAGAAATATTCTCTAAAACATATTTTAAACACAGCTTCTGAAATCTTAGGAGTTCAAGTAAAATTTGCAGAAAACTGTGTTGGAGAAGCAGCTCAAGCAGCGGCAAAAGATTTAAAACCAGGTGAAGTTTTATTATTAGAAAATTTACGTTTTCACGCTGAAGAAGAAGCTGGAGATGTAGCTTTCGCTAAAGAATTAGCTTCTCTTGGAGATATTTATGTAAACGATGCATTTGGTACTGCTCACAGAGCTCACGCTTCGACAACCATTATCGCACAATTTTTTCCAAATGATAAAACTTTCGGAACATTATTAGCAAAAGAAATTGAAAGTTTAAATAAAGTATTAAAGAACAGCGAAAAACCTGTAACTGCAGTTCTTGGAGGTTCTAAAGTTTCTTCTAAAATCACGGTTATCGAAAATATCTTAGATAAAGTAGATCACATGATTATTGGTGGAGGAATGACATTTACTTTCATTAAAGCACAAGGTGGAAAAATCGGTGAGTCTATCTGCGAAGATGATAAATTAGATTTAGCTTTAGAAATCTTAAGATTAGCAAAAGAGAAAAACGTGCAAGTTCACATTCCAGTTGATGTGGTTGCTGCTGACGATTTCTCAAACACTGCAAATACTCAAATTGTAGACGTAACTGCAATTCCAGACGGATGGCAAGGTTTAGACGCAGGTCCAAAATCTTTAGAGAACTTCAAAAAAGTAATTTTAGAGTCGAAAACAATTCTTTGGAATGGTCCATTAGGTGTTTTTGAAATGGAAACTTTCTCTAAAGGAACTATCGCATTAGGAGATTATATTGCAGAAGCTACGGAAAATGGAGCATTTTCATTAGTTGGAGGTGGAGATTCTGTTGCCGCAGTAAAACAATTCGGATTTGAAGATAAAATGAGCTACGTTTCTACTGGTGGCGGGGCAATGCTAGAAATGTTAGAAGGAAGAATTTTGCCTGGAATCGCTGCGATTTTAGACTAAAATATCACAATTAACATTTTTTTAATTAGTTTTCTTCGATAAAGAACTTATTTTTGCAAAAGTACACTTCTTGTAATTATTTGAATTACAGAATTTTAAAAAAATGTTATATGATTGTAAGGAAAATATCATTAGTGGTTTCTGCTTTCTTCACGATGGCTGCCTTTTCACAAGAAACAGCATCAAATTTTGAAAGTAAGCCCGAAGTTAAGGTAACATATTTAGACTCTATAAAAAGTACATTCAAAAAAAATGAACTAGCTTCAAAAGTAGATAGTTTATGGATGAACGAATTAGTAAGTCTAGATATATATGAAGACCTGACCAAAGACATTCAAACCATCAACAAAGACGTTACGGTTGATGAAGAATTGCCAACAGAATTGCTAAAACAGCGTTTGGCAGCAATGAATGAGAAATCGCCTTTTGAGATTGAATACAATCAAGGTTTAGAAAATATAATAAAGTCATTTCTTAAGAACCGTAAAAAATCGTTTTCTCGATTAATGGCTTTATCAGAATATTATTTCCCAATCTTTGAGGAAGCTTTTGCCAAACAAAATGTTCCTTTGGAAATAAAATATTTAGCTGTTGTAGAATCTGCTTTAAATCCTAAAGCAGTTTCTAGAATGGGCGCTACGGGACTTTGGCAATTTATGTACGGAACCGGAAAACAATACGCTTTAAAAATCGATTCTTATATCGATGAAAGAAGCGACCCTCTTAAAGCTACAGCCGCATGTTCTGAATACATGACCAAAATGTACAATATTTTTGGCGACTGGGAGCTGGTTTTGGCATCTTACAATTCAGGTCCAGGAAATGTTACCAAAGCAATTCGTCGCTCAGGCGGAAAAACAAAATACTGGGACATTCGTAATTATCTTCCAAGAGAAACTCAAGGTTACGTTCCGGCTTTCTTAGCAACAATGTATCTTTTCGAATATCACAAAGAACACGGAATTAATCCAGAAAGAGCTGTAGTTAAAAACTTTGAAACAGATACTGTAGCAATAAAAAATCAAATGTCTTTCAAACAGATTGCCGATTTATTAGATATGCCACAATCTCAAATTCAGCTTTTAAATCCATCTTATAAAATGGGCGTTGTTCCTTTTTATCAAGGAGAACAGCATTTCATTCGTCTTCCAAAAGATAAAATTGCAACTTTTGTGTCTAACGAACCTCAGATTTATGCTTACGTAAAGTATGATTCTGAAATGAAATCTACTTCATCAAGATTGGCAGTAAAATATGCCCCAAAAGCAAAACCTGCAACGGTTAAACCAGCGGCACTTGAAAAGAATAACAGTGATTTCGAATTTTATAAAGTTAGAAAAGGAGACAATTTAGGAGCAATTGCATCTAAATATGATGTAAGTATTTCTGATATTAAAAAATGGAATAACTTAAAAACCAACGCGGTTGCAATTGGAAGAAGTTTAAAAATTAAATCGGAAGAAGAAACACCTGTTAAATCTGCTCCAATTAATGATAAAAGAGAAGAAGCTATTGCATCTGCTGACGAAAAATCAAAGTCTGGAGCTGTTGATATGGACTATGTTGTGGTAGCTGGTGATAATTTAGGTAGCATTGCAAAGAAATTCGGTACGACTATTGCGGAGTTAAAAGAACTTAATAATTTGACTTCAAATAATATTGGTTTAGGAAAAACAATTATTATTTCGAAAGCAGCGATAGTTATTGAAGAACCTGCAACAACAACAGCAATTGCGTCAAACTCGGTTGATTCATTCAAGAAAAAAGCAGTTTCTAAAAACGTTGGTGAAGATTATTACGTTAAAAAAGGAGACTCTTTATATAGTATTTCTAAAAAATATCCTGGAGTAACAATTTCAGATATTAAAAAATGGAATGGTATTAAAGATGAAGATATTAAACCGGGAATGAAACTTAAAATAAACGGATAAATACAAAATCTTATTTAAATTTGGGTTTTATTTCATAAATTAAGAAAATGAATAAAACCCATTTTTTATTGCTATTACTTCCATTTTTTCTGATTTCGTGCTTTAAAGGCGAAAAACAAAACGAAACGGTTTCAGGAAAAACAAATACCATTTCGGTCATAATTGACGATCAGCTTTGGTATGGAGAAGTGGGTGATAGTATTCGAAATAAATTTGCTTCGCCAGTTCTTGGCCTTACACAAGAAGAACCGCTTTTTACCATCAATCAATATCCTGCGAGATTATTAGAAGGCTTCGTTACTGATAGCCGAAGCATTATTGTGGTTAAAAAAGCGCCAGTCGATAAATTCGAAATCATTCGAAACAAAGCATTACCTCACAATACTTTTCGCATTTACGGAAAATCTGTGGATGATCTCATTTGTAGTATCGAATTAAATTCTGCTCAAATTATAAAAGAAATTCATGACGCAGAAATCAAAAAAATTCAAGAAGACAATAGTGCTTCTTTATTGAATAAAGCCATTATAAAAAATAAATTCCACATTAATATTCAGATTCCGACGGGTTATGAATATATGCTTCACAAGAAAAAATTTATTTGGCTGAAAAAAGAAATTATTAGTGGAAACACCAGTTTATTACTGTATCAGATTCCGCTTAACAACTTTAAAAAGAAAAAAGACGTTATAAACGCTATCGTGAAAATGCGTGATTCGGTTGGAAAATACATCCAGGGCCGTGAACAAAATACACAAATGATCACCAGCGAAGCGTACGCACCATATTTTTCAAAAGTCAAATTAGACAACAAAGACGCATATGAAACAAAAGGAACTTGGGAATTGAAAAACGATTTCATGACCGGACCTTTTATTAATTATGCCATTTTAGACGAAACCTTCAACCGAGTTTTGGTTATTGAAGGATTTTGTTATTCTCCTTCGCATCAAGAACGTGATTTAATGTTGCAGCTTGAAGCAATCATCAAAACAGTCAAAATCGATAAACGATAAGAAATCTTGTTTCAAGTTTGAGGTTTGAAGTTGATCTATAAGATAATAGCGCTCTTCGCGTAATCCTTTGTGAACTTTGCGGTTAAATAGCAAAGTATATAAAACTTGAAACCTGAAACAAAAAAATCCGTAACTTTATTCGTAACAAACATAAAAACAATTAGTTATGAAAAAAGTAACCACCGCATTAGCAATGATAACGTTGTGTTTTATTTCCTGTAAAAAAGAAGTAAAGACCGAAGTTGCAACCGCAGTAGATTCTGTTGCAGTTAAAACGGAAGAACCACTTATAGAAGAACCGGTAGATTCTGCAGCACAAATGAAAGCTTGGCAAGAATACGCAACGCCTGGAAATCCGCATAAAATGATGGCAGACGAAGTTGGAACTTGGAACTGCGATATGACTTTCTGGTACGAACCAAATGGAAAACCAGAAAAAGCAAATTCAGTAGCCGTTATCAGAATGATTTTAGGAGGTCGTTATCAAGAATCGGATTATAAAGGAACCATGATGGGACAGCCTTTTGAAGGAAAAAGTACTTTAGCCTACAACAATGCCAGCGAAGAATATACCACAACTTTTATAGACAATATGGGAACGGGAATGATGGTTGCCATGGGAAAATACGATGAAAGTAAAAAAAGTATGGAACTCAAAGGAGAAATGGTAAATCCCGTTAATGGTAAAAAAACACCTTACAGAGAAGTGTATACGATTGTTGATCCAAAAACAAGAAAAATGGAAATGTACGATGTCAAAAATGGAGCAGAATACAAAAGCATGGAAATTGTAATGACTAAAAAATAGTTTTCTATTTTAGGTACAAAGAAACAAAGTTGCAAAGGCACAAAGTTATTTCTACGAGATATAATTTTGTGTCTTTTTCGAATTATATAAAAACTTTATTACAGCTAAAAAATAATTTAACTTAGCGCCTTCGTGCCTTTGTGGCAAAAAAAGAAAGAATGGAATTAAAATGGAAAATAAAGCCTTTTGAGGCATTAAATGTAAATGAGCTATATGATTTGCTCAAACTTAGAAGTGAAATCTTTGTAGTGGAGCAAAACTGCGTTTATTTGGATCTGGATGGCAAAGACAAGAAAGCTTTACACTTAATGGGAGAATATGAAGGGAAAATTGTTGCGTATTCGCGTTTATTCGATGCCGGAATTAGTTTTGATAACGCTTCAATCGGAAGGGTAGTTGTCGACGCGAATTACAGAGATAAAAAATGGGGACATGAATTAATGGAAGTTGCAATTGCTGAAATTAAATCCAATTTTGGAAAAGATAAAATTACTATTGGAGCACAATTGTATTTGAAGAAATTCTACGAAAGTCACGGTTTTGTGCAAACGAGCGAAATGTATTTAGAAGATGATATTGAACATATTGAAATGATACGCGGCTAAAAAAGTTTTATATAGCAGTAATCAGAAATTCTACCCGCCGATCATATTTATCACCTTTTTTCAGCGGATATTTATTTCCACATCCAATATAGGTCATACGGCTTTTGGAGATTTTTTTGGAAATTAAATAATGAAAAACCGTTTTGGCTCGATTCCAAGAAAGTCTTCTTTCTTTTGTATCTCGGTCGATGCCATCGCTGTAAATTTCTGGGGTACAGCAGACATGTCCACGAATTTCAAACTTTAGATTTTGATGTTTTTGAAGTGTTACGGCAACTTTGTCCAGTTCTTTCTTCGCAATTTGAGTTAGTTTGGCACTTCCAATATTAAAAAGAATGGACTCCAGATAAACTCGATCTCCAACTTTTAATTGGTCTTTAAAGGACGTAACAACTCTTTTTCCTAATGGATCTTTCTTAACAACAATTAAATCGACCCGCCGATTAAGTAAACGGGTTTCGTTAAGATTTGCTACCGTATCAGGCTGTAAAACAATTCGTCCTCTTCCTTCAAGAATTACAATTTTGCTTTTTTTGAATCCGTGACCAACTAAAAGATTCTGGATTTTATTGGCTCGTTTATTCGATAATTTAAAATTGTACTGATCTGTTCCTCGGTCATCGCAGTAGCCATAAATCTGTATAGACTCAACCTGAGAGGTGTCTATGTTTTTTATAAAGTCCGAAACAACATTTATTTGTTTGCTTGTTAAATCATACCTGTCAAATTCAAAATAGATGGTTTCAACAGGTTTTTGTTGCGCCGATACTGTATAAAATGAGAAAAGAAGTATGGCAAGATTTAACTTCATTCACTACATTTTTAAAATCGTTTTATATTCTGTTTGGTTATTTAATACACTAACTGCTCTTTTGATTTCAGAATTGTTTTTGATGTAAAACTGATACAAACCTTCTTGATATTGATATCTTTTAATCAATTCTTCCTGAATCATGTTTTTGATTTCTTTTTGGTTTTTATCCAATAAAGTATTTTCACTTTTTTCTAAAGCCGCTAATAATTGCTGGTATTCAGGAGCAATAGTTTCATCAATTTTTTCATTTTTTGCTGCCGCTAAAGTATTTCTCAGCGCCACTTCAGTTTCGGTATCAAAAGAGATTTTATTGGTTTTCAAAAATTGTTTGAAAGCCGTGTAATCTGCATCTGAAATAGTTGGAATCTTATCTCCCAAATTCGGATTTTTGTAATAATACGTCGTTGCATAATCAAAAACACCATCGTTTTTAATTAAAGCCGTAGCAATCGGACTAGTTTTCGTTTCTTCTAGTTCAATATCCGGTAAAACACCTCCGCCATCATAAACCGTTCTTCCTTTTCTAGTTTTAAAAGCATTGAAATTCTTCGCATCTGTTTTTTGAGCAATTCCATTTTTGTCTTTGTGCGCATAATCCAGAGCTTGGATACATCTTCCAGAAGGTGTGTAATATCTTGAAATGGTTACTTTTAGTTGAGTTCCATAAGTCAAATCAACAGAACGTTGCACCAAACCTTTACCGAAACTTCTGCTTCCTAAAACAACCGCACGATCTAAATCTTGCAAAGCGCCCGAAACAATTTCAGAAGCCGAAGCACTTCTTCCATTCACCAAAATAGCAAGCGGAATTTGAGTGTCAATTGGTTCTTTTTGTGTTTTATACGTATTGTTGTGTTTTTCGATTCTCGATTTAGTCGTCACAATTACTTCATTCTTAGGAACAAATAAATTACAGATATCAATGGCTTCGTTTAATAAACCACCAGGATTTCCTCTTAAATCTAAAACAATCTGCGTTGCTCCGTCGGCTTTTAATTTTTCAAGCGCTTCTTTTACTTCGTTCGACGCTTTTCTGCTAAAATGTGCCAAAACAATATAACCCGTTTTATCATCAATTTTTCCGTAAAAAGGAACCGATTTAATGTCTACTTCATCCAAAACCAAAACCGTCGTAAATGGTTTTCCTTGACGAAGATATTTGATGTTGATTTTAGTGTTTTTTGTTCCCTTTAATAATTGAGAAGCATCGTCTTTAAAATCGGCAATCAAAACATCTCCAATCTGAATAATTTCGTCACCAGCTTTTAATCCCGCTTTATCGGCTGGATAATTTTTATAAGGTTCGCGAACGATTAGACGATCTTTTTTTCTAGAAATCAAAGCGCCAATTCCGGTATATTCTCCCGTATTATTGATTTTGAAATTTACAACATCTTGTTCGTTAAAATAAACCGTATACGGATCTAAACTTCCCAGCATGCTTTTGATTGCTTTATCCATCAAATCGCCAGGATTGGTTTCGTCAACATAATTGGTATTTACAGCTTTAAATAAAGTTGTAAAAATTTCGATTTGTTTGGCAATTTCAAAAAAATCTTCTTTAAAACTGGTTCCAACAAACAACATTCCCGCAGCAGCGACAGGTATAATAAATTTCTTTTTGAAATACGGATACATGATTATTCTTTTTTTCTTCTTTTTAATCTTTTTCTAATAAAATAGGCAAATACAAAAAACAGGATGACAAATGGCCAAACGCTTAATAATGAAATCAATAAATCGGATAAACTGAAAAATCCTGATTTAATCGCGGTTCCCATTTTTGAACCGTATGATATTTTAACACCTTCTTTTTCTGGTATAGTTTTATAAAATTCAATTGTAACAGTACTTTCAGAAACTCGGCTTTCCAGATATTTCAGCTGACCTTCTTTAGATTCGATTTCTTCGCGAATCGCAGAAATTTGTTCTTCAATTTCTAAAATCTCACTGACTTTGTTCGCTTTCTTTAAAATTTCAAGATAACGTTCTTCTAGTTTTTTCTTTGTTTTTAATCTTGAAGTCAGATCGATATATTGTTCTGTAACATCTTGAGCTGAAATGGTTTTAACTTCAAAATAAGAAACACCTTTAGAGACATCAATTATAAAACGGTCAAAACTCTGACTTGGTACTTTTATAGTAAGATTTCTAAAAACAGTTGCAAAATCTTTTCCTTCAGAATCGTTTATTATTCTGGCTTTACTATTAGCAATAGCTTTTTGAATTTGCCCGAAAGAATTTTCTAAATTATCAGTTTCAAATTTTAAAGTCGCTTCTTTTATGATTTTTTGCTCAATTTTTTCATCTATTTTAGGCGGCGGAGGCGGTGGAGCATCGTTCGGACTTGGCCTTTTGTCATAACCAACATTTTCTGCCTTAGCAGGCATTTGCACAGTTTGAATAGCATAAGCTTCTTCATTTACAGCGTTAGCTTTTTTACATCCAAAAAGAATTAAAAACAAAAAAGATAAAAAGAAAATGTGACGCATATAATTTCAATTTAGAGCTAAAACTACGATTTTTTTGTCTAATTTGATTATTAATCTTACGTTTTGAAATTTACGATTCGGTTTTCTGCTCAGAATCTGGAGTTTTGTTGATTTGAAGTGAAAATTTCTCAAACAACTGAATCATTTTGGTGTTGATTTCTTCGTAAGACAATCGATTTTTGGTTTGATAAAAAAGCATTATCGAATAATTTTGGTCCAGATTATCCAAAAGTAAATGTTTGTTTAAACGATACGTTTCTCGCAAAACTCTTTTGAAGTAATTGCGATCAACGGCTTTTTTGAAATATTTCTTAGAAACCGAAACGCCAATCTTGGTTTGTTCTTCTGAATTTTCTTCCGCTTGACGGTAAACCAAACGAAGCGGATATTTAGAAACCGATTTACCATCAGAAAATAATAATCCAATAATAGTTTTGCTTTTTAAACGCTCGTTTTTAGGGTAAGTAAAGTTCATTTAATTCAGAAAAAATTTGCAAATTTTGGTACAAAGGTACAATTAAACCAGAAAAACGGTTATTGTTTTTAATTTTAATAAGCCTAAAAATATATTTATTACTTTTGCGCATTAATTTTTGAAGCATGGAAAAAATTATATCTTATCCAATATCGGTAATTTACTATTTATTATTTGGTTTGTGTTTGGCTGTTTTTCATCCAATTCAATGGATTTGTTTAAATGTTTTTGGTTACCAGGCTCACAAAAAAAGCGTTGATTATTTAAACTTCTTCCTTTTAAGATGTACTAATCTTGTCGGGACGAGATATACAATTGAAAATAGAGAGACAATTCCGACGGGAGTTCCTATCATTTTTGTGGCAAATCACCAAAGTATGTACGATATCGTGGCAATGATTTGGTACTTTAGACGTTTTCATTGTAAATTTGTAAGTAAGAAGGAATTAGGCAGCGGAATTCCAAGTGTTTCTTTTAATTTGAAATACGGAGGTTCTGTCTTAATTGACCGAAAAGACCCTAAACAAGCGATACCAGTTATCAAAGGCTTGTCTGAATATATCGAAAAGAACACAAGATCTGCCGTTATCTTCCCAGAAGGAACAAGAAGTAAGACAGGAAAACCAAAAGAATTCGCTCAAAGCGGTTTAAAAATTTTATGCAAATATGCGCCATCTGCATATGTTGTACCGGTGAGTATTAATAATTCTTGGAAAATGGTAAAATTTGGTTTTTTTCCTGTTGGATTAGGAAATCATCTGAAATTTACGGCGCACAAAGCTTTAGCTGTTAAAGATTACAAGTTTGAAGAGCTAATGGAGATTACTGAAAAAGCGGTTAAAGAAGGAATAAATGAGTATAAACAGGTTTAAGTTTTAGTCCGAGCTAAAACGTAAAACCCAAATTTAATATAAGTAATGTCTATAAAAAACATTAGATTAGAAGTAATGCAGTTTTTGGAAAAAAACGTGGATAGCTTCGTTGAACAGTATTTAATTCCAGTGGAAAAAATTTGGCAGCCGTCTGATTTTTTACCAAATTCTGAAGGAGAAAATTTCTTTGAAGAGGTAAAAGAATTACGCGAAATTGCTAAAGAACTTCCATATGATTTCTGGGTTACGCTTGTTGGTGACACGATCACTGAAGAGGCTTTGCCTACATATGAGTCTTGGTTAATGGATGTTGAAGGTGTAAACCAAGTAGAAAATGGTGGAAACGGTTGGTCTAAATGGATCCGTCAATGGACCGGAGAAGAAAACCGCCACGGAGATCTTTTGAATAAATACTTGTATTTGTCTGGTCGTGTGAACATGCGTGAAATCGAAATGACAACACAGCATTTGATCAACGACGGTTTTGATATCGGAACTGGATCTGACCCATACAAAAACTTTGTATATACTAGTTTCCAAGAATTAGCAACTTACGTTTCTCATAATAGAGTTTCGCAAATCGCAAAGAAATTTGGCGATAACAAGTTGTCTAAAATGTGTAAAATGATTGCAGGTGATGAAATGCGTCATCATCACGCATATAGCGAATTTGTAACTAGAATTTTCCAAGTTGATCCAAGCGAAATGATGTTGGCTTTTCAATACATGATGAAACAAAAAATCGTTATGCCAGCGCATTTCTTAAGAGAATCTGGACAAAAAATTAGCACAGCATTTGAGCAGTTTTCAGATTCTGCACAACGTATCGGAGTTTATACTGCTACAGATTACGTTGAAATTATGCAGAAATTAATGAACAAATGGGAAATTGACAAAATCTCTAATTTGACTGATGAAGCAGAAAAAGCTCGTGATTACTTAATGAAATTACCAGCTCGTATGGCTAAAATCTCAGAAAGAATTGTAATTCCGCAAGAATCACACATCTTTAAATGGGTTGAACCAGCGAGATTGTAAAAATTTTAGATTTTAGATTGCAAATTTTAGATTTTCTGTCAAGTGATTTACAAAGCTTGTCCTCCTGAGCGAAGTCGAAGGATCTCATGCTAAATCTATACTGTATGTCCTTCGACTTCGCTCAGGAAGACATAAAATGTGAATTTAGAATTTGGAATTTTATTAAAAGCAACTTTGTTGCTTTAGTTTAAATTAAAATATATTTGTTGATTGTTGAAGGTTTTAAATCTTTGACAATCAACATTTTTTTATAAAATATAATTAAAAAGCGTTTTTATGAACAGTTCAGAATTAATAAATAAAACCATCTCTTTTGTAAAAGAAAAACTAAACGATGCCGAAGGCGGACACGATTGGTTTCATATAGAACGCGTTTATAAAAACTCACTTTTAATTGCAAAAGATACAGATTGCGATATTACAGTTGTTCAATTAGGCGCTTTATTGCATGATATTGCCGATAGTAAATTTCATAATGGTGATGAAACTATTGGTCCTAAAACAGCACGAGCGTTTTTAGAGGCTCAAAATGTTTCTGAGGAGATAATTGCTCATGTTGTCAATATCATTGAAAATATCTCTTATAAAGGCGGAAATTTCGAAAAGAAATTCTCTTCTGTCGAATTGGATATTGTGCAAGATGCCGATCGTTTAGATGCAATTGGAGCAATTGGAGTTGCAAGAGCTTTTAATTATGGAGGATTTAAAAATAGAGCTTTATACAATCCTGAAATTGCGCCAGTCACGAACATGACAAAAGAAGAATATAAAAAAAACAATGCGCCAACGATAAATCACTTTTACGAAAAGCTTTTACTTTTAAAAGACAAAATGAATACTGCGAAAGGAAAAGAAATTGCTGCAGAAAGACACCGTTTCATGGAATCTTTCCTTGCTCAGTTTTATGCAGAATGGGAAGGGGTGAAATAATCTTAATGGTTATTTCATCATAAAGTAAACAAGTAAAGAAGCACTTGTAAAACCTAATGTAAACCATAATAATCGGGCAACTCTATTGTCTCGAATTATTTCTGTTTTATTTCTATTAGCCATTTCAATTGATTTTAGGCATCAAAAGTAGTGTTCAAAAAATATACGAATAATCTATCAAGGCCTAAAAAATAACATAAAAAGACATTTTTTGAAGAATAAAAAAAGCTTCACACGAATTCAAAATTCATGTGAAGCTTTTTTATTGGTATTTTTAAATCTTAGTCCCTTAGAATCTCAGCACCTTATAATTAAGAACATCCACAATCAGTTCCATTACCGCAGTCTTTTTTCTTTTTCGATTTAAAGAAAAACTTTTTAATCAAAAAAGCGATGGCTAAACCAAGTATCGTAAAGGCTATAATTTCTTGAAACATAACTTTTTATTTTAAAAGTTGATACGCAATTAATGCAGCAAAATAAGCCAATCCGCTCATGAAAACTAACTGCATTGCTGGCCATTTCCATGAATTGGTTTCTTTTTTTGTAATTGCCAATGTACTTGCGCATTGCATCGCAAAAGCATAAAATAATAATAACGAAATTCCCGTTGGAAAATCAAATACTTTTTTTCCAGTTTCTGGGTGAATTTCTGCCTGCATTTTACTTTTTATAGTTGATTCGTTATCAGAATCTCCAACACTATAAATAGTTGCTAAAGTTCCAACAAAAACTTCACGCGCTGCAAACGAACTGATTAATGCAATTCCGATTTTCCAATCGTAACCTAAAGGCTGAATTACGGGCTCGATCGCGTGTCCCATTAATCCTATATATGAATTTTCTAATTTTTGAGAATTAACTTCATTTTCAAACTGAGTTTCGTCTAAAGTAGTATTTGCAAATCGTTCTTTTACAATGTTTTCAGCATCATTAAATTCTTTTCCTGGACCGTAAGAAGCTAAAAACCATAATATAATAGAAATTGCAAGAATGATTTTTCCTGCTCCAGCAATAAATGCTTTTGTTTTTTCAACTACATTGATTCCGACATTTTTAAAAAGTGGCATTTTATAACTTGGCATTTCGACTACGAAATACGTTTTAGATTCAAGTTTTAAAACTTTATTTAAAATATAAGCAGATAAAATTGCAGCAGAAAAACCTAAAACATACAACGCCATTAAGGTTAAACCTTGAACATTCAGAAATCCAAAAACTCGTTTACTCGGAACAACAAGCGAAATAATAATCGCATAAACTGGTAATCTTGCCGAACAAGTCGTGAATGGCGTTACTAAAATAGTAATAAGACGTTCTTTCCAGTTTTCAATATTTCTTGTTGCCATAATTGCTGGAATTGCACATGCTGTTCCTGAAATCAAAGGCACGACACTTTTTCCAGAAAGTCCGAATCTGCGCATGATTTTATCCATTAAAAAGACCACACGACTCATGTAGCCACTTTCTTCCAAAATCGAAATAAACAAGAATAAGACAGCAATTTGTGGAATAAAAATAACAACTCCGCCAATTCCCGGAATAATTCCTTGCGAAAGTAAATCAGTCAAAATTCCACTCGGCAATTCTTCTGCGACCCAGCTGCTTAATGAAGCAAAAGTACTGTCGATGAAATCCATTGGAATCGTTGACCAGCTAAAAATCGATTGGAAAATCAAAAATAAAATGGCGAAGAAAATAACGTAACCAAAAACTTTATGCGTTAAAACGCGATCTAGTTTAGCACGAATGTCCTTTGCCATTGAGGCATCAATCTTTAAACCTTCTTTTAAAACATCATTTATAAATTGATATCTTTTGATTGTTTCTTTTTGCTGTAGGCGCTTTAATTCTGAATGTGATTTGGTAAATGTGCTGCGAACTTCGTTTCGATCTAAATTAGAAAAATTGACATCTTGCGTAATAACCAGCCACAATTTGTACATTAATTGATTTGGAAATGCATGCTGAAGTTTTTGAAAATATTCAGGATCAATTACAGAAGCGTTTAAGCATGGCTCGTGCGGAATGATTTTATAAGAAACAATAAGTTCTTTTAATTGATCAATTCCTAAACCTTTTCTTGAACTTACTAAAGCAATTTTAGTTTTTAGTTTTTCTTCTAAATAAGGAATATCCAACGTAATTCCTTTTCGTTCCATACGATCTGACATATTGATAACCAAAATCGTCGGAATTTCAAGGTCTTTTATTTGAGTGTAAATCAGTAAGTTTCTTTTCAGATTTTCAACATCTGTTACTACAACTGCTACATCCGGATATAATTTATCGTTTTTATTTAATAAAAGTTCAATAACCACACTTTCGTCCATCGAACTTGCGTTCAAACTATACGTTCCAGGTAAATCAAGAATATTTGCTTTTACGTTATTGGGTAATTTACAGAAACCCATTTTCTTTTCAACCGTAATTCCAGGATAATTTCCAACTTGCTGATTTAAACCTGTAAGCTGATTAAAAACAGAAGTTTTTCCGGTATTTGGGTTTCCGATAAGGGCAACATTAATATTTTGAACGCTCATTATAAATTGTTTTGGATAAGTTCAACTTCAATTTCACGAGCCGTTTCAATACGAATTGCAACATGCGAACCATTTATGTCTAAATATAAAGGATCGCCAAATGGAGCAACCTGCAGTAATTCAACTAAGCTACCCGGAAGACAACCCATTTCTAATAATTTAAGTGGAATAAGATCGATATCAAAATCTTTGATAATGGCTTTTTCGCCTTTTTTCAGAGTGTGTATTGTATTTTGCAAGCTTATTTAGATTGAATTTAGATTGCAAAAATAGGTAATTATTATATATATATGCGCATTTAATGCTTACACAAATGCTAAATGTTTCTAAAAATAAGGGATTAACCAAAGAAAAGGCAGTTTTGAAAATCTTAATTTAGAAAATAAGCTATCAGTGTTAAGATATCAAAATAGATTTCTAATAAATAATGCTTTATAAACTATTTGATTTTTTTTAATTTATAAGTGCATTCTTCAATACAATTACTCGGATTGAGAAAAAGAGTATTGTTTTCTACTCGAAAATATCTTGTCAGTTTGCCTTCAGAATTTTCAAGGCCTGTGTTAAAATTGTCGCAATCATAGTCCAGCTCTATTATATTTCCATCTGTTGTAAAGTGGCCTGTAGAGCATTCTGAAAATTGCGTTGAGGTAAAAGTACTATCGGCATTAAAAGTGTATTGTTCGCCATTTTTTACTGATTTCCATTTTGTATCAAGTCCGCCATCACTGATTTTGGCTTGAGTTAATCTCCAAGTGCCTATAATCGAAGTATTTTTAATGGAATTTTCGTCGCGATCACAACTAATAAATAAACAGGAAAATAAAATGGTTAGAAATAGCGATTTCATAATTTTAATGTTTTAGTTAATAATGCTACGTTGCGGTTTTACATTATAAATTAAAATTTAAAATTATAAAAAAAATCGCACGATTATACAAAAAAACATTAAGAGTTGTTTTTAATTTATCCTTAATATGTTTTAAATGAGATAGGAAAGGGATTTTACTCTTGAGAAAGGAAATCAATATCTTCTAAAAGACGTTTTATATCTTCTTTATTTGTTCCATCGTAAAAACCTCGAACGCGACGTTTTTGATCGACTAAAACAAAATTCTCGGTATGAACCATATCGTAAAGCTGATCTGGTCTTCCCATTTTTACAGCCAAATATGATTTTCTGGCCATCGTGTAGATTTCTTTTTTATCTCCAGTAACCAAATTCCATTTGCTGTCTACAACGCCATATTTTATGGCATAGGCTTTTAAAACAGAAACGCTGTCTACTTCTGGAAATACAGTGTGAGAAAGCAACATTACTTTTGGATTATTTAAAACTGCTTTTTGAACTTCAACCAAATTTGTTGACATTTTCGGGCAGATTGATCCACAAGTGGTAAAGAAGAAATCGGCAACATAGATTTTTCCTTCGTAATTTTTTTGTGTAATCGTATCGCCATTTTGATTTACAAAAGAAAAATCGGCAATCGTGTGGTATTTGCTTTTATATTGAATTGTACTATCAACCAATTCAGGATTTACATCAGACGGATTGTAAATTGGAAGTGTCTTTTTAGGTTTTAATGCAGAATAAAACAAGGATATCGTAACAACCGAAAATACTATTAAAACAATAAAGAATTTACGGTACTTGTATAAAAGCGATTTCATAAAAATAATTTGGCGCAAAAATACAAAAAGCAGATTTTAAAAACTTTACTGTCTTATTTTTTTAACAGCCTTTTGTAACATTTACAATATTTAACTGTCTAATAAAATAGTTTTAAAACTCTAATTGTGAAATTTGAATGTCTAATGGCTTTTCAGTTAGAATTTTAACATAATTTTCAAAATAATAACAATATGTTTGTATTTTCCCTTAAACACTAAATTTTTATGAAAAAACAATTTGCTAAACCTGTGTTTGGTGTTTTATCTGCAATGTTTTCGTTGACAGCAGTTCAGGCACAAAACGGTCCAAAAGAACCAGGTATCAATGTATCTTATATGGATACGAAAGTAAAACCAAGTGAGGACTTTTTTAAATATGTAAATGGAACTTGGTTGGATAAAACTGAAATTCCTAGCGACAGAACAACTTGGGGAAGTTTTAATGAACTGATCAAAAGAACGGACAAAGATGTAATGGCAGTTTTAAAAGAAGCCTCTAAAAACCCAAAATACAAGTCTAATACAGATCAGGGAAAAGCGGTTAATTTATTCAATACTTATTTAGATTCTGTTGGAAGAAATAAAAGAGGAATTGAGCCTTTAAAACCGTATTTGAAAAAAATCGACGCTATTAAAAATATTGCTGATGTTCAGAAATATTTAGTAGAAACGGAAAAAGAAGGCGGTTCTGGATTTTTCGGAATTTACATTGGCGCTGACGATAAAAACAGTTCTATAAACTCTGTAAACCTAGCTCCAAGCAGTTTAGGACTTTCTGATAAAGATTATTATATTTCTGATGACAAGGATTCTAAAGAAAAACGTGCGAAATACGAATTGCATGTAGCAAGAATGATGCAGTTTATTGGAGAATCTCCAGAAAAAGCAAAACAAAGCGCTGCTGAAATTTTGGCTTTAGAAACAGAATTGTCTAAACCAAGATTAAACAGAGTTGAAAGAAGAGACAGCCGTTTGCAATACAATCCGATGACAATTGCTGAAATTCAGAAACTGACTCCAGCAATTAAATGGAATGAATATTTTGCAGGTTTAGGAATTACGAAATTAGAAACGGTAATTGTTTCTGAGCCTAAATACATGACAGCTCTAGAAACTGTTTTTAAAGAAAATAAAGTGGCGCAATGGAAAGAATACCTAAAATGGGATCTTCTAAACGGTGCTGCAAGCCAATTGACTACAGAAATTGACCAAGCTAATTTTGATTTTTACAGCAAAACATTAAGAGGTGCAATTAAGCAGCTTCCTGCTGAAGAAAGAGCATTAAACCTAGTTAACGGAACTGTTGGTGAGGCACTTGGAAAACTTTATGTTGAGAAAGTTTTTCCAGCTGAAGCTAAAGCAAAAGCGGTTGACATGATTCATAATGTAATTACGGCGTACCAAAACCGTATTAACAATTTAAGCTGGATGTCTAAAGACACAAAAGCAAAAGCTATCGAAAAGCTAAATAAAATTACAATTAAAGTTGGATATCCTGATAAATGGAAAGATTATTCTGCTCTTGAAATTAAAAGTGTTGCAGAGGGAGGAAGCTATTTTGATAACATGAAAAACTTAGCAAAATGGAACTTTAAGAAAAGCGTGGATAAATTGCCTAAACCAGTTGATAAAACAGAATGGCATATGTCTCCTCAAACTGTAAACGCTTATTACAATCCATCTTACAACGAAATTGTATTCCCAGCGGCAATCTTGCAACCGCCTTTTTACAATTACCAAGCTGACGAAGCTGTTAATTATGGTGGAATTGGTGCAGTAATCGGACACGAAATCTCTCACGGATTTGACGATTCTGGAGCGCGTTATAATGCAGATGGAAATTTAGTTGATTGGTGGACAGAAGAAGACTTAAAACAATTTACAGCTTTAGGAACTGCTTTAGCAAACCAATATAGCGCACTTGAGCCATTGCCAGGCGTTCATGTTGATGGTAATTTTACTTTAGGTGAAAACATCGGAGATTTAGGTGGAATTAATGCTGCTTACGACGGTCTTCAATTATACTTGAAAGAAAAAGGAAATCCAGGTTTAATCGACGGATTTACGCCAGAACAACGTTTCTTTATTTCTTGGGCTACCGTTTGGAGAACAAAAACTAGAGATGAAGCAATCAAAAATCAAGTGAAAACAGATCCACACTCTCCTGGAATGTACAGAGCTTATGTGCCAATTCAAAATGTTGATGCTTTCTACAATGCTTTCAATATTAAGAAAGGTGATAAAATGTATGTTGAGCCAGACAAACGAGTTAAAATCTGGTAATCAAAATAGTAAAAACGGCGCTTATTTAGCGTCGTTTTTTATTCATTTTAAACAAAAAAATACGTTAGATATATTTTTAGATTAATTATTCGGAAATTTTAACATAGAGTTAGAAATAATAACAATATGTTTGTAAATATACTAAAACACTAAAAAAAAATGATTAAAAAGCTTTCTAAACCTATGTTTTGTGTGGTTTCTGCAATGTTATCGTTAACGGCAGTACAAGCACAAAATACAAAGCCAAAGGAACCAGGAATTAATGTTTCTAATATGGATCCTAAAGTTAGTGCTAGCCAAGATTTTTTCCGTTATGTAAACGGTGCTTGGTTGGATAAAACAGAAATTCCAAGTGATCGTAATTCTTGGGGAAGTTTCAATGAACTTCGTCAAAAGACCGATAATGATGCACTTGCTATTTTAAAAGCAGCTTCTAAAGATCCGAAGTATAAATCTAATACAGATCAAGGTAAAGCAATTGCTTTATTCAATACTATTTTAGATACTGTTGGAAGAAATAAAAGAGGAATAGCGCCACTTCAGCCTTATTTAAAGAAAATCGACGCTATTAAAAACGTTGCAGATCTTCAGAATTATATCACTGAAATGCAACTTTCAGGCGGCTCTGGTTTTTTTGGAGTTTACGTTGGAGCTGATGCTAAAAACAGTAATAAAAATTCGGTAACATTAAGTCCAGGAGGTTTAGGATTATCTGATAAAGATTATTACAATTCAGACGACAAAGATTCTAAAGAAAAACGTGAGAAATATGAAGTGCACGTTGCTAGAATGTTACAATACATTGGAGAATCTCCAGCAAAATCAAAAGAAAGTGCAAAACAAATTTTAGCTTTAGAAGTTGAAATGTCTTCGCCGAGATTAGATCGTGTAGAAAGAAGAGACAGAAGAAAACAATACAACCCAACAGCTGTTGCAGATTTGAAAAAAAATACGCCTTCTATTCAATGGGAGAAATATTTCGCAGGAATCGGAATGGCAAAATTAGATACAGTAAACGTTGCTCAGCCTCGTTACATGATCGCTTTAGAAAAGACTTTTACAGAAAAGAAAGTAGAAGCTTGGAAAGAGTATTTGAAATGGTCGCTGTTAAATAGAGCGGCTTCGACATTGTCTATAGATATTGAAAACGCAAACTTCGATTTTTACGGAAAAACATTAACAGGAGCTTTAAAACAGCGTCCGCGTGAAGAAGTTGCACTTCAAGTAATCAACGGGGCAACGGGAGAAGCTTTAGGAAAATTATATGTAGAAAAATTATTTCCAGCTGAAGCAAAAGCAAAAGCAAAAGACATGATTGCTAATGTAATGTTAGCTTACGAAAACAGAATCAATGCTTTACCTTGGATGTCAAAAGAGACTAAAGTAAAAGCTATTGAGAAACTAAACAAATTGACAGTTAAGATTGGTTATCCTGATAAATGGAAAGATTATTCTAAACTAGAACTTAAAAATGTAAATGAAGGCGGTACTTATTTTGATAACATGAAAAATTTATCAAAATGGGCTTATGCTGAAAACTTGGCAAAATTAGGTAAACCGGTTGATAAAACAGAGTGGGGAATGTCTCCGCAAACGGTTAACGCTTATTTCAATCCTTCTTATAATGAAATTGTATTCCCAGCGGCGATTTTGCAACCGCCTTTCTATAATTATCAAGCTGATGAAGCTGTAAATTATGGCGGAATCGGAGCTGTAATCGGACACGAAATCTCTCACGGTTTTGATGATTCTGGAGCACGTTACAATGCTGACGGAAATTTAGTTGATTGGTGGACACCAGAAGACTTAAAACAATTTACAGCTCTTGGAGGGCAGCTAGCAGCGCAATACAGCGCTTTAGAACCGCTTCCTGGAATCTTTGTAGATGGTAAATTTACTTTAGGAGAAAACATCGGAGATTTAGGTGGTACTAATGCTGCTTACGATGGTTTACAATTGTATTTGAAAAAACATGGAAATCCAGGTTTAATTGACGGATTTACTCCAGAACAGCGTTTCTTTATTTCTTGGGCAACAGTTTGGAGAACAAAATCTCGTGACGAAGCAATTAAAAGTCAAGTCAAGACAGATCCGCACTCTCCAGGAATGTATAGAGCGGTTGTGCCAATTAAAAACTTAGACTCTTTTTACGAAGCTTTCGGAATCAAAAAAGGAGATCCTATGTATTTAGAACCTGAAAAAAGGGTTAAAATCTGGTAATTTTTTTAATGAATTATAAAAAAGAGGCTATTGCAATTTTTTGCGATAGTCTCTTTTTCATTTCATATGATTTGTTCCGAAGGAACATTTCGTCGGTAGCATAAATCATATTTGTTTCCCGTTTATGTTCCGTAGGAACGTTTGATTTTAATATTGTTTTTATAATCTAATTTGCCTCAAACGTTCCTACGGAACGTAAATCTGCTGGACATTATTTTTATCTACCGACGAAACATTCCCATGGAATGAAAATCAAATGCGAAACAATAAATAATACACAGCAAAAAGGGCTGTCTCCGTTTGAGACAGCCCTTTTATATTGTTAATGGCATCATTATTTTAAATGACTGTAAATGTAAGTTTCGATAGCTTTCAGTTCTTCATCAGACATTGCCTGAGTGATTGCAAAATTGGTTTTCATAACCTCAAACTGACTCGGATCGACAATTGGTTCGGCATTTCCTTTCAAGAAAGTAACAAGATTGCCATTTTTATCTTTATAGATTTTGGCAATTTCTTTAATGCTTGGGCCAATTACCTTTTGATCTGGCTGATGGCATGCAAAGCAATTTCCTGTTCCTTCAAAAAGTTGTTTTCCTAATTCTTCTGGTGTTTTGGCTTTCGCCGATTCTCCTTCAGAATATGTTTCATTTGTCTGATCTGTTTTTTCAGAACCCTCTTTTTTACAAGAGGCAAAAGCTAAAACAGCAGCTAAAAATACTGCTTTATTCATATTTTAATTATTATTTCATTGCTTCAAATTTGTAGCCATTGTAAAGTAATTTTGCTACAATTTGTTTTTCAAGTAAATCTTTATCTCCTTTAGAAAAAGAAAGATTAATTTTTTCTGTATCGGTAAGAGTTCCTCTTAAAGGGAAATATTTATTGTCGGCAGTAATTATTTCGTCTTTAATGTTTTTACCCGTTTTCGGATTAGCATAACCTGTTTTAGTCGCATACCAACCACCAATTTCTCTTGTTCTTACTTGCTCTCTGTTGTTATTATCTATTGTTGTAAATACAGAATTTACCATGTAAACTAAACTTGGCGGCCAGTTAGCCATAAATGTGATGTTTTGTTTTACCACATTTCCAATTTTTACATAAACCTCAGCCATTCCGTTTTCTTTTAGAACTTCTTGTTTTTGGTAAATAACTCCGTCTGTTACTTTTATTTTTAAAGCAGCCATTGCATCAGCTTCAATTTTTAGCTGATCAACCGTTTTCTGATTGGCGTCAGCAATTACTTTCTGAATGTCGGTTGGTGTTCCGTTTATAAATTCTAAAACACCTTTTTCATCAATTCCTGCTGAACTGATAAATTTGTATTTGTCATTACAAACGCTGGCAACAATCGTTTTCTGAAAACTTAAACCTTGATCTTTACCATAATCAACTACTTCATTTGTTTTACCGTTGCTTAAATCAGTAAGTACAGACCAGTTAAAAGTAGATCCGTCAAGCATTAGAACATTTTTTCTTTCTATAGAAAAGATAGGTCTGCTGTCTAAAGACAAGATTTTGTAATTTACTTTTACTTTGTCAAGAATGGCAACCTCGGTTCCATCAATGCTGATTTTGTCTTTTTTAAATTTAATTTCCTGAGCTACAGAGCTTAATCCAGCAGCCATCATAACAGTAAGTAATAGATTTTTCATATATTATAGTTTAGATTTGTTGCGCTAAAATATATGTTTTTTTTGTAATTAATTACTTATTTAAAAATATTGCTGCTTCTTTTGCAAAATAAGTTGTGATGATACTTGCGCCCGCACGTTTGATGCAATATAACTGCTCAATCATAATTTTATCGTGATCTAACCATCCGCGTTCTGCAGCCGCTTTTACCATTGCATATTCGCCAGAAACTTGGTAAACAGAAACAGGAACATGCACTTTATCTTTTATTTCACGAACAATGTCCAAATACGCAATTCCAGGTTTTACCATTACAATATCTGCACCTTCTTCAACATCTAATAATGCTTCGCGAATTCCTTCAATTCGGTTTGCATAATCCATTTGATAGGTTTTTTTATCTTTCGGAATATCTTGAGAATCAACAGGAGCAGAATCTAAAGCATCGCGGAAAGGACCGTAAAATGCAGAAGCATATTTTGCGCTGTAACTCATAATTCCAACATTATGATGTCCGTTTTCTTCCAATGCTTTTCTAATCGCCAAAACGCGTCCATCCATCATGTCACTTGGCGCTACGAAATCGGCACCAGCTTCTGCGTGGCTCAAACTCATGCGAGTTAAAGCATCAACAGTTGGATCATTTAATAATTGCCCTTTTTCGATAATTCCGTCGTGACCATAAATTGAATATGGATCTAAAGCAACGTCTGGCATTACAATCATTTCTGGAACAGCATCTTTAATTGCACGAATCGTTTGTTGCATTAAACCGTCTTTATTCCAAGCTTCAGTTCCTTTATTGTCTTTTAAATTTTCCGATACTTTTACATAAATATTTACCGCTCTAATTCCTAAATCCCAAGCTTCTTTTACTTCTTTGATTGTGTTATCTAAAGAATGACGATAGATTCCCGGCATCGAAGGAATAGCAGATTTCACATCTTTTCCTTCTGCAACAAACATAGGAAGCATAAAATCTTGTGGACTCAAACTGGTTTCGCGAACTAAAGAACGAATAGATTCATTGGTTCTCAAACGGCGGTTTCTTTGTAGTGGAAACATATAGATTTAGATTTTAGATTTTAGATTTTAGATTTTAGATTGAGTAATCGTTGTCTCTAAAATGAAGTTTTGTTTTTTTCTTTTTTGAAGTTTTACTACTTTTTTATAAGTGGTGCAAAGTTAAAGAAAAAGGAACAAATAAGGCGTTTAGGGTATTGTAGAATGAGTTAATATTATCTAAAAATTTCGTTTGAAGTAGATTTAAAGATTGTGAAAATCTTATTTTTTAAATAAGGATAAATATTTATTAATAAAAAACATAAAAAAGCCCAAAAATCTTATTTCTAGGCTTTTCAAATTTTATTAAAAAATAAGTTTTTTAAGTAATCGAAGCCTCATAAATTTCTTGAATAGACTTCCCAATTTGATTATTAAAATCAGTATCTGACTGATCTGCAGTTAACCCTTCAGATAATGCTCTTGAAAAACTAGCAATTAATCCGTGGTTTTCTGTGAGTTTTTCATTGGCTTCTTCTCTAGAATATCCCCCAGAAAGCGCCACTACGCGAACGACATGAGAGTCGGACATCAAATCACTATAAAAATTAGGTTTTGTTGGAATAGAAAGTTTCAGCATCACTTTTACCTCTTTATCCAATAAATCAAGCTGTTTTTTAATTTCTTCTTTTAGAATTTCTTCCGATTTTTCTTTATCGGCGCTATAAATATCAATTTCAGGTTCTATAATCGGAATTAGTCCTTTATTGAAAATTTGTTTTCCCACTTCAAATTGCTGTGCTACAACTTCTCGAATTCCTTCTATTTTGGCTTCTTTAATTACAGAACGCATTTTAGTTCCAAAAATATGGCGTTCTACAGCTCTATCTAATAATTCGTCAAGATTGGAAATAGGTTTCATCAATTGAACGCCATTTGCAAGTTCGGCAAGACCTTTATCAACTTTTAGAAACGGAACTATATTTTTCTTTTCCCATAAATAATCTGCAGTCCAAAGATTATCTATTTTACGATCCATGGTGTTTTCAAACAAAATAGCGCCTAAAATATGTTTGCTGTCAAAAGAAGGACTTTTAATAATTCGAGTTCTCATTTCATGCACAATTGTGTACATTTCTTCTTCGTTCGAATATTGATTTTCTTGTACGCCGTATTGTAGTAATGCTTTTGGTGTACTTCCGCCGCTTTGGTCTAGTGCCGCAATAAAACCTTTTCCAGAATGCATGAGATTTAACTGCTCTTTGTTCACATTTGCCATAATAATGAATTTTAGTTTTGTAAATCCATGTAATTTAAGCAATTTTTACAACTTATTGATTATGAGATTGTAGATTTATTAAAGTCCGATTTTCTCATTTACTTTATCATAAACTTCTTTTACCTTTTTGGGAGGATCAAATCGATAACCCGCAGAAAGTTTTAAGGTTGCGATATGATCGTTTAATCTCGGATCAACTTTATCATCTTGAGCAAAACTTATGGTATTTAGAGTTGCAAAAGCAAAAAAACGGTCTTTGTTGTAAGCTAGTTTTAAATTGAAATCGGCTTGATAGAGTGCCGAAGTTTCTTTGTCAATAACATTTAAGCCAGCGCCTAAGGCAAGCCCTGCTCCAATTAAAACGCGGTCACTAATTACAAAATTATAGAAATAAGAAGGGGCGAGCGTAAACACATAAATATCTCCAGGCGATGAATCTTTTGTGTTTACGTCCAAATTTGTGTAATAAAAAGAGAAAGTTGGAATAAAACTTCCAGAACTTTTGATCTGCCATTCGTTTTGACTTACCAGTGTTTTAAAAGAAAATTTATCATTAAAAACGTAAGCTGTTGATCCGCCGATTTTCATTGTCCGCATATCTGGCAACTGTGCCGTAAAGTTATCTTCGCTGATATAAAATCCTTTTTGATTGATGAAAGTGAACGATTGCATCCATTTTTTGAAATAAAAACGGGTGTTGAAATTAAAATGTTTAGAATGCGAATCACCTTTATTCTGACTCAGAAATTTGGGAGCAAAACCAATACCGACATCAATGATTTTATAATTTAAGTTGAAACCAATCTGTTCTCTTCGATTCGGAATAAGATTGAAGTACATTTTGGTTTCCGGATTATCTGAAGCAATCTGAAAACTATTCGAGGAGTCTAAATAATAAACACTTGCCGTAATTTTATCATTATAAGATTTAAAATACGGATTTCGTAGAGAATCGTTTTGGGCGAAACATCCAAAAATGCTGGTGAAGAATGTGATATAAATTGTTTTTAAACACATAGAAACATAGGTTTTAGATAATTTGAAAAGACATTTCACTCAAAATAAATCACATATAACTATGTGAAAAAATCATGATTTTCTAAAATCAGCTCTAAGATAGGTCATTAAATCTATGTTTCTATGTGTTAAATAAAATTTTAATCATTTATAATTAAACCCAATCAACTTGGTTCTGCAATACATTTATCAATTTCTCTTCTTCACTTCCTGCTTCTGGGTGATGATCATAAACCCATTGCACATGTGGAGGCAAACTCATTAAAATGCTTTCAATTCTTCCGTTGGTTTTTAAGCCGAATAAAGTTCCTTTATCATGAACCAAATTAAATTCAACATAACGACCACGACGGATTTCCTGCCACGTTCTGTTTTCTGGAGTATATTCTAGATTTTTTCTTCTTTCCACAATCGGAACATACGCTTCAAGGAAACTATTTCCTACTTCAGTTACAAAATCGTACCAGTTTTCCATTGACATTTGCTCATTTGCTTTGCAATAATCAAAGAATAAACCGCCAAGTCCGCGGGCTTCGTTTCTGTGTGCGTTCCAGAAATATTCGTCACATTTCTTTTTGTAAAGCGGGTAAAATTCTGGATTGTGTTTATCGCAAGCTGTTTTGCAAGTTTGATGAAAATGTTTTGCATCTTCTTCGAACAAATAATAAGGCGTTAAATCTTGTCCGCCGCCAAACCATTGTTCGATTACTTTTCCAGATTCATCGTACATTTCAAAATATCGCCAATTGGCGTGAACCGTTGGAACCATTGGGTTTTTTGGGTGAATCACCAAACTTAATCCGCATGCAAAAAAATCGGCTTCGCCAACGCCAAACATCTTTTGCATCGTTTCCGGAAGTTTTCCGTGAACGGCTGAAATGTTTACACCGCCTTTTTCGAAAACGGCACCGTTTTCAATAACGCGTGTTCTTCCGCCGCCGCCTTCCGATCGTTTCCATAAATCTTCACGAAATTTTGCAGTTCCATCAACAGCTTCTAATCCAGCGCAGATTTGGTCTTGTAAATTTTGTATGTATGCGTAAAATTTGTCTTTCATTGTAATTATTTTTTGGCTTTCGCCGAAGAAATTTTCGAATTTATTCCGAAAGAAAAAACTTTGCTCTCGGCTTGAATATATTGATAAATAGCCAAAGCTTTATCTTCAAAATTGTAGTTTTCTTCTTTTGAGAATTCTATTAAAATATCTCCGAATTGCTCTAAATGTTCCCAGTCAAAATGAAGACGGTTTAATAAGGTAATTAAATCTTCGTCCGAGTAATCGATTAAGGTTTGAATATTTAGTCCAAACTCTTTTAATTGATTTTCGATATCTGATTTTTGTAAATGATTTAAAGGATAAGGAACAAAAATAAGTGTCCGTAACGTTTTGAGAACGTTATCAATTCTAATTTTTTCTTCGTCTCTTAAGCCTTTGTTGAGCATGTTTTTTTAAGTTGATTGTTGATAGCTTTTGGTTGATAGTTTTATTTCCAACAACCAACAACCAAAAACTATCAACTATTATTGTCCATATTCCTTAACCGCGTCAATAAATGCTTTTGCGTGATCTACAGGGATATTTGGTAAAATTCCGTGACCTAAATTTACGATATATTTATCTTTTCCGAATTCGTCTATCATTTCGTGAACCATTTTCTTGATAGTCGGAATTGGAGAAAGTAATCTTGATGGATCAAAATTTCCTTGTAAAGTAATATTTCCGCCAGATAAATAACGAGCATTTCTAGCCGAACAAGTCCAGTCAACACCTAATGCAGAAGCTTTACTTTTTCCCATTTCTCCAAGCGCAAACCAACAGCCTTTTCCGAAAACAATAACCGGCGTAATATCCGCTAAAGCGTCAACGATCTGGTTGATGTATTTCCATGAAAATTCCTGATAATCAACAGGAGAAAGCATTCCTCCCCAAGAATCAAAAATCTGAACGGCATTTACTCCCGATTTTACTTTTTCTTTTAAATATAAAATTGTCGTATCGGTAATTTTTTGTAATAAAGTATGTGCTGCTGCTGGATTTGAAAAACAGAATCCTTTTGCAGTATCAAAACTTTTAGAACCTTTTCCTTCAACAGCATAACAAAAAATTGTCCACGGCGAACCAGCAAAACCAATTAATGGAACTTCGTCATTTAGCATTTCCTTAGTCAATTTTACAGCATCAAAAACGTAACCTAAAGTTTCATTTACATCTGGAACATAAACTTTGTGAACATCTGCCAAAGAACGAATCGGATTTGGAATAATCGGTCCTAAATTATCTTTCAATTCAACGTGAATTCCCATTGCGCGAGGCACTACCAAAATATCTGAGAACAAAATTGCGGCATCTGGAGCAATTCGGCGAATTGGCTGAACCGTAATTTCAGCAGCTAATTCTGGAGTTTCACAACGTGTGAAAAAATCATATTTATCACGAAGTTCTCTAAATTCTGGTAAATATCTTCCTGCCTGACGCATCATCCATACTGGAGGGCGTTGAACTGTTTCTCCTTTTAATGCTCTTAAAAATAGGTCGTTTTTTAACATTTTTTTCTTTGCTTTAGGCTTTAAGCTTTAGGCTTTAAGCGGTTTTTATCTTTTGCTTTAGGCTTTAAGCTTTAAGCTATAGGCCAGCATATTGTTTGTTTTGTTTTTTGCTTAAGCCTAAAGCTTAAAGCGTATAGCTTATTGCTATTTATATTCGTGAATTACATCTTCGATAACATCTTCAATTGTTGGCTGATCTGCGACGATGATGTTTTTTGTTATTTTTGATAAAGCTTCTGCGGTTGTATCGCCAATACAGAAACAGATTTGTTTATTGATGGTATTGTGTTTCAGATAACTTTTAACTCCAGACGGACTAAAAAATAATATCGCTTCTGGATTTGCTTTTATTTTCTGCGGTTGAAGCGTAGTTTCGTAAACTTGAATTTCATTGAATTTAATTTCGTTTTCTTTCAAAGCTTCGGGCAAAGTGTCCCTTCTTAAGTTTCCGCTGAAAAAAGTATAACTTTCATTTCCATAAATCAACGTAATAATTTCAGCTAAATCGGCGGCGTAACCTGTGTAAGCAATAACATTAAAACCGTTTTCTTCTAAAAGATTTTTGGTTTTAATTCCGACGCAGTAAACGTTTTTCTTTTTTAATTCTTCTGATTTGGGATTTGATAAAACACTATGAACAGCATTTTGACTTGTAAAAATCAGACTTTCGTTGAGGTCTTTAAGTTCGAAAGGTTTGTTTTCTGTTTTAATAAAATCGGCTTCGATCAATTCAACGCCATATTTCATCAGCTCTTGTTTGTGAAGAGAAGACAATATTTTAGTGGATAGTATCTGAATTGGGTTTGCCATTATTTTTTCAGAGTTTCTTTAATCTGCTTCATTAATTCCGTTCCGCCATTATTCAAGATTTCCTGAGCAGCGTTGAAACCTAGTTTTTTCCACTCTGAAATATCAACTGTTTTATTGATTTCCAGTTTTTGTTTTCCGTCGATGGAAAGTAAAACTCCTTGAAAATGTAAGGTGTCTTCATCTTCATTATAAGTAACCAAAGATCCAATTGGTGCGGTACATCCACCTTCAAGCGTTCTTAAAAACTGACGTTCGATATAAGTGCAAATTTCAGTTTCGATATCATTTAACTGAGAAAGTGCATCAAGTGTGTAATTGTCATTTTCCATTGCCACAACAAGCATTGCTCCTTGTGCCGGCGCGGGAATCATCCAATCTAAATTGATATAATTTTCAGGTTTTAAGTTAATTCGCTCTAAACCTGCGGCAGCAAAAACAGCTCCATCCCAATTATTGTCCTGCAATTTCTGCATACGCGTATTTACGTTTCCACGTAAGTCAACAACGGTATGATTTGGGTATTTATTAAACCATTGCGCCTGACGACGTAAACTTCCTGTTGCAATGGTACTTGGGTTTGTAAAATTAGGATTTCCTTTATGAACTAAAATATCCAAAACATTGGCTCTTGGTAAAACTGCCGCCTGAACAATTCCTTTTGGTAAAGCCGTTGGAACATCTTTCATAGAATGCACAGCGATATCACAATCACCATTAATCATCGCGATGTCAAGCGTTTTCGTAAAAATTCCGGTAATTCCTAATTCGTAAAGCGGCTTATCCAGAATAATGTCTCCTTGAGATTTTACCGCAACAATCGAGGTTTTATAACCTAAATCATTTAGTTTTTTCTCGACAGTATGTGCTTGCCAAAGTGCTAATTCGCTATCGCGCGTTCCAATTCTGATTGTTTTTTCAGCCATTTTTTGTTTTTTACCATTAAGGGCATTAAGAGAATTAAGTCCAATCTTTGTCAAGAAAATTAAGCTTAACTTTCTTAATATCTTAATGGTTTAAATTTAATCTATTAATCTTGCAAAATGATCATTCACAAGAGGTTTCATTGATTTTGTTATGTTTGTTGTGTTGAAATTTATCAATAACCCTTGAGGTCTTTGTAATAATTTCATGTATGTTAATAATTGTGCTTCGTGAATTGGTAATAGGTTTTCTATCGCTTTTAATTCAACAACGACACAATCATTAACAAGTAAATCTATTCTTAAATCAGATTCAAATTCAAGATCGTAATAGTCAATTTTTACAACTAATTGTTGTTTTACATCATATCCGTTTTGTTCTAATTCATACTTGAGGCACTTTTCATAGATGCTTTCTAAAAGTCCAGGTCCCAAAGCTTTGTGCACTTTTATAGCAAAACCTGTAATTTCATAAGCCAATTGTGTAACCTCTTTTTTTGTCATAGAACGTAATATTGTTTTTACCATTAAGGGCATTAAGAGAATTAAGCTTTTGTGTTGAATTTTAAGATTATTAAGTTTTGTGTTACAGCGTGGCTTAATTCTCTTGACAAAGATTGACTTAATTTCCTTAATATCTTAATGGTTTAAATTAAAAACTAAGATGCTTTTATTTTGAAGACTTTTTCGATCCATTCGATGCTTTCATCGACCATGGTGTCGTCGTCTTTTAAATGATTTGCAAAATGTGTAGTAATTTTTTGAATGATTCTGTTACTGATAATTTCAGCTTGTTCTTCGTTGAAATCAGCGATTTTTTTGCTTTGAAAATCCAATTCAGAAGCTTTAATCGCATTTAATTTATCTTTTAAGGCGTTGATTGTAGGAGCAAATTTTCTGCCTTTCATCCAAATAACAAATTCTTCTTTGATTTCTTCAATGATGGCTTCAGCTGCCGGAATGTGTAATTTTCTGTTTTCCAAAGTTTCATCTGTCAATTGAGACAAATAATCCATGTGAATTAAAGTTACGCCTTCTAATTCCTCAACATTTTCATTCACGTTTTTCGGAATCGATAAATCCAGAATCAGCAAAGGTTTTTTAAGATTCAAAATTGCTTTGTCAACAGTTGGGTTTTGTGCGCCAGTTGCAACAACTACAACATCGGCTTTTTGAAGTTCTAAATGTAATTCAGAATAATCTTTAACAATCAGATTTAGCTTTCCAGCCAATTTCTCCGCTTTGTCTTTTGTTCTGTTTATTAAAGTAATGTGTTCGTTTTTAGTATGTTTTACTAAATTTTCACAAGTATTTCTTCCGATTTTACCAGTTCCAAAAAGTAAAATGTTTTTGTTGCTGATATCTTCAACATTCTTCAAAATATATTGTACCGAAGCAAAAGAAACAGAAGTTGCTCCAGAACTAATTTCTGTTTCCGTTTTAATTCTTTTACTTGCCTGAATCACTGCATTTACCAATCTTTCCATAAAAGCGTTGGCTAAATTCATTGATTTTGAATGAATAAAAGAAGTTTTAATTTGAGATATAATTTCGAAATCACCTAAAATCTGACTGTCTAAACCAGTTCCTACGCGAAATAAGTGATTGATTGCTTCTTGATTTTTGTAAACGAAACCTACTTTTTGAAAAGCGTCAACAGATCCGTTACTATTATCGCAGATAAGTTTTATTAATTGAAATGGATGTTCAGCAAAACCGTAGATTTCGGTTCTGTTGCAAGTTGAAGTAACTATTAAACTTTCTATTCCCTCGTTTTTAGCTTGTTCCAGCAATCGCGTTTTCGCAACGGCGTCCAAACTAAATTGACCTCTGACCTCAGCATCAGCTTTTTTGTAACTCAGACCAACTGAGTAAAAATAAAGGTGTTTCGGTACGTTATTGTTTTCCATAAATTCACTTTCATAAAAGTGCAACAAAATTATTACTATAGTGTTTATAAAAGTAACGCTAAAAGTACTTTTTATGTCGCTGTATGTTTTTTTGAACCTAAATAGGTGTTTTTGAGTAAAAAGGACTACTTTTGTAGCAAAATCAACTCCTTTGAAGTGATTAGTTTAGAGTCGTTCTAAATAACATTTTGAGTTTGTTTTGATTTTCGTTTCAAAAAAATATCGCTATGAGTTCTCAAGAAGTTATAAAAATTGAAGACGACTTTACGCTGATTCGTTTTCAAAACGATGGTTCTGAACCTTTTCATGCACAGCATGAAATAATAGGTACTGGCCTGATACAGTTTCATTTCGGGATAAAAGGCAATGCAAAATTTTTCTTCAATCAAGGCAGTTATGCTTTAGAATTGAAAGAAGAAAAATCGCTGCTTTTATACAATCCGCAGAAAGAATTACCGCTTAATTTAGAATTGGCTCCAAACTCATGGGCGATTTCGGTAATAGTATCGATTAAAAAATTTCACGCGTTGTTTTCTGCCGAAGCCGATTATATTACTTTTTTAAGTCCTGATAATAAGGATAAAAAGTATTATAACGAAGGAAATATCAGTCCGTCAATGGCGATTGTTTTAAGTCAATTGTTTCATTATAATCTTCATCCGTCCATAAAAAACCTTTATTATAAAGGAAAAGGATACGAATTGTTGAGTTTGTATTTCAACAGAACCGAAGATCCAAATGCAGAACAATGCCCTTTTTTGATTGATGAAGACAATGTTTTGAAAATCAGAAAAGCCAAAGAAATCATCATCGCCAATATGGCCGAACCGCCAGGATTACAAGAATTGGCAGATGAAATTGGTTTGAATTTGAAGAAACTAAAAATGGGTTTCAAACAAATTTATGGCGATACGGTTTACGGTTTTCTTTTCGATTACAAAATGGATTTCGCGAGAAAGCTTTTAGACAGCGGTTCTTATAATGTAAACGAAGTTGGACTTAAAATTGGGTACAGCACTGGAAGTCATTTTATCGCAGCGTTCAAGAAAAAGTTTGCCACGACTCCAAAAAAGTATTTAATGTCGATTAATGCGAATGTTTAAATTTTTTTCGCCACAGATTCACGAATTAACGCAAAATAAAAATCTGCTAAATTTCCCGAATCTGCGAGAGAAAATTGATTTTAGATATTCTGCAATAATTAAAAAGTAATAATTATCATATTTCAAATAAAGTACAGAGTTTACTTTTGTCGAAATTTTTAAAAACAAATAAAAGCTTAAAGCCTAATGCTTAAAGCCTAATGCAAAAAAACAATAATGAAAGGCGTATTATTAGTAAATCTTGGATCTCCAGAAAGTCCAACTCCAAAAGATGTTAAACCTTATTTAGATGAATTTTTAATGGATAAATACGTGATCGACGTTCCGTATTTATTAAGAGCATTATTAGTTCGCGGTATTATTTTAAGAAAAAGACCAGAAGAATCTGCGCACGCTTATGCGAAAATTTGGTGGGATGAAGGTTCTCCATTAGTTGTTCTTTCAGAAAGAATGCAGAAAAAAGTGCAACCTCTTGTAAATGTTCCTGTTTCTTTAGCAATGCGTTACGGAAGTATGACCATTGAAAAAGGACTTCAGGAATTACACGATAAAGGAGTTACAGATGTAATGCTTTTTCCTTTATATCCGCAATATGCAATGGCTTCGACTTTGACTATTTTAGTAAAAGCAGAAGAAATTCGCAAGAAGAAATTCCCACACATGAAATTTACAGATGTTCCGGCATTTTACAATAAACCAGATTATATCAAGAATTTAGCCGATTCAATTCAGAAACATTTAGTTGGTTTTGATTATGATCATTTATTATTTTCATACCACGGAATCCCGGAGCGTCATATCCGCAAAACTGATGTAACTAAATCGCATTGTAAAATTGACGGTTCTTGTTGTAATACGCCATCTCCGGCACATGAATTCTGTTACCGTCACCAATGTTACGAAACGACAAAACAAGTTATTAAGTTATTAGGACTTCCTGAAGATAAATACAGTCTGACATTTCAATCGCGTTTGGCGGGAGATAAATGGTTAGAACCTTATACCGATGTTGAAATTGACAATATGCCTGCAAAAGGAATCAAGAAATTGGCAGTTGTAACACCAGCTTTCGTTTCGGACTGTTTAGAAACTTTGGAAGAAATCGCTATGCGCGCCAAAGAAGATTTTGAAGCAAATGGAGGAGAAGAATTCTTGGCAATTCCATGTTTGAATGATGATGATGAATGGTGTCAGACGGTTTCGAATTGGATTAATGATTGGGCGAAATAATATTTGTTTCAGGTTTAAAGTTTAAAGTTTTTCTCAAAGTTGATTAACCTGAAACCTGAAACCTGAGACCTGAAACCTGAAACCTGAAACCTGAAACAAAATAATAATGGAATATTATAACTATCTGAAATCACTACACCTTATTTTTGTTATTACTTGGTTTGCGGGTTTGTTTTATATTGTGCGTTTGTTTGTGTATCAAATTGAAGCCAATGAAAAACCTTCGCCCGAAAAAGAAATTTTGCAGGCACAATACAAAATAATGGCCTACCGTTTGTGGTATATTATTACATGGCCGTCGGCGGTTTTGGCAAGTATTTTTGCTTTTTGGATGCTGTTTTTTACAGACGCAGGAAGCGTTTGGATCAAAATGCCGTGGATGCACGTAAAATTATGCTTCGTTTTCCTTTTGTATTTATATCATGGAAAATGCCATCAGATTTTTAAACAATTACAAAATGATGAGGTAAAATATTCCAATAATTTTATGCGTTTATGGAATGAAGGCGCAACGATTATTTTGTTTGCCGTCGTTTTTTTAGTAGTTTTAAAAAGTGCCATCAACTGGATTTTCGGCGTAATAGGAATTGTTTTATTTTCGGTTTTAATTATGCTAGGATTCCGATTTTACAAACGTATACGAGAAAAAAAATAAAAAGAGTTTGCCACAAATTACACGAATTTTCACTAATTCTTTTTTTTTGCCACAGATTAAATAGATTTCAATGATTTTTTAATCCTCATAATCCTTTTAATCTGTGGCAAAAAACATAAAAATTAATTCGTGCAAATTCGTGAAATTCGTGGCGAAAAAACAAAAAACATGCTAAACATCAAAATGACAATGCTATCCCTTCGTACCAGGATTTTCCTGTCGATGATTGTATTGATTGTTGTGGCATCTTTTTTATTGGCTTCGATTTCGATTATTCAGTTTAAGACCGAAGCGAAAGAATACCATCAGGAGCGTTTAGAACGAAAAGAAAATGCGGTAAAAGAGCATATTAATTACGTTCTTTCAACAACAACTTATCCGCTGAAAACGACAAATTTGGATTTAATTTTTAAAGATAAAATCCACGAATTAGCGCAGATTCATAAAATTGAAATTAATATTTACAGTTTAGATGGTAAACTTTTAAAATCATCAAAAGAATCTTTTGCGGTTGACAAAGCGCCACCGCCAATTCCAGAATACATCTTAAAATTGGTTCGTTCTTCTATCGAAAAGCGTTTTGTAGACATCAAAACGATTGACGGAGTTAAAAACCGATCTTCTTACAGTTTAATAAAAGACGAAAAATTCAAACCACTCGGAATTCTAAATCTTCCGTATTTAGAAGACGATGGTTATTACGATAATGAATTGAATACTTTCCTTATTCGTTTGAGTCAGGTTTATTCTTTTATGCTGATTGTCGCTTTTGCTTTAGCATATTTCCTTTCAACTTATATTACAAAATCACTAAAAACCATTTCAGATCGTTTGGAAGAAACAAATTTGGATCAGAAAAATGAGAAAATTGTTTTAGAAGCGAATAGCAAGGAAGTCAATTTCTTGATAAAAGCCTATAATGGAATGGTGGATAAACTTGAAACCAGTGCTATTAAACTAGCACAAAGTGAACGTGAAGAAGCTTGGCGCGAAATGGCAAAACAAGTTGCTCACGAGATTAAAAATCCGCTTACGCCAATGCGATTGACCGTTCAGAGTTTTCAGAGAAAATTTGATCCGAATGATCCAGATGTGAAACAGAAAATGAATGATTACTCGGAAACTTTAATTCAACAGATTGATACCATGACTTCGGTTGCTTCTGCATTTTCAAATTTTGCTTCGATGCCGGCACAGCAAAATGAAACCTTGAATGTTGTTGAGGTTGTCGAATTGGCTTTGGATATTTTTAACGAAGATTATATTGTTTTCGAAAAAGAAGAGGAAGAAATCATTTCCAAAATGGATCGTACGCAATTAATACGCGTTATTACCAATTTGGTTAAAAACGCTACTCAGGCAATTCCAGAAAGTCAGTTTCAGAAATCAATTATGGTTTCTGTGAAAAGACGAAATAACAATGTTGAAATTGCCGTAAAAGACAACGGAATCGGGATTCAGAAACAAGATATCGGCAGAATTTTCGAACCAAAATTTACCACCAAAACCAGCGGTATGGGACTTGGATTAGGAATTATTAAAAACATTATCGAAAATTACAAAGGAACAATTACCTTTGAGTCAACTTACGGAAAAGGAACCACTTTTAGAGTTTCTTTACCTATCACCAACTCCTAAAAAAAGTGTCATGAACTACGAGAATCTTTTAATTACAATTGAAGAAAATATCGCGACCATTACAATAAACAGACCGACAAAATTGAATGCTTTGAACAAAGCAACAATTAGCGATTTGAGTAAAGCGATTAAATTATTGGGTAAAAATGATGATGTCCGCGTTATTATTTTGACCGGAAGCGGCGAAAAAGCATTTGTTGCCGGAGCCGATATTTCTGAATTTGCCAATTATACTATTGTTGAAGGCGCACAATTGGCTGCTGAAGGTCAAGAATCGCTTTTCGATTTTATCGAAGGACTTAAAAAACCTGTTATTGCCGCAATTAACGGTTTTGCTCTTGGAGGCGGATTAGAGTTGGCAATGGCTTGTCACTTTAGAATTGCTTCTGATAATGCAAAAATGGGACTTCCAGAAGTGACTTTAGGATTGATTCCAGGTTATGGTGGAACGCAGCGTTTACCGCAATTAATTGGAAAAGGCCGTGCAATGGAATTGATCATGACCGCAGCAATGATTACGGCTGAACAAGCAAAAGATTATGGTTTGGTAAATCATGTTGTGCCTCAAGAAGAATTACTCTCTTTTACAAACGTAATTGCTCATAAAATCATTAAAAATGCTCCGTTTGCTATCGGAAAAGCAATAAAAGCAATCAATGCTAATTTTACAGACGGTAAAAATGGTTTTGATGTCGAAATAAAATCATTCGGAAAATGCTTCGGAACTCAAGATTTTAAAGAAGGAACAACAGCATTTTTAGAAAAACGTAAAGCCGAATTTACAGGGAAATAATTTTTTTCTTAACCGCAAAGGTCGCTAAGATTTACGCAAGGTTCGCAAAGTTTTATATTTCTTTGTGTCCTTTGCGAAAAAACTTTGCGACCTTTGCGGTTAAATAACAATACTAAGATTCGCAAGGTAAAAACTTAGAACCTTAGCGTCTCAGAACCTTAGCACCTTAAAAAAAATGTACGAACCAATATTTGCCCTTTTTTGTGAACGAGTTAAAGAAAGTATTCAAAGCGGAACTTTCGCAAAACTTACTTTAGCTAAAACGATGGGCGATACAGAACTTAAAAATGTTTATTTCCGATTAGTTCTGAATGAAGATAATACATTCTCGATTTCATTAACTTTTAGATACAAAACAGAAGAAATTGAAAGCATTCATACTTTAGATGAAGCTTTGTTGATTTTGAGCTCTCATATTAAAAAACCTTTTTTAACGGCACTTTTGTTTACAACAAACGATGATGTTACTTTCAAAGTAAATAAAAAGAACGCAGGAAGTATTATCGAACAGCCGCCAACGTTTAAAAATGCTTCACCAGTTATGTTGGAAATGATTGAAAAAGGAATTGTTTAGTAAACTAAAACTGTATGGAAATAAGAACGTTCTGGAGAATAATTATTAAAGGAATTGGTTTGTGGCTTTTAGTAAATAGTATTTATGTGATTCCGCAATTTGCTTCTACATTTTCCTTCATTGAATATGGAGGCTTGAATTGGGAAAATTTAATCAGTGTTTGGTTTATAATCTTGGGAACTCTGGCTGTATATCTTTTTGTAACGGGATTTTTTCTTTTTAAAACAGAATGGATTGTTACGATATTGAAACTGGACCAGAAATTTACCGAAAATAGAATTGATGTAAATATTCCATATAAAAGTGTTCTTTCTATTGCCGTAATTGTTATTGGAGCTTTGATTTTTGTTGAATCGATTCCTAAACTCTGTTCTACAATTTATGAATTTGTAAAGCAGAAAGAACTAATTAAAGATTATGCTGGAACTTCTTGGCTCATTTTTTACTTTTTAAAGGCGCTTTCAGGCTATTTAATTATGACCAATAGTAAAACGATCATTAAGTTTATTGACAAACAAAAAAATGACGATATAAAACAATAAAAATCTCAAAAATGAAAAAAATAATTACGTTTCTTATTATTGCTTTAACCTCAACGGCGATTTCTGCTCAAACCAAAATGAAAGAATATAAAGCTGGACATACTTTTGATATAAGTATTCCCGATTATATGAATAAAACTGTTGGTTTAAACGAAGATTCTGCCATAGAATATCAAAGTGAAGTAAAAGAGCTTTATGGTTTTGTTATTTATGATTTAAAGGAAGATTTGAAGCTGGTTGAATTAAATTTCAATTCGGCAAAAGAGTTTTACGATGGTTTTATGAAAGATTTCTTAAAAGAAACGGAGAAAAAAACTATTTCAAATCCAGTTTCAAAAACAGTTAATGGTATTAATTTTATAGAAGCAGATGTTGATGCTTTTGATAAAGAGGCCAATATGGAAATCTATTATTTAATTGGTGTAGTGGAAACTAAAAAAGCGTTTTATAAGATTCTTTCGTGGTCTTCAAAGGAGAATAAAGATAAATTTAAAGGAGATTTTCAAAAGATACTTTACAGCATAAAAGACTAAAAATAAAAAATCCCAAAACTTGAGTTTTGGGATTTTTTATTTTAAACGAGTTTTACAAAGAGATTAGAAGCAATTTTATTCGAAATAGATAATTCTCTTTCGTCAACCTTAATTTTAACCGATAAATCGAAAGACTCTTTAGATATAAATTCAATTTTTGAACCTAAAGCGATTCCTTGTTTGTCTAGATATTTCAAAAATTCTGATGAAGTGTCTTTTACACCGACACAAACTCCAATTTGATTTTCAGATAACTCGGAAAGCAAATGTTTTTCAATCTTAATAATTCGTCCATTTGCATCCGGAATTGGATCGCCGTGCGGATCTTCAGTCGGATTTCCAAGAAAATCATCCAAACGATTAATTAATTGTTCCGATTTGATATGTTCCAATTGTTCTGCAATATCATGAACTTCATCCCAGCTGAAATTTAGCTTTTCAACCAAAAAAACTTCCCACAAACGATGTTTTCTAACTATCATTTTAGCAGCCAATTTCCCGTTTTCGGTTAAAGAAACGCCTTGATATTTTTTGTAATTAACCAAATCTTTTTCGGCCAGTTTTTTAAGCATATCGGTTACAGATGAAGCTTTAGTTTCCATAATTTCCGCAATAGCATTTGTGCTTACTTCCGTTTCTAAAGCAGCAGTTAAATGATATATCGATTTTAGATAGTTTTCTTCTGAAAAAGTCATTTCTTTTAAGGTTCTAAGGTTCTAAGGTTCTGAGGTTCTAAGGTTTTGTTTTAAAGTTTTCGAGAGAAACCTTAGAACCTTAGCGACTCAGTGCCTCAGCACCTTTTATTTAACAATCAACAAAGGTATTGAAATTTTATGTCTCAATTTGTCTACGGTTGTGCCGAAAAGAATATCTTTCAATCCAGTGTGGCCGTGGGTTCCCATAACGAGAATGTCAAAATTTCCTTCATTTATAATTTTCGGAATTACTTTGTTTGGTTTTCCAAATCCAAGTTCTGTTTTGATTTTGAATCCTTTATCGGAAAGCATTTCTTTATACTTCAATAATAATTTCTCATCAATAGTAGTTTCATGATCGTGTACATGAACTCCGTACATTAAAGCGCCAACAGTTTCTACAATATGAATAAGTGTATATTCAGTGTCAATACCGCCCAATTCGAAGGCTTTATTCAAAGCTGCCTCGTCGGCATTCGAAAAATCGACAGAAACAGCAATATTTTGAATGCTCTGACTTTCTTTTGGCGAAAACTTCAATTTAAGATTGTGAGGCGAATGATTGATGTTTTTGTTTTTTGCTTTTGCAATAAAAGGATTGAAAATAATGTAAAGCAATAAACCTAAAAAACCAAACGCCAAAGGAACTACAGTAAGCCAGAGAATTATCGGATGATCTGAATTTGCTAACCAAGAAGTGATTTCGTCATAAACCAATTTCGCATTCAGAGAAACAATAATAGCCGCAATAATCCAGGAAACAATCTGAGTGGTTTTAGAGATATGAAAGCCTTTCATTTTTGATTTATCGCTAACAAAGTGAATTAGAGGAATAATAGCAAAACCTAATTGTAAACTCAAAATAACCTGACTCAGAATTAAGAGTTTTCCAGTTACGCTTTCACCATAAATTAAAATCACGATTACGGCAGGAATTATAGCAATTAATCGCGTTATAATTCTTCGTACCCAAGGTTGAATTCTAAAATGAAGGTACCCTTCCATTACAATTTGCCCTGCAAGTGTTCCCGTTACGGTCGAACTTTGTCCTGCGGCAATTAAAGCAACGGCGAATAAAATTGGCGCCCATTTTGTTCCTAAAAGCGGTTCGAGAAATTGATGCGCATCTTGAATCTCTGCAACTTCAAACATTCCATTTTTATGGAAAGTCGCAGCGGCAAGAATCAGAATCGCTGCATTTACGAAGAAAGCCAAGTTTAAAGCAATTGTAGAATCAATCAGATTGTATTTTAAAGCTTGTTTTATTCCAGCTGGAGTTCTATCGAATTTTCTGGTTTGAACCAAAGAAGAATGAAGATATAAATTATGAGGCATTACCGTTGCACCAATAATTCCGATTGCAATATACAATGCAGCCGAGTTTGGAATTGAAGGAATAAGTCCTTGTAGAACTTTGCCCATTTCTGGTTCGGCAAAAATCATTTCGAAAATAAAAGAAAAGCCAATAATTGCTACCAAAGCAATAATAAAGGCCTCCATCTTACGAATTCCCTTATTGATCAAGAAAAGCAGTAAAAAGGTGTCTAAAACGGTAATTAGAACTGCTTCGAGTAGCGGAATTCCAAAAAGAAGATTAATTCCGATTGCCATTCCGAGTACTTCTGCCAAATCGCAGGCGGCAATTGCAACTTCGGCTAAAAAATATAAAATGTAGTTGATGTATTTAGAGTACGTTTCTCTTGAAGCTTGAGCAAGATCACGTTGCGTTACAATTCCGAGACGCGCACTTAAACTTTGCAAAAGCAAAGCCATTAAGTTACTCATCAGTAAAACCCAGACCAAAGTATATCCGAATTGGCTTCCGCCGGCAATATCTGTTGCCCAGTTTCCTGGATCCATATAACCAACGCTTACTAAATATGCTGGGCCTAAGAAGGCTAAAATTTTTCTAAAACCTTTTTTTTTGTTGTCGGTCGAAACCGATTCGTGGACTTCTTCTAAAGATTTAGTCATTGTAAATGTATTGTTTTCACAAATATATAGAAAAATTATATTCGCGGAACAATATTTTTAGACTAGTCTAAAAGTTAAATGTTAGAATTTAAACAATTTGGGCATAAACCAGATAAAGTAAAATTGATTTCGTTTACTTTATAATTATGAGGCATAATGTAACTTGGTTTTACATTTTCAAGACAAGTAATTTCGTGACAATTCTCGCAGCTAAAATGAGCATGGTTATGTATATGCACACGTTGATGTGAATGATGGCATTTGGCATATTTTACTGTTCCGTCAAGATTTGATATTTTATGTATAATATCTTCATTTATCAAACGATCCAAAATTCTGTAAATAGTAACGCGATCGCACAAATCATTTAATTGTTTATGAATTTCTGTATGCGATAAAGCGGTCTTAGATTTTTCTAGAACTTCCAAAACAGCCGTTTTTGCTGCGGTATTACGTGTAGTTTTCATTATTTACAGCGTTAAAAAATTAATGCAACAATGTTGCAATTGATAAAAATGTTTATATTTGCAACTTAATTGCAATAAGCAAATGTACACGAAATGAAGAAAATAACCACGTCCTTTTACGATATTTTAGGAATTTCAAGTGCGACCGTTTGTCTGATTCACTGTTTGATTTTTCCGCTCTTAACGATCCTTCCTTTAGGATTAAGCCATAATCCGATTATAGATTTGCTGTTTGCTTCAGTAGGTTTATTTGCAATTCTCAAAATTATAAAAAAATCATCTCTTTTGGTCTCTTCCATTTTGATTGTTTCAATGGCTTTGATTTGGATGAGCGTTTTGAGCGAAATTTTATTCGAAATTCATCTCGATTTAATTTATTTTGGAGGTATCGGAATGATTATAGGGCATTTAATTAATTACAAATTACATAAAAAACTAAATCATTAAAATATGAAACAGAAGAATTTTGATGTGATTATTGTTGGAGGAAGTTACAGTGGTCTTTCTGCCGCAATGAGTTTAGGAAGATCACTCCGTGAGGTTTTGATTATTGACAGCGGTTTGCCTTGTAACAGACAAACACCGCATTCTCATAACTTTATTACTCAAGATGGTGAGAAACCAGCTGTTATTTCGGCGAAAGCCAAACTTCAAGTTAAAATTTATAAAACAGTTCAATTTTATAATGGACTTGCTGTAAAAGCAGTTAAGAATGGAAATAGTTTTGAAGTTTCTACAGAATCTGGCGAAGTTTTCACTTCAAGAAAAATTTTATTTGCGACAGGTGTTAAAGATTTACTTCCAGAAATTAAAGGTTTTTCAGATTGTTGGGGGATTTCGGTTTTGCATTGTCCGTATTGTCATGGTTATGAAGTTAAAAATGAAAAAACGGCAATTATAGCAACTGGAGAAATGGGATTTGAATATGCAAAACTAATTTCGAATTGGACAAAAGATTTGAGATTGTGCACCAACGGAAAATCAGAATTGACTTTGGAACAAAATCAAATTCTAAAAAATCACGGTGTTTTAATTTTTGAAGAAGAAATTGATTCTTTTGAACACAAAGAAGGTTATATTCGAAATATTATCTTCAAAAAGAAAGAAAAAATTGAAGTAAAAGCCATTTATTCTAGACCGCCATTTGAACAACATTGTTCAATTCCTGAAAATTTGGGTTGCGAAATCAACGAACAAGGTTTATTGAAAGTCGATGCAATGCAAAAAACAAATGTTAAGGGAATTTTTGCAAGCGGAGACTGTACAACGCCAATGCGTTCTGTAGCAATTGCGGTTTCTTCAGGTTCTTTCGCAGGAGCGGTAATAAACAAAGAACTTATTGACGAGGATTTTCTTTAATATAAATTTAAACACATAGAAACATAGTTTTAAAAGTTGTCAAAAAGGCGTTTCACTTTGCATTAACAAACATAGTGCTATGTGTGAAAGCTTGCTTTTTTAGTAATCTCAATTGAAATTCAATAAAAATCTATGATTCTATGTGTTTAAATAAAAATCTAACATCTTGAATTAAATCAGTTTAAAAATTTTAAACCGAGAATAATTATTTGTCAAATTTAATTTTTAGTTTTGTCTAAATTTAATTTTATAATAATGAAATATTTATTTTTGACAATATTAATACTTTCAGCTAAAAACTTCTATTCACAAAATATTTCTGGAAAAGTAGAGGCAGATGTTCCATCATTTCAGGAAATAAACATTCGTTTGTTAAACACAAACTTTAAAACACAAACGGATTCGGTTGGTTTTTATAAATTAGAAAATGTTCCAACGGGTTCTTATAAAATCTCGGTAAATTCGAACGGATTCAAAACCATAACTCAAAAAATTACAGTTTTAGAAAACGAAAATTTAAATCTAGATTTTGAATTAAAAGAAGATCAAAACGAATTGAACGAAGTCGTGGTTTCTGGAACTTTAAAACCCGTAAAAAGATTAGAAAGCGCCGTTCCTGTTGAGGTTTATTCGCCTACTTTCTTCAAGAAAAATCCAACTCCGAGTATTTACGACGCGCTTCAAAATATAAATGGCGTTCGTCCGCAGTTGAATTGTGGAGTTTGCAACACGGGCGATATTCATATAAACGGATTAGAAGGTCCGTATACTTTAGTTATGATTGACGGAATGCCAATTGTAAGCAGTCTTTCGACGGTTTATGGTTTGTCTGGAATTCCGAATTCTCTCGTAGAAAGAATTGAAATTGTAAAAGGTCCAGCTTCGTCTCTTTACGGAAGTGAAGCAGTTGGCGGTTTGATTAATATTATTACTAAAAACCCAACAAACGCGCCGACTTTTTCTGCGGATTATTTTACGACTTCTTATTTTGAAAGCAATCTCGATTTGGGAACGAAGTTTAATGTTGGTAAAAAAGCAACGTCCATTATCGGAATTAATTATTTCAATTATGATCAAGTTATCGATAAAGACAACGACAATTTTACTGATGTAACACTTTCTGAACGAATTTCGGTTTTTAATAAATGGAGTTTTAAAAGAAATCAGAATAGATTGTTTACTATCGCAGCACGCGGAATGTATGAAGATCGATGGGGCGGAGACATTCGTTGGGAAAAAAAATACAGAGGCGGAGATGAAATTTATGGCGAAAGCATTTATACGAAAAGAGCAGAATTAATCGGAAGTTATCAATTGCCTTTTGAAGAAAAATTGATGCTTTCTTTCTCTGGAAATGTTCATTATCAAGACAGTCGTTATGGCACAACTTCTTATATCGCCAATCAGAAAATTGGATTTTTGCAGTTAACTTGGGATAAAAAAATCGGAAGAAATGATTTATTAGCAGGAATTGCAAGTCGTTACACTTATTACGACGACAACACTCCCGCAACCAAAGAAGCTGAAAATACTTGGCTTCCAGGAATTTTTGTTCAGGACGAAATTACATTTTCTCCTAAAAGTCAGGTTTTGTTGGGAATGCGATATGATTATAATTCTATTCACGGCTCTATTTTTACTCCGAGATTTGCCTATCGCTTTAAAGCAAATGAAAACACAATTTTTAGATTAAATGCCGGAACTGGATTTCGTGTCGTAAATTTATTTACTGAAGATCACGCCGCTTTAACGGGTTCTAGAGATGTTGTAATTGCTAATAATTTGAATCCCGAACAATCTGTAAATGTCAATTTGAATTATATTCAGAAAATCAATTTTGGAAATGGGACTTTTATGGGAATCGAAACAACGGCTTTCTATACAAGATTCAGTAATAAAATTATCTCAGATTACGAAACCGATCCGAATAAAATCATTTACGATAATATCGATGGTTATGCAATCAGTCAAGGAATTAGCACCAATGTTGATCTTAATTTTCCGTCTGGATTGAAATTTATTCTTGGAGCAACAGTTTTAGATAACAAAAATGTCAAAAACGGAATTTCGCAAAGACCTTTTCTAACAGAAAATTTTACGGGAACTTGGAGTATTTCATACAAAATTCAACCGTGGAATTTATCTTTTGATTATACAGGAAATGTTTACAGTCCGATGAATTTACCTTTGTTGAGCGAAACCGATCCGAGAAGTCCAAAATCGCCTTGGTATAGTATTCAGAACATTCAATTTACGTATTCTGGATGGAGAGATTTCGAAATTTATGGCGGAATTAAAAACCTTTTGAACTTTACACCAAAACAAAATAATCCGTTTTTGATTTCGAGAACCAACGATCCTTTTGATAAAAATGTACAATACGATTCTAACGGAAAAGTATTGGTGACGCCAGATAATCCGTACGGTTTGACATTTGATACAACTTACGTTTATGGGCAAAACCAGACGATTCGTGGGTTTTTAGGATTACGATATACGTTTAGATAAATTTATAAGCCACAGATTAAAAGGATTAGAAAGTATTTTTTTACTTCGCTCAGCCTGACAAACAAAAAATACTTTTAATCTGTGAAATCTGTGGCAAAAAACAACAAACAATGAAAAAGCTATTTCTAATAATTTTCTTCTTCGGAATTTCAGCAACAGCTTTCTGTCAGCTGAAGACTAATTCTTTTGAAGAAACAGATAGTCTTCAGCAAATTCAAAAGCGAAAAATCATTGTTTTTATTCATACCGACTGGTGTCAGTTTTGCCAAAGAATGAAAGCTACAACTTTTAAAAATCAGCAAATTATTGAAAAACTAAACTCAGATTTCTATTTCGTTGATTTTAATGCTGAAGAAAAACGAGATATTACATTCAATAATCATTCTTTCAAATATTTGCCTTCTGGAAATAATGTTGGTGTTCATGAACTTGCTTTGCAATTAGGAACTCAAAACAATCAAATTACTTATCCCGTTTTATGCGTTTTGAATGAGAAAAATGAAATTATATTTCAATATTCGAATTATTTATCTCCAAAGGATTTCAAACTTCTTTTAGAAAAACTCAAAAATTAGAACTAATTATTTTATTGATAAATTCAGCCAAATCAAAGTTTTTTTTAAAGATAATTAGTTATTAATCAGCTCTTTCAGAATTAATTTGTAAATTAGTTAAAAACTGTTTAAAGCTTGAAGTTGTTGAAAATCAAATAGATGTGATTTTTTCAATTTAGATTTTATATTTTTTAATGTTTTTCAGATAATAAAGAAAAAACAAATTGAGTTTTAGTTTAAAAGAAAAGTATTTTTTTTAAACAAACGCAACCAAATCCATTTTTGGTTATCTATAATTTATAGTCAGACTCATAAAAAACAGGTCAGAAACAGAAAATGTATGGGGATATTTAAGAATCTAGAACTCTATTGCAATAGAAAAAAAATAATTAAAAGCCAGTCCGATCAATCAATACCAAACTATAATACTTATAATCCGTCAAAAAAAACTATTGTTTTTTTTAATATTAATATGCCGTCTCCCGACCAAGATTCTGGTTCTAATAGACTGAAAGAGATTATTTGGTTTTTTAAAAGTAAAAACTACAACTGTATTATTTGCTCAAAAGATACTTTTCGTGACAATGGTTACGTAAGTTATTTTAGCAAAATGGGAGTAATTGTGTTCGTTGAAACGAATCAATACAAAACTTATTTTGATTTTGTAAAATCAATTCCCAAAGTAGATTTTGTCTGGTATTATGGCGCACGAACATTGCTTTATAATTTGAAAAAAATAAAAGAGATTGTGCCAAATGCAAAATCAATTTTTGATATGGTCGATATTCATTTTCTGCGTTACAAAAGAGCAATGGAAATTGATCCGAAACGAATTTCTATCAAGAAAAATTACAATAAGTTTTTTTTCGTAGAAACCAGATTAGCTCAAACTGCAGATTTTGTTATAACCATTTCTGATATTGAAAAGGAAATTATGTCGCAATATATCGATCAAGATAAATTGATTACGATTTCGAATATTCATTATCAAAAAATTAAAAAAGAAGAAACCCTGCCTTTTGAAGATCGCGAAGATATTCTTTTTATTGGCTCCGGACATGAACCCAACATTGATGCGGTAACTTATTTGTATCATGAAATAATGCCTATTGTTTGGCAGCAAAATGCTAATATTAAGGTAAATATAATTGGAAATGTAAAGGATAAGATCAAAAAGATTACAGATTCTAGATTTATATTTCGAGGATATGTTTCAAATATTGATTCTCTTTTTACCAAAAACAAAATAATGGTCGCGCCTTTGCGATTCGGCGCTGGCGTAAAAGGAAAAATAGGGCAAGCTTTTGAGTATTTTCTTCCAGTTATAACTTCTTCTGTTGGAGCAGAAGGAATGCAGCTTGTTCATCAAAAAAATGCTTTGGTTTATGATACGAAAGAAGAATTTGCATCGGCAATAATTGATTTGTACAATAACAAAACTGTCTGGACAGAATTACAGCAAAATTCTGAGAAAAGTTTGGAGCCATTTTCTATCCAGGTTTTAGAACCTATTTTTTTAAGAATCGATGCTTTATAACCCAAATACTTTGTCCAACAATTTATAATTTGCTTCAAGACTATGAAAATTATTAAAGAATGAAGTGGCTTCTGAGCTAATTTGAGCATAGAAATCTTCGTCGTTTATTAATTTATGAATATACTCTGCAAATTCGTTCGGATCATTAGTTACCAAACAACCGTTGTTTGTCTTGTTTGATAAACCGTCGACACCTCTTTCGTTGCAAACTACGGGAATTCCGAAAGACAAGGCTTCGATTACTTTGATTTTTACTCCTGTTCCGCTTAACATTGGGCAAAGTGCAATTTTACTTTGTTGGTATGCAGTATCTAGATTTTCAATAAAGCTGATTTTTTCTACATTTTCGAATTCTCCAACATATTGGCTAATTTTTCCGATCACGGCAATTTTTATCGATTTTGATAACAAAGGATAAACATTTTCAAAAAACCAATTGACAGCCGCAATATTGTGCTCATTGTCGCTTGCAACGTAGATCAAGTCGTATTTAGATTCGGTTTTAGAATTGTTTTTTGAAGGCAAAGCATGAGTTGCCAATGCAATTTCTTTATCTACAAATTGCGAAAAAACATATTTTTCTTCTGGAGAAATCACCAAAATTTTATCAAAAGCGCTTAAAATTTCTATTTCTTTTTGAAAAAATCTGCCCAATTGAAACTTCTTCTTTTTTTGAAATTGAGAAGTTAAAAAATCATGCGTGTCAATAATCAATCTAGAGTTTTTAAGATTTGGACTTTTCTTTAATAATCTTGACCAATAGACATAAGAAATCAGAATAACATCGTATTCATTTGCTTTTAGAACATTATTAAAAGCTTCAAAATGACCTATTCGAGTTCTGTCAAATAAACCTATTTTTCTGGTAATTCTGTTCGGAAGAGATTGATAAAAGAAATATTTCAGTTTGTTTTTCTTTCGAATAAAAATAGGAAGCAAATAACCATTTGAGATTAATTTTTCTTCTTTCAATTTGTCGATTTCCTTTTCTGTAAATATGTTTGTGGCAACGCCAACAAAATCAGTTTCTATATTTCGGGTTTTAAAATATTCTAGCAATGCCAAAGCTCTAGCATTATTTCCTTGTGTTTTATGCAACGGATTTTCAGGGTAGAAATATAAAATTTTCATATATAAAGTTGTGAATATATAAGTTTAAAATTAAGATGTTTTGAAAAACTGTTTGTCCAATTGTTCAAAATAAGATTCGATACTAAATTTTTTCATAGCAGCTTCATGAATTTCTTTAGGACTAAATTTCTTCGAATCTTCAATACAATTATCCAAGAAAGAAAAAATATCCTCGTTTATGACTTTTGGAAGCAAATACGCGCCTGGCTGTTTTTCTTCGGCTAATTTGGGCAAAATACCAACAGAATTTCCTGCAATTGGTCTTCCGCAAGCAAGCGCTTCTATGGTTACCATTCCAAAACTTTCAGAATAAGAAGGATAAAAAATAATATCTGATTTAGAATATGCCAATTCGTTGATATTATCAATTGTCAATCCAACTAAAACTTCTGTATTATTGAGGTTTTTAAAAAGTTCTGTTTTAGAAGAATTATTAGAAGCGATAAGCAATTTCCAATCGTTTTGTTTTTCTACAAGTTTTGCTAATTCTTGCAATTCGGCAATGCCTTTTCCGTATTCTAATCTTCCAATGTATGCTATTGTTTTGAAATCAGAAGGTTGTTTCTCAATCGGATAGAAATTATTTTTATCAATACAATTCGGAACAATGCTGATTTTATCTTTATTAATGCCATAATATTTTATTAAATCCTCTTTGACATTTGATTCTACAGCGATGATTTTTTTGGCATTTTTACATGCTGTCATTTGTAATTTGGCAACTCTGCTCAATTTAGAATCTTTTCGTCCATAATCTAATTCCATTTTATGAAAACAGCCGTGAGATATGACATAATCTGTCGGAAAAAAAGCAGTGGGTTCTCCGTTGCTGATTATAATTTTATTCGGACGATAATTTAGCCATAAATAAGCGGTTATAAATCGTGCAATATATTTAGCTCTTCGTTTTTCAAAATGTCTGCGATTGAATAATTTCCAATACAATTTCCCGACAAAAGTGTTTTTTAGAAAATCTTCATCGATAATCTCAGTTTTTATTTCTCTACTTTTAAGATATTCATCCAAATAATGCACCATGCGTTCTGCGCCGCCAGCATTAGATTTTCCGTTGAGAAATACCAAATAAACTTTATCTGTCTTTTTCATTTAAAGAAATTCTTTAGAATAAAAACCACTTTTTTTTCTCTTTCTGCCAATTACTTTGATAAATAATTCCGAGATAAATTTTTCGTAATTGATTAATATTGAGCTGTTTTTTCTCGATTCTGTATTGTTTTTTATAATGATAAACTTTAAAAAGACTTCCAATCGGGAATATATCAATCAATCTCGTTTTTAATAAATATTCACCATAAATAACACAATCGCTTGGAGAATAACTCTTTTGGTCTATTTGATTAAAAAACGCATCAAAATCTAGATTACTATCTTTTAAGAAAACCTCATTAAAATGTCGCCAAACATTGCAATTCCAAATGTATGGAGAAGGCCCGTAATCCCATTCTTTTCCTTTATTTCCAAAAAACGAACGAGTATCTCTGAGCGCTCTTTTAAAGAAAATATTTTCAGAATCCATTTTAAGTCTTTCTGTCATTTCCAATAAATCCTTTGATTCCTGCATTATGGTGTAAGGAGTATTTTCATCAAACATAAAATCAGAGAAATGAAAATCTTTTATAAAAACAGAATCAGAATCTATGGCAACATAATTTTCGCAGATATTCAGTTTATAAACATTACATTTTACAATTTGCTGATAACGCCATCCTTCGGTAATAGTTGTTGAGGTAATTTCAGAATCTTTATACACTTTATACTTTTCAAAACAATCTGATTTTAAAAGATCAAAATGTTCATCGTTTACAGAAATAATCACTGGAATTTTATCTTTATTAAACTTATCTATCGAATCTAAAAGATTGTAAACCCTTTCAAAGTCAGGTTTATAAGTTTTAATGAAAAGAATTAATTTGTGCATGGGAGAAATTTGTGTTATGAAAAGTTAAAGGTAAAAATTAAATGATATTTGAAACTAACGACGAAATGAAATAATAAATTGTTTTACAAATTTAAATCTCAGAAGTAATAAAAAATAAAAATCCTTATTTTTGAAAATGAACTCTTCGCAAATAAAACACTTTGACTACATTTTTACTGGAAGCGGACTGGCATCTTTAATGACAGTTTACAAAATGATTCTGTCTGGAAAATTCTCAGATAAATCTATTTTGCTGCTAGATCAGAATGCTAAGAAAACAAATGACAGAACTTGGTGTTTTTGGGAAAAAGAAGAATCGATTTGGAATTCTATAATTTCTAAAAATTGGGATTCTGCTTTATTTGCCAATGAAAGTTTTAAACGGAATATGGCGTTGAAACCTTATAAATACAATCAAATTCGGGGAATTGACTTTTATAATTTTGTTTTTGAAGCAATTGCAAAACATCCAAACATTACTTTTTTGAACGAAAAAGTAACCGATATTAATGAACTTGAAACTCACGTTTTTGTCGGAACAGAAGAAAATAGATACACAGCAAATTATCTTTTCAATAGCATTTATACGAAGGCTTTCGCCGAAAGTCAAACCAAATTTCCCGTTTTGCAACAGCATTTTATAGGTTGGTTTGTAAAAACAGAAACAGAAGTTTTTGATTCTGAAACGGCTATTTTCATGGATTTTTCGGTTGAACAAAAAGGAAATACAAGATTTATGTATGTTTTGCCAATTTCTAAAACCGAAGCTTTGATAGAATATACTTTGTTTTCAGAAAAGTTACTTTCGAATGAAGAGTATGAAAATGAAATTCAAATTTATTTGCAAAAACTTGGATCACAGCAATATGAAATTATTGAAAAAGAACAAGGAAGTATTCCAATGACGTGTTATCCTTTTTGGAAAAAAAACACAAAACGGGTTTTAAATATCGGAACCGCCGGCGGTTGGACAAAAGCAAGCACAGGTTATACTTTTAAAAATTCGGATAAGAAGTCTTCAGAATTAGTTGAATTTATTCAAAATAATTCTTCGGTTTCGCTCAATATGAATAAGTTTTTTAAAAAAAGCCGTTTTTGGTTTTACGATTTACTGCTTTTAGACATTTTGTATCGCCATAATGAATTAGGAAGCGCTATTTTTTCTTCTTTATTTAAAAAGGGAAATCCGCAATTGATTTTTAAATTTTTAGATGAAGAAACCACTTTTTTAGAAGATGTTAAAGTTATTTTAAAGTGTCCAAAACTTCCATTTATTAAAGCGTTATTTAGAGTGATTTTTCTTTCAAACAAATCATAACGCTAAATCCTAAACTATTGAAAAAAATTATTCTAGGTTTCTGTTTTTTTATCTCTATTTTTTCTTTCGGACAAGTATCGACCAATAAGGCTCATGATGCTATTATTGATGAATTTCTAACCAATTGCGCCGAAAAACATAATTATATTTTTGAAATGAGTGAATGGCAGGATTGCCTGGATCAAGGTTTAAAAAAAGATAGCACAGTGGCGTATTTATGGCAACAAAAAGCTATGCCGTATTTTAAATGCAAAAAATACGAAGTTGGAATGCCGTATTTAAATAAAGCTGTTTTCTATAATAAAGAAAGATGGCTTTCTTACAGAGCTTTTATGAAATGCATTTTTTCACGCGATTATAAAGATGCCATTATCGATTTTGACGAAGCCATTAAATTATACGGAAATAGCTATGTTATGGATCATTCTTTTGGCTTTTACAAAGGATTATGCTATTTGCAGTTAAACGAATATGAAAAAGCAGAGCAGCTTTTTGACGATTATGTAAATGATATTTATAAAAACAGACAAAAGTTAGAACATCCAACAGCTTATTTTTATCAAGGAATTGCCAAATATGAACTCAAAAAATGGGATGAAGCCATTGTTGTTTTTGATAAAGCATTAAAAATATATCCAGAGTTTTCAGATGCTAAATATTACAAAGCAATTTGCTGGTTGAAGCAGGGAAAATCCAGAGAAGAGGTGGTGGCTTTGGTTGGTGTAGCACGTGAGGATGCCGAAAAAGGTTTTTCTATTAATGAAGATAACACTATTTATGAAACCTATCCCTATCAAAAGAAGTTTACTAAATAGATATTTAAAGAAACTAGATTAAGTAAAAACAGAGGTTTCTTAAGGTATAGTTTTGACTTTAGACTTAATCAATAGAACTATAACAAAACTTTATACTTCAAATTAACTAGTTGCGAGTAAACTTTGTAACTTTGCAGTTCAAAAGTAAAATTTAAAAGACAAGAATATGTATCCACTAGACATGGTAAAACCAATGGAAGCTGAATTAACAGCTGCAGGTTTTCAAGATTTACATAGTGCTGAAGCTGTTGAGAATGCTATCAAAGCTGAAGGTACCACTTTAGTTGTTGTAAACTCTGTTTGCGGTTGTGCTGCTAGAAATGCACGTCCGGGAGCAAAAATGAGTTTAGAAGGAGCTAAAAAACCAGATCACCTTATTACAGTTTTCGCTGGTGTTGACAAAGAAGCAGTTGATGCTGCAAGACAACATATGTTTCCTTTTCCTCCATCTTCGCCATCTATGGCTTTGTTCAAAAACGGAGAATTGGTTCACATGTTAGAGCGTCACCACATTGAAGGACGTCCAGCTGAATTAATCGCTGAGAATTTGCAAGATGCGTTTAACGAGTTTTGCTAATTTTTTTTAAGGAGCTAATGTTCTGATTTGCTGAGGTTCTAAGGTTTTTTCTTAGTTTTAAAGTTACAGAACTATAAAAATTTAAAACAAAAGCACTATGAAAATAGTGCTTTTGTTGTTTTTAAAATCTTAGTATCTCAGAAACTTCAAAAACTCCATCCTCCGCCCAAAGCTTTATACAGTTGAACCATAGAACTTAATTGTTTTTGAGTTAATTGTGAAAGACTCAATTGCGCTTCAAATAAAGATCTTTGTGCATCCAAAACTTCTAAGTAAGAAACATAACCGTTGTAATATCTTGCGTTCGAAAGATCGTAATTTTTCTGTGCTGCAATGACTTGTCGGTTTCTTGCGGTCCATTCTTCTTTGAACATGGCTGTATTTTGAAGTGAATTTTCAACTTCTGCAATCGCAGTTAAATATGTTTTCTGAAAGTTGAACTTCATTTCTTCGGCTAATTTTCTGTTGTAATCAACACGGCGTTTGTTTTTTCCGAAATTGAAAATCGGTCCGGTAATTCCGCCGCCAACATTTTGAATATAAGAACCATCATTAAATAAATCACTAATCATAATGTTGGTAAAACCAACAATTGCCGAAATATTAAAGGATGGATATCGCATTGCCTGAGCAACACCGATTCTTTCAAACGAAGCTTTATACAAATATTCTTGACGTTTAACATCAGGTCTGTTTTCTAATAAAGCAGATGGAACCGAAGTTGGAAATTCAGCTAGAATCAACAATTCGCTATTAGTTTTTCCTCTCGGAATGGCTTGCGGAACTTGTCCAATTAAAACAGAAATGGCATTTTCTAGAGCCGTAATCTGTCTTTTGATTAGCGGAATATTCGCTTCGGCAATGGCAACTTGCTGTTCGATTTGTACTTTGTCCAATTCCGCAACATAACCGCTTATAAAGCGCTCGTTGATAATATCGTAGGCTTTTTGTCTGGTTTCTAAAGTATGAATTGTGATTTCTAATTGATTGTCAAAGTCACGTAATTCAAAATATGAAATAGCAATATTGCTGACAATCGTAGACAATACAACTTTTCTGGCTTCATCTGTAGCTAAAAGCTCATTTTGTAAAGCCTTTTTCTGATGGCGGTATTTTCCCCAGAAATCCAATTCCCAAGACATATTTGCCAATGCCGTTGAAGGCCATTGGAAAGTTTGGGCGCTATTAACCTGACCAGAATATTGAAAAGACGGAAACAAATCTGCTTTTGCCATTCCGAGATTGGCTTGCACTTGTTCTAAACGAGCAATAGCAATTTTAAGATCATAATTATTTTGAATTCCTTTTTCGATCAAGCTAATTAAGATATCATCATTAAATATCGTTGACCATTTTATAGTCGTAACCGATTTTGTAGTATCAGCAGGTTGATTGCTATATCGAAAAGAATCTGCATTAGGCTGTTCTGGTTTGGCATATTTTGGTCCGACCATACATCCGAAAGGAAAAACAGCTATCAAAAAGAGCGCTAAAAGTATCTTTAGAGTTTTCATTGTTCTTCTGTTTTAGGTTGATCAGTTTCTTCAGATTTTTTCTTTCCGAATGTTTCAATAAAAACAAACAACACCGGAATCAAACAAACTCCCAAAATGGTCGCCACGAGCATTCCGCTAAAAACAGTCATTCCCATAACTTTTCGAGCTTGAGCTCCAGCTCCAGTTGCAGTTAGCAGCGGAACTACTCCTAAAATAAAAGCAAAAGCCGTCATTAGAATAGGGCGGAAGCGAAGTTTTGCAGCGTACAAGGCCGCGTCTTTTGCAGGCATTCCTTTTTCATATTCTTCTTTAGCAAATTCTACAATCAGAATGGCATTTTTGGCGGCAAGTCCAATTAACATTACGAGTCCAATTTGGGCAAAAACGTTGTTTACATAATCGGGACTCAGCAATCTACAGATATATAAACCAAGAAAAGCTCCAAAAACCGCAAAAGGCGTTCCGAGTAAAACACTGAAAGGCAGTTTCCAGCTTTCGTATTGCGCGGCAAGAATTAAAAACACAAAAAGCAACGCCATAAGAAAAACAGTATTCCCTTTTCCTTCGGCTTGTTTTTCCTGATAACTCATATTCGCCCATTCGTAACCCATTCCTGCGGGAAGTACTTTTGTTGCGGTTTCCTGTAAAGCAGTCATGGCTTGCGCCGAAGTAAATCCGGGAGCGGGTGTTCCGCCAATTTCCGCTGCACGATACAAATTGAAACGAGTTGTAAACTCAGGACCGCTTACTTTTCGGATTGTAGCAATACTCGTAATCGGAATCATTTTGTTGTCTTTGCTTCTAACAAATATTTTATTAATGTCTTCGGGATTTACGGTATAACTCGGATCGGCCTGAAGCAATACAATATATTGTCGTCCAAATTTGTTGAATTCATTAATATATTGTCCTCCTAAACTGGCTCCGATGGCGAGGTTTACATCAGATAAAGAAAGATTGAGTTCGGTGACTTTTTCCCGATCGATGTCCAAACTAATCTGTGGGACATTCGGATTAAAAGTCGTTCGAATCGTTCCAATTTCAGGTCTCTTTTTGGCTTCTGCCATAAATTGCTGTGCATTTTCAAAAAGATATTGCGGTGTATTTCCTTCCCGATCCTGAAGCATCATTGAGAATCCAGCCGCATTTCCAATTCCCGTAATTGGCGGAGGACCAAAGGCAAAGACTGTGGCTTCGGGAATTCCGAAAACTACTTTTCCGTTGACTTCCTTTAAAATCTGAAATACATCTTGTTCGCGTTCTTTCCATTCTTTCAAAGCAACAAAGAAAAATCCGTTGTTAGTGGCAACTGAGTTTTTGATTAAACTAAATCCAGCAACCGAAGTGTAATATTCAACACCTTGATTCTGCGATAAAATATGTTCTACTTTCTGAATCACTTTTCCTGTTCTTTCTAAAGAAGAAGCGCCGGGAAGTTCAATATTGACAAACATATAACCTTGATCTTCTTCGGGTACAAAACCGCCTGGAATTTTTCCTCCAAGCAAAATGATTGCTCCAACGATAATTCCAATGAAGATTAAACTTCTAGCCGTTTTTTTAATTAGAAAACCAGAAAATCCAGTATATCTGTCAGTAAATTTTCCAAATTTATTATTAAACCATCCAAAGAATTTTCCGAGCCAGCCTTTTGCTTCCTGATTAGGTTTTAATAAAAGTGAACATAACGCCGGACTTAAAGTTAAAGCGCTTAAGGCAGAGAAAATCACCGATATAGCAATTGTAATAGCAAACTGTTGATAAAGCCTTCCTGTAATTCCAGGTGTTAAAGCAACTGGAATAAACACGGCGGTCAATACAATCGCAATCGCAATTACGGGTCCCGAAACTTCTTTCATAGCCTGATTTGTGGCTTCCCGCGGCGACATTCCTTGTTCGATATGATGCATTACAGCCTCAACAACCACAATGGCATCGTCGACGACAATTCCAATCGCAAGTACTAATCCTAAAAGAGAAAGTACATTGATGGAAAATCCGAGTAACGGAAAAAGCATAAAAACTCCAACTAACGAAACAGGAACGGTTAAAAGCGGAATTAAAGTCGCGCGCCAGTTTTGAAGAAAGATAAAAACCACAATAATTACCAGAATAATCGCTTCGACCAAAGTGTGCATGATTTCATTGATTCCTTCAGAAATGGCGAGAGTTGTATCTAATGAAACTCGGTATTTCAAATCCTGCGGAAATCTTTTACTGAGTCTTTCTATCGTGTTTTTTACATTTTCGGCAACTTCCAAAGCATTAGAACCTGGCATTTGTTTAATTCCGATTGTTCCAGCGGGGTTTCCATTTAGTTTTGCCACAGAAGCATAACTTTCTGTTCCGAGTGTGACTGTGCCAATATCTTTTAAGCGAACCTGCTGATTGTTGATGTTTGATTTTAGAATAATATTTTCAAAATCTTCAGGATTGACCAAGCGATCTTTTAGCATTACATTATAGGTAAACTCGTTGTTTTCGGTTGCTGGCGGAGCACCAAATTTTCCTCCAGGCGCAATGGCATTTTGATCTTGAATCGATCGTATAATATCTGGAACGGTCAAATTGTATTTGGCCATAATATCGGGCTTGACCCAAATTCGCATCGCATAATTACTTCCTCCGTAAAGCGTAACTTCACCAACTCCTTTAATACGGGCCAAAGCATCTACAATGTTGATATTGGCATAATTGGTTAGAAAATTTCCGTCGAAAGTTTTGTTAGGGGAATACAAGGACAAAATCAGCATTGGCATTGAAAGTGACTTTTTGGTCGTAACTCCTGTAGTCTTAACGTCGTTTGGAAGTTTATTGGTTGCTTCGTTAACCCGGTTCTGGGTCAGCATGGTAGCGTTATCCAAATCGGTTCCCATATCAAAGGTAATATTGAGTGTCATACTTCCATCTCCAGTATTCGTCGACTGCATGTAAAGCATATTTTCAACTCCGTTTACCTTTTGTTCGATCGGCGTGGCAACGGCCTGCTCAACATTTAAGGCATTAGCGCCACGGTAACTCGTTGAAACTTGTACCAAAGGCGGCGCAATTTCGGGATATTGGGCAATAGGAGTTGAAAGGACAGAAAGCGCTCCAATTAAAACAATGAAAATGGAGAGAACAATTGCAACGATTGGTCTGCGTACAAAGAAATTATCCATAATCTAGTTGTTTAGAGATGATGCAATCTGCTTTTTATCTTTGTCGGCAACATAAGGAACTGGAACAACGGTTGATCCAGGCTGAATAAACTGATTGCCAATTATAGCGACCTTCTCGTCAGGTTTTAAACCTTTAGTAATAATCCAGTCGACACCAATTTTTTGTCCGACTTCGACCATTCGGGTTTGGATTGTATTTTTATTATCTATAATTGAAACTTGAAAAAGTCCCTGAATTTCGGTTACCGCTTTCTGCGGAACTACTATAGCATCTTTTTGAGTTCGAAGCAAAACGCGGACTTTTGCAAACTGACCAGATCGTAACGTACCGTCTGGGTTAGGAAACTGCGCTTCTATTGTAACAGTTCCAGTTGTTGGATCAATTTTAGTATCAGAAAAATTGAGGCTTCCTTTTTCAGAATGCGTACTTCCGTCAGAAAGAATTAAGGCAAGATCGGTGATACGTTCTCCAGCTTTTACTTGTTTTTGATAACGAAGATAATCAGCTTCACTTACGGTAAACTGAACTCTGACTTTTTCTAGTTTGGAAACCGTATTTAGTTTGGAATCATTTCCAATTCGGGTAATATAATCACCCAATCTAGCATTTGAAAGTCCGATAACTCCATCAATCGGAGATCGAATATCACAATAACTTCTTTCAATCTGTTGATTTCTTAAACTGGCTTGTACGCTGTTTAAGTTGGAGCGTGCCGCTTTATCTTTCGCGACAGCGGCATCTAATTCACGTTTACTGACTGCATTCATATCAGCAAGCGGGCGGATTCTTTTTAGTTCTTCTTCGGCATTTACCAAATTACTTTGAGCGCCTGCAACTTGACCACGAACTTGTTCTACTTTGGTGTCATATTCTAATGGATCGATGGTATATAAAAGCTGTCCTTTTTTCACCCTTTGACCTTCTTTAAAATGAATTCCGGTCAGGATGCCATCAACTCTGGCGATTAATTCAATGTCTAAATCTCCAAAAGTCTGTCCCGCAAAATCTTTGTAAATGGGGACATCTTCACTTTTGACCGTGACAAATGGAGCCTGCATAGGCGGAGGAGCCTTGGGCTGTTCTTTTTTACACGAAGTAGTTAAGGTTAAAAGGAAGAAGAGGGGAAGGATTGGTTTTGGTAGTTTTAAAGCATTCATAATCACAAATGTTAAAATTGTACCAGATAAATTTAGTCAAATTTTATAACGTATTGATAAACAGGAGATGTTTTTTATTGATGCAACTCAATTTTATATAAAACTATCTACGACTATAGATTTAAATAATCTTCCATTTTCTTGATTATGGTTCGAAAAATCAAGCTTTTTTATTGTTTTTGAAATTGAAAAGAAAGACTTACCTTTGCACCCGAATTTATTCCATTTATAGATTCGTAATTAATTTATTCTTAACTTAAAATTGTTTATAGCATGCAACTGTATAACACTTTAAGCGCAGAAGAAAGAGCCATCATGATCGATGATGCCGGTAAACAACGACTAACGTTGTCTTTCTATGCGTATGCCAAAATTCAAGATCCACAAAAATTTCGTAACGATTTATTCATTGCCTGGAACGCACTCGATGCTTTAGGAAGAATTTATGTTGCCCATGAAGGAATTAATGCTCAAATGAGTGTTCCTGCTGAAAATTTTGAAGCTTTTAGAGAAACGCTGGAAGCTTATGATTTTATGAAAGACATACGATTGAATGTTGCCGTAGAACAAGACGATCATTCCTTTTTAAAATTAACTATCAAAGTGCGTCATAAAATCGTTGCTGACGGTTTAAACGATGATACTTTTGATGTTACCAATATTGGAGTTCACTTAAAAGCCAAAGAATTCAACGAAATCCTTGATGACCCAAATACAATTGTAGTAGATTTTAGAAATCACTATGAAAGTGAAGTTGGACATTTTAAAGGTGCTATTACTCCAGATGTTGAAACTTTCAGAGAGAGTTTGCCAATTATCAACGAACAGCTTAAAGATCACAAAGACGATAAAAATCTTGTAATGTATTGTACTGGAGGAATTCGTTGCGAAAAAGCGAGTGCTTACTTCAAACACCAAGGTTTCAAAAACGTTTATCAGTTAGAAGGCGGAATTATTAATTACGCTAAACAATTGAAAGAAGAAGGTTTAGAAAGTAAATTTATTGGTAAAAACTTTGTATTTGATAATCGTCTGGGCGAAAGAATTACAGATGATATTATTTCGCAATGCCACCAATGCGGAAAACCTTGCGATAATCATACAAATTGTGAAAACGATGGCTGTCATTTATTGTTTATTCAGTGTGATGAATGCAAAGCCGCCATGGATAATTGCTGTTCTACAGAATGTTTAGAGATTATTCACATGCCTTTGGTTGACCAGGTTCGTTTAAGAACTGGAAAACAAGTTGGAAACAAAGTGTTTAGAAAAGGTAAATCTGAAAACCTAAAATTCAAACATTCAGGAGAACTTCCAGAAACAGCTTTGGCAACTGCACAAAAGCAAGCTGATATTCGTCAGAAAATAAAAGTAAAAAAAGTACTTCTTGGAAAAGCTGAGCATTATTATGTAAAAGCTCAAGTTGGACAGTTTACTATTGAAAACCAAGAGTTAAACAGAGGTGATAAAATCTTAATTTCTGGTCCAACTACAGGCGATCAAGAAATGATTTTGAACAGAATTATTGTTAATGGAGCAGAAACTCAAACTGCTAAAATTGGGGATAAGGTTACTTTTGAGGTTCCTTTCAGAATTAGATTGTCTGATAAAGTATATAAAATTTTAGATTGAATTTAATATGAGTGTTACGGCATTTACATTAAATTTCGATAATATAGAAAAAAAGCCCACTGTTTCAAAAGTGGGCTTTTTTAATAATATAATAATATACTACAAATAATTTTTAAAATATAGACTATGATATAAATCATAGGAATCTAATCTATACCCACATTATTTTTGTCATTTGAATAATAAATGAAAAATGACTATTACAAATAAAATCGAACTCATGTCTCCAGCGGGAGATTTTGAGTCGCTTCAGGCTGCCTTAGATAATGGCTGTGATTCTATATATTTTGGAGTTGAACAACTTAATATGCGCGCACGTTCAACTGTGAATTTTACGATTGATGATTTAAAAGAAATTACCAATCGATGCGAGGAAAAAAACGTTCGAAGCTATTTGACTTTAAACACCATTATTTACGATCACGATTTATCTGTTGTAAAAACATTATTGACAAAAGCCAAAGACGCAAACATTACAGCGGTAATTGCATCTGATCAAGCCGTAATTGCTATGGCAAGATCAATCGGAATCGAAGTTCATATTTCAACTCAGCTAAATGTCACAAACATCGAAACCATTAAATTCTATAGTTTATTTGCTGATACAATAGTTTTAAGCCGAGAATTAAGCTTGCGCCAAGTAAAAAATATTACCGATCAAATTGAAAAAGAGCAGATTAAAGGTCCAAACGGAAATTTAGTTGAAATTGAAATTTTTGGTCACGGAGCTTTGTGTATGGCAGTTTCAGGGAAATGTTATTTGAGTTTACACTCCAATAATTCATCTGCGAATCGTGGTGCGTGCAAACAAAACTGCCGAAAAAAGTATACCGTTATCGATCAGGAAACGGGTTTTGAAATCGAATTGGATAACGAATACATGATGTCTCCCAAAGATTTATGTACGCTAGATTTCTTAGATCAGGTTATTGATTCTGGAATTAAAGTTTTAAAAATCGAAGGGCGAGGACGTGCGCCAGAATATGTAGCAACAGTTACTAAAACGTATCGTGAAGCCATTGATGCATATTATGAGGGAACTTTTTCAAAAGAAAAAACTGAAGTTTGGATGAAAGCTCTAGAAACGGTTTATAACCGCGGATTCTGGTCTGGATATTATCTGGGTCAGGAATTAGGTGAGTGGAGCGATATTCCAGGATCTGCAGCAACGCAGAAAAAGGTGTATGTTGGAAAAGGAACACATTATTTCCCAAAAGCTGAAGTTGGACAATTTAAGATTGAAGCTTACGACATTAAAATTGGTGATAAAATTTTAGTTACTGGACCAAGTACAGGAGCTCAGGAAATGATTATTGATGAAATGTTTGTAAATGATATTTCAGGAGAAAAAGCGACGAAGGGAGACGACTGTAGCTTGAAATTACCATTCAGAATCAGAATGTCTGATAAGTTATATAAAATTGTTGAGGCGTAATGGTTATTGTTACTTTACAAAGAGATAAATGTATTGGCTGTAATTACTGCGTTGAAATGGATCCAGTGCATTTTCAGATGTCAAAAAAAGACGGAAAATCAGTTTTGATTCATTCTCAAAATGCAAAAGGATTTTTTACTTTAAAATCTCCAAATAATGCGATTGTTGAAAGTTGTGAATTAGCAGCAAAAGCTTGTCCTGTGAAAATTATTACCGTTAAGGAAATTTAAGAATTAAGAAACCTATTCTGCATTGCTATAGAATAGGTTTTTTTATTTCATTCTTCTGAAAACTCAAGTTCATCAAAATCTTTAATTTCAGATAATTTAATTAGTTTGTTTTTGCTGATTTTACTTTCAGTTTTTTCAAAAACTTCGTCATCGTCATAAGTGTTTTCGTTGATATTGTGGTTCACAATCTTTTTTCGGGTCAGGAAATTGATGCTGGTTTCTGTAAGAACGATTGGGCCGCGATTACTGCTCGCATCATAACCAATTAGCTCAAAATCTGAATTTTGATATCTGAAAGTATAATTCCAATATCCGTATCTTCCGTGAGCGTAGTTCACGTATAAATTTCCATTTTTTATTTCAAAATCAAGTTCTGGAGCATAATAAACACCGCCTTCTTCATTTTCAGAAGAAAAACATTCATAGTTTTTAACAGCTAATTCATAACCATCATTTTTGTTAATTAAAGCTATAATTCCTCTGCGGTTTCGGTCTAACTCTCCGCGATATTCATGTTGAATTATTTTGCTTTTATCTGTTCCTTTAATCATTAGAACACAATCTTCCAGTCCGTCTTTGTTAAAATCGCCTCTTATGGTATCAAAAGGCACATATCCTTTCGGAATAAAATCTGCGATGTCTTTTTTGATTTCGATAGTAGATTCTTCAACTTCAGGTATATCTTTCAGTTCCATAACTTCTGTATTCGATTCTTCGCTGGTTTTGTCTTTACAGCTTGAAATGATAGAGAGCAATAAAATTGTTCCAATAATTGAAAAGTATTTTTTTATCATTTTTAGTTTTTTAGAAGGTTGCATTGTGAAATTTCTCAATTGAACCAATTTAAGGTTAAAAAATCAGGCAAGTCCTGCCTGATTTTTTGATGAGATAAATTCATTCTTAAATACCAAATTTGGCATCTATGTTATGTTTTTCAGCATAAGCTTTTCCCGCAGCCATCAATTTGTTAAACTTCGCATCAACTTCGTTTTGAGTTGAAGCGTCAAAATCAACTATTGCTTTTTGTATTTGTTCTGGAGAAGCATTTTCATCTTTCATTTTAGCAATTGGCAAATAACCTTCTTTTTGTTTAGCAATTACATAAGAAAATAAATCTTTTGATGTCTGAAGAATTTCTTTATTATCTTCATCTTCGGGTATTTCTGAAATAGATTTCAGTCGAATTTCTAAATTTGATATATCATATTTAAAAGCATCCTGATAAGAAGACGGAATCATCTTTTTTTGATTTTCATCATAAACCTGAGCTTCACCTTGGAGTTTGTCACTGATTTCTTTTCCGCCAAATCGAGATAGTAAATTCGAATTTAAAACGGCTACATCAAAAGTTTTTTCTGGCGAAAGGTTATTGCAAGAAGTAGAAATTAAACTTGTCGCGATTAATAATAGTAGTAATATAGATTTATTTAAGATTTTTTTCATTTTCATTTTTTTTAATATTTATCCTTTTAAAATTTTAGTTTTTTCAGTTTCAAATTCTTCCGAAGTTAAAATTCCAGCATCTAGTAGTTCTTTCAAATCTAATAACGCTTTTTTCTTTCCTTCCATCGCATTTCCTGAATCTGCCTTTTGTGTTTCTTCTTTATGAATTGGTGTTACAACAGTTCCAGAAGGAGCATATTTAAGTATTAATTCTGTAATTTCATTAAAACCTTTTACGTTCGAATAATCAATTGCTTTTTGTTCTTTCACATTTACAATTGAGGCATCGGCTTTGTTGTCAAGAAAATATTTCACTACATCTTTTTTTCCGTTGGCGGCACTGTAGTGTAAAGGCGTATTTCCAGATTCGTCTTGTATGTCGATTTTGGCGCCAGCTTCAATTAATAATTTCACCATGCTTAAATTGCCTTTTTTGGTTGCAACATGCAAAAGACTTTCTCCGCCGTAAGTGTAAGTGTTGTTTAGTGTAAAACTAGAATCGTTTGCAATATTTGTGGCGCTCACGATCCAATCCAGATAATCGTTCATAGATGAAGTTTCTCCAGCAACAGGTTTGCTATAATTCACATCAACACCGTTTTCCAGAAACAAAGACACAATTTCCTTTTGATTATTCGCGCAAGCGTACCAAATAGGAGAATAACCATTATTGTTTGAAGTGAAAACATCAGCGCCTCTTTCGACTAATAATTTAGCAAGCATTCTATTGGTTTCATAACAAGCAACTAAAAGCGCATTTTCTCCAGAATGATTAGCATGATTTACATCCGCGCCGTTATCCAAAAGCAGAGTCACCATGGGAATAGATTTGGTATAACAAGCGTAAAGTAATGGCGTATTTCCTTGTTTATCGGTGACATTTATATCGGCACCTTTGCCTAAAAGCAATTGAATAATTTCGCGATTTAATTTAGCTGAAGCTAATAAAAGTGGTGTTTCTCCATTGTTATTCAGTAAATTAACGTCTATTCCTGCTTCAAGCAACTTTGTTGCAATATCAATTTGAGCGGTTTGAACGACCAAATGTAAAAGACTATTTCCGTATTTATCATTTTTGGTAATTTCTGCGCCATTTTCTAAAAGATACAAAGCGGTTTGTTTCTGTTTTTGAAGACACGCAAAAAACAAAGGCGTTTCTCCCTGATGATCTTCGTAGTTGATATCGGCACCATCTTCATGCACCATCTTCACAATATCCAGATAACCTCTGTGCGCGGCATAATGAAGAGCAGTTCGTCCTTTTTCGTCAGTATATTTTACATCGACTTCTTTATTTTGAAGTAATAATTCGGCTATTTTTCGGTTGCCGTTTTCACAGGCAATTATAAATGACATTGACATGTATGTGGTATTTTAAGTAAATGATTTTTATTGTTTCATTAAAAGCTCAACAGTTTTAACTTTCAAATTGTCTGTAGAAGCAAGTGTAAGAGCCGTTTCGTCTTTATCGTTTGTAATTTCTTTATCTGCGCCATTTTCAAGAAGGAGTTTTACTTTTCTGTAAATCTCTTTTGCCGCTTCGGCATCATAATTCACATTGTAGGCGCAGACTTTGTGTAAAATGGTATTTCCTTGATTGTCTTGTTCGTTAACATCAATTCCTCCGCTTTCTAATGCCGATTTTAAAATTCCCGATTTTTTCTCAGCAATGTAATCTACGCCCGATTTTGGATTTCCGTAATATTGCGCGCAGTGATTTAAGTCGGCGCCGTCGGATAATAATCTTTGTAAAGAATTCAGATCGTTCTCAGAATCAGACATCATTCGGATAAATTCAGTCAATAAAGTTCTTCCGTCTTTATTGATGCTGTTGAAATCGGCTGAAGAGGATTCGGCTAAAAGTTCGTACATCGGAATAGAAAACTGCTCGCCAACTGCATAATAAAAAGAACTATTTTCCTGATTGTCTTTTTCGTTAGGATCTGCTCCATTTTCTAATAAAGTGGGAATGTATTCTTTTTTGTTTCTTTTTACAGCATACATCAACGGAGTAGTTCCAACTACATTTTTCTCGTTGATATCAACTCCGTTTTCAAGAAGTATTGTAATATATTCTTTGCCTTTTTCAGCATTTAAAGAATAATTGTTTACGATTTTATGAATCAGATTTTCCTGTGCGTTGTTTTTGTATTGCGCACTGCATCCAAAATCTTCTATTAAGCTTTTGATGACTTCTGGAACGGCTTCTTTTTCTATAAAATAGCCCAACAAAGTCTGATCGCTGATTTCGTCATTAACATTGTCGACTTTTGACATTATCTCTTTGAAGAAAGAAAGAGATTCTTCGTCATTTTTTATATTTCTAGAAAGTGGGTTGAATATCGATTTGTCAAAACTATCCAATTCGTAAATATCGGTTTCGATAAAGTCCGCTTTTATAAGTTTTTCAATGAAATCAATTTCTTTCGCTTCAATAATTTTAGCAGCTATTTGAGAGAAATTGTTTTTAAGATATTGATCGTTAAATTTTTCTCCGTTATTTAGGCATTCTCTGGCCTCGTCAAATTTTCCCTGAAAAAGGAAAGTTTCAATCTGGTTTTGTGTTTGCATTCGAAATATATTTAAAAATGATTATAAGTTTTACTTGCAATTTGATTTGTAATTAGTGACTTCACAAACCAAGCTGTAAGATAAAACATAAAAATGAGAAATATATTTCAGGATAAAAATTAAAAAGGGCTTTTTATGTTAAGAAATAGACAGAATAGATATTTTTGGCTTTTTTTTGGTCTGACTTTTTAAAAAAAATAGATGAAAAGTATATTTAAAAGAAAACCCTATTTTGCAATCGAGCAGAATAGGGTTTTCTTGTTATTTGTTTTTATAATTTAAAAATATATTGCTTTCGGTATTACATGGGGTTTTTATCGACATCAGGATAATTATCAAAATTTGCATCTAACCATAATTCAAAAGTTTGATAATTGTCAAAAAAACCAGAGATATAACCCTTTTCAACTAAAGACAGATAATATTCTTTAGATACTGTAACCAAATTTCCATAACGCATAATTTTCGACTGTTCAATACTATCCTTTGCTCCCCACGATCGATAATTTGCCAAGTCTGGCCATTCAATATTTTCTTTTTCTAAATCAATATGTCCAATTAGATTCCAAACTTTTTTTCTTATTCCTGTTTCTTTACCAGTTTTAAATAACTTAAAACCCGATCACGCAGATTTATCTCAGCAACGATAGCGCGGATTTGCAATCCGTGCCCGCAAAGATTGGTTTATTCTCTTTGTAAATATAAAAAGTGCATTAATTGGTGTAACTTTTATTTTAATGATTTGTTTTGTGTCTTAGTGTTGCGGGCACGGATTGCAAATCCGCGCTATCGAGTTTTTTTTTATTTGAAAAGCTCATTTAAACTTATAAGTTCATTTTCAAAAGTTATAAAGTTGTTTCCTTTTCTAAAATTATTTTCAATTGTAAACTCATAAAATTCGTTCCAGAAAACTGTATGTTTCGGGGTTTGAATTTTTTCAAAATTTGCTTTTGGTAATGTATAATAAGCTAAGTTGTATAATCCATGAACAAATAATCCTAATACCTTTAGAAAAGGATTTTTAAAATCATGAATCCAATTAGCTTTTTTGTATGATTGAGCAACTTCATTAAGATATTGACTAGCAACTTCTTCGTTGCATTTTGCAAGTGATAATAAGTAATTCAATACAGCCCTATCAAAATTGCTAATTTTTTGTTTAATATATTTTTCAGTATTAACAATGCTTTGTTCAAGCCAAGTGGAATTCTTGTAAAGCATTGAAATGATTAGATTACTGCAACAAACATTAAATTTGTGACCATTTTTAGACAAACCATTTTCTTCTGATAACATTTTTTTTATAAGATCAATGTCGTTACCAGCAAAGCATTGAATAACATTAGTTAAATATATGCAATGATCAAATCCTGATTCATTAAATGGGTTATAGTTTAGTCGATTGTATGAAAATAAAGCGTTATTTAATAATGAAAAATCATTCGTTTTAAATGAGTTGTAAATTCCAATATTCAATATGGAATATATATCTGAGGGAGATAAAATATCTAACAAAATTGAATTTCGATTTCTTCCTTTAAGATGTTCAGGAATTTTCTCTTTCAGCGCCTGATTTATTTTTTTATTTACTTCATTATAACGAGATTTAATTAAATCAATGCTTTTATAATCAGTTTCACTAAAAAGCTTTTCAAGAAGTTTTATGTCGTTTTTATCCATTGTGTTTTTATTAGTTTTATTGAAAAATAATATCAAGATCATTAGTGATAGCTTCTTCGCACAACTCGATTAATCGATCTATTAAATTTTCTCCATCGACATCAATAAAACAATCATAAAGATTTAAAGGTTTAATTTGATAAAGATTAAATAAATCTTTTTTATGATCTATTACTTTTTGATAAGGCGATGTTTCTTGAAAAACTCTTTTTATTTCATTGACTTCAGATATTAATTCTATACAATCTTTAGGTTCCCATTTTCCATCACAATCAGAATGATTCATGATTGTTGGGCAAATGCTTCCCCAATTAGAACTGTTTTCAATTAGTTCAAAAATGCAATCACGAAAAATTCCAAAATACTCGTAAGCTCCAACTTCCAAGCCATTTATTTCTTCTTCATTTTTAAAAATTGCTAAATATAAACCCATAATAATTTAATCTAATGTTCTCTCTATTTTGAGATAAGATTTGTTTTCTTTTATTAATTGCTTTAAATCATTATTCAAAAGACATTCTTTTTTTATTTTAATGATTAATTGACCTTTTTTCGAGATTGCATTAAACAGTAATGTTTTGATTTGGTAAGTTGTTCTTAGTTCATTGCAACATTTTATTAAATACCATTTATTATTAGAAAAAGCATCAGCCTTGACAGTTCTGGCAACTTGATGTTTTGTGTATTTGTATTTGATGTTCATGTTTTTAATTGTCTGTAAATCAAAAAATAGAATTGTTTTTTATTTAAAATTTCAACTACAAAACTAATTTCAACAAAAATTAAAAACGACCTCAATAAGTCATAAAACAAACAGAATAAGTCTTTTATTTAGAGAATGATAAAATATTTTTAGCAGAGAATTTTAAAATTATTATTTTTAAAAACGGAGTCAATTTTTATTTAACAACCCTTTACAATTAATCTATAAATAGCCAAATAAAAAAAATACTATCTTTACCGATCAAACGTTTATGAACTTAAGCTGCATTCTGGCAGCACTACATATATAATTATGGCATGTACAAGTTGTTCAACCTCAGATGGTGGCGCACCAAAAGGTTGTAAAAATAATGGGACTTGCGGCACCGATAGCTGCAATAAATTGACGGTTTTTGACTGGCTTTCGAACATGAGTCCGTCTACTGGAGAGGCGATTTTTGATTGTGTTGAGGTTCGTTTTAAAAACGGACGTAAGGAATTTTTTAGAAATTCAGAGAAATTAACTTTAAGTATTGGCGATATTGTAGCAACTGTTGCTTCGCCAGGACATGATATTGGAATTGTGACTCTTACTGGTGAATTGGTAAGAATTCAAATGAAGAAAAAAGGAGCAAATTACGAAAGTAATGATGTGCCGAAAATTTATAGAAAAGCTTCTCAAAAAGATATCGATATCTGGTCTGTTGCCCGCGATCGCGAAGAACCAATGAAGGTTCGTGCGCGTGAATTGGCGATTCAGCATAAACTGGAAATGAAAATTTCTGATATCGAATTTCAAGGAGACGGATCAAAAGCAACATTTTACTACACAGCAAATGATCGTGTAGATTTTAGAATGCTGATCAAAGATTTTGCTAAAGAATTCAGCACCAGAGTAGAAATGAAACAAGTTGGTTTCCGTCAGGAAGCGGCACGTTTAGGCGGAGTTGGTTCTTGCGGGCGTGAACTTTGCTGTTCTACTTGGTTAACAGATTTTAGAAGTGTGAATACTTCCGCTGCTCGTTATCAGCAATTATCATTGAATCCGCAGAAATTAGCCGGACAATGCGGAAAATTGAAATGTTGTTTAAACTATGAGTTAGACACTTACATGGACGCGCTGAAAGATTTTCCTGATTACGATACGAAATTAGTAACAGAAAAAGGAGATGCAGTCTGCCAAAAACAAGATATTTTTAAAGGATTAATGTGGTTTGCTTACACGAATAATTTTGCAAACTGGCACGTTTTAAAAATTGATCAGGTAAAAGAAATTATAGCCGAAAATAAACAAAAAAATAAGGTTTCTTCTTTAGAAGATTTTGCTGTTGAAGTGATTGCAGAACCAGAAAAAGATTTTAACAACGCGATGGGACAAGAGAGTCTAACTCGTTTCGATCAGCCAAAAAGAAAGAAAAAACCAAATCGTAAACGTAAAAATACTGAACCAGCTGGTGTTGCTACTCCGCAGAAACCGCAACAGGAAAAAAACAATAATAATCCTAAACCAGCTGGAAATAATAAACCTTCTGGAGTAGGAAATCCAAATCAGCAGAACAAGCAGAATAATCCAAATAAGCAAAACCAAAAGAATAAGCAGAATCCGAATAAACAAAACAATAATTCGAACAAGCAAAATTCTAATGAAAACAAATCTGCTGAGCCTAGAAAACCAATAATTATTACTAAAAATGAGAATAAAAAATAGCGGAATTCTTCTTTTGGCTGCAATACTTCTTTTTTCTTGTGATAAAAAAAGAGTATTCGATGAGTATAAATCTGTTGGAAGTGCTTGGCATAAAGACAGTATTGTAAGCTTTGATCTGCCAGTTTTAGATTCTACAAAAAAATACAATTTGTTTGTAAACATTAGAGACAACAACAATTATCCGTTTAATAATTTGTTTTTGATTGTTGCTATTGAAGCGCCAAGCGGATTTACAAAAGTAGATACCTTGCAATATCAAATGGCGGCTCCAGACGGAACTTTGTTAGGAAATGGATTTACTGATATTAAAGAAAGTAAATTGTATTACAAAGAAGATGTGAAGTTTAAAGGAAAATATAAAGTTCATATTAAGCAAGCCGTTAGGCAATCAGGAAAAATCCCTGGAGTTGAAGCTTTAGAAGGAATTACAGACGTTGGTTTTAGAATAGAACAAAAAGATTAGATAAATAGTTATGGCTGCTACTAAAAAAAACAATCAATCAAACAAGGATATTAATTATTATAAAAAGAAATTCTGGCGTGTTTTTGCCTACACAATGCTAGGGATTTTAGCCTTCTTTTTATTTGCTTCATGGGGATTATTTGGTTCTATGCCTTCATTTGAAGACTTAGAAAATCCAGATTCTAACCTTGCCACAGAAATTATTTCTTCTGATGGAGTTGTAATTGGTAAATATTTCAAAACCAATCGTTCTCAATTAAAATACTCAGATCTTCCTAAAAATTTAGTTGAAGCATTAGTTGCAACTGAAGATGCACGTTTCTACGAACATTCAGGAATTGACGGACGTGGAACTTTAAGAGCTGTTTTCAGTTTAGGAACAAATGGTGGTGCGAGTACGTTAACGCAACAGCTTGCAAAACAATTATTTCACGGTGAAGGTTCTAAATTCTTGCCTTTTAGAATTGTACAAAAAATAAAAGAATGGATTATTGCCATTCGTCTAGAAAGACAATACACAAAAAATGAAATCTTAGCGATGTACTGCAACGTTTACGATTTCGGAAATTATTCTGTTGGAGTAAGTTCTGCTGCTCAAACTTATTTCTCTAAAGATCCTAAAGATTTAACGGTAGACGAATCGGCTATTTTGGTCGGAATGTTCAAAAACTCAGGTTTGTACAATCCAGTAAGGAATCCGCAAGGAGTAAAAAACCGTCGTAATGTGGTTTTGTCACAAATGGCAAAAGCAAAAATGATTTCAGAAGCTGAAAAAGAAAGACTTCAGCAACTTCCTATTACTTTGAAATTTAAATTAGAAAGCCACCGTGAAGGTATAGCAACTTATTTTAGAGAATATCTTCGTGATTACATGAAAAAATGGGTTACAGAAAACAAAAAACCAGACGGTTCTGAATATGATATTTACAAAGATGGACTTAAAATCTACACTACTATAGATTCTAGAATGCAGTCTTATGCAGAAGAAGCAGTTTCTGAACACATGAAAAACTTGCAACAACAGTTTTTTAGTGAACAGAAAACCAACAAAAATGCTCCTTTCGTAAATATTACGCAAGCAGAAACCGATCGAATCATGATGCAAGCAATGAAAAATTCTGTTCGTTGGGCGCAAATGAAAGAAATGGATAAAAGCGAAGACGATATTATTGCTTCATTCAAAGTAAAAACAAAAATGCGCGTTTTTACTTGGAAAGGAGAGCGCGATACAACAATGACTCCGCTTGATTCTATTCGTTATTACAAACACTTTTTGCAATCTGGTTTAATGTCTATGGAGCCTCAGACTGGAGCAATCAAAGCATGGGTTGGTGGAATTAATTATAAATACTTCCAATACGATCACGTTGGGCAAGGAGCAAGACAAGTAGGTTCGACTTTCAAACCTTTTGTTTATGCAACTGCAATTGAAGAATTGAATATGTCGCCTTGCGATTCAATTTTAGATGGTCCGTTTATGATTCACAAAGGACGTCATCACGTAACAGAAGATTGGGAACCAAGAAACTCAGATTACAGATACAGAGGAATGGTAACTTTAAAACAAGCTTTAGCAGCTTCTATCAATACTGTTTCTGCTAAATTAATTGACAGAACAAGTCCAGAAGCTGTTGTAGAATTAACTAAAAAATTAGGTGTAAAAACAGAAATTCCAGTTCAGCCTTCAATTGCATTAGGAGCTGTTGATATTACAGTTGAAGACATGGTTGCAGCATATAGTACATTTGCAAACCAAGGAGTTTATGTAAAACCACAGTTTTTGAGCAGAATTGAAAACAAAAGTGGCGAGGTAATTTATGAACCAATTCCAGAATCTCACGACGTTTTAAATAAAGATATTGCTTTTGCCGTAATCAAATTGCTTCAAGGAGTTACCGAAAGCGGTTCTGGTGTTCGTTTACGTACGCAAGGAGGAGGAAGTGGAGATAATCGTTGGACAGGATATCCGTATATGTTTACAAATCCTATTGCAGGTAAAACGGGTACAACGCAAAATCAATCTGATGGTTGGTTTATGGGAATGGTTCCAAACCTAGTAACTGGCGTTTGGGTTGGATGTGAAGATCGTTCAGCTCGTTTCAAAAGCTTAACTTACGGTCAAGGAGCAACTGCAGCTTTACCAGTTTGGGGTTATTTCATGAAAAAATGTTATGCTGATAAAAACCTTCAAATTTCTAAAGGTGAATTTGAGCGCCCTGCAAATCTTTCAATTAAAGTTGATTGTTATGCCAGACCAACAATCGTAAAAGACACTACCCAAACAGAACAAAATACAGACGAATTCGAGTTGTAGTTTTGTTTCTTTAAAATAAAAAATATCCTTTTGTGACTTCAGAAATAATGAAGAAAACAAAAGGATATTTTTTTGATGGCAATGATTTTATTTTTTTACGAAATCGTTATAATTTAATCTAAAAATCTTATTTTTATCAAAATTATACAGTAATAAAGACAGTTTGTTATGATAACAAAAAAAGTGAATAATGTTCAGGAAGCCATTCAAGGAATTGAAAGCGGAATGACAATTATGTTTGGCGGTTTTGGATTATGCGGAATTCCTGAAAATACAATTGCAGCTTTAGTAAATACATCAATCTCCGATTTAACTTGCATTTCAAACAATGCGGGAGTCGATGATTTTGGTTTGGGATTATTATTGCAGAAAAAACAAATCAAAAAAATGATTTCTTCTTATGTGGGAGAAAACGCCGAGTTTGAACGCCAAATGCTTTCAGGTGAATTAGAAGTTGAATTAACTCCGCAAGGAACTTTGGCAGAACGCTGTCGTGCTGCACAGGCTGGAATTCCAGCATTCTTCACACCAGCAGGTTACGGAACTGAAGTGGCTGAAGGAAAAGAAGCAAGAGAATTTAACGGAAAAATGCACATCATGGAAGAAGCTTTCAAAGCGGATTTTGCAATCGTAAAAGCTTGGAAAGGTGACGAAGCCGGGAATCTAATTTTTAAAGGAACAGCCAGAAACTTTAATGCTTGTATGGCAGGTGCGGGAAAAATCACGATTGCTGAAGTTGAAGAATTGGTTCCTGTCGGAACTTTAGATCCAAATCAAATTCATATTCCAGGAATTATGGTACAGCGTATCTTTCAAGGAGAAAAATTTGAAAAGAGAATTGAACAACGAACTGTGAGAACTAGAAATTAGATAATGAGAAAATATGGCAATTAGATAATTAAACACATTTCGGAAAAATTATCTAATTATGAAATTCTCTAATTGACACATTATTATGGCACTTAGCAAAGAAGATATAGCAAAACGAATTGCAAAAGAAGTAAAAGACCGATATTTTGTAAATCTTGGAATTGGGATTCCAACTTTGGTTGCAAATTACGTGAGAGAAGATATAGCAGTTGAATTTCAAAGTGAAAATGGTGTTCTCGGAATGGGACCTTTTCCTTTTGAAGGTGAAGAAGATGCAGATATTATTAATGCAGGAAAACAAACCATTACAACACTTCCGGGTGCGAGTTTTTTTGATTCTGCTTTTAGTTTTGGAATGATACGTAGTCAGAAAGTCGATTTGACGATTTTGGGCGCAATGGAAGTATCTGAAAATGGAGATATCGCCAATTGGAAAATTCCAGGAAAAATGGTAAAAGGAATGGGTGGCGCGATGGATTTGGTGGCTTCCGCCGAAAATATCATCGTTGCCATGATGCATGTTAATAAAGCTGGTGAATCTAAAATTTTAAAAAGATGTACTTTGCCATTAACTGGTGTAGGATGCGTTAAAAAGGTTGTAACGGAGCTTGCGGTTCTCGAAGTAACAGAAAAAGGTTTTAAGCTCTTAGAACGCGCGCCAGGTATCTCAGTCGAACACATTATCGCTTCAACCGAAGCTGACTTGATTATTGAAGGAGAAATTCCTGAAATGTTTATATAAGAAATGCCACAAAGGCACAAAAACTCAAAGCAATTTTTACAATTAAAAAGGAAAACCGCCCTAAAATAAGGCGGTTTTCCTTTAAAAAACTTTGTGACTTAGTGCCTTCGCGGCAAATATCAAAGTATTATAAGTTAAAAGAAGCTCCTAAACTAAAAGTAGCTTGATTATTTAAATGATCAAAAACTCCATTATCACTGCTGTATTTTGCAATTGGGAATCCGATTTCTGTGAAAACACCAAATCCGTCTGTAAAAAAGTAACGACCGCCAACGTGTCCGCCAAAATTACGAAGCCCTAAGCTTAGACCTGGATAAATATCTAATTGCTCTACTCCAATAACACTACTCAAATTAGCGTTAATTCTTGCTTTTGCATCAAAGCGATCACCAAAATCTGGAGTTCTTGTTTGAATTTGGTTGTTAACAAAAATATTACGATCATCGGCTCCAAGTAAATAATTAGCAACAAAACCAAATGAGAAATTTTCTCCCAATCCAAAATCTACAGAACCCTGAATTCCAGAACCACCATCTTGTAAGTTAGCACCAACATTTACTCTCGTATCACCTTTACCAGTAAAGGCCTTTTGTGCATTGATAAATCCGAATGATACTAAAAACAAGAGTGTAATAACTTTTTTCATAAACTTTAAATATTAATTATTTTGCAGGGCAAATGTAAATTTTCTATAAATTAATTCCTACCCTTTTCGTTAAAATACAATTCGTTCAACGGTTCGCTCTGCCAATATTCTTTGGTGTCAACGTTCAAAATCGTGAGCGGACCTCTAAACGCAGCGCCCGTGTCTACATTCCAAACGCAAGCTTTATTTATCGGCACCGTTTTTCCAATTCTGGTAACAGGCGTATGGCCGATGTAAACTTCTTTATAAACGGTAAATCTTTTAGGATAGTGTAAATCGTCTTCCTTTAAATTTGGGTCTAAAGCAAGTGCCGATTCCCAAAGCGTTCTATCCCAATAAAATAGTTTAGAAAAATATTCCCATTTTACACCATTTAAATTGGTAAATCCCGCATGAACAAACAAACGATTTTGATCATCAAGATAATAATCCTGAAGATTTTCTAAAAATTCGATATGAGTTTTCTTCTTTTCTTCCGAGATCTTAGCGTAACCTTCAACAGTAGCTTTTCCGCCATGCTTATACCACATTTCTTCGTCAAAATCGTCATTTCTTTCTTCCAGCCAGTCCAGTGCCAGCTGATCGTGATTTCCTCTTATGCAGATGCAGTTTTGTTTGCTTTTTAAATCGATTAAAAAGTCAATTACTTCAACAGACTGACTCCAGCCGTCTACATAATCGCCCAAAAAGATTAGAGTATCTTCAGTAGTAACTTCGGCTCTTTCTAACACTTGTTGCAGTGCCAGTAATCCGCCATGAATGTCACCTATAACAAATGTTCGCATTATTTAATTTTTCGAGTAGAAGAACAAAAATAAAAAGAATTATCGGTTTGCGCTCACCTAATTTATATTCTTTAAAAATTGATACTATTTATAACTATTTCTGGCGCATTTTTATTGCTTTACGCAGTAAATTTGTAGCATGTCTGAAACACCAACATATCGCAAAATTATTCATATTGATATGGATGCTTTTTATGCGTCGGTAGAACAGATGGATAATCCTGAATTGAGGGGAAAACCTGTGGCTGTTGGCGGTTCAGAAAATAGAGGAGTCGTTTCTGCTGCGAGTTACGAGGCGCGAAAGTTTGGAGTTCGTAGCGCCATAAGCGGTGTTTTGGCTAAAAAATATTGTCCAGAAATTATTTTCGTTAGACCTCGATTTGACCGTTATAAAGAGATTTCATCCAAAATTCATAAAATCTTCAATGAATATACGGATTTAGTTGAGCCTCTTTCGCTTGACGAAGCTTATTTGGATGTTACCAAAAACAAAAAAGGAAATCCAAGTGCAAGTCTTTTAGCACAGGAAATTCGAGCAAGAATTTTTAATGAAGTGGGTTTAACCGCATCAGCAGGAATTTCGATCAATAAATTTGTCGCTAAAATTGCTAGCGATTATAATAAACCAAACGGACAAAAAACGGTAAATCCAGATGAAGTTGAAGCTTTTCTAGAAGAATTGCCAATTCGTAAATTTTATGGCGTTGGAAAAGTCACAACAGAAAAAATGTATCAGCTCGGAATTTTTACAGGAACCGATTTGAAAAGTAAATCGCTTGAATTCCTTGAAAAACACTTCGGAAAATCTGGCGTTTTTTATTATCACGTGGTTCGAGGTATTCATAACAGTGAAGTAAAATCTTCGAGAATAACTAAATCTGTGGCTGCAGAACATACCTTTGATGTCAATTTATCTTCTGAAATTTTTATGATTGAGCAATTGGAAAGAATTGCCACATCATTAGAAAAACGTTTAGAACGTCATAAACTTTCAGGTAAAACCATTACTTTAAAAATAAAATACAGCGATTTTTCTCAACAGACCAGAAGTAAAACACTTCCATATTTTATCTCAGATAAAAGTCTGATTATGGAAAATATTAAAGAATTATTATATCAAGAAAAAATGAAAGATTCGGTTAGATTACTTGGTATTTCGTTAAGTAATTTGAATAATGAAATTAAAAAAGCAGTAGCAGTTCAATTAAAATTTACATTTTGATAACACAGTTAAGATTTAAAATGAGGAGTATTGTACTCAATAACAAGATTTTTCTTCTATCTTTGAGTAAAGATTTGTTGATTATCCAAAAAGTTTACTATGAAAAATACTAACTCTGACGATTTTTTACAACGAAATTCAGTCCCAATTATGGCTTGGGACTTTCATTATGAATATATTAATGAATTGAAAGCACTAAGTGTTGATTTGGAAAAACTCAATGAAATTTCGAATCGATTTACTTGGGACGAAAAAAAACTTAATATCAAAGAAAGGATTAAGGAAGAAGTTATTGTAATTACTGATTTGGAACTGAAAATAGTTTTCGCGTCAAGCGGAATAAAAAAAATGACGGGTTTCAAGGAAGATGAAATTTTAGGTAAAACACCAAAAATGTTTCAAGGACCTGCAACTTCTAAAACAGATTTAAAAGAAATTAGAGAAGCTTTAAAAAAACGAGTTCCTTTTGTAAAAACACTCGAAAATTATAGAAAAAACGGAAAGACTTACAAATGCAAAATAGATGCTTCTCCAGTTTATAATCTAAAAGGAGAATTATCGCATTTTATGGCTTTTGAAAAAGAAGATTTAAGTGCGTGATGAGTTTAACCGCAAAGAGCGCTAAGATTTACGCTAAGTTCGCAAAGGATATATAAAAGTAAAACCGCCTATTTGGGCGGTTTTTTGTTTTTAATATATTAGCGTGCTTTGCGTAAATCTTAGCGCTCTTTGCGGTTAAGAAAAACTACAAATTAGCAAAGAAATCATTCCCTTTATCATCGGTAATAATAAAAGCAGGAAAATCTTTAACGGTAATTTTACGAACAGCTTCCATTCCTAATTCTTCAAAATCAACAACTTCTACTTTAAGAATGTTATCTTGAGCTAAAATTGCTGCAGGCCCTCCGATAGAACCCAAATAGAACCCGCCGTATTTGTTGCAGGCATCAGTAACTTGTTTGGTACGGTTTCCTTTAGCCAACATAATCATACTTCCGCCATTCTTTTGGAACTCATCTACATAAACATCCATACGTCCCGCAGTTGTTGGTCCAAAACTTCCTGAAGCCATTCCGTCTGGAGTTTTTGCAGGACCAGCGTAATATACTGGATGGTTTTTGAAATATTCTGGCATTGGTTTTCCAGCGTCTAACAATTCTTTGATTTTTGCGTGAGCAATATCTCGTGCAACAATTACAGTTCCGTTTAGTTTTAAACGCGTTTTAACTGGATATTGAGATAATTTAGCTAAAATATCTGCCATTGGCTGATCTAAATCAATTTCTACGGGTGCTTCCAAATGTGGAGCCGTTTCTGGTAAAAATTGTTTCGGATTTACTTCTAACTGTTCAACAAAGATTCCGTCTTTGGTAATTTTTCCTTTGATATTTCTATCCGCAGAGCAAGAAACTCCCAATCCAACTGGACAAGAAGCCGCGTGACGAGGTAAACGAATTACACGAACATCATGCGTAAAATATTTTCCACCAAATTGCGCTCCAATAGCACTTTCTTGGCAGATTTTCTGAACTCTTTCTTCCCATTCGTGATCGCGAAAAGCTTGACCAGCCATATTTCCTGTAGTTGGAAGATTGTCATAATATCCAGCAGATGCTTTTTTGACAGCGCTTAAGTTTGCTTCTGCAGAAGTTCCTCCAATTACTAAAGCTAAGTGATAAGGAGGACAAGCAGAAGTTCCTAAATCTTTAATTTTTGTTCGAATGAATTCATCTAAAGATTTTTCATTCAACAAAGATTTTGTCTGTTGATATAAGTAAGTTTTGTTTGCAGATCCTCCGCCTTTTGCCATAAACAAAAAGTCGTAAGAAGTTCCTTTTTTAGCATAAATATCAATTTGCGCCGGAAGATTCGATCCTGAATTCTTTTCTTCAAACATTGAAATCGGAACAATCTGCGAATAACGTAAGTTTCTTTTTTGATAAGTATTGAAAATACCACGGCTTAACCATTCTGCGTCATCAACACCTGTAAAAATGCTTTCTCCTTTTTTAGCCATTACGATTGCAGTTCCTGTATCTTGGCAACTTGGCAACTGACCTTCAGCAGCTACTGAAGCATTTTGAAGTAAATTGTAAGCCACAAAACGATCATTGTCTGTCGCTTCTGGATCATCTAGAATTTTTCTCAGTTTTTGCAAATGTGTCGTTCTCAACATAAACGAAACATCTGTTAAGGCTTCTTCAGCTAATAATTCTAAACCTTTTGGATCTACGGTTAAAACTTCACGTTCTCCAAATTGTTCTACTTTCACAAAATCAGAAGTGATTTTGCGATACTGCGTATCATCCTTTAAGATCGGATAAGGATCTTGGTATATAAAATCGATCATTGTTTTGTTTTTTTACAAATTTAGAAATTATTTACCTAAGAAAGAATTTGAATAAGGGCGTGTATTTATATTTAAAAAGATATTTTTAAAAAAACCAAGTCGCCACAAAAATTGCTGTAATTACACAAATCAAATCTACCAAAAGCATTGTGCCTAAAGCATAACGCGTATTTTTGATGTTTACAGAGCCAAAGTAAACAGCAATTACATAAAAGGTACTTTCAGCACTGCATTGAAAAATACTGCTTAATCTTGCTGTTAAAGAGTCTGCTCCAAAGGTGTTCATAGAATCAATTAAAAAACCTCTTGATCCAGCAGAACTAAACGGACGCAACATCGCAACTGGAAGTGCATTTGTAATTTCTTTGCTTACGCCTAAATTTGAAAATACAAATCCGATTCCGTCGCTGATAATTTCAAATAAGCCACTATTTCTGAATAATGAAATTGCGACTAACATTCCCAAAACATAAGGAAAAATCGTAACTCCTGTTTTAACTCCGTTATTTGCGCCTACAACAAAAGTGTCAAAAACGGTGGTATTGGCATCTTTAAATTTTTGTTCGTGTCTGAAAGAAAAAATCAGAGTAAAAACGATAATTGTCAATAATATTAATCCTGAAAGATTAGAAGTAAAATAGTTTTTACCGATTAAATCCAAATGATTTACATACATCAATAAACCAACAATTGCCGCAATTAAGCCCATAAGACCAATT